>JAABUR0100001207.1_pt1 | contig 48124 bp, 56 predicted proteins | sample 5560091 | NCBI WGS metagenome assembly JAABUR01 (sample SAMN10711879, study PRJNA513375) | rock metagenome | isolation source: Antarctica rocks | place: Antarctica: Victoria Land, University Valley sud | reverse complement strand
AATCTAATCACACTGCAGCGAGATAGTGCGTAGCTGAATAGAATGTTTGATCAATAGAGATAGCTATAACTAGAATATTAAGAATACAGAAGAAATCAAAGAGAGTTTCGAGCTGTATTTATAGTAGGGCAAAACAAAGAGAGCGAAGCAGATTTGCTTGAGTATCGAAAGCGCTAGAATAGAGTGTTGAGGCTAGAGATTCAACATGAGCCAAAACCTCTAGAGCTTGTTGACTAGAAAACTCTATTCAATCTCGACACACTCGTAACATTATCTTCTTCTCTTTAAAAGTCATGTCTCTATGACTTGTAGTATAGTTCATAGCACTGACGTAGAGTCTTGATGCCTGCCTTTCTATCAATCTTTCTATTGATTCAAACCAACTCGCCAAATGCCTATTGTAGCAGACTCACTATGTGAGATAGAGTGATCATTGAAGCAGGCTCACTAGTTGCACGTGAACGCGAGGTAGATCGATTCACTGATAGATCAAGCGATGAGAGTAGATGAGTCATTGCATTGACGAAGAATGTCATTGAAGCAGACTCACTAGTCGACTTGCTCATCGAAGAGATCAACTTTCGGCTTGTCATTGTAGCAGGCTCACTATTTGCATGTGAACGTAGAACCAGGTTCACTGATAGGTAAGACGATGAAAATAGGTAGATCATTGCATTGACGAAGAGTGTCATTGAAGCAGACTCACTAGTCAACTTGCTCATCAAAGAGATCAACTTTCGACTTGTCATTGTAGCAGGCTCACTATTTGCATGTGAACGTAGAACCAGATTCACTGGTAGGTAAGACGATGAAAGTAGATAGATCATTGCATTGACGAAGAGTGTCATTAAAGCAGACTCACTAGTCGACTTGCTCATCGAAGAGATCAACTTTCGGCTTGCCATTGTAGCAGGCTCACTATTTGCATGTGAACGTAGAACCAGGTTCACTGATAGATAAGGCGATGAGAGTAGGTAGATCATTGCATTGACGAAGAGTGTCATTGTAGCAGACTCACTATGAGAACGTCATTTGTAGTAGCAGGCTCACTAATTTGATCTGACGACACAGATTGTTTTGACTCGCCTGATTCACGAGCTTGGTTCGAGACGAAGAGAAAAAGAGATGAGTTGAACAGCTTATTTTCACTCGTCTGCTTCACGAGAATGAGTTGATTCTCAAGCAATTCACGAAGATTCTTTATCGTCAATTCTCTTAATCGAGTTGAACAGCTTATTTTCACTCGTCTGTTTCACGAGAATGGGTTGATTCTCTTGATCGAGTGAACTTTGCGTACTTAGTGAGCGATAAGTTGTCTAGCAATTCAAACAATCTCGTCGTTGATTCTATCAAACTCTCTAGTGTTGTTCAGTCTTTTGATTGTGTCAATCATCAGGTAAACGAATTTCTTTAGACTCGTTCTGTCTGTACGAGTATCTTGAATGAATATTGATATTGATATCGTGTGATTAACGAATTCTTAATATAATGTTGAGATCGTGCCTAGAATCTAATCACACTGCAGCGAGATAGTGCGTAGCTGAATAGAATGTTTGATCAATAGAGATAGCTATAACTAGAATATTAAGAATACAGAAGAAATCAAAGGGAAATTTCGAGCTGTATCTATAGTAGGGCAAAACAAAGAGAACGAAGCAGGTTTGCTCAAGTATCGAAAGCGCTAGAATAGAGTGTTGAGACTAGAAGTTCAACATGAGTCAAAATCTCTAGAGCTTGTTGACTAGAAAACTCTATTCAATCTCGATACACTTGTAACAATTGCTGAATGTCACTGAGTCTTCTTCACGCCTGCTCATCGCATATGATCTTTGCATCAATGAGACGTTGTCTAGAAACCGAATTATTGATCTTATTAATTCGTCAAGTTCAGAAATCATCAACGACTTGCTTTTTCTTTTTCTCGTCATCTTCAAGAGAGCTTGATTTATGAGATTGTGACTCTGCAGTATGATGTTGATTCGAGTTTTGCTGCTGCTGATGAGAATGTTGAGAGAGCGAGACATAGATATTCGAAGATGTAGAGAAATGAGAAGAAGGCATAGATCACTGAGATCACTGTTGATACTGCGAATATTGCATATACTGAGAAGAAGAAGAAAGAGAAGAAAGAGAAGAAAGAGAAGAAGATGATTGCTGCTGAAGAGAGAATATACTAGACATCATCATACTATTCAGACTCTGCATTAGTTGTATCTCTCGTTGATGATTTATCTGTTCAAACATTCTATCAATACAACGTTGCTGTCTCTTCTCTTTATTGAGTTTATTACGTCGTTCATCTCGTTTTTCTTTCGTCTTAGAAGTCTTGTATTTCAAGATAGTTGTTTCTTGCTTGAAAATTCAATAGTGCTTTATATCATTAAATGACTCAAAGTAGATTGAAAAACTAGAAGGAAAAACTGTGAACAAGAAGTGACGTAGTCTTTTATATAACTTGACTTACAGGCAAATCGTTTCATGATGTAAGGGATCGAGCGAGCCTTAATTCTCAATCAGTTCATAGAAACTATGTGTAAGTGAAGCAATGCTTCTGCGATAATTATCAGAAGTGAGTGATACGTTCACAATGAATTTCTCATAATATTCGAAGTGATGCTTCGTACGTTTCTACGCGAATAAAAAGTTGATATCTTTATTCTCAACGAGTTTTTTCGACGATGAGACATTCGTAAAATATATTCAATGCTGTTCATCATACACAGTCAAAAAGATTGACAGATTATCTGATAGAACATTCAAAGTTATGCTGTAGACATTATTGAAGCTTGTGTGAAACATCATATACATTATACAAACTCTTCATATTAAAGACAGAAAAAAAGACTTGAGAGTTTAAGTTTTTACTGATGCGTCACACATGCTTACTGCATGCGTCACACTTTCAGTGAAAGCTTATTTTTGTACAAAGTACATTTCGTCACATTTCTTTTGCATTGAAGACTCAATGAATCGACTTGTTTTTCATGTCTGACATCAACATTTTCTCTCAAGTGCAGACAGTATCTATCAACTTGACAGATGTCGCAGCAAAGAATTTAAAGCACTGTGTGAAATCGAAACGTTTGAAGAAGAAGTCGAAGAATTCATGACTGTATTCATTCTCAGGTCGAGCTTTCACATAAAAAGTCACAGACGTCTGATTCAAGATATCTGTAGCTTTACATCTGTGATCTTGATCTTTGAATTTGATATCTAATGACTTTATAGAGTCTTTCAAACATTGCACGAATCGAAGCATGTTCTGAAAAGAAATTTCGATTCGCTGATGACTCACAACGCAGTCTGCACTTCTTCTATTCTGTGATCTTCATCAATACGAATAAACGGCTCAAAAGCTCTTTCTCAAAGCAATATCTGATCATGATAGCGCTTGAAAATGTACATTGAAAGAACGACTTGATCATGAATGCAAGAACAGTCAGTCTGATTAGCGAACAAGATCTCATTCTTAATGAGAATGATGAGATGTACTTTAGCAAGAACGATGAAGGCATGACGCTGTTTCTAGTTCTCAACTTGATGAGTGAAGTGATTGTTTGAGAAGTGCCTTGACGAAGTTCTACGTGAAAGAGTAATGATTCAAGCGATCATGATTTGTAAAATTGTATTAGCTTTTGTTAGCATACAGATTGTGAATGTAGATGTTTCATGAAATTCATTGATGAGTTCATGTCGAGAACGATACTTCGCATTCTTAAGATTGAGTCTGAACTCTTCAATCAGATTCGTAATTCAAATTCGCAATAAACGTCTTCTGTCGTTGAACATGTCATGATCTGCAATGAGTCTCATTGAGATAGACTCAATTCCTGACATTCGATCTCAATCAACGAAATGTAATCAGAGAAAGTCGCTTCTGCGATCAAAAACGTCATTACATTTGTGAAGTCTCACTGTGATCTTGTCAAATTCGAGCTCAAACCTGAGTCTGACAGAGCAGAGTCATCAAAGACGATCGTATTTTGTGAGAGCAAACATAGTGTGCTGAGAAGATTTAATAAGCTTGTCAAACCTCAAGCTGAAAGTTTCAAGTTCTCAATGATTGTGTTAAGATTGTGACTATTCGTGATCTCTTAAACTCTCGAAAAGCGAATGAACGAGAATCGAGTGAGTTATTTGATCATCGTCTGAAGGCAGGCGATATTCTCATATCTTGTGTTCAAGACTAATTAAATTTGCAATTATTGAACAGTTTTTTTCGAATTGAAAGCATCTCTTCTGATGAAATTTTCTTCAATTCTTGAGCAATGAAGCTGCTCAAAGAAAGAACTTTCAGTCGACGAGCGATATTTCGAATTCTCAGCCTACAAATTTGATTCATTGAATCATCAAGAAAGATGAGATTTTGTCTTCTCTCGTATCTGAATCAATCAGTGAAAGAAAAAAATCAACTAGATAGAGTCATTCTTACAATTCTTCGATCATCGTCTGAGATAGAACGATGAAAAATTCTGAACTTCTCAAGCGTTTGACTTAGAAATTTCAGCTACGTCTCAGTTCAACATATCTTTTGAGCTTGTCTTGAATATTCTCGACGTCATTGCTAATCAAAGAGAAACGCTGAAGTTGTTGAGCGAGGCAAGCGCTTTCTTCATTGCGTCATTCTGTGCTTGTATAATAATCAGATCTTACGATTCTTTTATAAATTGATTCAAGATTGAAGCATTGTCAAATCGTCATTATCTTTCGTGTTTTTGCGCTCTGAGCAATTCGCTTGAAAGATGCAAAAAGACTGTGATGATTTGTTTTGATTGCAATCACAGAGTTTTGAAAAAAGAAATCAAAGTTCTTCACTCACGTCTTGATTTGATCTTGTAGCTTCAAAGAAGACTCAACACTCTCAATGTGAAAGAGCTTCTGCAAGCAAGATTTTCGTTCATTTACTTTCTTGCTTTTTCATTTTCTCACAGATACAAACTGTCTTAGAGCAGATTTATGTTTGATAGAAAGCGTTGCATAAATCTGTTGACATGTTGCTAATAATAATGTAGCTTGATTGTTCACAAGAAAGACAGCGAGATTCAACAATTTAGTTTTGACAAGCTCAGCTGTTGATGATAACATTTTGATCGTTCGCAGTAATGAAGAACAGAAAAGCAGATGAGAGAAATCTTTTTATTAAATTTTCTTCTGAATCAAAAGATGATTTGACTCAAAATTATCGAAAGAAGTTTAGATCATGAGTATTCTTACTCTCTATCGCAGCATGAGATTTCTTGCTTCTCAAGTCAATCAGAAACTATCAGATCGCTCTTGTGAAGTCTTTATTTTATGTCTTTGCGCCTCAGCACTTCTAGCGCAGATGCTGCTTTTCTACACTCAACATGACTTGTCGACATATTTTCATTTCGCTTGTCTTCGTTCTTTTTTGAGTCAACTGAAATTCATGATATCACAAATCTGCAGCTGTTTATTGAATCAGATCTGAAGAGATTTGTCAATTGACATGTTCTTCAGTATAGATTTTTAGTCTTCGTCGTGCAACTTTTAAAGTTACTGCAAGATTTCGTTGTTTGTCATGCAAGCTGCATCTTGTTTCAGACAGAAGTCATTTCTCATGTCATATTTCTTTGATGCGTGAACTTCAAAGTACAGATCTTAATAAAACATTGAGAAAACATCAGTCAAGCTTTGATTAGAAGACGATGAACTCTGAGTCTTCAAAGATATCGAAATTCGTCAACAGAGTGAATACAGAAGATGAATCGCGATGAAATAAAACTGTTACAAACGCATATGATCTGAACTTGCAGCAAGACAAGAACATGAATGAGACTGATGCAATAAGAAGCACTTTGCATTCATATAACTGAGACTTCTCAGCGACTGACGTGATTTTGAAAACCTGCACAGCTTCTTCTATACAGAAAGATCATTTCTCATCGCTTGAAAGTATTTTCGAAGATTGTTCGCTTCTCAACGCATCAACATGCAAGAGACGATGTTGATATTGAATCTTTGCTTGAGTCTCTTTGAATCACTGTTCTTCATGTTGAACAGAAGTATCACGATTCTCAAAACCTTGTTGTAGTTGAGATGCATTCATTTCTCAAGCTCTCTCACATAATCGATCAATTTATGCTCAAGAACGTAAATTCAACACAATCAATTGATCATGAAAGACATCAACTTGGCAATTCAGAAGTCAGAATAGTGACTCAATAATGCTTTCTCAGAAACGCTCAGAGTGTTATATTTTACACAGACGTTCGCGAGTCAGCGTCATGCTATCGCGATATCGCGAGAAAGAATGATCTTCTTGCTAGACTTGAAGCATTCATTTTTCATATGAATTTCAAAATGACACTGTTCATTTGTCTTGAAAACACAGTTCGCTAATGAATCTTCAGCACTTCTCTCGTGAAATCAAAGAAGTCTATGTCAGAAACACTCTTCTTCTGTGCTTAAACTTACTGAGAGAGTTCAAGTCTTCGCTTGCACAGAGACTTTTCTATCAAGACTTGAATGACTGATGTTGATGCATCTTGCAATGTGTGAAACAACTGCACATGCTTTCTTTGTCACATCATCTCTCATTCATCAATCAATGTCAGATAGAGCTTCAAATTCTCTCACTGCTTCGTAAGCTTTACTGTATTTCTGATGATATCATTGCGAATCAACAGAACAAATTCAATTCAGACTTAACAGATCTCACTTCTTTGAACAACTTAATTCTTTACAATCTTACTTGTGCAGCTTAAACAGCTCGCTCGTAACAGTTCAACATTGCTGATCTTTGTTATTTACACAAAATTCTTTTCAGATTCAGACTTTTTGTTCAAGTCATAAATGACAGACAAATTCGATGAGCAAAGATCTCTGAAGTCAGAAAATGAATTTTGAGACTTGAAAACTCTCTGTCAGTAACTTTTTCGAAATTGATACGTGATGTGAGACTCATTTCAGTGACAGCTCACTAATGAGAACAAGACTCTATCGCTGAAATTTTGAAATGAATTTGAGTTTAAACAGATGAGCTTCGTCAGAATTTTTTGATAAGAGTTCATTTCTTTCACAAAGTTGAAGACTGCAGTGCTCATTGAAGCAGCGAAAGTATCTATGTTCAACTGCTCTCTCTTCAACGCTCAGAGAACAATATTCTATTGCTTCTGATATGAAGTTCAGAATGTACTGATTGAGCACTTGAAGCACTTTATGCATGAACAATATTACAAGATGATCTGCAAACATTTCATAATCTGATTCAACAAATTTCTCTGCTCAAAGAGTTTATTGAGATGACGTTAGCTCTGATCACTCTTGTGACTCTCGTTCGTCTCTCGATCTACTAACTTCGCACAACTCATTCGTCAGAACAGAATCATTTTTCAAACTTCAATGCTCTTGTAGAATTAAGAAGATGACTTGACTTCAACACATGAGCTACACTGAAGCACATGACTCGCTTCTTCTGAGATGTTGTATCGACGCTAGTCAATATAAGAAAAGCTCAAGTAATTATTCAGATCTTGACAGATACTGTCAATGACATCAATTCTCAGAAAGAGATGAACGATAACTTAAGATTGTACTGAAAGCGTAGATTTGACTCTTTCTATGAAGATGATAAGAACTGTTCAACTAAAGCGATTGCTTTAGCGCAGAATAAACAGACTATACAAGTGAAACATGAGGCTGCAAGTGATCAAGTCACTCAGAACGAGAGCAGTCAATTGACAAAGTGTTTAATTCAAAGAAAACAAAAGAGAAGTAAGAGACGTGAAAGATACTGTGATGAATGATGATTTTGAACAACACGAATGTTGTTTAAAATATACTGCATTCTATTAAGAAAATGTTTAAGAATTGAGCTGATTATTCTGTATCTTTGAATTGTCTTTGTATGATTGTTGTAGTGAACAGAGAAGTTGAAGAAGAAAGACTTGTTTGTTCATTGAGAGAAAATATGATGATATCAAAAGCAGGCAGTTATGCCTTCATTTCAGACGAAGAACGATAGAAGAAAATAGCGATAATGTGATAGTCTTGTTGAGTAACTAAATACTTGACGAGAATAGCTTTTAATTAACTTTTCATTTCTTTCTGAAGTCACTAAACAACAGTTGAGAAATTATCAATCTGCTTGACAGCGTACACCTGAGTATAATCAATGTATATATGAGCATGGCTTGACAAATTTCATCTTAGCATGTATTCATCATGTGACAGACTGATCTATACTGTTATCATTCGTTTGAAAAGCATTACACATTCAACTTTCTGTGCGTTGTTCTTTTATCTCAGTATAATACTTCTGCTATTTTCAATATGAAGTTCTTCAACTTGATTCTACTGAAAGAGAAAGTGTTTCAACTTAAAGAAGAGAATGATCAGTGAGATTCAAGACTGTGTGAAGCAGTGTTCAACGATAGCAGAATAACTAATATTCATCGTGACTCAGATTGTCTTCTGATGCTGATAGATTAAATGTTGCTCAGTCAGATATTAAGATCTGAAATTTCATCTTCTATTGTGTCTGACAGCTGAAGTCAGAATTGATAGAGATGACTAGTAAGATTCAACTGCTGATCATCATATGTTTTAAAAGATTTGTTCAACGTCAATCATTCTAGAACTATTTATATCTAGAAGAATTCTTCTGAAATATTTGACGCACTGCTCTTCAATTGTCTGATTCAAAATGCAACTTCTAAAGCTATTCTACTTTCATTGTAGCAGCTTAATGCGCGAAGACGCATTTTTGAATCGAATTCTCTGATCGAGAAAATCAATGTGATCTCTCTTCAGACATTTTCAGGCCTAGGCAAAAGAGTGCTTCTGTCAGCTCGTCGTGAGCACAACGTAGACACGCAGAGAGACAGACAAGCTCTCTTTTAATGTCTTCGTCTTTAATCGTCTTCACTAGACGAGACGATTCGTCATAATTGAGTCTCATTACTCATTAATATGTCGCTCATTGTCTTGTGTCTCGTTAGCATTTTGCAAAGACAGCTGACTCTCTGTGCAACTACAATGCGATCAAGTATACTTGTTAATCGCATGCAGTCTTTACTTGAGCTCATTTTCTCGTTGAACTAGTCAAAGCTTGCATGATCAGTGATCGAAAACATTTCTCTGCTAAATTTCGCAAAATCATAGCGAACAATCATCAAAGATTACATGCTCAATTTCAGAGAACTTCTATGATCAAGAGAAGCAGATTAAGAATATCAACAATCTGTTATTGAAGTGATTCAAGTTCAGACATCAGAAGAAGCAATGTACATCAGTGAAGAATTCTTGAAAGTCAGAAGCTGAGAGTGACTCTGAATCATTGAATTTCGCTATTGAAGACAGTCTTCTAGAATCTATGAGTATTAAATCACGTCACGATAAATTCTTTTCAGAAGATAAGAACTTGAAATCAATATCTTAAATTATTTCTTCAGATGATTCAAATTATCGATGAGAATCTTCAGACTTGAAGCAGTCACTATATGATTTGAATGTTCACGCCTCAAATAACGCTAGCAGCATGTGAAAAAAGAAGAATAATGATCATGTCGAGTCACTTCGTTGAGAGCGTTCTTCGAAGCATCATGATTCTTTATCTCAGACTAAAAAATCTGTTATGACAAATTTAATGTCAACGCGTGATTTGTATGATGATACAGCTCATGAAAAGCGACTTCAATCTTTGAGTCAATTTGATCTCTCTGAACAAGAAAAAGCTCTCTTCTCGACTAGCAATGATGATGAAGATCATAGCAACGAGTCTTCTCTTGAGAATCAGTCACTGAGAGATGAGAAATCTGAGAAACTTGAAGTTGAACTCAAGATGCTTCTTCAGTCAAAAATCAGACCTATCTCTCATGAGCAGCTCATTATTGAGATGAAAGACATATACATCGAATTAGTCATGATCAAAGCGAAGTGTATTGACATTGACTCGTAAAAAGTATAGCATGCGTCTTAATGAATAGAGTTTCAAAAGAAAATTGTTGACGTTTAGTCATCTTGTTGTTCTGCAAAATAGAATTGAACAAAGTCATAATACTGTCTTTGACAGAATTAAAAGATATTACACTCGTCAAAGACTTTGTATATAGTAAAAGCTGTTCAAGCGAATAGAGTCGAGCAAGAATGATCAGATGATGATATAAATAATTGACAGTCAACGTCTTATCTGACGCTTTATGATATCAGAATTTAGCAACGTTGTTTTAGACTTCATGATCTTTCAATTCGTTATTCTCAATAGTCATATAATATCGATCAAGATTCTCTGAGACGATTCGAATTTTAGCTCAAACACTCTTAATCAAAGCGAATCTTTCAAATATCTAAGCATTCAATTCACGTATTCTCAAAGACTGATACAGTCTTGTATAACAAAGTCATCATTAAGTAAACAATGTAAATGAAGACAAGCATATATACAATTGAGTCTGATAGTCTGTGCAGTAGAACTTCGAGAAAAGCATGTATTTTATGACATCACATTCTCGTCAACATTGAGTACTTAGCAGTCAGTCTACTTAAAGTCGAATTAGCAGAAAGATGCTGAGACGTTAAGAAGAAATCATGATGCTCATATAGCAGCTAAAAGTTCATTAGTCAGTTCTAGAAATGATTAATCACAATGCAATATATCTGTTTATGAAGAGCAATAAGTGACTGTTACTGATTGTCTTTGAGTTCAAGCTTTTTCGCTGAATTCTTCTCTTGAGCAGCAGCAGCTAGACTCTTCAACTTATCAAATCAGTTCAGAGCTATCATTCGCGAGCTTGAGAGAACAGATCTCTTTAAGAGATACATTTTCAAAGCTGCAATCAGATTCAAGAAGACTGATGCATATATCGTTCTATCAAACATTGCAGCGCTGTTTGAGTATGACTACGCAAAGAACGAAAAATCGAAATCAAAATTGATTACATCTTTTGAGTCTGCTCAACTTGATCAAAAAAAAACTTCTAAGTTCACTTTCATGAATTTGAATGATTTTGTAAATCATGATCAATCTTTTGAATCTCAGTATGCTACTTCTGATACGCATATAGTAAATGAATCAAACGAAAATGAAGTTTTTATCTTTCAGTCATCAAGACTAATGATGATAAGTCTTGATATATGCTTAAAGTATTCAGGCAATGACAACATTTATTCGCTGATTCATATGTACTTGATTTTCTTTTGAAGCTTAATTATTGTTCAGCAGAATTGCATTTCTCTCGAACAGAAGAACATTTTATGAACAATTGAAAAGATCATTTCTTGAATTGAAATCTGTTTGCTATCAAATATCTTGATCGAAGATTCTCAAGTGATGACTCTCAAAGTTCAGCGTAAGAAGTTTTCTCAGTCATACAAGAATTTTGCTTGATTTTTGTTTGAGAATTACATTATGCAAGATTTGCTTTTCATTCAATGATATTTTTCTGAGAATTGATTCACTACTGTCATGATTGATGATGATGAGCGTTCACATGATCTTTCTTCAATGACGCAGTCTAGAAAGAAGCGCATGCTTTGACTAGAATATAATATTGCTACTGTTTGTTCAATAATCTTACTGCTCAGAGTTATTTCTAACTCAATCTAGACTGAACGCTGAATATGATTTGACAAGCAGAAACAACGCTTCTTTATCATCGATTATATTGACGAACATCTTGTTGATAGTGTTGTAAATCAGATGATGCTACATAAACAAGATACTATCATGTCTGAAGCTGATACAGTCGAAGATATCTTACAAATCATGAGTGTGACTCGATTCGAATCACTTAATGAATCGAGAGTCTCTACTTGAGCTTCTACACTCACGAACACTCTTGATTTTAAGGCACGTATGCTACTCATCACACTCAAAGCTGATGATCTAGAAGCTCTCAGTAATGATGTATCAATGATGAATATCTTTTCGAATAAGCAGGAAAATCTGTCTTCTCATGTAGAGCTATCAATGCTAAGAAAGCTATCAGCGTCTTTATCAGAAAAATTCAAGTCAGCAACGACTGAAGATGATATGAAAAAATGATTTGTGTTGATTCTTGTCATATGCACTCATTGAAAGACTATTAATGTTCTTTTTGACTTAAGAACATGAACGCTCAGATTCAGAAATTAAGCAAGACTTCATGTATGAGTTGTGAGCAACGTCTTTTGTGAGTGTTAGTAGAAGTCGCTTTTCAGTTGCATTACTTTCATTTAAAGCTTCTTGCAACAGTTCTCTTTGAAGATAAGAGTATAATGTTTCACATACATAAGTTTTATCTTTGATTGATGAAGACATATTGAGTGTTGAAATTTTCGTCGTAACAAAGAAAATAGAAGAAGAGATGACATTCAAATATCTTGACAGAAAATAAATTAGATTCAGTTCATGATAACATGCTTGCTTCTCAGTTCTGAAGTTGATATTCTGTTCTAGAAAGAGTCGAAAGCTCATTTCTTTACAGATGTACGTTGATTTGAACTTTGTATTACTCTCAAAGTGTATGATTGTTGTATCTTCTCGATCTTCAAGAACGACAGAGAAACGCAGAGATTTCAATGATATCAATGCGATTTATATGAATTGAAAATTCGAAATCAAAGATAATTGTGAGTCAGGTACAATAATCATGAACGACGATTAGTTTCTGAAATGTTGAAGAAAGAAACTGACGTTTCAGCGTGATGACTGCTTTCTCTGCTGTAGAGAATCACAGACTCGCGTTCGCATATGATCACGATGATGAGAAGCTCAAGTTAGGTGCTGCGCTCATCATATTGAATGAATGAGTATTCAAAGACATATCTAGAACAGAAGATGTATGAGCTGTGATGTTCACGTAGCGTAGTCTTGCGTGATTATTGAGAATTGTCATCGCATAAATTATATGATAGATGTGACAAATATTCATGATAGCACTTTGATTTCTCTTTGTCTAAAACTCATTTCTTTCTTTGTATTAAGCTTCTTGACTTCTGCTTTCAACAGCTAGACTGCCTGATTTTGCGTTCTTCTGACATGATATTCTCACTTCTCATATGCATGTAGTATTTCATGACTTCATACTCAAGATGTAGAGAGTGAAGAAGCTTAAAGAATGACTTCAACAGTGTTTAAACTGAATATAGAAGAACATCGACATTGCGAATCTGAATCACTATTGTACGTCACTTCTGACACTTGAACTGACAATGATCAGCGCTGAGTGTATTTGCTCACAAATGTGTTTTCTTCATGCCTTGTTATGCTTGACATGATAAAGATGACACATTCAACGTGTTATCGAGAAACAGCATCAACACAGCTCAGTAGACTGCGATTGCTGCAAATAACACTTCTTGCCTTTTAGTCTTAGTGAATATCGAGCATGAAGTCAAGAAGATCATAGTAAATAGAAAGATTGTCAGAAGCTGATATTTCTCTGCTCATTTAACTTGAGACTGCTTTGTTGATTGCAGCTCTTAAAGTATAAGAACAGAATCAAAAAGTAGAACAGCTGCTATCACAGTCAGAATCATACGTAACAGTATATTAAATCTTTCAGCAGAAGTTAGTCAGAGATGAGATTCTGATCTTGTCTTCATCTTTTGTCATTGAGTTTTAAAGATGATCTAGATAGTATTAGTCTTACTTGAACAGATGCAAAAACGCAATATAAAATAGTTGCTTCAAGTAATTCAGCTGTTGTATATAATATAAGATAACAGCACGATAATTGTACTGAACGTAGAAAAATAATTAAGACTTATCAAAGTAAGTGTCTTGAACAGCTTGATAAAAGTCTTTTCAAGACAGACGTTAAATCAATCAGAATCTGCATTACGCGTCAAAGTCATAAGATCATCAATCTTATGAATTCAACGACTCTCTGACTTCAAAAGACTTTCGAAGATGTTGATTAAATTATATAAACTGTTCTGATTTCTCTTGATGAATTGCTTGATTGTCTGCTTCTGCTGCAGACGTAAGAGCAATTTGTCTTCTCGTTCATCAGCATTGATTTCATACAGTCGTTATACTGAGCATATCATATAGCTTCAGCTTCTTCTCACAGATTTGAAGCAATTTTCTTCTTTCTGAATTCTCTGAAATCGCATCATTTAAACGTTGACATTGTAATCTGATAGAATTTTCTGTTAATGCTTCTCAGCTGTCAAGTTCTTCAAGTTGACTCTTTAAATTCATCAGTTCATCTTCAAGATGAAGCAAATACGATTATGAAGTCACTTAAATTTACGATAAATCAACAGAGCTGAGTTGCAGTTCTCAAAGATGATTACTTTATCATAGTCTCGCTCGCAATCACTGACTGCAAGTCTATTAGCAATGTCATTGTTTTTGATGTATACATCAGCAATACTCAATTTGATAATCTCAAGAATCTGATATTAAAGCGTGTATTTCGATGAATTTCTTGACAATTCAACAATATGCTTTAAGCGATGTCTGATAAATCTTGAAGATTGTTTTGAGCATGAAACTTGTCAGTCATCTTTGATACTCTCTATGAAAATATATGTTCGAAGTAAATATATTATATTCTGTGCTCGATTCACTCTCTACTAAGAATAAAGTTCTTGCAAAAGATGTTGAGTGATGAAGAAATTGAGAAGAACTATGAATCAAGAACGCATATTGTAACGCGAGCAATCTTCGTGAATTCTGAAACTTTACTTGTTAAGATGATTTGTTGTTAACTTCAATTCTTGTCAAATCTTCTGTGATCATAACGCTTCAAGAACAGATGTATGAAGAAAGTGATGCAAAGTTGAGAAAATGAATCAGAATTTCAACATCAAGATGTTTGAGAACATGATTAATGTTTCGAAGAGAGAGTCTCTTGAACAGATCTCTTAGATGTCAGTACTTAATCAGTCATGAGATGCTTATTGATCTCATAATCTTACTATTGTCACGAAAGAACAAGTCAATCTCTTGCATTGAAATGACGAATATTGCTATCTATTGATTGCAAATCATCAAACATTCATTCTTCTTTCAGTCATTAAGTCTAAGCAGAAAGCGATGTAAATCAGCTTTGCGTGAATTGATTCTTGAAGCATAGTTATATATTACTGTCAGACTTTGAAAAAGAAATGTTATCATTGTATATGCAAGTAATTTATTCAATTCTTGTCTGATTTCAGCATGTTGAATATGCAATCAGTATTCAAGCGCTTGCTGAATGTTCAAGCTGTCACATTGCGAATAGAAGACAGTACATTCTATACATCTTTGCTACAATACATTCAACTTTTTCAGATCTGCTTCTGATGCTCACATTATCTCATTGTCTTCTTCATCTTTCAGTCGATTTCGAATCTTCTCAAAGCTTACTATTCATATCAGACTTCTTCTTAATTTGAGATATCTTCTTCAATCGCTCATTCAATGATCTCTTGAGTGAAGCTTTCGTTCAAGCTTGAATTGAAGTTGTATGATTGAAACTATGAAACACATCGAGATTTAGTGCAAGCTCGTCAGCTGATGTCTTCGACTTCGAAAGAATTGACTCATTCGATGAGAATGATATCAGACTTTGAGTAAATGAGTCAAGTTCTGAAATTTTCGCATTCAATGTCTTCGCATTCGCTGCAGCTATGAAAGTCTTACGATTTGCATTCATATATTTTCTGACATTTCTTCATGCATCAGCTTCTTGTCAAAAGCTATCTGAATTTTCAGTCATAGCGTAGAAATTAAGTTGAGTTATATGATATTCAATTGAATTTTTTGAATTTGTAAATTTCACAGAATGAGTCGTGTACATGATGAGAAGCTCACTAGAATAATAAGTTGAAGCAATCGTATAAGTATTATTGTCAAACGTTATCTTCAAATCTATGTACGATTGAAGCTCATGTATTCTTCAAACATCTAAAGCTTCATCGTACATTGCTCGATTCTTGCATACGTCTGTAAGCTCTTTGAAATCTTTGTTCTTGATGAAGAAGTTAAGTAAGCAGAGTGTGACTGCATTTGTCAATGACATAATATAAGATTCTAAGTCTTCTTAAATTTGTTTATTCAACTCTTCTGAACGAGTCTTGTCATAAAAGTCTGACTGAGTCTTGATGATAAAGTCATTGATCAGATCTTTAAAATTTGTAAATCAAAGATTCTCTTGCGAAAAAATATCAACTGTGTCGACAATGATGAGAAACATCTTGCTCATCACTTTATTTTCGATCAATGCATCTTCATTAATTTGCTGAAAGATTTCAAATACAATTTTGATGAATTGAGAAAAGAAAAGAAATAATCTTGACTATGTAAGCCTCTTATTAATTTGTGCTTAATTGCTTAATCTTTGCGCATGATTGTTCTTGTATATGTCATGATCATTGAGATGTTGCTCAAAGACTGAGTCATAAGCAGACGTTCTTCTGATGAAGAAGAATGAACTCAACTCTCTTTCAGTCTTGACTCGTTTTCTGAAGTCTAATTGACTTGAGTTTATTGTTGAATTAAAGAGAGTTGATACTTCGAAATTCAAGTACTAGATTCTCATCAGAAGACTACTTGATAAGACATGATATTATACTTACGTCTTGAATGTCATTAAGACTTGATTCATCTTATCTTGCAAAGCATTTAAGCTTCTCAATGTCGATGTTTTCTTTGTTAATTTGATGAGACGATACTGAGACAGCAGATTAGACTGTTTTTCGATTAAATTCTCGCAGAGTGCAACGAGTGAGTCACTGACGTGAGAGATTGTTTCAAAAGAAACTGAGTGTTTGATGTCATCGATGTTCTTTAAGCTTTTGTCATTTGACAGTGAGCTGCAATGAAATATCAGTCACGAGCTTTGTTACACTTAATTGTCGCTTTTGATTCTGAGATACTGAAGCTTTGTCTGAAGACATTGAGTCTTGATCTTTGATGAAAGGCACAAATTAAATAGTGATGAGAAAACAATCAAGATGCAAAAGTGAAGATAGCGCGCGATCTGCGAAATCACGCTAGTGAGTCACTCGGAATTGCAAGATCAATAGTCAATTAATAAGCTGTCTGAAACGTGCATCTAAATATATTTAGTGCGTGAGATGTCATTCTCGACTTTGTCTCATTAATGTAAAAGATGATGTGAGCACTCTTTATAACTACGATTTCAATGCATCTCTACCTGATTCACATATGATCATCAATGAAGAACTTGATACGTGAATTGACTTTCTAGTCTGATTCAGCTTTCTGAGACAAGCGTTATTCATCATGTTCTAACAGCTTCTAAAAATCTACGCGTAGTTGATAAATATCAGCTTCAAAGAAGAATCAATGAGAAAGACTTCAACGATGTGTACATAAATAATTCACATTTAAAGTGATTAAAACAGATTTATAAAACTTATTATGCTTCAGAAATCAATCTTGATACTGACGAAGAGATTGTTATTAAACTCGAGCGCGTCTGTGAAAATTCATTTCTTCTTGAATTCAAAGTCGATGTTTATTAATCACTTGCTGACGATGTTGATATTTTATTCATTCATGAGTATTTGTTCAAATGCGAATATAATGTTATGATGTTCAATCTTCTGAGATTGAGTTTGAAGAATCTTTTCAATTTTTGCGATCGACGATTTTCTCTCAAAATGATGTTGATGCTGATTGATCAGCTTCTTCATCGTCTTGAATATATTCACTTCAAAAATGTTATTCATCATGACATCAAATCAAAAAATTTCTTGATGAATATTGAAAGATGTGATAATCAGATGTATGTCACAGATTTGAGCCTTGTCACGAAACGTCGTAACGTTCAAATAAAGACTCATTCTGCTGATGTCGCGAAATGACATTTAATCAACACGACACGTTTTTCCAGCATTAATGATCATTTAAATATTTACAGATGTTCATTCTCAGTTCTTTCGACTCATACATTAAATACTGTTCTAGTGCAAGATTGTCGCGATGATTTGAAGTCTTTCAAGTACATGTTTCTTTATCTTTTTCAAGACTTTCTCTCATGACAAGAGCTTACGACTGAAGGTCAGACACAGAAGAATGAGCTGATCTTGATCAAGAAGAGAACAATCAGTACAAAGAATCTTTGCAGAAATCTTTCTAAGAAATTTCAAGCCTATTTCAATCACATTCGCTCTCTTGACTTTGACGAGACATCGACGTATGTTTATCTGCGCAAGATTTTTCATAATCTCTTCGTGTGAAATGACTTTGACTACAATTGTATTTTTGATTGAATCATTCTGAAATATTTAAGACTTTGTTGAGCAAATTTGACCTAGCTTGGTTTCAGTTCTAGAAAAACTAACAGGTTTGATGATCAGATGAAGATGAGATGTGAGAATTCTATCGTAGTTGATCGAATACTACGTCTGTGTTTGAACAGTGATTCTTGAACTTTCTTCGCTGATCTGTTCTGATCTTTATATGAAATCATAGAAAGAAAAAGAGAAGAGCATGTCAATGATTATGACTATGTGTTATCAGTCTTCTTGCATAAAGTCTAGATCTAATGAGAATACTCTTTCAAACATGCTTATATTGACAGTGTTCATGTAAGCAGTACGTCTTCAGTACTGAGATGTTCATGTAAAGATGAATCATTCTTTCTATCTATAAATCTTCACTCAATATCGTAGCATTCTAGACAAGTCATGTTTAAAGTCAGAATAATAAGATTGCACTTTACAGCTATTAAAATATGTTCTTATCACAGCTTTATTAAAAACGTCGTTGTCTCTTGAGATTGATCGCTTTTCAGTCTAAAGAAAATTATTATAATTTCTACTTGAAATCTAATATCAAATTTTACATCATTGTCACTAGAATTAAACTTCACGAAAGAACGTAAGACTTTATTTGAATGTTTCACAAATATAGATTGAAGATCAAGCTTAACATCATTCTTCATTGATTGCAACAAATGCATCATTGTGTTTTCTTTCATTATTTATACATCATCACAGTCACTGTTCTCATCAGACTCATTCTCATTCATTTCATCATCATCATCATCTTTATTCTTGTCTTCTTTCATGTGTTCATCATCATTACTATCTTCATTGTAATCGTTATTCTCGTCTTCGCTCTTCGCTGCAAATTTACTGCTAGCTTCATTCTCATCTTGATTATCACTATTATATACATAGACATCATCTTTCTCATTATTACCACTCACAAATCTCACTGTATCATCACTTTTGCTCTCAAGAGAATTGCATGATCAAAGCTTCGTGCTTTCTTGTATTCATTCAGCGCTTGTTGATACATTTTCTCTGTCTCAGCATGCTTATCTTGATTCTTGTAAAGAAGATTTAAGACGTAAACAATGTCAAGAATTGAAGTATGATCAGAATCTCATGCTTTCTTGTATTCATTCAGCGCTCGTTAATACATCTTCTCTGTTTCAGCATGCTTATTTTCATCAACGTTTCGACAAAGAGCTTGAATAGCTTGTAAGCTAGTGAGCAACAACATCTGAATCTTAATGCGCTTGAGACGCATATGCTAGCTACTAAAACAGACACTTTTCATAATTCAGTGATTAGCTGATTTAGCAACATAGATCAATCATCAGTCAGTTGTTAACTGATTAAATCAGCTACAAGCTGATTCAACAGAGTAGAACTCGTATCAAGCTATTGTGCGTTCATAATTCTGCGCGATGTTTATCTTAGTAAGCTTCAATTTTACTTCACTCATTTTTCTCATCACAGTTATTCAATTATCATACATCATGTTTATCAATGATCGCGCAAAACTTATCTTTCTACAACGTTTACAGTCTTATTTATCATCAGTTTCAATCACAGCAGTCAATCATGCTTACAGCAATCTTATGTATAATTATCAGTTTGCTCAGTTTCGAAATAGATTGAAACAGATTGATTACGCGTCTCTTCTTCTGCAATTGAAGATTTCAACTTTGATTGATCAAAATACGAAGATCTTTGAGCAGAAGATTAACAAGATTGCAAAACAACTGATGATGAATATATATGATAATTTAATTTGAACATTTGATACTGAAAAGAAATAACATTTCATCAAAATCATCATCTACACGAAACTCATCATCAAATTTATTCTTCGCTTGAAAAATTGAATCGAAGCTTTCATTCACTTGAAACATTCTTCTTTGATAACAGAAAAGACATCGATAGAAGAAAAGAGTGCTAGTGTACATAGAAAGAGAACACTATTTCGAAAATTTACAGCTTTCTTCAACAAGTTGTGAACTTCTACTGACAAACGTCGTGTGTAATGCGTCAGATGCATTGAAGAATGCATAAAGTAAGTAGAAATTTCGTTCAACGAACGAGCAGACACTATGATTAATAGATTAATTAATTTTAGATTTTCTCATCATCTGAACTATGTAAGTTCTTGTATGTTGTTAACTGTTACACAATCAATCTCATTGTTTACAGATCTTTACAGTGAAATTTCAGTCGCTTGTTCATTTTCAATACTCTGTCATCATAGTTATGATTAAACACTATCGACTGAAATGTTTTGACCATTCATATATGCTTCATTCAACGTGATTATATGCTTTTCACTCATTTTCTTCGATTTATCTCAATTTACTTTAATTTATCTCAACTTACACAATGTTGAACTTTCTTCATTATCGAGTGAATTTCGCCTTTTTTCGCCTGTCTAAGCTTGCAAGCTCATTTATCTTTCAAACTCTCTTTTTCAGAAAATTCTCTTCATATAAGATGTTGAATGTATCTCAGTCAATGTAATTATTCACGTAAAAGAACTTCTTGCTTTCAATTGATATCAGATGTGCACTTCGTAGTATAGTACTCATACTGTAAAATCATTAACATTCAAAATATTGAGACTTCTTGACAGTATTCTTCAATCACTGCTCGACTTCTATCATATCATGTAAAGCATCAAGTACTTCATTGTTTTTGAGCTTTAGCAATTTTATTAAAGCTCTTGAGTATTGCACAGATTTCTCATTGTCATCTTGACGAAGCGAATCACGAACAGTGATTATAATTTGCAACTGTCTCATCAGTCTATCATTCAGAGCTTCAACTATGTCAGAATTTTCTTGATCATTCTCAGCATACTCTTGAACATAAACATAATCACATCTTCAATTCAACATTTGTTTCTATCATGCAGAAGCACATCAAATTCGCTTCAATGTAAGCTTTTCAGAGTCTGTTGAATCTTGATTTTTGCATCTTCAGCATTTAATTGATGCATGAACAGAAACGAAGTAATTATTTATTCAGAAAAAGTTGATTTCTTTTTAATTTATTTAATACTTGTTTGACTTTATTTCTGATTTCTTGCGTCGAGATTCTTTTATAAAAATCGACAATTCATTCAAGAAATTCTCAATATGTGTCATCTTCGTTATTTCAAAAGCGATGCGTCAGAATCGAAAATTACTAGATCAGTTTCATCGTTGATTCAAATTCATTTCTGACAAATCTCATTCAAGCTGCGTTAAATCAAGACTTTTAAAAGACTTTGTAATCATGATTTTCATTGTCTCGTCAATCTCTGATCTGAACGTGATTAGATCATAAAGAATGATATCTTTCATTGTCAACATATTGACTTGTCAAGTATTGTGATGCAGTATCTGCATTTGAAAGTTCTTTCGCTTGTTTGTAAAATCATAATAATCTTTGATCAGAAATTTATGTGCAATCTTCATGTAAGATGTGTTAAAATCATCTGCATCTTCATATCTTCAAATAAAATTCATATAATGAGAGATCACATGAAACTTGAGATAGTTAAAGTTCTCATCATGTTGAAACTGCTTGAATACTTCTTTTAAGACGTTAATTCTGTATATTGCGTTGTTCATGTAATACAGAAACTCATCATCATGCAATTGATATTGAATCATCATCACGAAGTTCATAAGAGCTTGAGCACAGTACAACGCATCTGATGCTTTTCTAATCAATAGTGAAGTGACAATCACAATAAGCTGATGCACTATTGTCTTTTGTTTGACGTTGATTCATTACTTCATGAATAGAAAGTCATGAAAACATCTTAGCTCTGAATATGAAAGAACTACTTGAAATCTTTGATTCAATTGCACGTCATGTGTTGTGTCTGCAATTGTCTGTAAATCACACTTTCTTTTGAAACTGATTGTCGATGTTATATTCTTGATAATCATCTCAAGTCATTGAATTAGATACATTACTGTGCTTTTCAATAACTAATGCAAGATGTCAATCATTATGATGATGTGAATATTGACAAGTTTATGTTTTTAGACAAAGTTTTGCACTGAGTATACTCACTTAACATCGCGCTTGATATCTGCTTTAAAGCGTGAATTCTTTTCTTGATGTTTGATTTAAGTTAGTGTACTTTCATGTGTTTAAGCTTTTCAGATTGTCTGCAGATTATCGCGTTGATTCAATGAAACGTAATATATAGTGCACTGCTCTTCATTTTTGATTCTCGTAATAGTGATCTGCTTCTCATAGTCAATTATAAATTCGACGATGATAGAAAAACACTGTCGAGTATAATCATTCACACAGCGAACGTGAAATTCTCTTTTAGTTAATTTCTCAAGTGCTAAAGAATGAGAACATTAACAAGAAAAACTCTTCATTCAATTGAACAGTTTAAACTCACATTTTAATATTATCTTCAGTGAGCAATGATATAACTTGCATTTCAGATCTTCATTCACATGTTTAGTCAAAGAAATAAACTTTAATAGTATAACATTAAATCTATTTTGCTTTTGTTGAGTTGCTTGATTCAGATTATCAACGATAATATATATAAATCATGTGAATTTATTTTCATGATATTGAGTTAACATGATTTTATCTGTAGTTAACAGTACTGAAACTATAGTGTCATCTTCAGAAATCAGTGCTTGCATATCTCATCATTAAATATCAATGTGCATTTTCATGTACATTCAATTTTCACTGACGTTGTATACTTTGATTGATGCATATTTCAGATTACTTGCAAACAAATGATGTCTTAAAAGAAATTTCAAGACGTTTATCACGTTTCTGTACTGAATCTTGAATATATCTGTTTCGATCTCTGAGTTCATTGATGAGATCTTCAAAGATGTTTCAAATCAACTATCATTAAATATTTTATAAAATATATTGTGTAGAATGCTTCTAAATTGATCTGCATTCTTGAAGATACAATCAGCATGATGAGTCTTCTGAAACGAGATCTTGAAGTATTAATTAATATCTTCGCTACTGACTTTCGCGTTCAGAAATCACTGTGCAAGAGAAAAATCTTTCTCATTCAAAAAGAAAAGTCACTCTGATTGAAGATTGTCATTTAAAGATGATCATGAATCTTGCTTAAGTTTACTGTAGTTCAAAATGATTCTTATGAGTCTGATATATTGTTTTAGCAATTCATCAACGCTTCGTTTCTTTGTATCATTCATCTCATCATAATTGTCTACTTTGATGAATGAGAAAGTACATGATGAATTGATAAATCTTTTGAAATCAAGTGATATTCATGCAATTGAATTTCAAAAATGTTTCTGATCATCTGAAGCTTCTACGTTTTCTTCTGTACTTTGCTCGAAGTCAGAGACATCAGTATTGTTCATTGTGATCATTTCATATCATAAATCAGTTTGAAAGTATTTGCATGTGTCTGTATATTTATTGACTGCTGAGTTCTCTTTTCTTAAATATTTCTCGAAGAACTGCATGTCATTTTGCAGCGTCAAGCAGTGATTAAAGTGATGTATCAGATTTTGTATGATTCTCAATATCATTTCACACGTACGACAGTTTCGCTTCATGCTTGAAGCTGATTTCGATGAAGTAGATTGTAGTGAAAGAGACAATAAAGAGCATTGATTGACACATTTAACAAATTGTATCATGCTATCATTATTTCTAATCAGAATTTCTGTCGATACAAGTACGTTGAACTACGAAATGTCAGAATAGCATGCAATACAAAGAATAAAATGATCAGAAATTAATGAGATCTGATATAGCAGTAGAAGCAATAACTCTTGTTTTACTTCTGATCAAGCAATTTGTTCTTTTTTACTTGAAGCTTTCTGATGAAAGCAAATTTTTCTGAATTACAGCGAGTTTAAGATAAATTACTGTAAATTTGAAATGCTTTGCACATCTCAATATTTACATCAAAATTTGTGAGTTGAAAGCAAATTTTTCTAGATTATCATCGATTTAAGATAAATTATTGTAAATTTGAAATGCTTTGCACATTTCAATATTTATCTTGAAATTTGTGAGTTGAAAGCAAATTTTTCTAGATTATCATCGATTTAAGATAAATTATTGTAAATTTGAAATGCTTTGCACATTTCAATATTTATCTTGAAATTTGTGAGTTAAAAGCAAATTTTTCTAGATTATCATCGATTTGAGATAAATTATCATAAATTTGAAATGCTTTGCACATTTCAATATTTATCTTGAAATTTGTAAGTTGAAAGCAAATTTCTTTAGATTATCATTAATTTGAGATAAATTATCGTAAATTTGAAATGCTTTCACAAAATGCTCAATCAGCTAGTATGTCATAGTTATAGTCTTTGCGCTTTGATAACTTTATAAAATATTAGAAATTATTTTATATAAAGAGAATCTAATGTGCAGTACTCTTCAAATTAATGAGAAGATGAATACAGATAATTCGTTGTCAAAGTGTGTTGTAAACAAATTTGCTTTTGCTTAGCATAATTTGCAATATGAGAACGAAAGTTGATCTTTGCTTCATCTTTAACTTATCAACTCACAACTTTTTGTTCTTTTGATACTCATTGTCGCGATAAGCACTTTCACTCTATCTGTTACAAAGCTCAGTGCGTACATCATCTGTCATCAGCATGTAGTGAAATCTGTAAGTGATTCAAAATAGGAAAAATGTCACATGTACTCTTATCTCACTTCTCAACATCATGACAGTAATCACTTCACATTCTATCATATGACTTCTAGAAATTCTCAGAACTGATAACAATATTTGCGTATCTGCTAGTCTTTCAATATGTTACGAAGATTCAAGTTGATTTCAGATACACTTGCAGACTTTAACTATGATGAGATTTCATTGAATTGAATCAAGATGATAATTACTTAAGATCTTGTCATTAACGATGACAAGTATAATGCATTGAAGATACACATTAAACAAATGCTGAGAAACGCAAGATTACTTGAAACATCACTTGATAATAAAATTAAGAAAGAAACAGTCAGAAAGATTGCAATCATCATAGATGATGAACTCTTGCACTCTCTGATAGAAGATCATCAAGTAACATGAAAAGATGCATGTTTTATAAAGTGAGTGAGATGAATAAACAGTAAGAAAAGAGATAAAGCAACGAGCATAAAGATAGAGAAATCTGCTCATCTGATTGAGCAAGCATAACTCAGCTCAGTCTCATCATTCATTTTATCAATGATGATTGACTTTGATTGCATGATCTTGACTTCAAATGATACGATGAATAATAAGATGATTCATCATTCACAGCTTTTCATAACGAATGAAAAGCAGAGCAATTTCACTCTGAAAAATGTCAATTTCAATAACTATTAAAGACAGTTTGTTAGCAAGACAATGTTCAACTTCAAAAAGAAGAAAATTATCTATGAAGTTAAGAACTTTGAAAAAGTTGAGATCAGAAATGCAGTCAACTTTCATGTTACATTGACAAATATGACAAAGAAGAGAATATTCTATTACATCTTTCGAGTTCAAGCTATAGAAAAATGTAAGAGAAGTGAACATGAGAATTTCATGCAGTGTTTGAGCAGCGCAGTTGAGAGTACAGATAACTTCACTTCATTCAAGATTTCATCAGAAGATAAGAGTGAACAACTCATCACAAAGAAGCAAAAACTTTGCAAAAAAGCTCATCTCAATGTTTTGATAGTGACTCTTGAAGTTCTCAACGTCGTCAAGACTATCAGTTTCAATGAATCACTTTCTTCGACAACAGATTCTTTGACAATTAATGATGACTTGAATATGAGAAAAGTGATGAAATACAATCAAGAGCACATCGATCTGTCTTTCATCATCAACTTCATTGATATCACTCAGACGTAAGTGCAAGTGCAAAGCAATCATGTAGTAAAACATGCTAACTTTATGATATAAATTCAAAGATCTGCAGAAACAACAAGCATGCATTCAAATGAATGAAAATATATTTCTTAAAATCTTGCAATTTTGAAAACGCGATTTAAGCTGTACAGATATCGACGATAAAAAAATCAACAAAGATGCAGATGCAGATCAAAATGTGCAAATAAAGAGTATGATACAAATTTTACTACTCATACAAGCGTTGAGAATATATTGACAACTTCATGTTGAGAGAATGATTCAATATGAAGAGTTTCAATGCAATCAGATGAGAATGAGAAAGATAAGTTTTCTTCGCTTTTCAAAGCTACAGACAGAATAACATACTTACTTTTCTTCATTCACAGATCATTCAAGTCATAGAATTGATAGTGATGAAGCATTGATTTCATCTTGTTCATGTGAAAGTCAATCTCTTTCATGAGAAGCTCAATGATAAACATCTGCTCATTGAATCTCAGAAATTTTCTCAAAATCTTGAGATGAAATGTTCATCAAATGAGTCATGATCAATGATTTGTTTTTGCATGAAGAGCAGTTTCACAATGATGTTAAAGTTAAATCTTGAATCAATTCTGATTCTGCTGTCTTTGATCTTGATATTGAATTGACAGAGTAAATTCGCAAAGACATTGACATCTGTGTCACGTCTTGATATCAAACTGTATGTGAATCATTGCTCTGAAAAGAACAAACTTCTCTTAGAAGATCATTTGCTGTTTCAAGATCAAAAAAAGATAGAAACAGATGAGAATGAGATCGACGTGACAGTGACAACTTTCATAAAAGAACAGAAATGACTTGTAATGCTGACTGAATCGAAGTCGTACAAGACACATGTGAAGCATGTCATTGTCAATCAAAGAGATGTTTGAAATGAAATTGACAGAAGTAAAAGAAGAGTAACTTTGTATAATTCGTGAACATGCTGAGATTGAATACTAAGAGATGAATTTCACATGAAGAAAAGCAGAAATTCTAAGATCATAAGCATTTTATGAGCATTCAAACATTGCATGCACTTCGTACTGTGAATCTATTCAAGCACATCTTTTGAGATCTCATCAGATAATTTAAATCACTATGTAAAGATTCTGAAGCATTCTGATGAATGAAAGAATGAACACATTCTAAAGTCAAGCGATTCAGAGAAAGTGCTGTTATGAGACAAATCGATGTTCAACGCATTAAAACATAAGCATGATGTACAGATGAACGATGAACTGCAGAAAATCGCAAGAAAATTTGATAAACTTCTCACTTTTCTTATGATTCAACGTCTATCATCAATGAATTGATTCAACGCTCTCTGCATGAAGCTATCTTCTCATGAGATGCAAGATGTGAACTGTTCAATCATCAAAAAGTATAAAAAGATGCATGTGAAACTCAAGAGTAAGACTGCAAGAAGTGTAAAAAAAGAGCTACAAGTATGTGTTGATGACTGAGTATCAGATGACAAGAAGAAATCAATGTCTGTGTTCTTTTTCTTCAACTTTGTTCAGATTTCATGACAGATGAGACTGTGCATTACATTCTCATATCTTGTTGAATTGAAGACAAAGCACAATTTGATGTTTGTCTGAACTAAACTTGTTCATAATAAATGATTGACAGTTGTTGATAACTGTTTCTATGATGATGATATTGAGAAACTGTATGAATCAAGCAGCAAGTTACAGCGAGTCATGAAGATATTGAACAAATCTATAATCATTGAAGATGATCAGAGAAAGAAAATTCTGATAATGTTCTTCTTTTTAATCATAGCGAAGATCATCTAATTGATACGTCTACTTGAATTCTCTCGATCATAATTTCTATGTTTTGCATCATGCATGATGTTTTTGACTCATTGAATGTTGAGTATATTTATCTTTTTACTAACAACAAGCTAGTATTTTATCAAGATTCATGAAATAAACGTTGCATTCTTTCATAGCAATCTAAGTTTTGAAAATCAACAGAGCTTAATTGATAGTTTTTAAGACATGAAAAAGAATGATTCTGATTTCAATATTCTGATTGAAACTACTGAAGTTCTAGAAACAAATTACATTCTTCATTGTGCATTTCAAGTGATACTGATGAAGCTCAACTATATGATCTGAATGAAACAGCAGACTTTTTTTCAAATCAGTAGATATAATCAAATTGCAAAGAAGACGTGAGCATATCAATTTTATACTTTGAAATTCAATGTCAAGAGATTTATTAAAGATCATCAGACGTGACATCAGATCTTTCAAAATGATACATATGATGATAGTAAAGTGAAAGAAATAAGTGATGAAAAGATGAGAAAGAATAATCAGATAGTAGAGACTGTGTGAGAGACTTTAGTTTAATGCTTTTGCTTCATAGTCTATTAACTGTTATTAGCGAGTCGTTGTTAGTTATTTCAGTCAAAAGAAGTAATTGTTGACAGCAGAAACATAGACATAATGACATAAGTAATAAGATGCTGTGTTTTGAAAATATCAAAAATGCAAAGAAAATAACATTATGTGTATATTTTCACTGTCGTAGAAATATGACAATTTACCATTTTTTATTCAGATTATTCAAATGATTTATCTTGTCAGATGATAATTTATCATTTCTTACTCTGTTTTTACATTAGCAATGTGTTTTCTAGATATTCTAAAAGTCATTAGAATCAAACTCACGCAAGACTTACAACGCGACTGTAACACAACTAAAGCTACATCTTTTTGTATTCATCAGATTATTATCATCAAGTCTTTCAACTATCAACACAGCTTTTATAATCATACTTTGTGATAATCATAGAATTCAAGTGTAATAGAAATCATTAGTCTGTCTTGAAATTAAAATAACAGCATTTTATTTCTGCGCATTCTTCGTTGCATAAACAACATTGCATCTGTATCACATTCGTGTTTCTTTTAAGTCTTTGATGCTTTTCAAGACTCACTGCGATTCTGTTGCATAAGAAAAATCAACATGTTCAGTATAAGATTTTCAATGATTTTCTACAATGAATTGCAGCGACATAATTGAATCAGAAAGATGATGCAGAAAGATTTAATGATTGACGATGACAAATGAAGTGAGATCATAATGATAATGAAGAAGAAGATAATATCTTTAAAAATATATGACATAAAACTTGATAGTGAGCTGACAAAGAAAAAGCTTCAAACAATGACTGCAAAGATTATTGTCATCTTTGACAAAGAGATTGAAAGCATATCACAGAATTGACTGCACAAGACATTAATGATCATGACTCAGTAACTGAACAACAACGAAAGATGAAGAGCACAACATCAAGAATGAACACATAAAAACATTCAGTGTCAAAGAAAGTTGCAAGAAGAAATTAAAGATAATAATGCTGATCAACTATCGTTGATGTTGTAAAATGCTACAACGTTATTGATGATGAAGAAATCAGATAATCAAACATCATTAATGAGTTCTATTAACTTAATTATGAATAAAAGATAAAAAGAGATCAATCTGCTGAACATGCAATTCAAAGAGTATAAAAGATTATTAATCAAGAAGAAAATTTACGACGTGATGAAGAATAAAATTCTTTATGATAGTGAAGATATGAGATGAATTGAGATTGAAAATGAGCGATGCTGACAGACTGCATTGATAAAGATGATAGCAAAAAGCTGCTGTTGCTTTCAGTTCATCATTGATCAACTTTCTTCAGATCAGTAACTAGAAAATTGTAAAAATTATATTAATTCATTCACTGACTTTGAAAGTAGTAAAATCAATCTTCGCTACTTCAACATCTGAGAATACACTTAAGTTATCAATCAAACGTTGCAAACTGCGATCACGAAAGATCTTGAAAAGAGATGCAATAGCTAGATTGAGAAAGATTACATGCATGCAGAACTCAAGAATGAAAATTCAAGAAGAATAAAAGAATAACTGAAAGCATGCGTTGATGTTCTGATTTCATTAACAGCAAAGATCATGTCTGTGCTATACAAGTTTATAAAGAAGATTTTATGATCAATGAGCAAAAGTTCTATTACTTTTTGAACTAACAATATTCATAATGTTTCAGTTCTAAAGCAAAGTCTTTGATACATCATCAGCGAAAACTTGCTCTTTAGCAACGAAGATTTTGCAAAGAAGAAGTGATTGACACTCATGAAAGAGATACTCGATCATCAAGAGATCTCTCAGTAGACATTACTCAGTTTTTGTCAAGATCTTCAATGATGAGATTGTTATCTACGATGTCTGCTCTACAGACTTTTCGTTCAAGCACAACTACTTCTTCAAACGAAGATCATGAGCAATTTCGTTGATGAAATGAGATTTTTGTCAATGTTAAAAAGTTTAGATAAATTGATGCAGTTATGAGTAGATCAATCTTCAACGTTCTAAAACGCAAGCAGAATGTTAAGATGAATGATGATCTACAGAAAATTGTCAGAAGATTTGATAAACTTCTCATTATGCTCATGATTCAATAACTATCATTCATGAATTAATTCAACACGTTGTGTATGAAGCTATTTTCTCATGAAGTGTAAGATGTGAACTGTCTCATTATTGCAAAGTATAGAGAGATGCAAGCAGAACTTAAGAACAAAACTACAAGTGTGAAAGCATACTCAATGATAGATTGAGAATCGAATTTAAATATTAATAATGATCTCAAGAATAGAAGTCTCTGTCACAAATGTCACTATTCTTCAAATGAATTCTGAGTAATCAGCTATTTTCATGTCTACTGCAAAGAATGTCTTAATGCTCTTGTTTACAAAGTCGTCAAGCATGATGAAAAGTAAACTGCATGTTTAAATTGCAACAGCATTTACATTGAGTTTTGATCATGCGATGAATTAAAAGAATTGCAGATGAATGTTGAAAACAGTGAGAGAATTTCTTCATGCACTCGCAAAGATCTTGAACAAGATCTCAAATGAATTAATTTCAACAACTCGATTCTTTCATCTTCGAAAATGATGATGATGCAGATGCAGATTAAGCTGTGATTGATGAAGAAGTTGAACAAGAAGATCATTATCTTCACTCAGTTTCACATGCTGTAAGCTCTCATCATGTCATGAATTCTCTGACTTGAGAACAAGTTAATTGCAAAACAGCATAAAAGTGCTGAATCATCTTTTTCAACAGCGTGACTGAATCTTTGTCAACTATCACGACAAAATAAGTTAGAAAGCTCGTGATCACATCATCATCACATTTTGCGACGATTTGATCATGAAGATCATGATCATCTTTCTCAAATGTGATGATATTAAGCTTAATCTCATCATAATCTTGCGCATCATCTGCGTTGATTTGTGATGAAACAGCAGCGTGAAACAACAAGTCTTCTGTCACATCTTTCACATTGATCAGTTCTTCAAAATCTTCATCACTCATTATGTTATTTAGAACAACATCAATGAGAAACTGATTTCACATGTCATCTGCATTGATCTGTAATAAAACAGCAGCATGAAACAACAAGTTTTCTGTCATATTTTTCACATTGATCAATTCTTTGAAATCTTCATCACTCATCTCATCATCAAGAACAGCATTGACAAGAAACTGCAGATGCTGCAGAACAGCAAGCGTGAGATCATTGATAACGTCATTGACAACATCAAGATGCTGAATCAGCTGAGCTTGACAAAGTTGATGCAACTGTTTGAGTCAATGAGTGTTGAAAAGAATAAGAAGTCATTTATTCTGATGAATAAAAGCGAAAAGAATGAAGATGTTAATGAAAGAGCATCAACGATGAGAGATTGTGAGTTGAGAATGAGAAAGATGTTAATTGTGATTTCATAAATTTAAGCTTTTTTTCTTCTTTTTCTTTCTTCTTTTGACACATTGTTTCTTTCACATCACTACTTTCTTTTCACTTTTCTTCTTTTCTTGCTCTCTAGTACTTCTCGATCAGCAACAAACACGTTGTTTGCACACTGCACGCTTGCACGCATGCATGCACTCAGTTCAGCTGATTCAGCTTCACTCACATAAACAACATTATTCATCTTATTTTGTATTTTACTCAAATCGATGAAATTCTTCTTGAACATCTCAACAGTTTCTGTACATGAAACGCAAAGAAACTTGAAGAATGAAAAGAATTTTTCTACTTAATTCTAATCATTCAACAATGCTTTTTCATCAGATCTCTGCAGACTATAAAGTTCTGAAACAGATGATTCTTGATGATTTGAGCTTCATTAAGCATGATACGATGAAAATGAACTTGATGAAAGATATCACGATTCTTCTTGTACATCTTCGTTCATCATTCTCGTCTATGAAGTCATCAAGCGTGATGAAGAGCAAACTGCATGTTTAGATCTAACTGCAACATCATGTACATTGAGTTTCAATCATGTGATGAGTGAGACTCAGAGTTCTTCAGCAATAAAATGCACAGTTCGCGTTCTCAGTTTGCATATGCAAAAACAAATTATTGTAAATCTTTTAAAATTTATTTTGAATAATCAGAGTTCTTCAACAATAAAATGTGCAGTTCACATTCTCAGTTTGCACATGCAAAGATAAATTTATCATAAATCACTTGAAATTTATCTCTGATAATTAGAGTTCTTCAGCAATAATATTCGCAGTTCGCATTCTCACTTTTTATAATGTGCAAAGATAATTTATCGAATTTTCTCTTAAATTTATCTTTGATAGTCAGCTTGAGCTCAGAGTTCTTCAGCAATAAAATTCGTAATTCGCATTCTCAGTTTGCATGTGCAATGATAAATCATTGCAAATTTTCAAATTTATCTACACTTTTGAGTAAGTCATGAAAACATTATCACAATCTCGATGCAACGAAGTTAGAACATGAATCTGACAAAGTAGATGAGCATTAAAATGTTAATCTACTCATTCTTAGTTAATAATTGAACATAATAGTGTCAACAACAACAGAATTACACGCTTTCAAAGATCATATATCTTCAAGTATGCATCATGTCTTTTTCTTCTTCACTCTTTTTCCCTTTTATCTCAGAACTCGATTGCATTCATCAATTCATCATGTATCAATCATTATTTCACGTCGTCTTCTAAGTAAACTGTCATGACAAGTAATAAAAACAAGAAGAACTTAAACACTGCGATTGATAGTCAGATGTGTAACATGTATTATGAATTGTTGACATGCAGTTAACTGACTCAATAATCATGTTTAGTTCATCTATCAATGAGATGTCAAAAGAAAAGTTGAGAAAGTAAGCAATAATTTCAACATATCATTGAAAGAATTTGAACTTAGATTTAAAAAACAAGAACGCAAGTTTCTTGACATGTTGAACAGCTTGAATGATAATTTATTATCTTAAAAACAGTAATCTGCAGAATGATTGCAGAAGAAGACAAAATCAATGTCAATATCATCATGTATATTCTCAGTTAATATGATCTCAACATAGTTCACTAGAATCATTCGATTTTTCAAGAACATCTTGTCAAAGAAAAAAATGCATCAGCGTAAACAGCATTTTCACTCGTCGTTATCAATTTCATCATCTTCTCAGCTCAATGAGCGAATCTTAAAGTTTCAAAGATTGACAGAATTTTCATTAAGTTTTTTTGCATTGAGTTCATGATACAACGCAGCACAGATTGATGATTCAGATGACAACTTTAGAGAAATTCTTTGAGCAGAATTCAGATGATGATTGAGAACAGTCTTTGTTGCAGCTTATGTCGATGTGCTTAAATACATAGAACTCATTTTACTGACAACAATTATGACGTGTGAAGTAGAAGAGAGCATAACATCATGATCAGAGCTGCAATGAATTCTCTTGAGCAATCTTATGTGCAATCTCTGAAACAGAGATCGCGCACATCAATTAAAACACAGATCACGAACAAACTACTTTGTCATGAAAAGATTAACAATAAATGAAGCTCAAAAGATAATGTGCAACTCAAATCTTGTCATATCATCAATAGATTGACAGACACAATTATATGATTCTATCAAACAATATTAAGCACAAATAATGTTTCAAATTCGAGATGTAGTGAAGAATCATTATGTTTTTTACGAGAAAGTCAATACATCAAACTATGTCGTTAAATTGTTAGTTAATGATAACTTCATCAGTTCTGATATTAAAAAGATAAACATCTTCATAGACATGATGCGTTGATTGACATGTACTTAGTTTGAAGAATGTCATTTTCTAGTCTCGATGATCATGAAGATCACTGCTGTCTTATTTTTCAATCAAGAAAATCGTAGTTTTGATCAACTATCAAACACGAGAATCATGTTTACTAAGCTGAAAGACGAAATCATGATACTCATAGCAATTGCAATTCAACATGTCATCAGCGAATGAACAAGTGATCAGAAGAAGATCGAGAAATGAGAAGAGACTGCAGTAGAGAGTATAACATCTTAACTGTCAATGTTCTCTTGTGCTTTATCTTTAAAATGATTGAACAATAATTGACTAACATTCAACAGTAATATATAAGCGAATAATCAAGAGCTGATAAAAGCAAATTGAGACTTGAAGAAATTTGATATTGAGCATGCTGCATGAACGCATCATAAGTCATATTGAATATCACGAAAATGATGTATTCAACAGCATCTCTGCGACGTATAATCTTAATTGCAATCAAATAGATGATTTACTGACTATTAACAAGTCTTGAAAAATCATCAGAGAATGTTCTTTCTCTTCTCTCACTGATTTAAGATACTCATCAATGTATTCTATGAATGAAATCTCTAGTCTCATAAGAAATTGAACATCGCAGCTTGAAAAGTCAAACAACACAGAAATCGCGACAGAAAAGACAAAGAATACAACAAATCAATCAAAATCAATGAATAGTGATGAACATGAAACACTTCAAGAAACATTGAATGATGAACAGAATCAAGATCAGAAGAATGATTCAGATGTGAGCATTCATTTTTCAGCTATAGAAATGAGCAATAACTAATGCAAGATAAATGTCTGAAGAATTTGAAGACACAACTGAAGTTGAATCTGATCAGATTTCGCTCAACGAAGTCAGAGATACATATCAACTATGAACATCGAAAATGAAAGATAATTGAAAGATGAGCTACGCTTAATCATTTAACAACTTTCGCAAGCAGCTGAAGATAGACACTAAGACTCTGTATTATCAAAGAGCAAATGAAAGTGAATGTGTATTGATGTTTAAAGACGAGTATCAGATTTTTCTGAAGAGAGTAGAGAAGAAATTGAACGTCAATGTTGATGTTCAACGAGAAAGTAAGAGTGATTATATAGAACTCAAGTGATAGTAGTAGAATATTTTGTATATGAACAATGAACACAATCGTAAGTTGCTTTGATGCTTTTAATTCTATTGATTGCGAGTAATTTATACAACGTGCTTGCAAGAATGAAGAATTGTACAAGACATTATGAAATACACAAGCTTGTCTTTAAGAAACTAAAACTTTTGAGCAGTGCACAACATGATGTTTCAATGCAACAACGAGATAAATCTGAATAAAATATCTCAATTTATTTATCATGAAATAATGACGTGATAAGTATTTGTCAAGAAACGTGCACAGATTACAAATTTCACATACTGATAATAATGAGCGCTGAATGTGAACATTGATCAAATAATACACATTGCGCATTGTATTATTTGAGCATAAAAAGCAAATGACTGTCATCAAGAACTACAAGTGATTGTAGTTAGCTATTAGTTATTGATGAGTGATTATTAAAGCTTGTGAGCTAAAAGCTCAACTAAACAGATATTTTTGACTGATGCTAGCTTGATGAGCTTGTAGTCAGTTTTAGCTGATTTCATCAAATGATCAATGTTGATTCTTGTAAAGAAGATCTAAGATGTAAACAGTGTCAAGAATGAAAGTATGATCAGAGTTTCATGCTTTTTTCTTTTCATTTAGCGCTCTTTGATACATCTTCTTCGCTTCAACATGATTGTCTTGATTCATATAAAGAATACTCAAATTGTTGACAATGTCAAAGATGAAAGTGTGATCAGAGTTTCATGCTTTTTTCTTTTCATTTAGCGCTTTTTGATACATCTTCTTTGTCTCGATATGCTTGTCTTGATTCTTGTAAAGAATACTTAAGTTGTTGACAGTGTCAAGAATAAAAATATAATCAGAATCTCATGCTTTCTTCTTTTTATTTAGCGCTCTTTGATACAATTTCTTCGCTTCAACATGCTTGTTTTGATTCATATAAAGAAGATTCAAGTTGTTGATAATGTCAAGAGTCAAGATATGATTTGAGTCTCATGCTTTCTTCTTTTCATTCAACGCTCGCTGAAACATCTTCTTCGCTTTGACATGCTTATCTTGATATCTGTAAAGAATGCTCAAATAATGAACAATGTTGAGAGTGAAGATATAATCAAAGCTTCATGCTTTCTTCTTTTCATTCAGCGCTCGCTAATACATTTTCTTTGCTTCGACATGCTTGTCTTGATCAGCATAGAGACGATCAAGACTATGAAAAGCATCACAAATCTCAGTGAATGCATTGTCATTAAGCACATTGATGTTATGAAGTTCTCATGCACATCAATCTGCATGCGAAAGCAATTGTTGTTGAGAAATTCAATACTTCGCTTCTGATCAATCTGACGCTGCATTATTTACAATTATCAGAGTCGCTATCATTAAGTCATACTTGTTGAAGCTGATTATTTCTGCGCATCAATCATGCACGACTGAATGCATAAAGTAGCTTTCGCTGTGTTAACGCGATTCAATGAGCGAGTAGTTCAATAAAGTCTTTATTATTCTCTTGAAGTCAATTTCGCTCTGTGCTAGCTTTTGAAGTCAGTCATATTCTCGATAGTCTTTACTCTCACGCAAGATCAGCTCATATCACATATCTTGATGATTCAAATATGCTTACAACTGCAAGAATCATGTCATTGTTGAACTGCTCTGTCGAATGCGCTCGTAAAAGATTATTCACGTTGTCTGAATGCTTCTGTTCTCATAGTCACGCAGGTAAGATGTCTTCATCATCAGTCGAAATCATGAAATCTCGTATAGATTGAGATACTTTAAGCAGCTCATCTTAGTTTCGCGCATATACGTGCTCGCTTGAATCAAAGCAAGTGAGAGATAGTCTAATTGTTGAACAAGCTTGTTAATGTTTGCAGATCATTCAATCAGCTTATATCTTGATCTTTTAATGAGATGTTTATTGTATCACTGCTGAATTGATGCAGACTTGAGCGATTACTGATGAGCTTCAATGCTTGATCACTTCTGAGTCTTGTAACTTCGATTGACTTTTCTATCTCTTTCAACGAAGAAAGACGAGTGATGATCAGAATGAAGTCATGATCGACTGATGACAGAAACGACGTAATATTGTAGATCTGAGCATCTACTTTCATAGATTGCATGTCTCGATCAACGTTGTCGAAGATCATCAGTCATCATTGATTTCTTTTCAAAGCGAGTCATCTTAGAACAGCATTTGTCTTCGCTTTCATGTTCAAAGTTTGCTGAATCTTCTTGATCATCGAAATCAAGACTTCGCTGACATTCGCATGCTCAGCAAACTTGCTCAGACTCTGCAGCATCATGTCAATACTGTTATCATTCACTTATACTATCACGCTGTACGTGTGCTGATACTTTCAAGCATATGCAATCATCAGCTGCATCTTCTCAATCTTTCTCAGATCATGAAGAATATATATCTTTCGCTCACTCTGCATCTTTGTTGACAGTAGACTTCTCTTCATCTTCTTTATCTTAACGTCTCAATTAACGAAATTGTCAGCAATCAAAAGATTTGTGAATTGAAATTAAATATGAAAGTTGTCATTTTCTAGAAGATAAATGATCAGAGTTTGTTCAATTCTCTTGCACTTAAAATGATCTCATTTCTGTATTCTTCATTTCATGATGAAGCTGTCTCTATCGTTCTTCATCATCTGTTATGTTATTCAGATGCACTTATCTGTGCTTGATACAACATTGATCGCTCGTTGACTTGTCATCACTTGAACTTTAAGTATGATTTGTAGAAGCTCTTTCACATATGATGTTGTTGTTGCTGTCACGTAGTTTTGTCACTCATCGTTCTTATGCGAGTTCAAGTAATTGCAGATCTCTTGAATGATAATGCACGAAAAATCATTTAACAACTCTGTCATCTTCATCTCAAAGCACATAACATCATGTTGCTGACTGATCTTGTCGCGAATAACAACATCTTTCATCAGTTGATCTGCAAACACAATGATTTCATAATGCACAATTGAATTCTTTGAATCAAGAGATTGCGACTGTCGCTGAATCATGAGTGAAACAGTATGATTGCAGTCAATGTCACACTTTACTGTGTTGTTGACGTGAATATAAATTGATTCGTATCATCGATCTTTTTTCGCACTCGAATATTGATGCTTCTCTTGCACTCGTGAATTTTTGATCATCATCGTTCAAATGATTTTGACAATATGATGTTCTTTTCTCTCATGAATTGCATCAAGTTGATTCAGCGTCGTTAGTAAAAGTGTGAAGAGAGAGTTCAAGCTTTCAATGATCTTAAACTCTTTACCTTGCATCTCTTTATCATACTTGTACGAAAGAATGTCTTTCGTTCTTCTCAACAAGCATTCAATCATCACATCACTCAGTCGAATGTCATGTTTCTGACTTGACGTTTCTTCTTCGATCTCATCATCAGTTCAATGCGAATTGATTTGAAGAATCGAAGCATGTTCTTCGTCATCATGACGACAGAGACAATTTCATACCTGCCTTTTGAAAAACATGCAACAACAACATGATAATCAACAATGCAATTCACAGTGTAAGCATTACTGTCATGCAACGAGACGCTCAAGAGAGAAGAGTACTCTTCGTTCAGAAGTTTGCACGCAGTTACATACTTCGTCTTCACGACACAGATTCATCTCACGATGTAAGCTTGATGATTCATGACTTCTCATTCGTGAAAAATGATCGCTCACTCTGTTTATAATTCTGACATTGAAAGTCTTCATTCTACAAGACTGACGCATAACGAGAGAGCAGAGTTAGCGTGTTCGCTTGATGCATCTATCGCTATCTCATTAAAAGCTGGCAGAATCTTCTATTAACAGAACGCTATAGTGCGAAACATATTGTGATATATATAACAGAAAAGAACTTGAGTAGACACTTTTTAGCGTATTGAGACTGAAATCAACTATTTATGTTACGAAAATTTCTTAAGTCATCGAATTGCAAATTTTAAGATCTGAAAATAGTTTATACAAATTACATAGTAAATTATCAGATAAGACAATCTTGACAAGCAAATTTCTCAATCTTTTAGAGATTTCACGCACGTCGCAAAATTCAACTATTCAATTAACTTCTCAAAGTATCTTGAAACTGCGTTCGAATGTCATCTGAGCAGTCAACGTTGTCACACAGTCATCGTTGAAGAAAGTCAATTTTTTTGTGATGTCAATCTTTTTCAAAGATCTAGAAAAATTGACTGTCAAGACGAATTTTCTGATAATCTACTACGTAAATTGAATAGAGTATTTTCAGATTCTGAAATTCGCAATTCAATGACTTGAGAAACTTTTGCAACATAAACAGTCAATTTCAGTCTTGATACGCTAAAAAGTGTTTACTCGAGTTCTTTTTCCTAATTGAATGTAGAGAAACTGTTTGTCTCATTCTTTGCATGCTATCAAATGCTGTTTTTTGCTTCTCATTGTGATACTTTTATCACGTCTTTCTGATCAGTAGCACTTCAAAGATATGATTCTTCAAAGTACTATTGATAAACATGATTAATATGCTTTAAAGCAGTCGCTTTATCTTCATAGAATTCACGGCTCACTAATGTCTTCTCATTCAGAAGTCATTCATGTATATGATAGCATTAATATTGCGATCGTGATCTAATAAGACTTCGCATCTCGACAAGATATCTTAAGAAGTTTCTAACTCTGACTTTAAATTATTGTGATCATGATTTTCGAAGTCTCTAAAGCAGAGTAGTCTTAAAGATGAAAAATTGATAAAATATCTAGTCAGATCAGCTTATTGTATTGACGAATAAAAATCTCTGACATTACGTGATGATGAATCGCTCAAACATTGAAGTCGCGATATGCTAAAAACAGTTTATTCGAGTTCTTTGCTGTTGAAAGATATACAAGTTTTCGAAATATATATTTGAAACAGAAACGTTCAAAGTATTTCGTAGAGAAACAAGAGACATGAAAAAAATGTACTTGAAGAGTGTATGAATGTTGTGCAAAGTTGAATAGAAATTCAGCAAGCTATAGAGATCACGAAAGAATCTGATAGCTGAAAGTGTCAGTCAAACGATAACATCTATCGTTAATTGCTTGCTATTGTCTTTTTTGTCGTAATTTCTTTTCTGAATTATTAATTATTCGAATCTTATCAATCATTCTCTTTCTCAAGCATTGAAGAATAGTGTCGTGAGCATACTATCGTTTTCAAATACTTCTCTTCAAGTGTTCTTCTATCTGAGATTGTTCTAATGTTTGAGACTTGTTGACTATTTAACTACGTAGTGATATATCAATTCTGTACACTGTATGAACATCTTGCTCAAGTTCAATAATACACATCACGTCAGATAAGAAATATAGTTTGATCAAAGATCACAAGATTCAAATGATTCAAAAAGTGTATTCAAATCTCGCTATCAGTCTCAATATTAGCTCAGAAGAATGAAGCTCAAAATAATTTCTTCACGAGAATGCTCAGCTTAAGATGACTGAGTAGACATGACGATATTTAAAGCATCAATTCTCTCAGCTGAGTCATCTTTCATTAAAGCATATTACAATCATCAAGAGTAATGAATATCTATGATAGTCAATCTTCAACGTCTACTTCTCTAAACGTTCTTATTAATCACAGTCTCGATTCAATGATTGCATTCAAAGCAACTTCAGAATGACTTCAAGCATTGAAGATGTCAAAATCAACTCTGTTGCAAGAAATTAAACAGTTGATTAAAGAGAATGACTTTTTGAGATAAGAGCTTGCATATTATCAGAAAATGCATGAAGCTAGCTTACGTCTTGCAAGAGAAACGTAGAATATTATGAAAAGACTTTGACGAGCGATTTTTGATTATAGAAATACGCAGAGAAAGATTGACATCGACTTTTGCAAGTTGATTCGAGCATGATCTGTTGAAAACGAAAAGTACGTGAAAGCATTGTCAATAAAGAAGAATGATGACAACTTCTGTCAAATTGTATTTCAAACGTGAAAGAAATTTATTAACACATGAAGTGCATCTGATTGATCATCAACAGTCGTAGTATCTGAAAGCATATTCGCGTCATAATCATGTCTGCAACGCTGTTAATTTTTAGCGAATGACAAGATCTGTGATCTCTAAACAAAATGCTTGCGACTCTCAATCAATCTTTCATTCGTGCAATGCAACAGTTGTGTGATATAACATTTGTTGAAATTGTTATTCTTCAAGAAACATTCAAATACATCAGAATTGCAGAATGACAGAAACTTTCTCTGCAACATGAAGAACGAAAAGCTTGATCATCAACACTACACAGTTTTTTCTTGAGATGATTGAGATTTCATGAGACTTGTCACTTCAGTTAAATCTGACAAATTAAAATCTCGTTTCTTTCTTTCTTCAGATGTCTGATCATCTCATTTTCGCTTGTTGTTTATCACTTGATCTTGACTTGACTCTTTAACTCTTTTTATGAATCTTTGAATCTCATTGTAGATCAGTTCTAGTTACGTTCTCAACGCTTGATGTGCAACTTCAGAGTTTGATTGAACTGTCTTCTTCAATGATATTGACATCAACAATCTTGAAGACTCGCTTGTGTCTTCGCTAAAATCATTCGAGTCACTGTATTTTTCAAGACTGTGTGCATTTCTGCCTCATTCTTCGTAATCTTGAATCTTGTAGAAGCGAATAAGATACACTAGTCGATCTACTGTTTTTCTTGTCAATTGAAGTATCTCAGCAACATTTAATATGTAAGACTTACTCTGCGTAGAATCTTTAAGTCTTCAGAAATGTCTGACGTTGCAAGAGAAATAATTCAAAATCTCGATTTCATCATGAGAATCAAGTAATTTCACAGAATAGATCTCTTCTCATTCTCTTGTGTAGCTAGAATATCGTTCAAATAGTTCTCGTCTTTTTCGATATTGAGCTTTTGTTCTTCGAGTTGAAATTGAAGATTTTTTCTAAGATATTTTCTAGAAATCTCTATAGCGAGATGTCGATATTCGCTAGAATTTATAGAAACTTCTAGACTCGTCTGAGTTTCCCGTCGAAAAAACCTTCGAAATTGCTTGAAAGTATATTTTCGAGCGGTTTTTAACCCTTGAGAATTCAATTTTGCTAGAATTTTTTTAACTGAGTTTTCGAAGAGATATTCTGAAAACGACGTTCGAAAAACCTTTAAACCTATAGCCTTCTGAAAAGAAGCTATCAGTTAGAGATAATAGACTGAAAGAGAGTCTATTTCTTGAGATAAATAGTAATGAATAATTTTCGTAGATTTCGAGATCGAATACTCTTTGTGATAGAAAGTAATAAAGAAAAGAAGATTGTTTTCAACGTAGAGATTTCAAAGTTCGATTTCTATACTATTAAAGCTTCTAATAGATAGTAATTTCGAAGCTCTCGCTGACTGTTCATCTTTTAGATGAATAAACACTAAAAGTTTTTCTAGAAAAATCGAGAAAGAAGTAAGTCATTTCTCTAGTTTTCAAGAATTTCAAGTAAAAGTCTTCTTCTTCGAGACTCGAAAACGACTAGCTAGATTCGAATGACTAGCTATTTTTCAAATAAGTTAATTTTTCGAATTCTTGACTTCTAAATTCGTTCAACTATTCTGAAGAAAATTGAAAAAAGAAGTAAAATTTAGAGAGTTATCAAAAATTCTAGATCAGAGAATTTCAGAAATCAATATAGTACTTTCAATAGTACTATTTTTCGACTGAAAAAGAACGTCTTCGAAAAGAATAGCTTGAGTAGAAGAAAGAAGATCGTGAATAAAAGCTCGAAAGTTGAAAATTGAGAAAGAAATTCGATCGTAGAGTATAGTCTCGTTTAATCACTTTATTAGACTCTCTTTAGTCGTATTCTGAGCTATATTTAACTCGTAGCTTCGAAGATTGAGTGCTCAGTTAACAGAAGAACGAGAACTTCTAACTAGAAAATGATCAACGAGAAAAGAAATTCGTTCAAGAATCTCTCGATTCTCTAGTTCTAAAGAATAGATACTAGTATTTAAGTCTGAATTCAAGTTCGAATCTGTGTTCAAAGTGCTTGATTTTTCTAAAGAAAATCAAAGAACGAGAAAACGAGAAATCTTAATAAAAGACGAGAGAAGAGAGAGATAGAAATCGACTTCTTTTCAGTCTTTTTCTTCAAGTTCTAGAACGACTAAAGTCTTTACTAAAAGAAGCTCATATTCGTCTTCTTTTGCCTGCTGATCGAGAAAAGATATTGAAAAATCTAGACAAGTTCTCTCGATTCGAGTAAGACTAGAGAGCTTAGACCTAGCTCTTGTACTAGAAATAATAGATGTATTTCTAGTACTAGTCTTCTCGTTCTTCGAGTCTTTTCTAGTAGTTGAGGCTTCGTTCTCGTTCGAAGTAGAATTCTGACTCAATTTCTGACTTTTCGAGTTTTCGTTCGTCTCTTCGACAATTCAAATAAGTCTTTCAAGAAGGTTTTTCTGCGTTTTCAAAAGACTATATCGAGAGTTTTCTTGACTCAAGTCTCAATCGATTTGAGTTCAAATAAAAAAGAAGAAAATTCGTTTTCAAGATAAAAAATACGTTGAAATTCGCTCAGTATTCTAATAAACTCGAAAGAGTTTAGCTCGAAATTGATTTTTCTTCGTTCGAACTATTTTGAAACGTTTGAAAGAGTTGATATTCGAGACGATTTTCTGAAATTTTCGAGCTAAATTTTCAAAATTAAACGAAATAATTCAAAGAAGAGAAGTATCGAGCTCTTTGACTAAATCGACTAGATAGAAACGATTTAGATCTTCTAAATAGTTGATTTATCTAGTTCAATCTAGTCAAGAGAAGAAGTTGTCAAGCTTTTCTTTTTGAATTTTCAAGATTTGACGTTTTTGAGACGATTCGACTTCGAAATTTAAGCGAGCAATTTTGACTTCTCAAATAGTAAGATTTAAAGAATATATTAATAGATTTTTTAGAAAAAAATAGCTAAGAAAAATACCTTGAGTTTCGAGAGATATTTGAGATGAACGACGACTTTCAGCGCTAGAAGCTCTTTCTTCTAGAAAACTCGTTTCTTCTCAACTAGTCTTGACTATTCATGACTTTTTAGAATTAACTAGAAAGTATTGAGAATCGAATTTCTTAGGAAAATATTGCTGACAAGAAATCTCGATTTTTCAAGAAACGTTTTTCTTAGTAGATTTCGAAGATCATTTCTTTTTCCTAGAATTTTCCCAGCTATGAACTTCAAAATAGTGATCTCAAATACTATAAGTATTTCTAGTAATATATTCGCAGTCTTGACACTTAATCTCGTCTCGATAGAGAGCTAATTCTAAGTAGAAAAAGAAAAAAAAAAGAAATTTCAAGATTTTTAATTTCGACCTTATTTCGAATAAGACTAGCGTCTTTTTCGACTTCTATAAGAAGACTAGTACGCTTGAAAGATGAGAGAGAATGAGGTTTTCTTTCGAAGTGATGATCTAATCTCGTTGAAAAGATACAGTACTTACAGCTTTTACAAGTTAATAAGTTGATATTCTCAACTAGAATTATAGAAGTAGATTGAATAAACATTTTTAGTAGATTTAGAAGATTCAATTGTTTAGAAAATAGAATTGAATGATATCTAGACGTTTTTCTAAGAAATATTAAGAAAAGAAGAAAGAAATTCGAACGAGACGTCGTTCAAGTAACATCACACGACAAATTATTGATATTTAGTCAATTAAAACTAGCGTGATGAGTTGAGTCAAGTCGAGTCGAGTCGACTATATAAATCAATGATAAATGCAATGCATATGCAATTCATAGATGATCTAGATTTCTAGTAATGCATGTGTAATTTATGAATAATCTAGATTTCTAGCATGATCTAGATTTCTAGCAATGATCATAATTTCTAGCAATGATCATAATTTCTAGCAATGATCATGACTTTTAGCAATGACTATAATTTCTAGCAATGATCATGATTTCTAGCATAATCATAATTTCTAGCAATGTATATGCAATCTATAAATGATCTAAATTCTATGCAATTTAGATATAATAATAATAAATTCATACATTCTTGTGACATCGATTAGATCGACTCATGAGAAACTTTATGCTATCTGTATCAAGTGAACAAAACTCTCTGAGATAGAAAATCACTCGCAGTCTACACGATTGCTTCACGCAGTCGAAACAGTGAGTTTTGAGACTATGTATCAAATTTGTTCGCGTTGATTGCACGTTAGAGAACGAGTGTTCTAGTCACTTTAAATTGCTTCAAGAGCTTCGTTTTCATCATCATCTTCGCTACTGCTCTGAGACTCTTCGTGATGACGACGATTATTTGATAGTTTGAGAAGTTAGCATCTTGTAGCATTCTTGATCGCAGATGCGATCAGTTCAAGCAGTGCATGAGTACATGCTTCGTCGTCTGATGATTTCATTCGCAGTCGCATCGCGAGCTATTCGTGCCTGAAACGTTTCTAGAGTGCAGATAAGCGTTCAGATCTATGCGTTCAATTCTGATGTGCATTGCGAGAGTGCTTTCTGCTTTCTGAAGATCATCACGCATCTTTATCATCTTATTGCTCAGATGCAATCTTTGTGCTGAGATTGCATTGACATCTGCGACGCGTTCTCTGTACTTTTTTCATCGTTGATTTCATTGATCTTTGTGATACTGCGTTATTGCGATGCTATCGCTTGTTGAAATCATTGTGAAGAAGAGAGTGTGTCGTCTGCGTCTCAACTGTATCTTCGCATCTTCTCAAATGAAGACATTCAGAAGTACTATTTTCTTGATGACGAGTGAGCGAGAAATGACGCGATTAACTTTCGTCAAGCGAGCGCGTATTAGTTTGCATGCTTGTCTGATCTCTTGCGTTCGATCGTTGACTTAACTGTGTAGCGTGACCTTGTTCTGTAGCATGTTCAGATGAACATGTAGCGAACTCGTGTATGTTTCTGTCTCTAGAGTTTCGATGTTTACTCTTTTGAATGCTTCTGCTACGTGACGCAGAGCCTGATTCTGAAGTGTTTCTAGTCTGCGTTCTTTGTTCGACAGTTCATCTTTCTTGTCGCGCTGATGTCAGACTGACGCTTCGAATGCGATTTCTGATCTCACTACTGCTGAGTATACTTGCCTCGCTTTTGTGAAGATAGCTTCTCATATGAAGATTTCAAGACGACTAAGTGCCAGCATTCTTGTGACGTGATTCGCCTCTATTTGTTGAAGATGCGCGTCTCATTGCAGTTTCGTGTTCAGTTGCATCTCTAGAACTCATACGTCTGATTTTGATTTGATAACTGAGCTTTCTATTTGTATGCTAGTCGTCATGTCGAATCTCTTCGATTTTCTAGTGAAATGCGTGAGCTCGTACTTTTCTGGTGCGAACGTTGCGTCATGAGTGCGAGCTCATTTCGCGCAGACGTCGTGTGCTTTGCTCAGTGTTCTGCAGATTTCTTCAGTGAATCTGTCGTAGACTAGAATGTTAATATCGTTTACGAAGTCAAGCACTTCGATTTTAATTCTCAGTGCTTCGCATTTTTCGATTAAACTTGCGTTGAAGAATAGAAAGAGAATCGATGAAATGAGAAATCTCTGCGATATGTCTGCGTTTACCTCGCGCATGTCGCTCGTTTGTTCGTTGAATATTAGCGACGTCTCTCGATTCTCTAGAAAGCTGCGTGTTCATTCGATTATATAGCTCGACGTTCTTTTTATTTTCAGCGTATGCAGAAGTCTGACGTGTGAGACTCGATTGAACGCTTCGACGACGTCTAAGCTTAGCATGAAGATCACATATTTGATTTCACAGTCTCACACTGTGTGAACTTGATTTACTAGTAGATTTAACGTCGAGATCACGAATCACTTGCATCTCGCTCTCATTTGAGCATTTGATAGCATACAATGAGTCTCAACTATGTCACTCAGTCTTTTGCTCATGATCGACTTCAGCGCTTTGCTCATGATATCGAGCAAAGCAATGAATCAATACGTCTTCGAATCAATATAGTCGCTTTTCTTCAATTTGCATAGTACTATTGTCTGAGTCTTTTTGAACTGCTTCGAATGATACTTGTATGTTACGCATGCGTTGAATAAACTCGTCAGTACTGAGATCAGTTCTGCAAGACTCGCTTGAAGCGCTCTGTTTGAAATATCTGAAGCGCTCGACGCTTTGTCTGCTTTTACTCGTCTGATTGTCTGCTTCACTTCATCTTCTGTGATGCGTGAATTGAATGAGACTGTCAGAGATATGAATGATTCTGCGATGTTGCTGACATTCGCTTGAGAAGGTGAGAAAAAGAACTTTTCTCGCAGTATCTCGATTTTTTTCTCGAACGTCGTTGTCATATGATCGATGTCGCTTCGCTTCAGTGACGAAAACTGAGAAAGCTTTTTAGATAGCTGACTTTCGATTCTAGCTCATTTTGCAAAGCGTCATATCGATTTGAGTGCTTTGCTCAGCTCATGCATTTGTGTTCTGAAGTGTGCGCATTTCGTTTGTTGAATGATCTTGTTTTTATGATCGTTGTGCTTTAGATATTCATTTCACGCTTCTAATGTGCCTTGCGTTTTTCATATGATTCGCAGTCGTCTTGATTTCATTACTACTTCGAAGCAGCTTTGATTTCAAAAGTCTCTTGCTCAATTTGACGACTTTGTCAAGAAGATAGATTTCTTGATGATCTTCTGTAGCACTCTGATAATCTTGCACACTCTGTCATTCATCATAGTCTTGTCGTCTAGAGAGCGTTTCAAAGATAGATGTATTTGCAGATAAGCACTCAATGCTTCTGTATTCATTTTC
>JAABUR0100001205.1_pt1 | contig 48138 bp, 51 predicted proteins | sample 5560091 | NCBI WGS metagenome assembly JAABUR01 (sample SAMN10711879, study PRJNA513375) | rock metagenome | isolation source: Antarctica rocks | place: Antarctica: Victoria Land, University Valley sud | reverse complement strand
TGTAGGTGCGCGGCAGGACGCCGGCCAGGTCGGGGTTGTGCTCCTCGACCAGGCGCATCGCCTCGTTGACGGCCTTGCCGAGATCCGAGCCCTCGGGCAGCTCGAGCAGGCTGCTGAAACGCGCCGCTGGGGCGAGATAGATCAGTCGCTCGGCGTGGTAATCGGACGGGCCGATCTTGCGCCGCGCAGAGCCCTTGGCCTCTATTGCTGCGCGAGCGGCCTCAAAGCGGGCGTCGGCGAAGCGCAAGAAGATCAGCCCCAGGACCGGGGCGCTGTACTCGGAGGCCTTCAGGCCGGAGTTCGCGCGCAGCTCATCGGCGGCATCCCAGAGGCGGTCCTCTAACTCGCGTAGGTCAGCCTGCAAGAGGGCCTTGGCCCAGCGTCGACGACATCCCTCACCAGCCTAATCGTGTGACGTCCGGGGCTGCCCCGACGTACCGGCGGACCATGATGCGTCGGTCGGCGCCATCCGCCGCTCGTTGCGCCAGCGCTCCATGTCCGATCGAAGCCACAGCTTCGTCAGTCCCAGCGCATGGGTGAGCGTGACCGGGCCGCGCGTTTGACAAGCGTTTGACAAACACCCAACGAAAAACGCCCTCCACTCCGGGAGGGCGCTTGGTCATGCGGTCTGAGAAATAGCGGGGGCGGGATTCGAACCCGCGACCTTCGGGTTATGAGCCCGACGAGCTACCTGACTGCTCCACCCCGCGGCGTGGTTGTGAATTTAGCAAGTGCTCCGAGCGCGTCAAGCGGTGCGGGGACGTGACCGGCGGCGCACGAACGCATTAGCGTCCGCCTCTCATGGGCGGCGGGCAGCGCATCGCGGTGGCGGACCTGGGCACCAACTCGACGCGGCTGCTGGTGGCCGACCTGCTCTCCGAGGGCGAGCTCGTGAAGGTCGAGCGCCTGAGCGAGGTCACGCGGCTCGGGCAGGACGTCGACTCCAGCGGGAGGCTGGCCGACGAGGCCATGGAGCGCGTGCACGACTGTCTCGCTCGCTACCGAGAGGTGGCCGACCGCCACGGGGCGCAGCGGTCCGCTGCGGTGGCCACCAGCGCGGTGCGCGACGCGGCCAACGGCCCCGAGTTCCGGGAGGCGGTGTGCGAGCGCTCGGGTTTCGACATCCGCATCATTCCAGGCGAGGAAGAGGCGCGGCTCACCTTCCTGGGCGCCACCGCGGGGCGGCCCGCCGGCAGCGAATCGGTGCTCGTGATCGACATCGGCGGCGGCAGCACCGAGTACGTGGTGGGCCACCCGGGCACGGACCCCGACTTCCACGTGTCCACCCGCCTGGGCTCGGTGCGCCAGAGCGAGCGCCACCTGACCCGGGACCCGCCGCCACGCGAGGAGCTCGAGGCCCTAATAACGGCAGCAGGCGGGATCGTGGCGGAAGGCGTGCCCGGCGCCGTGCGCGAATCGGTGCAGGCGGGCATCGCCGTGGCCGGGACCGCAACCATGCTCGCCGCCATCGACCAGGAGCTCGAGCCCTACGACTCCGCCCGCGTGGATGGTTACCGGTTGGCGCTCGGCGACTGCGAGCGCATGCTCGCGAGGCTGGCCGCCATGCCCCTCGAGCAGCGTCGGGATGTAACGGGCCTGCATCCCGATCGCGCCCCCACGATCGTGGCCGGCGCCGCGATTCTCGTGGAATCGATGCGCGCCTTCGGGCTCGAGTACGTCGAGATCAGCGAAGCCGACATCCTGCACGGCCTGGCCCTCGACACGCTCAGCCGAGGGTGACGGCCGGTGGGCCCACGGGCCCGATCACCGCTTGCGAAAAAAGTTAGCCCGGCCGCCTCACCGGGTGTATAGTGGATCAAGCCGGGTCTTGGGGAAGGGTCGTGCTTCACACCATGGGTCTTCCGCTGATCCGGTTCATAGGTCCGGGCGAAGCCGCGTAGTCTCGGCGCCTCCCGCCGTCCGGACCGCAAGGCCCTTTCAAGGCACGTACCCCTGCCCGTCCTGATTGGGCCGTCAGGAACCGCTCGGACTTTGGTCCGGGCGGTTTCGTTTTAAGCGCCTAAGCCAGGTTGGAGCGACGCGGATAGGCGACGCTCGGATCCGTCATCACGTTCACGAGCGCCGGCTTGCCCGACGCGAAGGCGCGTTCCAGCGCCGGTCGCAGCTGGTCGGGGCGCTCCACCAGCTCTCCGTGAGCGCCGAGCGCCTCGACCACCTGGTCGTAGCGGCAGTGGGGCTGCAGCTCGGCGGCGACGGAGTACCCGTAGAGGAACTCCATCGGATGCTTCTCGAGCCCCCAGATCCCGTTGTTGCCCATCACCGCTACCACGGGAACCCGATGGCGCACGAACGTGTCGAACTCCATGGCGCTGAAGCCGAACGCCCCGTCGCCCAGCAGCAGGCACACCTGCCTGTCCGGATTGGCCAGCTTGGCCGCCAGCGCGTAGCCCGGTCCCGCGCCCAGGCACCCGAACGGCCCCGGGTCCATCCAGCATCCGGGCTCGTAGGTGTCGATCACGCGGCCGGCGTAGGACACGAAGTCGCCACCGTCGCCGATCACCACGGCATCGCGGGCGAGCACCTGGCTCAGCTCGTGGTAGAGGCGCAGCGGATGCAGCGGGGCGCGGTCGTCGGTGAGCTCGGCCCGCTCGCCCGCGCGCTTCTCGTCCTCGGCCTCGCGTAGGGAGCCGATCCACGCCGACCGGTCCGGGCCACCGGAGCCACCGTCGCGGATCGCATCGAGCGTGGCCGGAATGCCGCCGCAGAGCTCGAGCGCGGCCTCCCGCGGCGGGCGGCGATCGGTTTGCGCGGAGTCGACGATCACGATCTGCGTGTCGTCGCCGAAGGACCCCCCGAAGCCCAGGCGAAAGTCCATCGGCACGCCAACAACCAGGGCCACGTCGGCGCCTTTGAGACCCTGCCCGCGCGCCCGCGAGAGGAAGAGCTCGTGATCGCCGGGCATGCAGCCGCGACCGAGGCCGTTGACGAACACCGGCACCCGCAGCTCCTCGGCCAGCGCGCGCAGGGCGTGTTCCCCGTGGGCCCAGTAGAGCCCGGTGCCGGCCATGATCACCGGCCGCTCGGCGCCGCGCAGCAGCTCTGCCGCCCGGTCCACGCCCTCGGCGGCGGGCAGCTCGAGGTGGTCGAGCCGCGCGACCGGGTAGTCAGCGTCCACGTCAGCCTCCGCGAACACCACGTCGAGGGGGAAGTCGACGAAGGCCGGTCCGGACGGCGGGCCGAGCGCGGCGGCGAACGCATCGTCGACCAGGCCGGGGATCTCGGCGGTCGATCCCGCGGTGGCGGCCGAGCGCGTGAGCGGCGCTACGAACGGCACGTGGTCGATCTCCTGCAACGAGCCCTGACCCCAGCGCATGGCGGGCGCGCGGCCTCCGAGGGCCACCATCGGCGAGCCGTTCTGAAGCGCGGACCCAAGCGGGCTCATCGCGTTCGTGACCCCGGGGCCCGCCGTGAGCGCACAGACCCCGGGCCGGCGCGTGGCCTTGGCCCATCCCTCCGCCGCGAACGCCGCCGACTGCTCGTGGCGGGTGTCGACGATCTTGATCCCCTCCTCGCGGCAGCCGTCGTAGATAGAGAAGATGTGCCCGCCCGAGAGCGTGAACAGCTTGGCGGCCCCGTGGGCCTTGAGGCGCTTGGCTACCAGGCGGCCGCCGTGGAGCCCGGCGGATTGCTCGGTCTGCTCCTCCGTGGCCATCGGCGCGCAGCCTATCCCAGCCCGGAGCCGGGATCGGTAGGGTCGATCCATGACCGAGACCACGAGGGAGATCCGCCTCGTATCGCGCCCCGAGGGTGCCCCCGTGCCCGAGAACTTCGAGCTGGCCGAGGTGCCGATCCCAGCCGTAGGCGAGGGCGAGCTGCTCGTGCGCAACAGCTACCTCTCAGTGGATCCGTACATGCGCGGGCGGATGCGCGACGTGAAGTCCTACATCCCGCCCTTTCAGGTGGGTGACGTGCTTCAGGGCGGAGCCGTCGGACAGGTGGTGGCCTCGCGCAGCGACGCCCACGAAGAGGGCTCGTGGGTGCAGAGTCTGCTGGGCTGGCGCGAGCACTACGTGTCAAACGGCGACGGACTGCTCGCAGTCGACCCCTCGCTCGCACCGATCTCGACAGCACTGGGCGTGCTCGGCATGCCTGGGCTGACCGCATACGCCGGCCTGCTGGAGTTCGGCAAGCCCCAGGAGGGCGAGACCGTCTTCGTATCGGCGGCGGCCGGCGCGGTGGGCAGCGTGGTGGGCCAGCTCGCGCGCATCAAGGACGCCCGCGCGGTGGGCAGCGCCGGGTCAGAAGAGAAGGTGAGCTTTCTCACCGGCGAGCTCGGATTCGACGCCGCGCTCAACTACAAGACCGAGGACCTGGCGGGGGCCCTGCGCGAGCACTGCCCCGAAGGCATCGACGTTTACTTCGACAACGTGGGCGGCGATCACCTCGAGGCCGCGCTGGGGCGGATGAACGCCTTTGGGCGGATCCCCCTCTGCGGGATGATCTCGCTCTACAACCTCGAGGACCCGCCGCCCGGCCCGCGCAACATGGCCTCGATGCTGGTCAGCCGCGTGACCATGCGCGGCTTCATCGTGACCGACCACTACGACCTCTACCCGCGCTTCGCGGAAGAGATGGCGGCCTACGTGAAGGGCGGCGAGATCAAGTACCGGGAGACCGTGGTCGACGGGATCGAGCGCATGCCCGATGCGTTCATCGGCCTGCTCGAGGGCGAGAACATCGGCAAGATGCTGGTACGGGTCGGTCCTGACGCCAACTGACCCGCGCGATCAGGCCGAGCTCCTGCGCGGCACGCCGCGAAGGCGAGCCGCCGCCTCGAGGCTGGTGACGTTCTGGGGCAGCACCTCGACCTGGGCGCCCACGGTCCCGAAGCGCACGTAGAGGATCGCGCCTCCGTAGCCGCCGGCGAGGGCCCGGGTCTCGGCCGCGGCCTCGGCCAAGCGGTCGTCCGCGATGCCACATGCGGCGAGGAACCGCTCCGTGAGACCGCTCGCGGCCTCCTCGGCGTCCACCTCCAACTGCTCGCAGCGAAAGCCGCCGCTGGTGACTCCGGAGGTGGGACTGAGGATCAGGGTGGCCATGTCGTCGGTGACCAGGCGCGCCTCGGCCGCCACCGCGTCGAGCAGCCCGGAGGCGGTTGCGTCGCGTCCCAGTGACACCACGATGTCGGCCAGCCGCGGACGGCCGAGGATGCCGCTCTCGGTGCGCGCCTCGGCCAGGCCGTCGGTGTAGATGCACACCACCGACCCGGGAGGCAGCGGCAGGGTGGTCTGGCGCACCCCCGTGCGCATGCCCAGGCCGATCGGCGGTGAGGACGCCGCCAGTATCGGCTCCGGCCGGAACCGACTGAGAGGGGGGCAACCCCCGTCGCAACCTCCCCCCGGGTGGCCGACCACGATCGGCGCCAGGGTGTCCGGCGCACGCATAGGTAAGCGATCCGCTCGCCGGATCGTGCACCGCCAGCACCACGGTGGCGAAGTGCCCGTCGAGGTGGTCCCCGGTCACGTGGCCGGCCACCTGGAGGGTGGCGCGCGGCTCGAGGCCCGCCTCGAGGTAGGCGCGCAGCGTGTAGCGCATGAACGCCGTGCGGGCCAGCGCCTGGCGCCCGTGCCCCGACACGTCGCCGAGGATGAACGCGGCGCGCCCGCCGGGAAGCGTGAGCGCGTCGTAGAAGTCCCCGCCCGCGCCCGGTCCGTCCGAGGGCCGGTAGGCCACCGAGGTGCGCACCGCTCCCACGGTGGAGGGAACCGGCGGCAGCAGCGCAGTCTGCAGCAGCCCGACCTCCTGCAGCAGGTCGGCGCGCTGGCGGTCCAACCGCCGCGCGCGTGCCGAAATCGCGAGGTAGCCGCCGCCGAGGAGGATCGAGAGGACGGCCAGCGCGGCGAGCAGCATCTGCAGCCGCTCGGGCACCGCCTCCGAGAAGAGCATCACCTAGGCTGGATCGGAGCGTCGGTCTCCACCGCTGAGGCGGTTCGCGCCGGGCCTCCTACGTTCGTCCACGCTCAGAGCAAGAGCACGAGCACGAGCACGAGCACGAGCAGCACGAGGCCGATGGCCGCCGCGACGATGCCGGGCGGGCGCATGCCCACCCAGAACTCAGGCTTGGCCCGATCCCTCGTATACCGCCCCTCGGGTGGCTCTCCGACCCAGTCGTCGTCGTCTTCGTATGGAGTCATAGGTACCCGGGGTGGGACTCGAACCCACACGCCCCGAGGGGCCAGGGCTTTTAAGGCCCTTCTGTCTACCGTTCCAGCACCCGGGCGCAAAATCGAGTCTAGGCGCAACTTGTGCCTTGCTAGCGTGTCGAAGGAGAGGGGGCTCGGTTTCCCGGGTATCGGCGTGGAAGCTTCCGCACTACGACATCAGGCAGCGCCCCTGGCCCTCGGCGGGCGGTCTCCGCTTCTCCGCCTCCAGGGAGACGAGAAGCTCATAGCCCTCGTCCGCGACGGCAACAGCGCCGCCTTCGAGGCACTCGTTCAGCGCTACCAGCCTCGGCTGCTGGCGTTCTGCCGGCACATGCTCTCCTCCACCGAGGACGCCGAGGACGTGCTGCAGGAGGTGTTCGCCGCCTCCTACAACGCGCTCCTGGCCGACAACCGGCCGATCAACGCCCGCCCGTGGCTCTATCGCATCGCCCGTAACCGCTGCCTCAACCAGCTGCGCAAGCCCAAGGCCTCCGGCCAGGACTCGATGGACATCTTCGAGCGCGACAACGGCGCCACGACCGCGGAGACGGTGCACCGCCGCGAGGAGTTCCGCGACATCGTGAGCGACGTGGGCGAACTGCCCGAGACCCAGCGGACCGCGCTGCTGCTGCGTGAGATCGACGCGCTGTCCTACGACCAGATCGCCGAGGCGATGGACACCACGATCCCCAGCATCAAGTCACTGCTCGTGCGCGCCCGGGTCAGCCTTGCCGAGGCCTCGGAGGCGCGCCTGCTCACCTGCGAGGAGGTGCGCACCGAGTTGGGCGAGGTTGCTGAGGGGCTCGCGCGGACCACGCCGCCGGTGCGGCGCCATCTCAAGACCTGCGTGCGCTGCCGCACATTCCGGACCGAGCTGCGCAGGACCAGCAAAGCGCTCGCAGCGGTCTTTCCGATCGGCCCGTTCCTGATCCTCAAGAAGCTCGGCATCGCCAAGCTCGGGCTTTCGGGCGGCAGCGCGGCCGGAAGCTCGACCGCCGCCGGCGGCGGACTTGCGGGCGGCGCCGGGCTGGCCACCGGAGGCGCCGCCGCGGGAGGTGCAGCCGCCGGGGGAATGCTCTCGGCCGGCGTCGGCACGATCGCGTCGAAGGCCGTGGCGGGGATGGCGGCCGCCGTGATCGTGACGGCCGGCGCCGCCGAGGTCAGGCACGTGGCCAGCGCCCCCGCCCGCTCCCCTGTTGCCGTCTCCGCACCGCAGGTGCGTTCGGCACCGGCCAAGCCGGCGGTCACCCCTGAGCGCCAGGTGGCCGCCGTACAGGCGCCCGCCGCGGCGCAGGCAGCGGCCGCCCAAGCGGCCATCGAAGCGCCCGCACCGGCCAAGCCGGCTGCGCCGGCTCCCGCCACCGAGCCCGAGGCGGTGCCGGGGACCGAGCCTGAGCCCGAGCCCGCGGAGCCGCTGACCCCGCCCGTGCAGGAGGAGGAGTCGTCCACCGTTCTTCCGCCCCGGACCGACCCAGAGGTGGGCGAAGAAGACCCCGCGGCGGTGGTCGAAGACGGCGACCTCGGCCAGACCCCGCTGCCGCCCGCTCCACCGGCGGGCGAGCCGCCGGCCTCCCACCTGACTCCGCCTCCGCCGCCCCCCGGCTCCTAGCGCCTGGCTGCCGGGCGGGCGCTCCCCTGGCCACGGCGGGAGGCTTACGGCCCGGGCTCGGCTGACGCTTCGATGATCACCCGCCCGCCGGTGCCCGTCAGCACCAGCCGCTTGCCGGGCCTCAGTCCGTCGAATACCACGGGCCTGGCCGGTCCGCCGCCGGCGGCACGCAGCATCTCGCCTCCGCCGCCCAGCTCGTACGCGGCGCCGTCGCCCGAGCGCAGCTGCACGCGCACGGCGATGAACGGGGGCACGCGGACGACAGGCGGTGAGATCTTGCCGGCACGCCCGGTGAACAGGGCCTGGGTGCTGGCCGGGATCTCGTCCCCCGCCCCACCCGGCCGGTCCTCGGGCGCCGCCCGGCCACCGCCATGGCCATCGGAAAGACCCGCACCGCCCTCCTCGGGGGCGGTCTCGCCGGCCTCGGGCACGGTCTCGACCGGTGCCGTCTGCGTGGGGGCCGTGGCGGTAGTGGACCCGGACGAGGTCTCCGTGCCCGCGGACTCCTGACTCACGCGCCCCTCGTCGTCGTCCCCGCACGCGCCCAGCGCGAGGGCCAACCCCACGGCGGCCAGCGAGGCCACGCGCCGGTGCACCGCTCAGCCCAGGTTGGAGCCGAGGAAGTCGACCGCGCGCGACCACGCCTGCTGGGCCGCGCCGGCGTCGTAGGTGCCCAGCCGGTTCGTGTCGTTGAAGAACGCATGGCCCGCGCCCTCGTAGTAGAAGAACTCGACGGGCTGGCCCGACGCCTCCGCGATCTCGGACTCGAGCGCCTTGGCGTCGTCGATCGCCACGAAGTCGTCCCCGGTGCCGAAGTGACCCTGCACGGGTCCTGCGATCTTCGAGAAGTCCGGCTTGCCGTGGGGCATCACGTAGTAGAAGGTGACCGCGGCGCGCACCTTCGGGTTGAGCGTCGCGGCCCACACCGACAGACCGCCGCCCAGGCAGAAGCCCACCGATCCCACGCCGTCTCCCTCACAGCCCTCCTGATCGGCGAGGAAGTCGATCGCGCCGCGCATGTCCGCCTCGGCCCGGTCCATCGACATGGCCATCATCTTCTGCTCGGCCTCGTCGGGCTGATCGGTGGTCTCGCCCCGGAAGAGGTCCGGAGCCAGCGCGAAGAAACCCTCGGCCGCCAAACGGTCGCAGACGTCCTTGATGTGATCTTCGAGGCCCCACCACTCCTGGAGGACGATGGTGGCTGGGCCGCTTCCGGACTCGGGGACCGCGAGATATCCGGGAGCGGTGCCGCCGTTGGCCTGGAACTCGACATCGGGCATGCGCGTGCTCTCCTTCGGTGGTTGAAACGGAGACTCGACGGGCGACAGTAGCGTCATTCCTCGTCGGGGACTTCGAGTTCGAGCTCGCGGGCCAGCTCCCAGCCCACGGCCACCCCGACGAGCATGCCGATGCGGGTCTCCTCGGCCAGCAAGGTGCGCAGCGCGGCGAGACCCTCGGCGTCGTCCGCCGCCTGGGTGACGCGGCGCACCTGGGACTCGTGGGCCTCGCCGAACCAGCCGCCCGCGTGCAGAGCCTGATTGAGGATTCTCTGCAGCTGGGGCGCAATCCGGGCCACGCGCTCCTCGGCCTCGCGGAAGCGCTCGGGAGCGGCGAGGGCGGCGAGGGCGGCGTCGAGCTGCTCGTCGGTGAAAGCGCGCGGGCCGTTCACCGAGCTCCCGCTTACCGGCGGGCCAGAACGGGAAGTACGGCGCCGACCAGCGCGCCGACCAGCGCGCCGACCAGGCCCGCCACCACGTTGGCCTCGGCGACGGCGATAGGCAGCGCCACCAGCACCGCCGCGAACACGTAAACGCCGATCAGGTCGTTCTCGCGGTCATCGCCGGCGCGCGCGGCGCGCCGGTCATCGACGTACCAGGCGGTGAGCAGTCCGAGCGCGGACCCGTTGGCCCCCAGGACCAGATAGAGGGGACTGCTCTCGAACAGGGTGCCGGCGTCCACGGCCACCGCCGCCGCGGCCCCCGCGGCGCCGGCGGCCAGGAAGGCGAGGACCACGACCGGGCCGCCGAAGCGGCGCTCGAGCAGCGAGCCGAAGACCCCGACTGCGAGCAGGGCCACGAACTGGTACCCGAGGTTGTCGTGCACGAAGGGGGTGGTGAGGTAGCGCCAAGGCTGCTCATCGAGACCGACGACGACACCCCCCACATCGTTGAGCCCAACCTCCTGGGTGGCGAGCGCGAGGGTCGCTATCAGAGACAGGGCGATGAGGGCAAGCGTGGCGGTGGGCCGCCTGTCCGGGGCGATCCCCTGAATCTCCTCGGGCCGCAGGCGCGAGAGGCGCGGCCCCCGGCGGTGCTTGGCACGCGGCTCGTCTGCTCCCGAGCGCTCGAGCTTGGGCGCGCGCTTGCGCACGCGCTGACCGCAGTAGGGGCACTCGGTGACGTACGGGCTGACCTCTGACCCGCAGTTCTTGCACACGACGAAGAGGTCAGGCTGGCTCACGCCAATCAGAGTAATGGTCGAAGGGGGGCCGCTGGCCCCCCTTCGCAAACCCCCCGGTCGTCGCCTCAGTGAGATGGCGTGGGCGCCGGACCCGGCGGGGCGCTGGCCTCGACGATCTCGCGAACCACCTCGCGCATGTCGTGGTTGGCCTCGAAGACCACCAACTGGCGGGCCCCGCCGTTGCCGTTCTCGAGCAGGTCATCGACGCCGTCGAGGGCGTCGGCCGAGCCGAGATCCTGTGCGTGCTCGCGTAGGCGGTCCGCCAGCCGGCGCGCCAGCTCCTTTGTCCGGACCCGGTCTTGGCTGGGCAGGTCCACCAGTTCGCCGTCGAGGCCATGGCGCGCGGCCAGCCACTTGTTCTCGTCGAGCATCTCGTACGGGTAGCGCGACAGCTCCTGCCCCGAGTCGAAATGCTCGGCCAGCTCCTTGACCATGGCCTGCGCGAGCGCAGCGAGTCCGAGCGTGTGCTCGAGGCGCGTCTGAGAGTCCATCACCCTGATCTCGACGGTCCCGAACCGCGGGTGGGGCCGCACGTCGTACCAGAGGTATGTGTAGTCGGGGACCACCTTGCTCTGCTGCATGAACTCGATCCGGCGGCTCCAGTCCTCGAAATCCTCGTAGCGCGGTGGGATCCCGACCCTCGGAAAGGCCCGGAATATCGGCGTGCGGGCCGACTGCAGACCGGTCTCGTGCGCGCGCCAGAAGGGCGAGTTGGCCGACAGCGCCAGCAGCAGGGGCAGATGCACCCGCATCCCGTTGGTCACGTGGATCGCCTTGTCGGGGTCGTCGATTCCCACGTGCACGTGGATGCCGAAGATCAGCTCCTGGCGGGCCACGAACTGCAGCCCGGCGATCAGGTCGCGGTAACGGGGGCGCGACACGATCCGCTGGTCCTCCCACATCGCGAACGGATGGGTGCCGGCGGCGCCGATGGCCAGGCCCCTCGCAGAGGCGGCGGCCTGCACCTCGCGCCGCAGACCTTCGAGCTGTTTGCCGGCTTGGGCGGCGTTCTCACAGGGGTCCGTGGCGATCTCGCACACCGACTCCATCAGCTCGGGCTTGACCTCGCCGTCGGTCTCGCTGTTCGCGAGATCCTGCAGCAGGCCCTCGATGGAGTTCACCAGATCGAAGGTCTCCGTGTCCACGATCATCAGCTCCTCTTCGATCCCGAGGGTGTAGCTCGGGCCCGTGAACCGGTGCTCCACGAAGCCAGCCTATCCGCAGGGTCGGCGGCGTACCGGGCCCCGCCCGAACCCGCGTAGAGCCGAGGCGCTGAGCGCCAGGTTTGCACATTACGGGCGCTGGTAGCCTCTCCCGCTCGTGAAGATGCGTCAGTCACTCGCGCAGTTCGAAGCGGCCTTCCGCGAGGAGGCCGCGGAGTCCGTCCAGCGGCGGGAGAAGCTGCGCCACCAGGCGGTGCACCGCTCGCGCGCGCGCCGGGTCGAGCGCGTCCAGAAGGCTGGCACGCTGCGGTTCATCGGGCTCTGCCTGGCCATCCTGGCCACCACGGTCATCGTGACCCTGGTGATGTTTCAAGCCCTGGCAATGCTGGCGGGCTGAGCCGCCCGCAAGGCTTCGCCTCTCGGCGGCTCGGTGCCGTGAGCTACTCGGGGGCCTTCAGCCGGTCCAGCGCCTCGTCGACGCCCTCCGCCTCGACCCCGCCGCGATCCTTCTGGATGTCGATCCAGACCTCCTTGCGGAAGACAGGCACCGAACGGGGGGCCTCGATCCCGATCCGGACCTTCTCGCCCATGATCGCGAGCACCGAGATCTCGATGTCATCTCCGATCATGATGCTCTGGTTGCCTTTGCGCGTCAGGACGAGCACGGGGCGCCTCCCACCCGGATGAGTTGCCAGCCCCCGACAGGGTCCAGCAGCTGACCAATCTAAGCAAGAGTATGGCGCGAGCGCCAACGTGCCGCCGTGGGGAGATTCGATCCGGACCCCGATCCGGACCCGATTGGTAGTCTCCCCGCCTCCTTGGCACGCCGCTCGCTCAAGCCACAGCTGAACCAGGTCCGCACGTGGGTACGGCAGGGCCGTACCGACGCTTGGATCGCGCATCAGCTCGACGTGTCGGCGAAGGACATCACCGCGTTCAAGGGCGAGCATGACCTCGCCGCCGGCGAGGTCGCCGCCGGCGAGAGCGATCTCTTCGGCCCCCGCGTCGAGGAGGAGGAGCTCGACCTGCGCGCCGCCGATGAGGCGCTGGTGGCCGCGGCGCTCGAGGCCGAGCAGGACGAGGAGCCCGAGGAGGACCTGGACGCCGAGACCGCGGACGGCGCGAGCGGTTCCGGCGACGACGAGGATGACGACAAGCCGCGCCGGCGCCGGCGCGGGCGCCGCGGGGGCCGGGCACGAGCGCGTACCCGGAGGGCGCTCGACGGGACCTTCGACCACGGCGAGGAGGGCTACGGCCTCTGGCTCGACCCCTCGGTTCAGGACGACGCCGTGTACGCCGAGCACTGGGCGGGCCACCGCCCCGTCACGGTGACGGTCGAGCCCGACCGCATCGTGATCACCCGCGCGGGCGAGGACGCCGGCGACGGCTCCTCAAACGGCGACTAGATCCCGCCCGGCTGAAGACTCAGCGCTCGCCCCCGAAGCGGGTGCGCCCGCCGGCGAAGTCGGCGGCTCCACGCGCGTAGCGCCAGAACGCCGCGTCCACCACCGCAGAGGTGTCCGCTCCGGCGAAGTGCCGCTGAGCCACATCCTCGGCCCAGTCGGTGCCCGCGTAGTAGAGGTCGACCAGCTCGCCGACCTCGAACTTGGACCCCAGGCGCCGGCGCAGCTCTTCGAGCACGTAGTCCACCACGCGATCGAGATGAGACTGCTCAGACGGCTCGGCGTCGCGCAGGCGGCGCTCGCCGTCCTGCCACTGCGACATCGCGTTCTCGAGTGCGGGCACTGCGGCGAAGCTACACTTCAGGGGAGGAGCGCAGGCGGAACGTCCCGGCAGGAGGGCACCTACCGCTACTCGGCGGGCGGGTTCTCGATCACGTAGGCACGCTCGCCCTGGCGCACCATGCCGAGGCGGCGCGCCTCGCGCTCGAGGGCCGCGGGGTCACGCAGCTCCTTCGCCCGCTGCTCGAGACGGGAGTTCTTCGCCTTCAAGTCGTCAAGTTCCTGGCTCTGGGCAGTAGCCGTGCGCGACTGCTCGATCCAGTGCTTGGCCGGGGAGATGTAGAGCAGCAGGATCACCCCGAGCACTCCCAGCAGCGCCAGCCGGCCGAGGCGGTCCCAGCGGATGGCGCTCTTGCGCCGAGCGTGGGAGGCACGGCGAGGGGTAGCTGTGGCGCTGGCGGCGGCCATCAGACCCCTATTTCACACCCGTCCTGATCCTCCTCCTCCGAAGGCCGAGCGGCCGGGGTAGTGGGCGCGGGAGCCCAGGGCCTCCTCGATCCGCAGCAGCTGGTTGTACTTGGCCACGCGGTCCGAGCGCGAGGGGGCGCCGGTCTTGATCTGGCCGCAGCCGGTGGCCACAGCCAGATCGGCGATCGTCACGTCCTCGGTCTCGCCCGAGCGGTGCGACATCACTGCCGTGTAGCCGGCCTCCCGCGCCATCCTGACCGCCTCGAGGGTCTCGGTGAGCGTGCCGATCTGGTTGACCTTGACGAGGATCGAGTTGGCCACGCCGCGCTCGATGCCGGTACCCAGGCGCTCGGGGTTGGTCACGAAGAGGTCGTCGCCCACGAGTTGCACGCGATCGCCCAGGCGGTCGGTCAGGGCCTTCCAGCCATCCCAGTCCTCCTCGTCCATCCCGTCCTCGATCGAGACGATCGGGTACCGGCCCGCCATCTGCTCCCAGTACGCGGCCATCTCATCGGAAGAGAGATCGCGGCCCTCGTGCTCGAGGTGGTAGACGCCATCGGAATGGATCTCGCTCGTGGCCGGGTCGAGCGCGATGGCCACGTCTTCACCGGGCGCGTACCCGGCCGCCTCGACGCCCTCGAGCACGACCTGCAGCGCGGCCTCGTTGGAGTCCAGGTCGGGGGCGAAGCCTCCCTCGTCGCCGACGGCCGTGGACATGCCGCGCCCGTGCAGCGTCGCCTTCAGCGCCTGGAACACCTCGGCGCCAATTCGCAGCGCCTCGGCGAAGCTGGAAGCGCCTACGGGGACCACCATGAACTCCTGGAAGTCGACCTTGTTGTCGGCGTGAGCACCGCCGTTGAGCACGTTCATCATCGGCACGGGCAGCACGCCGGCCTGCTCACCGCTCAGATGGCTCCAGAGCGGCTGTCCGGCCTCCGCGGCCGCGGCCTTGGCGGCCGCGAGGGAGATCCCGAGGATCGCGTTGGCGCCAAGGCGGCCCTTGTTGGGGGTGCCGTCGAGGTCGATCATCGCGCGGTCGAGCGCCGCCTGGTCGGCCACCTCGAGACCGGTCACCGCCTGGGCCAGCTCGTCGTTGGCGTTGGCCACGGCCTTCGTCACGCCCTTGCCGCCGAAGCGCTCACCTCCGTCGCGCAGCTCCACCGCCTCGAACTCGCCGGTGGAGGCGCCGGAGGGCACCGCGGCGCGGCCGATGGCCCCCGCGGCGGTGGTCACGTCGACCTCCACCGTCGGATTGCCGCGGCTGTCGAGGATCTGGCGCGCCGTCACCTGGCTGATCTCGCTCACGTGCTCTTCTGGCCCTCCTGTATTCGTGCGATGTACCTGTCGGCCGCCGCCCGCAGCGCGAGCTCGGGGTCGGCTCCTGCCCGCGCGGCCTCGGCCACGGCGGCAAACAACAGCTCGCCGGCCGCTTCGAAGCGCTCGTCGCGGCCCGCCGCGCCGGTCAGTGCCGCGCTGGACTCTGCCATTCCCGGCGCCGGCGCGTCCTGCCCCTCGGCCCGGGCGGCTCGGCGCTGAGCCTTCTTCGCGTACAGGGTGGCCGGCAGGGTCTCGGGCAGATCGCCGAACAGGCCGCCACCCTCGGTCTCGGCCTTGATCCGGTCCCAGTTGCGCAGCACCTCGCCGGAAGAGAGCTCCGCTGCGGTGACGCGCGCAGGAGGAAGGTCGCCTCGAGAGAGCTCCTCGCCGGGGAGGAGCGCAGCAGGAACGTCGCCTCGAGAGAGCTCCTCGCCGGGGAGGAGCGCAGCAGGAACGTCGCCTCGAGAGAGCTCCTCGCCGGGGAGGAGCGCAGCAGGAACGTCGTTCCTGCGAGCACCGCACCCAAACACATGCGGGTGGCGGCGGATCAGCTTCTGGCGGCAGTTCTCGGCCACCTGCGCCAGGTCGCCGGCACCGCGCTCTTCCAGCAGGAGGGAGAGGAAGACGACCTGGAACAGCACGTCGCCGAGCTCGTCGAGCATCTTCGGGTCATCCCCGGAGTGGGCGGCGTCGGCGAGCTCGTAAGCCTCCTCGACCGTGTGGGGGACGATCGAGCGCTCGTCCTGCTCACGGTCCCAGGGACACTCCCGGCGCAGGCGCCGGGTGATCTGGTCGAGCTGCTCGATCGCGCCGGCGAGCTCGGCGCCCACCGTTACGGGCTGGCGGGAGCCCTGGGCGCCGGGGCGGGCTGGGGCGCCGGAGCTCCCTGCGGAGCGGAGCCGCCCTGCGGGACCGGAGCTCCCTGCGGAGCGGAGCCGCCCTGCGGGACCGGAGCGCCCTGCGGGGCGGGAGCTCCCTGCGGCGGGACCGGAGCTCCCTGCGGCGGGACCGGAGCTCCCTGCGGCGGGACCGGAGCTCCCTGCGGCGCAGCCGGGGCACCCTGCGGGGCCTGAGGCGTGCCGGGCACCCCTCCGGAGGCCGGGCCCGTGTTGGTGTCCGCCTCCTCAGGCGCGTTGTTGCACTCCGCGATTCGGTAGTCGTCCGCGCACTCGGTCTCCTTCTTGTACTTCTCCCGGAAGTCCTTGATGAACTCGTCGAGCACCTTCTGCTCGTTGCTCGAGCGCAGCGATTGGGTGATGTTGTCCTTGACGTCCTCGAGGGAGGGCTGAGAGGCGGGCGTGATCTTGTCGACCTTGAACACGTAGTAGCCGAACTGGGCCTTGACGGGCCCCTCGAGCTTGCCCGTCTTGGCGGCGAACGCGGCCTTCTCGAGATCGCGGTCCTGCTGGCCGCGGGTGAGGCCGGCGAGCTTGCCGCCCTGCGCCTTGGTCGACTTATCGATCGAGAACTCCTTGACCACGGCCTTGAAGCTGTCGCCGTCCTCCAGGGCCGCCTGGGCCTCCTTGGCCTGGTCCTCAGTCTTCGTGAGCACGAGGCTCACGTCGCGCGACTCCGGCACCGCGTAGGTCTCCTTGTTCTTCTCGTACTCGGCGGCGACCTGCTCATCGGTGGGTTTGGCCTTGTCGTCGGTGATCTTCTTCGTGAGCTTGGTCTGCAGCTGGTCGAGCTTGACGCGGAACAGGATGTCCTCCTCGGACATGCCGTTGTCCTTGAGGAACTTCTGGTAGTCGGCCTCCTTGGGGAAGGCCTGCTTCTTCTGGTCGTCGAAGCTCTTCTTGACTTCCTCGTCGGAAACGGAGACATCGCGCGCTTCGGCCTCCTGCTGCACCCACTCGGCCTGGATCAGGAACTGCATGACCTGGTCGCGAAGGTCCTCGTACTGCTGCTTGCACTGCTCCTTGAGCGCGTCCTCGGTGGGCTTGTTCGACCCCTCGGGCTGCGGCTGCTTCTGCAGGCCCGCCACGCACTTCTCGTAGTCCGGCGGATCCGGCGCCACAGTCTGACCCCCCTGCGTGGCGCCGGCCGCGGCGTTCTTGTACCAGCGCTCGAACTCGTCCTTGCTGATGGTGGAGTCCCCGACCTTGGCCACGGCGCTCGGCGGAATGTCGTTGCCACAGCCCGGGCCGGCGACCGCGAAGAGCCCGGCGATGGCGAACGTGGCGAGAGAGCGTGCTGGCGTGAGTCGAGAAGTCATGGCCTCGTATCTAAGTCGGAAGTCTCAAGCGCGCCTAAGTGCCGAGGCGCGGAGCCGCTGGCGCAGTGGCGCTTGGTTCGCGGCGACGGCGGATGGTAGCGGAGGACGTCCCGGTTGACGCGGGTCATTCCGGATCGGGTGAGCTGACCGCCTCGAGGATCGCCTCGGCGGCGGCGACCACCGCGGGGAAGCGCTCCGCGGGATCGTCGGGCACGCGTACCCTCACGGTGGATCGCCCGGACTCGTACACCGCCTCCGGGATGCGCGCCCGCAGCAGCTTGACCCTGCGCGAGTCGAGCTCGACAGGCGCGACGGAGAGGCGCCCGCCGGCGAAGTCGACGCTGCGCACCCGGGCGCGTCCGAGCTTGATCCGCGCGTCCTGCACCCGGATCAGGTTGTCGAGCGGCCCGGGCACCGGCCCGAAGCGATCCTCGAGCTCCTCCCTGAGCATGATCAGGTCGGCGATCTCCCTGGCCCCCGCCACGCGGCGGTGGATCTCGATCTTGGCCGCCTCGTAGGGCACGTAGTCGCCGGGCACGTAGGCGTCCACCGGCAGGTCCACCCGCACCGGCTCCGGTGCCTCGTCGGCGGAGTCGCCAGCGAGGGCGGCCACGGCGTCGTCGAGCATCGACACGTACAGCTCGAAGCCGACCGCCGCGACGTGCCCCGACTGATCGTCGCCCAGAAGGTTGCCCGCGCCGCGGATCTCGAGGTCGCGCATTGCGATCTTGAAGCCCGAGCCCAGCTCGGTGTAGTCGGACAGGGTGGCCAGGCGCGCGCCGGCCTCCTCGGTGAGCGCCGCCGCGCTTGGGTAGAGCAGATAGGCGTAGGCGCGCTCGGACGAGCGCCCCACCCGCCCGCGGATCTGGTAGAGCTGCGCCAGGCCGAGGTCGTCGGCGCGCTCGACCACCAGCGTGTTGGCGCTGGAGATGTCGAGGCCGGATTCGATGATCGTGGTGCACACCAGCACGTCGGCCTCGCCGCGCAGGAAGCCCAGCATCACCTCCTCGAGCCGCTTCTCCTCCATCTGGCCGTGGGCCACCATCACGCGGGCCGACGGGCACATGGCCCGCACCCGCTCGGCTGTCTCGTCGATCGTCTCGACCCGGTTGTGAAGGAAGAACGTCTGCCCTTTTCGGGCCAGCTCGCGCTCGATCGCGCGGCGCACCAGCTCCTCGTCGTACTCGCCCACGTAGGTCTTGACCGGCCGTCGGCCTTCCGGTGGGGTCTCGATCACCGAGATGTCGCGAAGGCCGGCCAGAGACATCTGCAGCGTCCGGGGAATCGGCGTGGCGCTCAGTGAGAGCACGTCCACGCGCAGGCGGATCTGGCGCAGCAGGTCCTTCTGCTTCACGCCGAAGCGCTGCTCCTCGTCGACGATCAGCAGGCCGAGGTCCTTGGGACGCACGTCGCGCGAGAGCAGCCGGTGGGTCCCGACCAGGATGTCGACCTTGCCCTCCTCGAAGGCCTTCAACGCCTCGCGGGTCTCCTTGGCGGAGCGGAAGCGCGAGACGTGCTCGATCCGGAAGGGGTAGTCGCGCAGCCGTTCGGAGAACGTGCCGAAGTGCTGCTGGGCGAGCACGGTGGTGGGTACGAGGAACATCACCTGGCGAGAGTCGGCCGCGGCCTTGAACGCGGCCCGCAGCGCCACCTCGGTCTTGCCGTAGCCCACGTCACCGCAGATCAGCCGGTCCATCGGACGCGCCTCCTCCATGTCCGCGCGCACGGCCTCGATCGCGTCGAGCTGGTCCGGGGTCTCGCGATAGGGAAACGCCGCCTCGAACTCCAGCTGCCATTCGCCGTCGTGGGGGAAGGCGTGACCGGCCCGGCGCTTGCGCTCGGCGTAGAGGTTGATCAGCTCCCCGGCGAGGGCCTCGGCGGCGCGGCGGGCGCGCAGCTTCATCTGCTCCCACTGCTTGCCGCCGAGCTTGGACAGCGGCGGATCGCCGGCGTCCGCGCCCAGGTACTTGCTGATCTTGTGCAGCTGATCGCTGGGGACGAACACCCGGTCACCGTCGCGGAACTCGAGCTCGAGGTAGTCCCGGGTCACGCCGCCGACGGTCTTGGTCTCAAAGCCGGTGAAGAGCCCGATGCCGTGGTCCTCGTGCACCACGGCGGAGCCGGCGCGCAGGTCGGTGAAGCTGGCCATCGCGCCTGCGCCCGTGCGCGGGCCGGCTGAGCGCTCGCCGCCGCGGCGGCGGCGTAGAAGGCGGTGCTCGGGCAGGATCGCGAGCTTCAGCGCGGGCGACAGGAAGCCCTCGCGCAGGCTGGCGGCGGCAAAGGAGACGCCGGGCTCGACCGGCGCGGGGCGCCCGTCGAGGAAGTCGGCCCGCACGCGGTCGAGGTTGTAGGCCGCCCGCTCGGCCTCTCCCCGGCGCGCCCAGGCGACGATCGTGCGGTATCCCGAGCGCACCAGCTTCTCCAGCTCGGGCTCGGCTTCGCGCAGAGAGCGGGCGGCGCTGTCGGCTGCCTGGGCGCGGAAGGTGTGCACCTGGTCACCGGAGATGCTCGACAGCCGCAGCGACGCGCGCGCGTCGAGGGCCGCGGTCAACCGCTCGGGCGGCACGTAGAGATGGTGGGCATCGGAGTCGTGGAAGCTCGCGGTCACGTCGTCCCAGAGGTCGCGCAGCGCGGGCGCGAGCTCCTCCTCGGCCGCCACCACCACGAGGCCCTCGGCGGGCATCAGGTCCAGCAGCTCGCCGAAGCGGTCGACCGGCAGCAGCTCGGCTACGTCGGGCCGCTCCCCCACCTCGCTCGAGGCAGCGATCTCCGCGAGCTCGCGGTGCTCGGGCCCCAGCTCGGCCGCGGGCTCGATCACAACCCGATCGACCTCCTCCAGCGATCGCTGGGTGAACGTGGAGAAGAAGGTGAGCCGCTCGACCTCGACGTCGAACAGCTCGCAGCGCACCGCGCGCTCCTCGGTGGCGGGGTACACGTCGAGGATGTCGCCCCGCACGGCGAACTGCCCGCGATCCTCGACCTGATCGGTGTTTGCGTAACCGCAGGCCACCAGCTGGGCCGCGGTCTCCTCCAGGTCGAGCAGGCCGCCCTTCTCGATCTCGAATCCGTGTGGGCGCAGGGCCGGATCGGGCACCTTCTCGGCCAGGGCGACGGCGCTGGCAACCACCACCGCGGCGCCGGTGTTCATCTCAGAGCCGCCGAGCGCGGAGCCGCCGTCTCGGTGTGGCGAACCGGGCGAGGTCAGCAGCGCGTCGAGTGCTGCGATGCGCAATCCCACCAGGTGAGGAGGCGGTGCCAGGTGGGACTCGTAGCGCACGCCGCGGGCGGGGTAGAGGCGGACGGGGCGCGGGCTCAGGAACTGCTTGAGGTCCGCGGCGAGATCGCGCGCGGCCCGGTCGTCGCCCGCCACCACCAGAGCGGGGCGATCCGGCTGGGAGTCGAGCAGGGAGGCCAGGAGGTAGGGGCGCAGGCTCGAGGAGACGAAGGCGCGCTGAGGCGCGTCCCGCGCGGCCTCGGTGAGGGCCTCGACGGCGGGATCCGAACGGGCATATGTGAGAAGTGAGCGCAGAGACACGGCACGACAGCGACCGCCCCGCCGGGGAGGAGTTGGCACAACGCCAAATCTCCCGACCTCTATCCGGCGCGGCCCCGGCGCCGGAGTCTAGGGTGCCCCTCGCCTGGTCAGGTGCAAGCATGGTGCGATGAGCGCGCGCGTGCCCGACGCCTCCATCGCCGCCCCCCTGCGCGAGGCGCTGGCCCGGTGCAACTACAACACCGGCGGTGTGATGGTGGCCTTGGGCGGCGACGCCGAGAGCTCGCCGGGAGACGCGCCCGTGCACGCGCGCCGGCTGGGCACCGACGACCAGGCGGTGCTCGTGCGGCTGTTCCTGCTCGGGCTCGAGGTGGAGGTCGAGCGAGCGAAGGCGGCCCTCGCGCCGGCCCGGCTCGAGGAGCTCGAGCGCGGAGGGCTGATCGAGGTCGAAGAACGCAGCCGCGTGCGCTGCCCCATCCGGGTCTCGCCGTTCGAGGGGCTGCTGCTGGCTCACGATCCCGAGGTCGTGGACGACCCCGAGCCCGACATCGTGACCGGGCTCAACTCGGCCGCGCGTACCCTGGCCTCGCTCACCCCGCGCCGCCCGGCCGGGCGGGCGCTCGATGTGGGCACGGGGTCGGGCGTACAGGCGCTGCTCGCCGCCAAGCACGCCGAGCAGGTGGTGGCCACCGACGTGAACCCGCGGGCGCTGGCCTTCACCGAGTTGGGCGCCGCGCTGAGCGGCTTTGGCCACGTGGAGTGCCGCGAGGGCAGCTTCTTCGACCCCGTCGAGGGCGAGGAGTTCGACCTGGTGGTCTCCAATCCGCCGTATGTGATCTCGCCCGATGCCCAGCTGGTCTACCGCGACGGCGGGCTCGAGCGCGACGAGGTGTCGCGTATCGCCGTGACCGGCGCCGCCTCCCACCTGGCCGAGGGCGGCCTGGCCATGGTGCTGGCCAACTGGGTGCACGGGGCGGGGGAGCGCTGGGACCGGCCTCTGAGGGACTGGCTGGACGGCAGCGGCTGCGACGCGCTGCTGCTGCACCACCTGAGCGAGGACGGTCTCGAGTACGCCGCCAAGTGGAACACGCGCCATCGCCGTGACCCCGAGACCCACGCGCGGGTGCTCGACCGCTGGACCGGCTACTACCGCGAGGCGGGGATCGGGGCGCTGGCCACCGGCGGCGTTGCTCTACGCCGTCGCAGCGGGGGCCACCCGCGTATCACCACGGCGGAGATGGCCACGGGACCGGCGGGCAACGGAGGCGAGCACGTGCTGCGCATGCTCGACGCCGCGGCGCTGCTGGAGGGCTCAGACGACTCGCTCCTGGGCACCCGGCTCGCGTTGGTGGCGGGCCACAGGCTTCACCGCGAGAACCGCCACACCGGCGAAGGGTACGGGCAGGAGACCGTGCACATGGTACTCGACGACAGCGCGGGCCTCTCCAGCGAGTTCGGTCCCGCGGTGGCCGCGATCCTGGTGGGCCTCGACGGCACCCGCACGCCCGGCGACCTGGTGCCGTCGCTGGCCCAGGCCCTGCCGGGAAGCGACGTGGAGATCCGCGAGGCGGTGCTGGTGGCGGTGCGCACGCTGGTCGAGCAGGGGCTGGTCGCGCCCGCGGAGCCGGCCGGCGGCTCAGGTCGCGGTGCTTAGCAGCCGCTCCAGCTCGTCCGCCGCCCGCTCCACCAGTGCCCGCACCTCTTCACCGGGCTCGCGGAAGCGGCCGAGCACGTGCGCGGACACGATCTCGGGGTCGGTCGAGTCGGGCCGCCCCACGCCCACACGCACGCGGCGGAAGTCCGCTCCGCCCAGCTCCCGTTTGAGTGACTTCAGCCCGTTGTGCCCGGCGAGCCCCCCACCGAGGCGGGCCTCCACCCGTCCGAAGGGCAGGTCGATCTCGTCATGTACCGCCACCACACGGTCAAGGTCTACGCCGAGGGCGCCCCGAGCGGGACCGGCGGCGCGGCCCGAGTCGTTCATGTAGGTCTGGGGCAACAGCACTCCGACCCGGGGGCCGCCGGGGCGGGTGCGCCCGTCGGTGAACAGGCCGGCGTAGCGCTTCTTCGCCCGCGGGAGATCCCATCGCTCGGCGGCCAGGGCGGCCACCTCGAAGCCGATGTTGTGGCGGGTGCGCCGGTACTCGTCGCCGGGGTTGCCCAGGCCGACGATCAGCCAGTCGACCTTTGCGCCCCCTTGTTCGCGGCGGCCCAGAAGGCCCACCGGGAGTTACTCCCCGGCGTCGCCGGAGGCGCCCGAGGAGCCCTCTTCGGAGGGGTCCTCGTCGCCCTCCGCGGCTTCGACGGGCTCGCCGTCCTCGCCCACGAGTTCGGTCTCCTCCTCGATCTCGGGCTCCTCGACCTCGGTGGGTACGACGACCGTGGCGATCGTCGTCTCCTCGGGATCGTCGAGGAACTCGACGCCCGCGGGAGCGTCGATCTCGGAGAGCATGAGCGTGGCGGCCACCTCGAGTCCGGAGACGTCGACCGTGATCTGATCCGGAATGTCGGTGGGCAGCGCCTCGATGTTCAGCTCGCGCGTCACGTGCTCGACCACTCCGCCGACCTTGACGCCCGGGGACTCCTCGCCGCCCTCCAGCTCGACCGACACCGTGGACTGGATCTTCTCGTCGAGGCGCACCTCGAGCAGGTCCACGTGCATGACCTCTCCGCGTACGGGGTGGTTCTGCTGGTCCTTGAGGATCACGGGCACGGACTTCTCGGCGCCGATCTCCACATCGAAGAGCGCCGACCCCTGGGCGAGCAGGTTGCGCAGGTCGCGGGCGCCGACCTTGAACGAGACGGGATCGGGATGGCTGGCGCCGTAGAGCACGCCCGGCACCAGGCCGGAGCGGCGCAGGCGGCGGGTTTCGCGAGAGCCTCGCTCTTCGCGTTCTTCGACTGCCAAGGAGGGGCGCTTTCCGTCGGCCATGCGGTCGGGCAGTGTAGCGAGGGACCGCTCCCCGCCCCGGCTAGGCTGCGCCTCAGTGGCCAAAGACGACAGCTCGATTCCCCGGAGCAGGGTTCGCCGCGGCGCGCAGTGGGATCGGTGACAGACCGGCGAGGAGCGCCTCTCTCTGACCGAGGGCGAGGCCTGGACGAGGGAGCAGCTCGAAGCTGCTGCTGGCCGCCCGCTTCTCCCCCGCCGCGGTGGGGGGCTTCCTGGCCGCTTTCCAGCGCCGCGCTGCCGAGGTACGCCGCCGCCGGCCCGACCAGCGCCGTCAAAGCGGTCCTGGCTCGCCGTGGGAGCGGCCGCCTGGACGCTGCCCGCCGCGGCCGGCTTCGAGCCCTTCCGGGACCGCGTCCGCGGTGGCCTGGCGTGGTGGGCACTCGTTGCCCTCATGCTCGACTGGCACCTTGACCAGATCGGCCGGGCAGCATCCGGCGCGGAGCTGCTCCGGCTGGCCTCTGGATCCTCGTACTCGGTGGCCGTCTACTTCGGGCGCCCAGCCACCCGATCGCCGCCTCACGGGGGCCGCGCGGCTGACCACCCCCGTGCGGGCCGGCGGCCTGATCGCCGCAGCAGCGGGATATCCCCGGCTGGGCACCGTCCTGGTGGGGATGGGCTGCGCCTGGAGCGCCGGACTCTCGGTTGCGGCGTCTCGTCGGGGCTAGCTGACGAAGAGCAGGACGAAGGGAATGGTGACCCACGGCTCGGACCAGAGGTCCCTGTCGGTGGCGAGGTAGACCCCGGCCAGGAGGATCACCCCTATCGCCGGCCCGGTTATCCGCTTGCTGAAGGCGATCTGCAACCGGTGGAAGTTCGTGCGCTGCGCGATCGGCGCCTTGGCGTTGGCGGCCAGGAACAGCGGGTAGGCGAACAGCGCACCGAAGGCGGTGACCACCGCCGTGATGTGCATGCCACAGGATGACATCGTAAGAAGCGGATCGCGAGCATGCGTCTAGAACAGCTGGTTCTCGCCCTGGAAGATCTCCGATACCGAGTCGTCGGTGAAGATCTTGCGCACGGTGTCGGTGAGGATGTCGGCGCTGGTGCGCACGTGGATGATGTCGGGAGCGCCCGCCCGCAGCGGGACGGTGTCGGTGACCACGATGCCCGAGAGCGGCGAGTTGGCCAGCGTCTCGAACGCGTTGCCGGAGAAGAGCCCGTGGGTGGCCACGGCGTACACCTCGTCGGCGCCCTCGTCGAGAACGGTCTGAGCCCCGGCGGCAAGTGTGCCGCCCGTGCCGATCATGTCGTCGACTATCACCGCCCGTTTGCCCCGCACCTTGTCCTTGCCGATCACGTAGCCGATCTCAGCCACCTGCTGGGCGGGGCGCTCCTTCTCCAGCAGCGCGTAGGGAGCACCGACCTTCTGCGCGAACTTGCGCGTGAGCTTCACCCTGCCGGCGTCGGGGGCGATGATGCAGAGGTTCTCGGCCGGTCCCAGCTGGTCTTGGACGAACTGGGTGAGGATCGGCATCGCGGTCATGTGGTCCACCGGATTCGAGAAGAAGCCCTGCACCTGGCCGGCGTGGAGGTCCATCGTGACCAGCCGGTCGATGCCCGCCGTCTCGAGGAGGTCGGCGACCAGGCGCGCGGAGATCGGCTCGCGAGGAGCTGACTTCTTGTCCTGGCGGGAGTACCCGTACCACGGAGCCACGGCGATGATCCGGTGCGCCGAAGCGTGCCGGGCCGCGTGGACCATGATCATCAGCTCCATGAGCGAGTCGTTGACCGTGAGCCCCTCGCTCTCGGAGCCGCAGGTGGACTGCACGATGAACAGGTCCGCGCCGCGGATCGAGTCCTGATAGCGGCAGTAGACCTCTCCGTCGGAGAAGGTCTTCAGGCCGGCCTCGGTGAGCCCGACCCCCAGCCGCTCGGCGATCCGCGAGCCAAGCTCGAGGCTCGATCGGCCGGCGGCGATCATCAGGCGCTTGTCGTATTCCGCCGGGATATACGTGCCAGCGTGCGACGCGTTCTGAGTGTCGATCGAGCTCATCCGGGCGGCTTCTCCTTGCGTTCCGCGTATCCCTCGACGTTGACCTGTTCGGAGCGGGATATCCCGAGAGCCCCTTCGGGCACGTCCTCATCAATCACCGATCCCGCACCAGTGTACGCGCCGTCTCCGACGCTCACGGGAGCGATGAAGGAGGTGTCGACGCCCGTCCTGACGCCCTCCCCGATCGTGGTGCGGTGCTTACTCCGCCCGTCGTAGTTCGCCGTGATGTTGCCGGCGCCGAGGTTGCTGGCCTCCCCCACGTCGGCGTCGCCGATGTAGGAGAGGTGGGGAACTTTGGCCCCCGCGCCGATGTTCGAGTTCTTGATCTCCACGAAGGTGCCGATCTTGGCTCCCGCGCCGATGTGGGCGCCGGGCCGGAGGTAGGCGAAGGGGCCGAGCGAGGCACCGGCCTCGACCGTGGCCTCGGTCAGGAAGGAGTGCACAGCCCTCGCGCCGTCGCCCAACACCGAGTCGGTGATGGTGGTCTGAGGCCCGATCTCGCAGCCCGCTCCGATTGAGGTGTCGCCTCGGAGGGTCACGCCCGGCCAGATGGTGGAATCGGGGCCGATGGTGACCCGGACGTCCACGGCAACGGTGCCAGGGAGCACGAAGGTGACCCCTTGGCGTGCGTGCTCTTCGAGGATCGTCCGCTGGGCGACGGCTGCCGCCTCCATCAATTGGACGCGGTTGTTCACCCCAAGGGCGAGGTTGGCTTCCGCAGTGTCCACGGTGCCGACCTCTCCGTCCGCGCTGAGGAACGGGACGACGCCTGGCAGGTACCGCTCAGCACCCGTCTGTTCCACCCGATCAAGGGCGGCAAACAGCGCCCCGGCCTCAAAGACGTACGTGCCCAGGTTGATCTCTCGCGTCGCAAGCTCCGCCGCCGACGCCTGCCCGGGATCCTTGGTCTCGACGATCCGCGAGACCCTCCCGGCGTCGTCGCGCATCACGCGGCCGTAGGCCGTCGGGTCGATGGAAGAGGTGGTCAGGACCGTGCCAAGCCAACCGCGCTCCGCATGGGCATCGACCATCTCCTTGATCAGCCGACCGGGAATCAGGGGCTGGTCGGCCGAGTGGACCAAGACGGCATCAGCAGAGTCCACGGCTTCCTTCGCGGCGAGCACCGCGGCGGCCGTCCCCTCCCCCTCCATTTGACGCACCACTTCCGCTGAATCACCCATCGCCTCCTCGACCCCGTCGTTGGGCCGGACGATGCAGATCACGCGGTCCGCGCCCGCGTCGCGTGCTGCCTGGATCGCCCATTGGATCATCGGACGACCACAGATCGGGTGGAGCACCTTGGGCGTCGCGGACGACATCCGAGTGCCACGCCCGGCGGCAAGAATCAGCGCGGTCAGGCCGCCGACGGGTGAAGTCATGTCTGGAACCTGAGGTACGTGCGGTCGTCGAACGATGTCTGCCCAGGCCCTACCCCTTTGGTGCCGGCGTGGTTACCAATGCGCAGAGGATCCTCGTCCAAGCTCCGTTTTAGCGCGTCCTCGCTCTCAACGAGAGTTCCATAGGGCACGGGATAGCCGTCGCTCACAACGACGACCAGACGGCCAGGGCCCACCGGTAGCCGCTCTCGGAAATGGTTGGGCACGGGTCGCCCGTCGATTGCCCCGAACGCAAGGGGCTCTCTTCGCTCGAGGTTGCGAAACCGCCACTGTTCCTGCAGCAAGGGCAAGATCATCTGACGGCCAGGGTCGTCCGCACTGAGACTCTGCACCGTCGCACCGCCCAGGAGCAACGCCTGCAGGTGCGCGCTGCGCGCGGCCGAGGCAACCTTGTCGATCGCCTTCTCTTCGTAACGAGGTGAACCATCGATAAGGCATCTCACATCGCCGACCCGCCAGATCTCATCCCGCTGAACGGAATAGATGAGCACGGCGACGCCTGGGCGTCGGTCCGGCGTCAAGAAGTCAAAGGCGGCAAGCTCAGCCTCGAGCCGGTCACTCAGAGCCTCTATCGCCTCGTCGCAGTTGCAGCTGGGGGGTAGGTCTCGGACACCGTCGCAGAGCACGTTCGCCGCGAACCGTCCGCCCGATCGACCGGCCAGCTCTAGACCCGTCTTATCCGTCTCTCCATCCAACACCGCGAGGAAAGCGTCGCTGATCACATACCCATCCTCACAGCGCTCAGGGTCGTCGAACTTGCCTCGCAGGAACTTTTCAATGACTACGGCCATCAGCTGCTCGCCAGCTCCTCGAACCGCGCGGGCTCCGGGCGGCAGGCGTAACCGTCGATCACGTCCGTCTCCACCACGGCGGCAAAGTTCGAATCGCGCCATCGAGACACGCGGGCGTACTCGTGTACGAAATGTCGAGCGGCCGCGATGGTGCCGTACGTGTGCAGACCCGCCAGGATCACCAACTGCCGATCCCTTGCGAAGGGATTGGGTGTCTGGACAATCACACCGCAATCGCGCTTGACCACCCCGCCGCTCATCTCTCCGGTGAACCGGTGAGGCTCGTTGCCGCGCCACTCGATTGCCGCCGGGCTGAGCACGAACGGCAGCTTGGGACCCAGGCGAGTGAGAAGGTGGTCAGTGATGAGGTTGTTCTTTACGCCGCCGAGACAGATCAAGTCATTCTCGAGTGCGTCCGGGGTCACCGAACTCGAGAGCTGGATTCGCCTCACATCGATGTGTGGATAGGCCCTGCTCAGCGAAGGCATGATCACTGCCAGGGCCTGGACCTGTCCCAGTCCGGTTACGGGTCGCATGTACTGTCCGGTATCGGTGGACCCGGAGGCCGCGACGCATACCACCAAATGCTCTGGGTCCTCGAGTTGCCAGAGTCGCTTGTTCGGTACGACCCGGGCCGCACGAGCCGTCACCCAGCTGGCCCCGGTCAGACCTACGAATCCGACTACCGACAGGAGCACTTCGCTCCCGAGGCTGTCCAAGTCGATCTGAGCCGAAGGAGGCACCGGTGCGCCAGGGTACCGCCAGATCCCGCCAGGGACGATTGGGGAGCCAGGACTCGAACCTGATCTTGGAGGACCAAAACCTCCCGGGCTGCCAATTACCCCACTCCCCAGGGTGCGCTGCCGAAGGTACCAGCGGCCCCTAGCGGTCCTTCTTCTCGCGTGGCACGCGGCCACCCTCGCTGCCCACCTCGCGGGCGGGCCCGCCGGGCGAGGCTATGCCCAGCACCCGCATCGACTTCAGGCCGAGGCTCAGGCGCTCGCGGCCCTCGGTGGAGCCCACGTCGAGACCGCTCAGCTCGCGCACGCGGTCGAGGCGGTAGCGGACCGTGTGTCGGTGGGTGAAGAGGCGCTCGGCGGTACGGGCGACGTTGCCGTCGGCGTCGAGGAAGGTCTCCAGCGTGCGCACCAGCTCGGTCTCGTACTGGTCGTCGTAGGCGACCAGGGGAGCAACAGTCTCCTCGTGGAAGCGCTGCAGCTCGGTCGGGTCCTCGCTCATCGCGGGCAGCAGCAGCCGGTAGGCACCGGTCTCCTCGAACGTGATGCTGCCCTGGCCGCGGGCCTCGGCCACGTTGGCGGCCAGCAGAGCTTCTGATGCTGCCCGGTGAAGATCCGCAGGGTCGCTCGCCGGGCGACTCAGCGCCACACCGAGCAGGTAGCCCTCCAGGCTGCCCTCCAGCTCTGCGTGCACGGCAGCCGCGGCGCGCCGGCCGGGATCGCGCCCTGGTCCCGGCACCAGGATCGTCAGCTCGCGCTCCGGGCGCCCGGGCCGCTGGTCACCGCCGGCGCCCGAGCGCGGCCGCGCCGGCCCCAGTTCGATCGAGGCGGCGAGCGATGTGCGCTGCGCCGCCCGGGCCCCCCGCCAGGCCACGGTGAGGACACGGGCCCGCCAGTCGCCCTCCTCGGGCTGCTGGGGCCGGGCGCGCGCCACGACCACGCTGGCCCCCTCGGACAGGTCGCAGCCCAGCTCGCCGGCCCGGGCGAGGATGTTCTTGCGGTCGGTCAGCTTGCGCGAGAAGAGGTCCGAGAGGAAGTCTCCGAGCGCGGCCTCGCTGGCACGCTCGGGCGCGCGGGCGCGGTCAACCTCCTGGGCGATGAGGGTGGTCACGATCCTCATCAGCGCCGGGTCCGGCGGCACGCCGCGGGCGCGAAGGCTCATCCGGCCGACGCGCTCGTCGGCCACCCTCAGCTCCAGCACCTCCGTCGCACCCTCGCCGGCGAGCACCGCGCGCTCGTCGTCGGGAGAAAGGCACGCCACCGCCAGCACGCTGCTGGCGGAGTCGACGATCACGACGCTGGCGTCGAGAGCGTGGGCCGTCGCGCGCGCGACCGTGGGCAGCCCGGCGCCCGACTCGACCGCCTCGGACACCTCTTCGAAGGCGGCGAGGAAGACGCTCTGGGATGCGGAGGACCGCGGTTTGGGGGAAGCAGTCAAGAGAGGGATTCTAGGCCCGTGCTCGTTGACGGCGAGGCACCGGCCCAGCCTGGCGCGGCTATGCCGCGCTGCTAGACGTAGCGGTCGTAGGACCAGACGATGGCGAGTCCGATAGCGCCGCCGATCCCCAGCAGCGTGGCCAGCATGAACAGCGTGAGGAAGCCGGCCGCGATCTTCTCCCACGTCCGTGCGTAGGCGCTCGCCGCCGGAAGCACGATGAAGCCGAGGTAGCCGGCCCCGACGATGCCGGCGGCCGCGGCGATCGAAAGCTGGGTGGCTGTCAGGTCGAGGCTCATGAACGCTCGCCGGGCGTGCGGCTGGCGGGCCCCGGCTCGGTGGCATTCTGCCTGATGTGCGCGACGACAAGCGCAATGGTGGCGCACAGAGCCAGCAAACCCGCACCCAAGCCCCAACCGCCCGCTACGTCAGACCAGTAGTGCACCCGAAGGTAGATCCGAGAGAGCCCGACTGCGGCGGCGACCGCCAGGCCGCCGGCGATCAGAACGGCGTCTCGGGCCAGTCCAGGCACCGCGCGCGCCAGCACCACCGCGACCCCCACCCAGATCGTCGAGTAGGCGGCGTGGCCGCTGGGAAAGCTCGTGCCCCCCACCTGGACCAGGGGCGCCGGCGGCCGGGGGCGCGCGATGGCGTTCTTGGCCAGATGCACGCTCACGTAGATCAACACGGCACCGGTGACGAGCGCGGCCAGTTCCGCGAAGCGGTGACGCAGCACCAGGAGCACGCCGACCGCAAGCAGCAGCGCCACCACGGCGTAGAACGACCCGAGGTCGGTCAGGACCCTGACCACGCTCACCGCCGTATCGGCGTGCAGGCGGTCAGCGAGGTCGAGCAGCCCGCGGTCCGCCGGCGTCGCGCGATCGCGCCCGTTGAGGATCGACGCGTACACGGCGAAGACGTAGAGGCCCACACCGGCGACGGCCACCGCTGAGGTGAGCGCGAGGCCAAGCTCACCCGGAGTGAGCCTATGGCGCACGAAGCGCAGAGCGGGCACGAGCACGGCCCCCATGAGGCGGGCCGCCACCCGCCAGACCGGACCGAGCACCACGGCGATCGGGCGCACCAGCGGCCGGGCCGCCTGCCGCCGCGCCCATGCCGCGAGACGCCGGCGTTCGTCCTCGCGCTTGAGCCGCCGGTAGAGCTGGAGCCCACCAACGACCAGCGCAACGGTGAGCCCAAAAGCCAAAGTGGCACGCCCCGCGGCAGCCGCCACCTGATCGAAGGACCGGTAGAAGAGAAAACCCAGGATCGAGAAGAGCGTGGACCACAGGCCGCAGCCGACGATGCTGAAGGGCAGGAACCGACCGAAGCCAAGCCTCGACGCCCCGGCCACGAAGGGCGACAGCGCGCGCACGAGACCGATGAACCGCCCGATCAGGATCGTCTTGCCCCCGTGCCGGTCGAAGTAGGACTCCACCTTGTGCAGACGCTTCGAGTCGATCTTGACCTTGGGCCCGTGGCGAATCAGGAAGTCGCGACCCAGCCGGCGGCCCAGAAAGAAGCTCGCCGTGTCGCCCAGCACGCAGCTCAGCCAGACGATCCCGATCAGTGGCAACAGGTCGATCTCCCCCTGGCCGGCGATTACACCCGCGACGAGCACCGTCGTCTCCCCCGGCGCCACCAGGCCGACGAAAGCTCCCGTCTCGAGGAACGCGGCGGCGGCCACCAGCGCATAGGTCCAGGGCCCGAGCGTCTGAGCCACGTCCTCGATCAGCTTCTGGGCGTCGGGAAGCTTTGGCAGGACCCCGGCCGCGTAGAGGCCGACCACCACCACGATCACCGCGGCCAGAGCCAGGCCGGTGCGATGCTCGCGCAGCGCACCCTTCATCGCGTCGCGGCCACCACCGAGCCCGGGATCCTCCGCGAGGCGCCCGCGGCGGCCTCGCCGTCGCCGAAGATCCCGTAGGCCGTCGGTCCGGAGCCTGTAATGCGAGCGCCGAGCGCGCCGGCCTTGCGCAGCTCGGCGAGGGGTCCCTCGAGGTCGGGTCGCAGCGACAGCGCCGGCGCCTCCAGGTCGTTCTCCAGTCTCGCGGCCAGCTCTCGCATGGAACGCGCTGCCAGCCCGCGAACCGGCCCTGGGTCCAGCGAATCTCGCAGCCCGACCCCGCCCGCCGCGCGCAGGCGGTCCAGCTCGGCGTAGACCACCGCGGTGGACAGCCCTTGCCGCTGCGGCACCAGCACCAGCGACAGGCGGGGCAGCTCCACCGCCTCGACCTCCTCCCCGGCACCGGTCACGAGCGCGCTCCGGGGCTCGATCTGGCTGGGCACGTCGGACCCTAGGCCACAAGCCAGGCGCCGCAGCGAGTCCGGATCCAGCGGCTCCCCGGCCAGCGAATTGGCCGCCCGCAACACCGCCGCGGCGTCGGCGCTGCCCCCACCCATTCCCGCCGCCACCGGAATCCGCTTGTCGATCGTCACCCGCAGCGGCGCCAGCCGGGCGTCCGGGCAGGCCGTGCGGAAGGTCGCGAGCGCGCGTGTCGCCAGGTTCTCCCCCTCCACGCCCGGGCAGATCACCTCGTCGCGGGTCCCGCCGACCTCGACCCCGACGACGTCCTCGAGGTCCACGGTGGCGAACAGCGAGCACAGGGGGTGCAGGCCGTCCCCACGCGGGGGGCCGACGTGGAGCACGAGGTTCACCTTGGCCGGGGCCGGCTCGGTGATGGAGACAAAGGGGGGCACCGCGCCCCTTTTCAACCCCCCGGAGACAGAGGGGGGCACCGCTCCCCTTTGCACGCCCCCGGAGACAGAGGGGGGCACCGCCCCCCTCTGCAACCCCCCGGAGTCAAAGGGGGGCACCGCGCCGCTTGACGAGCCTGCGGTCACCGCTGACTGCCCAGAGGCCGCAGCCTCGCAAGCGAGGCGTGGCCGAGGATCTCGGCCAGGCGAGCGAAGTCCGCAGGCGACAGCCTCTCGGCGCGAGCGTCGGGAGGGTGGCCGATCTGCTCGAGCGCAGCGCGCGCCGGGCCACGCACGCCCTCAGCCGCGCCCGGCGCGAGCGCCAGCGATCCCGCCAGCGCCTTGCGCCGGTGTGCGAAGGCCGCGTGCACGAGCGCGCGCACAGCGGGCGGCGGTGAGGGCCCGGTCCGGCGCATGCGCAGCAGCGCGGACTCCACGTTGGGCTCGGGATAGAACACGGTGCGCGGCACCCGGCGCCGCGCCCGGACCTCGCAGGCCATCTGAGCCAGCACCGAGGTGGCGCCGTAGCTCTTGCTGCCGGGCGCCGCCGCCAGGCGTTCCCCGACCTCGCGCTGGACCATCGCGACCCACAACGACGCGGCGGGCAGTTGCTCGAGCGAGCCCAGCAAGACTGTGGCGGCCACGCCGTAGGGCAGGTTGGCCACCACCTTGTCCGGCGCTGGACGCAGGCCCGGCAGGTCGAGCGTCACGGCGTCGGCCAGGTGGAGGGTCACGTTGTCGAATGGGTCGAGCGCATCGCGCAGCGGCGCCTCCAGCGATTGGTCGACCTCGACGACGTGCAGGTGCCGGGCGCGCGGAGCGAGGTACTCCGACAGCACGCCCAGGCCGCCGCCGACCTCGAGCACGACGTCGGCCGGCGCGAGCTCGGCCTCGCGCCCGATCACCTCGAGCAGGTTGTCGTCGATGAGGAAGTTCTGGCCCAGCTCGCGGTTGGGGCGGACGTCGAAGCGCCGCAGGCGGTTGAGGCTCGCCTGGCGGGGCAGATCCGACGCGGCGCGGCGGTTCACCAGCCGAAGACGCCCGCCGCATTGCGCTCGACGGTCGCGTCGAGCGCCTCGTATCCCACTCCGCGCAGGTCGGCCACGAGCTCGGCGGTGTGGGTCACGTTGGCCGGCTCGTTGGGCCGGCCTCGCACCGGCACCGGCGCGAGGTAGGGAGAGTCGGTCTCCACCAGCAGCAGGTGCTCTGGGACTTCGGTCGCGGCCCGCCGCAGCGCGTCCGCGTTCTTGAACGTGACGTTGCCGGCGAAGGAGCAGAAATAGCCGCGCTCGACGCACTCCTCGAGCCGGTCCGGGGCCGAGAAGCAGTGCAGGATCACGGTCATCTGGGCGGCGTGCTCGGCGAGGATCGAGAAGGTGTCGTCCTCGGCAGCGCGGGTGTGGATCACGACCGGCAGGCGCAGGCGCCCCGCCAGGGCAAGCTGGGCCTCGAAGGCACGGATCTGGTCCTCGCGCGGGGCGCGATCGCGGTAGTAGTCGAGCCCGGTCTCGCCGATCGCCCGCGCCCACGGATCTTGGGCCGCGCGCTCTATCTCGTCCAGGTCATTGTCGCCGAAGCCCTCGCTGTGGTGTGGGTGGCGCCCGACGACCGCCACCACCTCCTCGTGCGCGCGTGCGGCCTCGAGCGCGCGTTCGATCGACGGGCCGTTCAGGCCCACCGTGGCGAGGTGGGTGATCCCGATCCCGCGCGCACGGGCGATCAGCTCCGCGTCCGGCGGGTCGCAGGAGTCGAGGTGGCAGTGGGTGTCGACCACGCCCGAGCCCGCCGCGCTCAGGCGGCCGAGGGCTCAGGCGCCTCGACCTTCGGGAACAGTTGCCCCAGCTCTCCGAGCCGCGCGCCGCCTGAGGCGGACCCGAAGCGCGCACCCTGGATCGATCGATCTTCGCGGCCGAGCGCGGCAAGCAGGCGCTCAGCCGACGCGGGCACGTAGGGGTGCGCCAGCACCGACACCACACGCAGGCCCTCCGCCAGCGCGTACAGCACGCTGTCGAGGCGGTCGGCCTGGTCAGGATCCTTGGCGAGCTTCCATGGTGTCTCCTCGGCCACGAAGCGGTTGAGCCGGCGCACGGCCTGCCACACCTCGTCGAGCGCCCCGCTCACCTCCACGCGGTCGAGCCGGGAGCACACCGTGTCGGCCAATCCCTCCAGCTCGGCCGCCAGCGCCGGGGGCGCCTCGGCCTCGGGGACCACCCCGGCGCGGTAGCGCTCGATCATGGCCAGCGTGCGGCTGGCGAGGTTGCCGTACTCGTTGGCCAGCTCGGTGTTGTAGCGGTTTTCGAAGCCCTCGGGGGAGGTCGATCCGTCCTGGCCGAAGGCCACCTCGCGCAGCAGGTAGTAGCGCAGCGCGTCGGTGCCGTACAGGTCCATCACCTTGAACGGGTCGAGCACGTTGCCGAGCGACTTGGACATCTTGTGGTCGTCCATCAGCAGGTAGCCGTGGATGAACAGCCGCTCGGGCAGCTCGAGCTCGGCCGCCATCAGGATCGCCGGCCAGAAAACCGCGTGGAACTTGAGGATGTCCTTGGCGATCAGGTGCACGGTGGGCGGCCAGAACCTGTCCCGCAGATCCTCACCCTGGCGCGCGTAGGAGAGTGCGGAGTAGTAGTTGAGAAGAGCGTCCACCCATACGTAGACGACCTGCTCCGGATCCCAGGGCACGGGCACGCCCCAGCTGATGCGCGCGCGGCTGAGCGAGAAGTCGCGCAGCCCTCCCTGGATGAACGAGAGCGCCTCGTTGTAGCGGTTGCCGGGCAGCACCCAGTCCGGCCTGTCAGCGTACAGGCGTTCGAGGGGCTCCTGGAAGGCGGAGAGGCGAAAGAACCAGTTGTCCTCCTTCTCGCGCTCGAGCGCGATCAGGTGGATAGGGCAGCGGCTGCCGTCGATCAGCTCGGAATCGGTCTTGAAGTCGGCGCAGCGGGGGCAGTACCAGCCCTCGTAGGTGCCCGCGTAGACGTGACCGCCCTCCTTCAGGCGCGTGACCACCTCGGTGACCACCGCGGCGTGCTCGGGGTCGCTCGTACGGATGAAGAAGTCGTTGGTGGCGTTCACGCGCTCGGTGACCTTCTGGAAGCGCTCGGCGTTGCGGTCGGCGAGCTCCCGCGGGGCCACGCCCTCGCGCTCGGCAGCCTGGGCGACCGGCTCACCGTGCTCGTCGGTTCCCGTGAGGAAGAAGACGTCCTCGCCGCGCTGGCGCATGTGGCGGGCCAGCACGTCGGCCGCGACGGTCGTGTAGACGTGACCGAGGTGGGGCTCCCCGTTGACGTAGTAGATCGGCGTTGTCACGTAGTAGGACACGGCGGCCGATGCTACTGGCGCGCAGCGCGGGCGTCTGTCGGTGGTGGCGCTACCCCGAACACGGTTCCGTGCCTGAGCCACCCGTCGATCGAGGGCGGCCCTAGCATGAGTCAAATAGTCAAGACACGGGATGGAGAGGCTGACGAACGAGGCGGTGGTCTGCCCGGCCCCGAGCCGAAGCACACCGAGGAGAAGCCGAACGAGGAGGAGAAGCAGTGATCAAGACGCTCGTGTTCGCGACCGTCGACAGCGGCAGGGTGATTGGCGAGGTGCGACTTCAAGACGGTCAGTTGGTCGCTGACGGGCCACTGCAAGACCTCGTGGACGCCCACCTGGAGAGCGGCGATCGCCGGCTGACTTCGTTACGGCGTACGACGGCTGGAGCAATGGCTATGTGAGCTCCGTCCTGGCCCGTCCTGATGGACCCGAGAACCCGCGTCTCACCTCCGCACGCTGGAACGTGCAACCGCCTTCAACTCACCTTTCTGGCCCTTTGTCCTCACCTCCACGTCTGTGGGCCAGGAGGCCTCGACTTCCACCTGTGGTGTCACGCCGTCGTCCATTGGAACCTTCCGAACAATCCAATCGACCTGGAGCAGCGCGAGGGCCGCGTCCATCGGTCAAGGGCCATGCCGTGCGTCGGAACGTCGCGGCCACAGTCGGCGCGGCCGCTCTTGCCGATGGGTTGCCATCTGGGGTCGATCCCTGGGACAAGCTGTTCGATCGAGCGGCCGCCAAGAGGCAGGACGCGGATGGTGAAATGGTGCCGTACTGGGTGTTCCATCAGGGACCGGCCAAGATCGAACGCCACGTCCCCGTCCTGCCCTTTAGCAAAGAGGCGGTCGCGCTGCCAAGGCTCCGTAAGACGCTCGCCGCCTACCGACTCGCCTTTGGGCAGCCGCGCCAAGAAGAACTCATCGAGTTCCTCGGCGCCGACCGGTCCGACACGGATCTACTCCTGCTGGCATCGCGACTCCGCATCGACCTGTCGCCGCCCGAGATCGGTGATGGCGACGTGCGTGTTAGATGAAGGCGCGCGGCCACACGACCCCCGGGTGCCACGTTCCGTTGCCGCCGACTCTGAGAAGTCGGTTGGACTGACGCATGCGCTCCGGTTGCTATCGCTAGACGCAGCACGCGGCCTACACTTCTCGCATGACCACGCGCGCGCGAACCGTTCGCCTGACTCCCGCTTCCTACGACCTTCTCGAGCGTGAGGCGCGTCGTCGCGGGACCGACCCTGACGCACTCGCGGACGAGTTGTTGCGGAGCGACCTAGCGGCCCGATCGGGTGAGGATCTGGACGCGGTACTCGCAAGGTCTGATGAGCTGCGGGCTCGACTGCCCGAGATCGATGGCGTCGTTCTCGCTCGCGAGGCACGGGGCGAGCTCGATGGTCGGCCCGTTTGAGCGTCGTCCTTGACGCCAACGCACTGGTTGTGCTCGCGCTCGATCGCCGCCGAGCGACGGCGGTGAGGGCCCGACTGCACGACTGGTGGGACGCAGGCGTCGAGTTGCATGCGCCGGAGCTCCAGCGGTACGAGGCCGCAAACGCTTTGGCACGTTCGGTGGCGGCGGGACAGCTTCCTGCTTCTGAGGTGACGTCGCATGGGAGGTCATCACCGGAGTGCCGATGACCCTGCATCGACTAGAGGAGGGCCCTGATGTCGTCGCTATGGCCCAGCGCCTCGAGCGCAGAAGCGCCTACGACGCCGCGTATCTCGCCCTCGCCGATCGGCTCGGCGCCGATCTCTGGACGTTCGATGGCCCGCTCGCCCGGAACGCCGGCTCGCGGGGACTGCCGGTCCACCTGTTCGAAGCTTGATCACCCCTGTGGCACAGCGGACGCCTTGCCCCGTGGTGCCATTTCGTGGTTCATTCTGAGCAAATCACGGCTGATCTGAGAGCGCATGAACGACTCCAGCATGCGCGTTCAGGCCCCAGGGGGACCTCGTCCAGCGAGCTCGGGACCCGAGGGTCAGCGGCCGCCGGTCAGGGGCTTGATGAGCGCACGAACCTTGATCGCGGCCCTCGCGCGAGCGGGTCCGGCCGTTGCCCCGGAGCCGTCGCGATCGCCGGGACGTCCGAGGAACGCCGCGGCCAGCAGCAGGCCCGCGCAAGCGAAGGCCCAGCCGATGTCGGGGCCCCCGGCGCGGCCCTGCTCCCGGGCCGGGTGTCGGTCGGCGGTGGGGGCGGGGGTCGCGCCGTCGGCTGCTTGAAGCGGGTCGGCCGAGCCGGCGGGGCCGACCCCGGGGCCGGCAGCCTGCAGCGGCCGGCCGGATGCGGCGTGAGCCGGGCCGGGCGCGCCTCGAGCGACCGCCGCGGCAGGATCCGCGGCTAGGGCGGGCACGGGGGCCGGCCCGAGGCCGGGCACCCGCGTCGGCACGGGAGCCGGGGCGGCGCCGGGGGTCCGCCGCCCGACCGGCATCCGCAGACGGCGGCCGGCGGGCACGCGCACGGGGCGCTCGGCCGGGAGCCGAACGCCCCGAGGCGCCGGGACCCGCACCGGATCGGGCGCGCGTACCGGCGCCGGGGCCACCGGCACCGGCGCGCCCACCGGAACGGGAACGCGCGGTGGCTCGGGAGCGGATCGCGGCGCCGGGGGCGGCAGGTAGGTCAGCGGGTCGTGGTAGGCGTGGCGGCTGCCCGCGTCGCGGACGCCGAAGTGCAGGTGGGACGCCTCGACCGAGCGGCGCCCGCTCGTGCCCACGGTGCCCAGGCGCTGGCCGGTGGCCACCTGGTCTCCCTCGCCGACCGCCACGCCCGACAGGTGCAGATAGGACGTGTCGAGAGCCCCGTCGGAGGTGCGCACCGACACCGTGAGGCCGGACGAGCCCGCAACGCCGGCGAAGCGCACGGTGCCCGCGGCCGCTGCGCCCACGGGCGTCCCCACCGCGGCCGCGATGTCGATCCCGCGGTGCTGGCCGCCCGCGTAGGGGTCGTCACCGTTGCGATAGGCGGTCAAGATCTCTCCCTCGACCGGCCAGCTCCAGCCCGGCGCGGCACCGGCCGGCGGCGAGGAGGCGAGCAGCGAGGCCGCGACGGTGAGCAGCAGTGCGGCGAGGGCGGTGAGGACGGCACGAATGGGCATGCCGGCCACGCTAGGCGAGTCGCGCCGGGCGCCGGCCGGCGCGTGCTCGAACCGTCACCGTCCGTGCGTTTGCCGGGGGTCTTCAGGTCGAATCGTTACACGCGCCAACGGGACCGTCAGCCTGTGAGCGCGCGGTAGAGCGCGTTCGCGCTGCCGCCCGTCAGCTCGGCCACCGCTCCCGCGGCCACGCGGGGCTTGGCCCCCGACTCGACCAGGCGGCGCAGCTGCTCGAGGCCGGCGGAATCGCCTGCGCCCTCAGCTGAGCCCTCCCCCCGGGCCTCGGCCCGGTCAGTGGCCGACGGCCCCAGCACGAGCACGACCTCGCCCTTCGGCGTCGCGCCGGAGTAGCGCTCGGCCAGCTCGGCCGCGCCGCCGCGCACCACCTCCTCGTGCACCTTGGTGAGCTCGCGGCACACGGCGACCTGGCGGTCGGGATCGATCTCCGCGAGCAGCGCCAGGGTGGCCGGGATCCGGCGGGGCGATTCGAAGCCCACCAGGGTTCCGCCGCCTTGGGAGAGCACCCGTCGCAGATCCCCCTTCTTGCGGGGCAGGAAGCCCGCAAAGCGCCACCGGTCGGCGGGCAGCGCAGATGCCACGAGGGCGGCGATCGCGGCGGACGGGCCGGGCAGGACCTCCACGGCCAGGCCGGCGGCCACGCAGGCGCGCACGAGCACGAAGCCCGGATCGGAAACGAGCGGCATACCGGCATCGGACACCAACGCCACCGTCTCTCCCGCCTGCATCCGCTCGACCAGCTGCCGGGCTCGATGCTCTTCGTTGTGCTCGTGATAGCTCACGAGCTTGGCCTCGATCGCATAGCGCTCGAGCAGCTTGCGGGTGCGGCGGGTGTCCTCGCACGCGACCACGTCGGCGTGCCGCAGAGCGGCCAGCACCCGCAGCGTCACGTCTTCGAGGTTGCCGATCGGGGTCGGGCAGACGACGAGGCTCAAGCGGGCTCCTCGGCGAGGGCCACGAGCGCGGCGCCGAGCATGCCGGACTCCTCTCCGAAGTGGGCCGCCGCGATCCGCACCGCCGCGCCGACGGGGGGCAGAGCACGCTCGGCCACCACCGCCCGCGCCGGGCCGAGCAGAAGCTCTCCACCTGCCACCGCACCGCCACCCACCACGACCACCTCGGGGTCGAACACGTTGACCAACCCGCACAGCCCCGCGCCCAGGCGCCGGCCGACCTCAGTGAGCACCGACAGCGCCTGCTCGTCGCCGTCGTGGGCCAGCTCGGTGACGAGCCCTCCGGGGATCTCGGCGCCCGAGACCAACCGCCGGCCGAGGGTCGTCGTCGGGGTACCCGCCGCCACCTGCCGGCCCAGGCGCCCGATCGCCCGTCCGGAGGCGAGCGTCTCGAGGCACCCCCACCCGGGGCACTTACCCGGACACTGCTCGCCGTCGTGGTCGACCACCATGTGGCCCAGCTCGGCGCCGAAGCCCCGCGCCCCGCGATATAGACGCCCGTCGAGAATGAGTCCGCCGCCGATGCCGGTACCGAGCGCGATCAGCACCGCGTGGTCGCTCCCCTTGGCGGCGCCGAGCCGGTGCTCGGCGAGCGCTGCCATGTTGGCGTCGTTGTCGACCACCACCGGTAGGCCCAGCCGCTCGCTCATCAGGTCACGGAAGGGCACGTCGCCGATCGGCAGGTGGTTCGACCACACCGACACGCCCCGCCGGATGTCCACGAGGGCGGGAATCCCGAATCCCACGGCCTCCACATCCGGCGCGGCGGCACGCACCTCCTCGACCGCCTCCACGAATATCTCGAGCGTCTCCTGGCGGTCGGCCCCGCGCCAGGTGCGATGAACACGGTGGTGGACGACAAGCCCCTCGTCGACGACCCCGCCGAGGAGCTTCGTGCCCCCGGCGTCGATCCCGATGACGCGGCGCGGCGGCATGACGGGAACCATACGGGCGCCCGGGGGTTGTTCTATACAAGGGGGTCGTGAACGATCCGGACAAGGGCGACCGCCCCGAGTACAAGGTCTACCGTTCCCGCCGCAAAGGACGGTTGCTTTCGGCCGGCGAGGGTCTGCAGGCATTGCGCGAGCGGGCGCGGCCCGGAGGCCCGCCCCCACCCACGCCAAGCGGGCCGCACCGCCGGCGCCCTGCGAGACCGATCACGCCCGGACGGGTGGCCAAGTGGATCGCGCTCGCGGTGGGCGCATGGCTCGTCCTGTCCCTCTTTCTGTTCATGGTCAGCGCCCAGCTCGAGGGCGGCGCCTCGCGGCAGGCGAAGCAGGCGCTCTCCGGCAGCGGGAACTTCTTCAGCGGGGCCACGGTGCTCGTGCTCGGCTCAGACGAGCGCAAGGGCGACTCCATCGACGGCACCCAGGGCGGGCCCGGCCGCGCCGACTCGATCATGCTGGTGCGCACGCAGCTTGGCGGCGTGCGCAAGCTCTCCATACCGCGCGACGCAAGCGCGGAGATCCCCGGGCACGGCACCCAGAAGATCAACGGCGCCTACTCGCTGGGTGGTCCCTCGCTGATGATCGACACGGTTGAGAAGTTCTTGGGCAACGGCCTGACGATCGACCACCTGATCGAGGTCGACTTCGAGGACTTCCCCGAGTTCATCGACGCCATGGGCGGCATCACGGTGAACAACAAGACCAAGATCTGCGCGCCGGAGTTCGACAACTTCTTCCGCGGGTTCAACCTCAAGAAGGGCGAGCGCGAGCTCGACGGCCGACGAGCGCTCGGCTTCGCGCGGGTGCGCAAGAACCCCTGTGCTCCGGCCGAGAACGACATCGACCGCGCGGGGCGCCAGCAGGAGGTGCTCAGCGGAATCCGCGGCCAGCTGCTGTCGCCCTCAACCTTCCTGCGGCTGCCGTGGGTGAGCTGGAAGGCGCCAAAGACGATCCGTACCGATCTGCGCGGCCCGGGTCTGCTCGCGCTGGCCACCGACATCGCGACGGGCGGATCGGGGGACACGAAGGTGCTCGAGCCGGCGTTCCTGGGGCCGAGCGAGCTGGAGTTCTCCGAGGCTGAGAAGGGTGCCGCCGTGCGCGAGCTGCTCGGGGAGGATTAGCTCAGGAGTCCGACGAGGCCGAGGCCTTCGAGGCCTTCTTGTCGCCCTTGCCGGCGTCCGAGGACGAGCCCTTGTCCGAGGACGAGCTCTTGTCCGAGGATGAGCCCTTGTCAGAGGACGAGCTCTTGTCCGAGGATGAGCCCTTGTCAGAGGACGACTTCGACTCCGAGGAACCCGAGTCCGATGTGCCGGACTCCGAGGAGTCGGACTCGGCCTTGTTGCCCTGGCCCTTTTGCTTTCCGTAGTCGGTGTTGTAGAAGCCCGAGCCCTTGAAGTGCACCGCGATGGGGTGAAACACGCGCTGGACCGGCGCGCCGCAGACCGTGCACTTCTCGAGCGAGTCGTCAGCCATGCGCTGCATCACCTCCAACGTGTGGCCCTCCCGGCACTTGTACTCGTAGATCGGCATGGCACTCTCAGTATAGGAGCGCCAAGTCGAGCTTCAGGGTCCCGCTCCGGGGGGTTGAGAAGGGTGGACCGGGACCCCTCGGGGGCGTTATGAAGCGGGCGGGTTCGGAGCGTCGAGGTCGTCGAGCAGCGACACGCCGGTCGAATGCCAGACGAGCCAGGTGGCGAGGTGGCCGAAGGGGCGAAAGATCACCATGCGCGGACGCCGTACTCTAGTACACCAACCGGACGCCGCATCCCCCGAAAACCCGCTCCGTGCGTCCACAAGGGGGAAACCGGCGCAGGGGGCTAGGGTTGACCAGCCCATGACCCTCGATGCCGTGACCATGGAGAAGATCGTCGCCCTCTGCAAGCGGCGTGGCTTCATCTTCCAGTCGTCGGAGATCTACGGCGGGCTGGCGTCGACCTACGACTACGGCCACTACGGGGTCCTGCTCAAGTCCAACGTCAAGGCCGAGTGGTGGAAGGCCAACGTGCAGGAGCGCGACGACATGGTGGCCCTCGACGCCGCCATCCTCATGCACCCCCGCACGTGGGAGGCATCCGGGCACCTTGACGGCTTCACCGACCCGCTCGTGCAGTGCCTGGGCGAGTGCAAGCGCCGCTGGCGTGACGACCACCTCCGCGAGGCGCAGCCCGAGGGCGAGCTGCACTGCCCGATATGCGGTGGCGATCTCTCCGAGCCGCGCAACTTCAACCTCATGTTCGAGACGCATATGGGGCCGGTCGCCGACGAGGGGTCGCGCATCTACCTGCGCCCGGAGACCGCCCAGGGGATCTTCGTGAACTTCAAGAACGTGATGCAGTTCGCGCGCAAGAAGCCGCCGTTCGGCATCGCCCAGGTCGGCAAGTCGTTTCGCAACGAGATCACCCCCGGCAACTTCATCTTTCGCACACGCGAGTTCGAGCAGATGGAGATCGAGTTCTTCGTGCCTCCGGACGCCGCCGGCAAATGGCACGGGCGCTGGATGGAGGACCGGATGCGCTGGTACACCGACCTCGGACTGCGCCCCGACCACCTCCGGCTGCGCGAGCATGGGGCGCAGGAGCTGTCGCACTACTCCAGCGCGACCTCGGATATCGAGTACCTGTTCCCGATGGGGTGGTCCGAGCTCGAGGGGATCGCCAACCGCGGCGACTTCGATCTGACCCAGCACGCCGAGTTCTCGCGCGAGAAGATGGACTTCGTCGACCCCGGCACCGGCGAGCGTTACGTGCCGCACGTGATCGAGCCCTCCGCGGGCGCCGACCGCGGCACGCTGGCCTTCATGGTCGACGCATACGACGAGGAGGAGGTCGAGGGCCGCGAGCGCGTGGTGCTTCGCTTCCATCCCCGGCTCGCGCCCGTGAAGGTGGCCGTGCTGCCGCTGGTCAACAAGGACGGCCAGCCCGAGGTGGCACGCGAGATCTACCAGGGCCTCCGCAGGCGGATGTCGGCCGAGTACGACAGCGGCGGCTCGATCGGAAAGCGCTACCGGCGCCAGGACGAGATCGGCACGCCGTGGGGCGTGACCGTCGACCACCAGACGATGGAGGACCGAACGGTCACGCTGCGCGACCGCGACACGCTCGACCAGTCGCGCATCGCGATCGACGAGCTCGGCGGCGAGCTGGAGCGGCGGTTGTCGGCGGAGTGGGTCAGCCCGAAGCTCAGCTGAAGCGCGGGTGGCGAGACACCTGCGACACGCGCGTGCCTCGCGCCGCGACGTAGCGCACTGCTACGCTGCGTAGCAGTGGGTCGGCGGACGATTCCTCAGCGTGAGCTGCGCAACGACATCGCGCGGGTTCTCCGCGAGGCCAAAGCCGGGACGGAATTCACCGTCACCGTGCGTGGGAGGGCAGTCGCTCGCTTAGGGCCGACCAACGACCCGCCGGAACGCCGTATGGATGTCGACGGCGACACCGTGCAAGCGATCCTGGCCGCCACACCGGTCGACGAGGGGCTCGCGGCTGACATCGCGGCCCTGCGTGAGGCGGAGGCGGCTGACGGCGATCCATGGGCGAACGAATGAGCGGCGCCCTGATGGACACTTCGGTAGTGATTCGAGGGGTCGAGTCAACACCACCGGGGACCACCGCCATATCCGTGATCACGCTGGGCGAGCTGCGGGCCGGAGTCCGGCTCGGCGGCGACCCGTCGGTGCGGGCGCAGCGACAGGCGCGCCTTGCGGCGATCCGCGACGCCTTCCTGCCTCTGCCCATCGACCAAGCGGTAGCCGAGCACTACGGCGATGTACTGGCCGCCGCCCGCTCGGCTGGACGCACCACCAAGGCGACCGATCTGCTGATCATCGCCACCGCGGCAGCCACGGGACGTTTGCTGTGGACGCTCGACCAGCGCCAGGCGAAGCTCGCCGCCGTGGTCGGAGTGGCTGTGGCGGTGCCGGGCGACTGAGGACGCTGGGCGGCGTGGCCGCCAATCCGGCACCTGGGCTGAGGCAGCTGGAGCTCAGCTTCGACGCGAACTGGGCGAGCTCCCCGATCGTCGCCGGGTCGCGCCCGACCAAGCCGTCGTCCCGGCCATCGCCTGTCCGATGAGGGCGTGTTCCTGCACAAGCCGCGCTATCGACCTCTGCGAGGCGCGCCGTCCGGAGATGTATGCTTCGTACATCGTGCGTCGCACGCAGATCTACCTCCACGAGCAGCAGGCGGAGCGACTCGACGAGCGGGCCACCGCCGGCGCGACGACGCGCTCGGCGCTCATCCGGGAGGCAATCGACTCCTACCTCGGCGCACCCGACGACGAGGCGAAGCGCCTCGCCCGCTTCAAGGCGGCGGTCGAAGCGACCGCGGGCATCGCCCCCTACCTCCCGCCCGGCGAGGCCTACGTCGACGAGTTGCGCGCCGCCGGTGCCCGCAAGCTGTCCGAGCTCGAGCGGCGGCGCGCCTGACCGTCGTCCTCGACACGAGCGTCCTGATCGACGTGCTCAGGCGCACGCCACAGGCGCTCGCATACGTTCGATCCCTGAGTGCGGCGCCGGCTTGCTCGGAGATCACGCGGATCGAGGTGCTCACCAACCTGAGCTCCGCGGAGCGCCGGCCGGCAGAGCACCTGTTCGCGACGATCGACTGGATCGCCGTGGACGAAGACATCGCCCGACGAGCGGGCGACCTCGGTCACCGCTTCCGCGCGAGCCACCCCGGCATCGACGCCGCCGACCTCGCCGTCGCCGCGACGACCGAGCACCTCGGCGCAACGTGTGCGACCGCGAACGTCAAGCACTTCCCGATGTTTCCGGGGCTGCGGGCGCCGTATTGAGGTGAGCGCGGGCAGTGCGTGCACTGCGCCTCGCGGACCTATCATCCCGCAGGTGGCGCCAGCCCCCCAACCTTCGACGGAGGGCCTGCCCGGAGCCGAGCTCGTGCGCGCGGGAATCTCGGATCTCGACGCCGGGCATGAGACCCCGGAGGCTGCGCTCGTGCGAATGGCGCGGCCACGGCTGCGCGCCATCGGCTTCGAGATCCCGGATACTCGCGACGACGAGCCCGCGGGCCACGCGCTCTACGGCATCCTCGCCGCCGAGGACCCCGCCACCGCCCATAGCCGCTACAACGCCCTCGTCAGCCGGATGGTGAGCTTCGCGCGCGCCGCCGAGCATGCGCCCGCCGGTCGACGCTGAGACGGTTCGAGCCCTCGCACGCGAGCTGGCGCAAGTCACTCGCGAGCCCACCACGATCTACATCACGGGCGGCGCGACCGCGGTCGTCGAAGGGTGGCGTGCCTCGACGGTCGACGTGGATCTGCGTGTCGAGCCCGAGTCCGACGCGCTCCTGCGCCGGATCGCAACCGTAAAGGACGAGCTCGGCGTCAACGTCGAGCTCGTCTCTCCGCCCGACTTCGTCCCCGAGTTGCCCGGCTGGCGTGAGCGCAGTCCCTTCGTGCTGGCGCAGGGCACCGTCACCGTCCGCCACTTCGATCTGTACTCGCAGGCGCTCGCCAAGCTCGAGCGCGGCTTCGAGCAAGATCTACTCGACGTCCGCTCGATGGTCGACGGCGACCTGATCGACCCTGTTCGCGCGCTGACCTTGTTCGCCGAAGCCGAGGAAATGCTGTTTCGCTACCCGGCTATCGACGCCGGCGCCCTGCGAGCCAAGGTGCGGCGCGCGCTCGGCGCCTGACCACGCCGTCGCCGACGGCAGCCGAGGTAACCGACATCGAACGTCGGTTACATCCGATGTCGGTAATCTCGCATGGTGTTCGTCAACCGCACCCAGGAGCTGGATGAGCTTGGACGCTGGTGGGAGCTGCCCGGCGCCCGCCTGGGTCTCGTGTGGGGCAGGAGGCGCGTGGGCAAGACCGCCCTGCTCCAGGAGTTCTCGCGCGATAGGCGGACCGTGTTCCACACGGCGGCCGGGCGCCCGCTGGCCGACGAGCTGAGGCTGCTTGCCGCCGCCGCCGGACAGACCACGCGCATGGGCACGCGCGATCTCGCCGCGAGGCCCTTCGGCGACTGGGACGACGCGCTCGACACGCTCGCCGACGCGGCCAGGCGCGAACGGCTGCTGCTGGTGATCGACGAGTTCCCCGAGCTGGTGGCGGCCAGTCCGCAGCTGCCGGCGCTGCTGCGCGCCTTCTGGGATCGAGCCGCCGGGCACACCAAGCTGCGGATGCTCCTGTGCGGCTCGGCCGTACGGACCATGCATGCGATGCAGGAGGAACGGGCGCCACTGTACGGGCGTTTCGATCTCTCGCTGCTGCTTCACCCGTTTCGGCCACACGAAGCCGCGCAACTGCTGCCGCGCATGAAGGCGCCCGACCAGGCGCTCGTGTGGGGAATCGTCGGCGGGATCCCGCTCTACCTGAGCTGGTGGGATCAGGGGGAATCGGTGGTGTCAAATCTGCGCCGCCTCGCGTGCGCGCCCGGGGGACGCCTGCTGGACGAGGGACAGCTCGTGCTCGCCTCCGAGGGCGACATGGGTGGCCTGGGCGAGCTCGTGCTGCGCGCGATCGCGGCCGGCCGGACGCGCCACAGCGAGATCGAGCAGGCCGTACGCGCCGAGCCGGGGCGGGTGCTTGACCGCCTCGTCGAGCTGCGCCTGGTGGAGCGCGTGGTGCCCGTCACCGAACGGAGGGAGCGCACGCGGCGGCGCTCCTACCGGATAGCCGACGGCTTCCTCAGCTTCTGGCTCGGCCAGCTCGACCGCCACCGCTCGGCGATCGGGCGCGGGCTGGGGAGCCAGGTCGCGCCTGTGCTCGCACGCCAGCTCGACGACCACATGGGCGAACGCTGGGAAGAGGCGTTCCGGGAGCATCTGGTGCGGCTGGCGGCGCGCGGCGATCTGGGCGAGGAGATCGTGGACATCGGTCGCTGGTGGCGCGACTCGCCCCCTGTGGAAATCGACGCTGTGGCGCTGGCCGGACGGGGCCGGACACCGGTGCTGGTTGGGGAGGCGAAGTGGGCCAAGCGCGTCGATGCACGGCGGGTGGCGCGGGACCTGGAGCGCAAGGCGGAGGGGCTGCCAGGGCTCGACACGGCCGCCCCGCTGCGGTTTGCGGTCGCCGCGCGGGAGCGGGTGGACAACGCCGAGGGGATGGTGGCGGTCACGGCGGAGGAGGTTTTCGGGGGGTGAGCGCCGGAACACAGACCGTTGAGCCACATCGGCCGGACCTACCGGTGGATTCATTGGCTGCCGTCAGGCGAGCTCGATGCCCAGTGCGACGCAGAGAGCCGTGTCGAGACGGATGATGTCAGAGACGTTGAGACTCCCGCGGCGCCGGG
>JAABUR0100001204.1_pt1 | contig 48176 bp, 42 predicted proteins | sample 5560091 | NCBI WGS metagenome assembly JAABUR01 (sample SAMN10711879, study PRJNA513375) | rock metagenome | isolation source: Antarctica rocks | place: Antarctica: Victoria Land, University Valley sud | reverse complement strand
TACCCCAGCCGGGAGGCGTTCAGCAAGATGGTGGCCGACCCCGAGTACCAGCAGGTCACCCACTTTCGCACCGAGTCGCTGGTCGAGGCCACGCTGCAGGCGACGGTGCCGTGGACCAGCAGCTCGCAGCCGGCCGACTGAGCGGCAGCCGGACGGGCACCAGTAGCGTGGACGGCGTCCCTTCGCGCCGTCTCAGGCGCAGGTGGGCGCATCCCGGACGGCAGCTGGAGGCCGGCGTGACAGGCGAGGCAGCAGTCGCAGACCACCTGGTGCGGCTGCTGGGCGCCCGCATGGCGGGTGAGGTCGACGCCAGCTCCCGCCGGCGCGCCGAGTACTCCACCGACGCCTCCAACTACCGCGTCGTCCCGCAGGTCGTCGCCTTCCCGCGCACCACCGACGACGTGCTGGCGGCCGCCGAGGTCTGCCGCGAGACCGGCACGCCCCTGACCACCCGCGGCGGCGGGACCTCGGTGGCGGGCAACGCGGTCGGGGCGGGCGTGGTGCTCGACCTGTCCCGCCACCTCGACGCGGTCCTCGCCATCGATCCCGGCACCTCGACCGCTCGGGTCCAGCCCGGCGTGCTGCTCGACACCCTGCAGGCTGCGGCCCGGCCACACGGCCTGCGGTTCGGCCCCGACCCCTCGACGCACGCTCGCTGCACGATCGGCGGGATGATCGGCAACAACGCCTGCGGTGCCCACGCCATCGCCTACGGGCGGACGGCCGACAATGTGCGCTCGCTCGACGTGCTCGACGGGCAGGGTCGCCGGTTTCGCGCCGGATCGGGAGACGGAGCCCTCGACCCCGTTCCCGGCCTCGCCGACCTCGTCCGTGGCAACCGGGCCCTGTTGCGGACCGAGCTCGGCCGGTTCGGCCGGCAGGTCTCCGGCTACTCCCTCGAGCACCTGCTGCCCGAGCGCGGCACCGACCTGGCCAAGGCTCTGGTCGGCACCGAGGGCACCTGCGCGCTCGTCCTCGAGGCCGACGTCCGCCTGGTCGAGGTCGCCCCCGCCATCGCCCTCGTCGTCCTCGGCTACCCGGACATGGCGACGGCCGCCGATGCCGTCCCGGCGCTGCTGCCCCACCAACCGCTCGCTGTCGAGGGGATCGACGCCCGGCTCGTCGACGTGGTGCGCCGGCACCACGGCGCCGACCGCGTTCCCGAGTTGCCTGCCGGCGGCGGCTGGCTGTTCGTCGAGATGGGCGGCCCGACCCGCGAGGCGGCGCTCGAGGCGGCGCAGGGCCTCGCCCGTGACGCCCAGACCTCCGACGTGCGGGTAGTGCCTGCCGGCCCCGAGGCGGCGGCGCTGTGGCGCATCCGGGAAGATGGCGCCGGGCTCGCGGGGCGCACCGCATCCGGCGCCCAGGCCTGGCCAGGGTGGGAGGACGCCGCCGTCCCGCCCGAGCAGCTCGGGGACTACCTGCGCAGCTTCGAGAAGCTCATGCGCGAGCACGGCATCGACGGGCTGGCGTACGGACACTTCGGCGACGGCTGCGTGCACGTCCGGCTCGACCTGCCGCTGGCTGAGCATCCCCGACGGCTGCGCCCGTTCCTGCTCGACGCCGCGCACCTCGTGGCCTCGCACGGCGGCTCGCTGTCCGGCGAGCACGGCGACGGGCGAGCCCGCAGCGAGCTGCTCGAGATCATGTACTCGCCCGAGGCGCTCCGCGCATTCGCCGGCTTCAAGCACTGCCTCGACCCATCCGACTTGCTCAACCCCGGCGTGCTGGTGCGCCCCCGCCCGGTCGATGCCGACCTGCGCCGCCCCGCTGCGCTGCCACTGCCCCGCATCGGCGGCGGGTACCGGTTCGACCACGATGCGGGCGACCTCACCACAGCCGTGCACCGCTGCGTCGGGGTCGGCAAGTGCCGCGCCGACATGTCGGCCGCCGGCGGCTTCATGTGCCCGTCCTACCTGGCCACCCGCGACGAGAAGGACTCCACCCGCGGCCGCGCGCGGGTGCTGCAGGAGATGGCGAACGGCACCCTGGTTACGGGTGGGCCGCGCTCACGCGAGGTCGCCGAGTCCCTCGACCTGTGTCTTTCGTGCAAGGCGTGCGCCAGCGACTGCCCAGCCGGGGTCGATATGGCGACGTACAAGGCCGAGGTGCAGCATCGCGCCTACCGCCGGCGCCTGCGGCCCGCCGCGCACTACGCCCTCGGCTGGCTGCCGCGCTGGGCCCGGCTCGCCCGGCCGGTGCCACAGCTGGCCAACGCGGCGATGCGGCTGGCCCCGGTTCGGTCGGCGGCCTTCCGGCTGGCGGGGATCGACAGCCGCCGCCGTGCCCCCGCGTTCGCCCGGCAGACCTTCCGCCGCTGGTGGTCGCAGCGGCTGGCCGCGACGGCTCGCCCCGTCCGGGAGCCGGACCCGATCGTCGTCGGCAGCAGTGTGGTCCTGTGGGTCGACTCGTTCACCGACGCCTTCTCCCCCGAGGTCGGCCGGGCCGCGGTACGGGTGCTGGAGGATGCGGGCTGGACCGTCGTCGTCCCGCCAGGCAAGTCGTGCTGCGGGCTCACCTGGATCTCCACCGGCCAGCTCGACGCCGCCCGGCGCCGGCTACGCGAGACCCTCGACACCCTCAGCCCGTATGTCGCGGCCGGGCTCCCGGTAGTCGGTCTGGAGCCGTCCTGCACGGCTGTGCTGCGAAGCGACCTCGTCGAGCTGGTGGGCGACGACCCGCGCGCCGCCCGGCTCGCGGCAGCCACCCGCACGCTGGCCGAGCTGCTGACCGGCGCGCGGCCGGCAGCCGCGCACGGGGCGCCGCCGGAACGAGCAGCGGGCTCGTCGCAGGACCAGGGCGACGGCTGGTCGCCGCCGGACCTGTCCGACCTCGAGGCCGTCGTGCAGCCGCACTGCCACCACCACTCCGTGCTCGGCTTCGATGCCGACACCCGCCTGCTCGCCGATGCCGGAGCCACGACCCGCACCCTGGCGGGCTGCTGCGGGTTGGCCGGCAACTTCGGGATGGAGCGAGGCCACTACGAGGTGTCCGTCGCCGTGGCCGAGACGGCGCTGCTACCGGCACTCCGCGAGGCCGCCGACGGCACTATTCTGCTGGCGGACGGCTTCTCCTGCCGCACGCAGGCGGAGCAGCTGGCCGGGGTCCGCGGTCGGCACCTGGCCGAGGTGCTCGCCGAGCGGCTGCCCGAGCGGACCGGGGCGGAGCTCCCACCAGGGTGAACGCGCTGCTCGAGGCGGCGCTCGAACTGCGCAGCCGCGTGATCGCGGCCGATCCCGCGCGCCAGCGGGTGCGGCTCGGGTCGCGGGCCAGCCTCTCGCTGGTCCTGGCGCTGGCCGTCATGTCCGCCGTGACCCACGCGGCCGGCCAGCCGTTCTCGGTGGCGATGCTCGAGGCCGTGGTCGGGATGGTGACGTCGAACTCGGTCAAGGACGAGACCCACCGCAGCCGGGTGATGACCATTGCCCTCGCCCCGCTGGCGAGCGCAGCAGCCGTGACGGTGGCAGCCACGCTGTCCAAGCACCAGGTGCTGGCCGACATCGCCTTCGTGGTGGTCATGGTGACGGCGGTCTGGGCGCGTCGCTTCGGCCCCAGGGGGACGGCCCTCGGCATGGTCGCGTTCATGTCGTTCTTCTTCGCCCTGTTCCTTCGGGCGACGGACCATCAGGTGCCCTGGCTCGGGCTCGCCGCGGTCGTCGGTGCCGCGTCGACCGCGCTCGTCCGGATCGTGCTGCTGCCCGAGCGGCCGGGGCCGGACCTGCGGCGGCTGCTGACCGCGACGCGAGGTCACACGGCAGTCGTGACGCAGCGGGCCGCCGAGCTCCTGGAGCACGCCGGTGCGATCAGCGACGACCGTCGGCGGCGGCTGCGGCGCGCGGTGCGCGAGCTCGACGCGGTCGCGCTGCTGGTGGAGCAGCAGCTGACCGGTGAGTACGCCGAGCGGCTCGTCGACGATCCCGAGCAGGTGCGCGGGCTCGTCTTCGATGAGGAGATGGCGGCGCAGCACTTCGCCCGGGCGGTCGGGCAGGACGCCGACAAGCTGCCGGATGGCGCCATCCGCGAGCTCTCGGAGGCGTCCCGGCGGCTGGCCCAGGTCCTGCGGATCAGCCATCCCGCGCCCGGGCAGGAGGCCCTGACCGCGATCGCTTCCCGGGAGCCGGGCGACTCGCGACAGCCTGAGCACCACGTGTGGGCGGCCCTCGCCCGGCTCGCCGGTGAGCTGGATGCGCTCGCCACCATCGACGTCCGGCGGCACCCGGCACCGGCGATGCCGGGCCGAGGTGATGGGCCGGACGACGCCGCGGCCACCCCGCCGAACGACGCGGAAGTTTCCGCGCCCGACGACACAGCGCCCCCGGACGGGCGCGGACTGCGCGAGCGGCTCTCCCCCACCGATCGGACGGCGGTCCAGGTGCTGGTGGCCGGCAGCCTCGCGATTGCCGTCGGGCAGGCCATCTCGATGCAGCGTTGGTACTGGGCGGTCATCGGCACCTTCGTCGTCTTCACCAACACGCAGACCCGGGCGGACACCCTGCGTCGAGCCGGCTCGCGCATCCTCGGCACTGCACTCGGCGTTGTGGCGGGCCTCGCGCTCGGGGAGTGGCTCAGCGGCGACTCCCGCATCGAGCTGGCTCTCATCATCGTGCTGGTCTTCGCAGCATTTTGGGTGCTGCAGGTCTCCTACACGGCCATGGTCATGTGCGTCACCGTCGTGCTCGCGCTGCTCTACTCCCTACTCGGGACGCTCAGCGGCGACGTGCTTGTGCTCCGGGTCGAGATGACCCTCGTGGGCGCGGGCATCGGCGGGGCGGTTGCCGTGCTGATCCTGCCGAGCTCCGGACGCGGCGCCTTCGACGACGCGGTGGTGGCGACCCTGGAGCGGGTGGACGACCTGCTTGCCACGGTTCAGGACGACCCGCGGCCGTCGGCGGCGCTGCTGCGCGACCGGGTCCGCGACCTCGACCGGGCGTTTCAGGATCTGCGGACCGCCACCCGCCCGCTCGTCGCCGGCCTGCCGGGTCCGCTGCCCGCGGCGCACCGGCGCCAGCTGCTGCTTGTCGGCGGCGCGAGATGGTGGGCGCGGCTGCTGGCGAACGTCGTCAGCCATGCCGATGCCGACCTGCCACCGCCGGCGGACCTGGCAGCCGCACGCACCGCCGTGGCAGAGGTGCTGACGCTGATGCGCCAGCCGGAGTCCTCGCCGCCCGAGCTGCCGGCCGAGCGGGACGAGGCGCTGGTCTCGGACCTGAGCTCGCTGCCGACCGCCGTCCTCGCCGTGCAGCGGCTCCGCGAGTCGCTGCAGGCCTTTGCTCAGGAGCGCGGCTCCGTCTTGCAGGAGGCGTCTCACCGAGTGCCGGCCACGAGCAATTTATGACCGCCGCCAGCACCGGCACCGGCACTGTGTCCAACGCTGCCGTGCAGCAGATCCGAGCCGTGCTCGCCACCCGCGGAGCCGCGACAGCATGCCCGAGCGAGGTCGCCCGCCGCCTCGACCCTGCCGCCTGGCGCGACCGGATGGAGGAAGTGCGGGCCGCGGCGGCTGCGCTGGCGGCGGCCGGCGAGCTGGAGGTGACCCAGCGCGGCGTCGTCGTCGACATCGGCTCCGCGCGCGGACCCGTGCGCTTGCGGCGCGTGGCCGACCCGCGGACGGGGAAGGCCCCGACGAGCACGACGGACCCGCCGCAGCAGGCCGGGCCGCCGGGCGGCTGAGGAGGAGCCATGTCGCTGCTGGGTGATGCGTTGGGTCTGGTAGGACGCACCGCATCCGGTGTGCTGAGCCCGTTGCTTACCCCCATCGTGGATCCGCTGGTGCGCCGGGCGGTCGAGCAGCACCGGGCGGTTGAGCCGCATGTACCGCCCAACGACCTGCTCGAGCACGCGATGGTCTACGGCGACCGCGCGAAGCTGCACATCGACCCGACGGCGGTCATCAACAACGCGCTGTTCAACCTGTCCTCCGGTGAGATCACGGTTGAGCGCTACGCCTTCTTCGGCCACAACGTCTCGGTGCTCACCGGCACGCACGACATCACGACCTTCGACGCCGTTCGTCAGGTGGCCGTCCCCAAGTCGGGGCGCGACATCGTCATCGGCCGCGGGGTGTGGGTGTCGAGCAACGCGACGGTGCTCGGCCCCTGCCGGATCGGCGAGCACGCCGTCGTCGCCGCGGGAGCTCTCGTGACCGGTGACGTCGATCCGCTGACCGTCGTCGCCGGCGCGCCGGCGAAGCCGGTCAAGAAGCTCAAGCCGCCCCCGCCCGAGTGAGCGCTGACGCCGTAGCCGATGCCGTCCAAGCCGTCGAGCTCGCCCGACTGTCCGCAAAGGTAGGGGCGCTGGTACGGCAGGTCGCCGAGTTGCAAGCCCGGCTCGACGCTCAGGCTGGGTCACCTGCGCCGCCGGAGCCTCGCGGCTTCGCCGCCGTCTACCCCGCTTTCGAGGACCGCTTCCGCGGCGACGCGGCAGACATCCGCCGCCGCCTGTCGATCTACCTGCCTGAGCTCGCTCGCGCGGCTCGTGGACGACCCCTGCTCGACGTCGGCCCGGGACGCGGCGAGTGGCTGGAGCTGGTCGCCGAGGCCGGAGTGACGGGCTACGGCGTCGACACCGACGCGCAATTCGTGGCGGCGGCACAGGCGAAGGGGCAGCGGGTCGTCCACGCGGACGCGGTCGAGCACCTCCGCACGCTCGACGCCGGGTCGCTCGACGCCGTCAGCGCCTTCCACCTGATCGAGCACCTGCCGATCGACGCGCTGGTCGAGCTGCTGCTCGCCGTCCGGGGGGCGCTGGCGCCGGGCGGGGTGCTGCTGCTGGAGACGCCCAACCCGTCCAACATCGTCATGGGTGCGTGCAATTTCTACCTCGATCCGACCCACCAGCGTCCGATGCCTGGCGCCCTGACCGAGTTCCTGGTGAGTGCCGCCGGTTTCGTCGACATCGAGGTGCGCCCATTGCACCCGAAGGAGCCGGTCGACCTGTCCGGGCTGCGGCTCGACGGAGTCTCGGCGCACGACACCGAGCTGGTCGCGGCAGCCCTCGCGAAGGGTCTGTTCGGCCCCCAGGACTACGCGGTCATCGCCTGGGCTCCGGCGCTGCCGCAACCGGCAGCCCGAGACTGAGCCGCACCGCCCGCTCGACGTGCAGTGCCGTGGTGTCGAACAGCATCACGCCGGGTGCGTCGCCGGGAGTTACCAGCAGGCTGATCTCCGTGCAGCCCAGCACGATGCCGTCCGCACCGCGGTCGGTCAGCTCGCGCATGATGCGCAGGTACTCGCGGCGAGACCCCGCGTCGATCACCTCCCGAGTCAGCTCCTCGAAGATGACGCGGTGCACGAAAGCGCGTTCCTGCTCCCCCGGCACGATGACCTCGACGCCGTGCTCAGCGAAGCGCGCCCGGTAGAAGTTGGCCTCCATGACCGGAGCCGTGCCGAGCAGGCCGAGGGTGGCGGCGTCTGCAGCGAGCGCGGCGTCGGCGGTCACATCGACGATGTGAACCAGAGGAATGCCGATGGCGTCCTGCAGCTCGGGGGCGACCCGGTGCAGGGTGTTCGTTGCCAGGATGACGAAGTCGGCGCCGGCTCGCTCGAGGCGCCGTGCCCGCTCCGCCAGGTACTGCGCGGCATCGTCCCACCGCTCGGTGCTGATGCACCGCTCGATCACCGCGAAGTCGACGCTGCAGAGGACCAGCTCGGCCGACGCGTGACCGCCGAGGTGAGCGTTGACGCCCGCGTTCAACAGCCGGTAGTACTCGCCGGTGGCGACCCCGCTCATCCCGCCCAGCACGCCGATGGTCTGCACATTCGCCCTTCGACTGTCGTCTGAACGAAGCATGCCTGAACGTCCTGGTGGGGCACCTGGCGCGTGCATGAGCCCGGACATGGCGGTGCGGCGGACGGACGAACCGTCCGCCGTACCGGCGGTGACGATCACGGCTTCGATCGTCTTGGCCCCGTTGTCCTTGCTGCTGACGGTGATCTTGCGCGGCTTGGCCTTCTCCGCTACCGGGATCCGCAGCACCAGCACGCCGGAGTCGTAGCTGGCCTCGATGCGCTCGGTGTCGAGCGAGTCACCGAGGAACAGCGGGCTGCAGGAGGTCGGGAGCCACCGCACGGGGCAGGAGATGTGCATGCCTGCAGTCACCGTGCGCCCCGCACGGACCGCCGACGTGTGGACCCTGCGGTCCCTCATCGACGGGTACAGCGACAACCGGCTGCTGCTGTCCAAGCCGACCGTCACCCTGTTCGAGACGGTGCCGGACTTCGTCGTTGCCGAGACCGCCGGCCCTTTGGCGTCCGGCGGCACGGGCACCAGCACGGGCACCGAGCAGCGCGTCGTCGGCTGTGCGGCGGTGCACGTGCTCTGGGAGGACCTGGCTGAGGTCCGCACGCTTGCCGTCGACCCTGCCTGCCGTGGTCACGGCGTCGGCCGGGCCCTCCTTGACGCCGTGCTCGACCGCGCACGGGCCCTCGGGGTGCGGCGGTTGTTCTGCCTCACCTTCGCCGTCGACTTCTTCGCATGCGCGGGCTTTGTCCCCATCGGCGAGGACAAGGTCGTCGACCCGGTGGTCTACGAGCAGCTGCTGGAGTCCTACGACGAGGGCGTGGCCGAGTTCCTCGACCTGGAGCGGGTCAAGCCCAACACCCTGGGCAACACGCGGATGCTGCGGCACCTGTGATCGCGCACCTGGTCTTGACCCGGGCGCCGTCGGGTGACGTGCGAGACTGCAGTCCGAGGCCGGCTCCGACGAAAGGCACGACATGAACGTTCTGTATGCGGCCAAGGCCACGGCCCGCGGCGGGCGCGAGGGGGAGGTCGTCAGCGACGACGGCGTGCTCGACCTCGAGCTGGCGCTGCCCAAGGAGCTGGGCGGTCCCGGGGGCGACAAGACCAACCCGGAGCAGCTGTTCGCAGCCGGCTACTCGGCCTGCTTCCACTCCGCCCTCAAGCGGGTCGCGGGCCAGGAGAAGGTCGACGTCGACGGCTCGTCCATCACGGCTCGCGTGGGCCTCGGCATGGAGGGCCAGGCGTTTGGCCTCGCCGTCACCCTGGTCGGGGAGTTCCCGACGCTCGACGCCGATGCGGCAAAGCAGATCATGGAGAAGGCGCACCAGGTGTGCCCGTACTCCAACGCCACCCGCGGCAACGTCGACGTCACCCTTGAGGTGGCGTAGATCCTGGTGGCGTAGATCCTGGTGACGCAGACCCTGCTGGCGTAGCCCTGGTGCGTAGCCCCCGGTGATGTAGCCATGGCGGCGTCGCGCCTGGTCGCGCTAGCCCACCAGGTCAGCGCAGCGCGACAGCCGTGACGCCCCGCCGGGTACCGACGAACAGGTCGCTCCCGGAAACGGCCGGGGTGGCGAAGCGGGTCGCATCGCCGACCTGCACGTTGGCCCGGACCGCGCCGGTAGCCGCATCGAGCCCGTAGAGGGCGCCGTCCTGCTGGACCGACCACACCGTGGTGCCCGCAACGACCGGCGAGCCGGTCACCTGCCCAGGTGCCGACCAGCCCTTGCGCAGAGCGCGACCAGGCCCGACGATCACCTGCTGCACGCCTGACGTGCAGGGCACGAACACCGGCGTGCTGCCGGCAACGGCAGGGCCGGCGGCCATGCCGCCGTAGGACCGGCAGCCCTCCAGTGACGCGAGCTGGCCGCCGACGCCCCGAAGCGCTGCCGGGTCGACCAGGTAGATGCTGCCGCCCTTGCCCGCGGCGACGGCGCGCCCGTCCGGCAGGACCAGCGGGCCGGTCGAGCCGAGGTCGGCGTCGACGCCGTTCTCCTGCGCCCAGCCCGTCGGGGCGAAGGCATCGAGCAGTGCCAGGGTCGGGGAGAGCCGCAGCACCGAGTCGCTACGGTCCCAGGTACCGCCCGTCGCCTCGCCGTTGCCCGTCGTCACGAGCAGCTCGCCGTTGGGCAGTACCGCCGGCCCGCTGGCGGCCCAGATGCCCGCTTCCCGCTTGGTCGGCGCTGCGAACGCCAGCAGGGAGCCGTCCCCGCGGGTGCTGACCGCCACGACCCGGCCCTGGTACTGGCCGCAGTCGCCGTAGTTGCCGCCGTACGCGACGTACACCCGGCCGCCGCTGATGGCGAGAGCGGCTCGCTGCAGGTGGGTGGCCGGGGTCATCCCCGGCGCGTCGACCCCGCGTCGCACCTTGACCGCGCCGGTGCTCGCGTCGACCCCGTAGAGCACGTGCTGCGGGCCCGCCTGCGTGGTCACGGCGAACACCAGGCCCGACGCCTGGTCATACGCGGGGGTGCCGACGACGCCGAGCTTGTCGACGTTGCCGCAGGGCAGCGAGTCGCCGCTGATGGGGTCGGCGAGGTGGGTGCGCCAGCGCACCGCGCCCGTCGCTGCATCGAGCCCGAACACGGTCCCGGCGGCCGTCGCCTGCACGATGAGGTTCCCGACAGCCAGGGGCGAGGCATAGGCGGGGGCGTCGAGCTGCGCCGTCCACCGCACCTTCGGGTTGACCGGGTCGGGGGACGAGGCGGCGTAGCCGCGTCTCGTGGTGTCACCGTGGTAGGTGGGCCAGGTGCTCGCCGGCGGCCGCTGGCCGGGCGGGGTCGAGGCGGACGCTGGGGCCGAAACCGAGGCGGACGGGGACCCCGGAGACGCGGTCGGCGGCAGGGTCAACGGCGAGGGCGGGGGCGCCGAGGCCTGGCCGGCGGTGTCGCTCGAGCCAGAGCCACCGGAACCACCGCAGCTGGTAAGCAGCAGTCCGGCGGCCACACCCAGGGCGGCTGCAGCGCGTCGCAGGACACTCACGGCCATTACGGTAGTCACCGCTGATACCGGTTCCGCCTCCGTCAGACCCCGAAAGGAGTGCCTTGCCCGACACCCCCGCCGTCGAGACCGCCGACCTGCACGTCTCGTTCAGGCAGGTCCACGCCCTGCGCGGACTCGACCTGAGCGTCCCGAGGGGCACCGTGCTCGGCCTGCTCGGCCCGAACGGCGCCGGCAAGACGACGGCAGTTCGGGTCCTCACCACGCTGCTGCGGCCCACGAAGGGCACGGCGCGGGTCGAGGGGCTCGATGTGGTGCGGGACGCCGCTGAGGTGCGGCGCACCATCGGCTTGGCCGGCCAGTACGCGGCCGTCGACGAGACGCTGACCGGTCGTGAGAACGTCGAGATGGTGGGCCGGCTCTACCACCTCGGCCGTGCCGAGGCCAAGCGGCGGACAGCGCAGGTGCTCGCGGAATTCGCGCTCGAGGACGCGGCGGACCGGCCGGTCAAGACCTACAGCGGTGGGATGCGGCGCCGGCTCGACCTCGGCGCCAGCCTCGTTGGCCGCCCCGCGGTGCTGCTGCTCGACGAGCCGACGAGCGGGCTCGACCCGCGCAGCCGCATCGGGCTGTGGGACCTGATTCGCGGGCTGGTCAGCGACGGCACCACGGTGCTGCTGACCACGCAGTACCTGGACGAGGCCGACCAGCTCGCTGACGACATCGTCGTCATCGACCGTGGCCGGGCCATTGCTCACGGCACCAGCGACGAGCTGAAGGGCTCCGTCGGGGGCGACGTCCTGACCGTCCGGGTGGACCCTCCATGCGTGGACGCGGCTGTGGCCGCGCTGCGCCAAGTGCCCGGCCTCGGTGGCGACGACCGCGAGATGCAGCGCGACCACAACGCGGGACGCATCACGGTCGCGGCCGGGACCGACGGCGGGGCACTGCTCGGCGACGTCGTCCGACATCTCGACGCGGGCGGCATCCCGCTGCGCGGGCTCGAGCTCGGGCGGCCGAGCCTGGACGACGTCTTCCTGTCCCTGACCGGTCACGCCGCCGAGGAGGCTGCATGAGCTCGCTGTCCTGGGCGGTCGCCGACACGGCCGTCCTGACCCGGCGACACCTGATCCGCTACGCCCGGGTGCCGGCGCTGATCGTCTTCACCGCCATCCAGCCGGTGGTGTTCGTCCTGCTGTTCCGCTACGTCTTCGGCGGCGCCATCCGGGTGCCGGGCGTGTCGTACGTCGACTTCCTGCTGCCGGGCATCATCGTCCAGAGCGCCGCCTTCAGCTGCTTCGGCACCGCGATCGGACTCGCCGAGGACACCAAGGCCGGCTTGATCGACAGGTTTCGCTCGCTGCCGATGAGCCGCGCCGCGGTGCTGCTCGGCCGGCTGGCGGCTGACGCGGTCCGGACCCTGTTCACCGTGGTGCTGATGCTCGCCGTGGGGTACCTGGTCGGCTTCCGCATCCACACGTCCGTGCTGGGGGGCATCGGGCTCGTCCTGCTGGGCACCGGCTTCGGCTTCGCGATGTGCTGCGTCGCCCCCTTGATCGGCCTGGTCATCCACGACCCGGAGACGGTGCAGTCGGCCGGCCTGATCTGGCTGTTCCCGCTGACCTTCGCCAGCGCCGCGTTCGTGCCCGTGGCGTCGATGCCCGGCTGGCTGCAGGCTTTCGCCAAGATCAATCCGGTGACGGTCGCCTGCAACGCCCTGCGCGACCTGACCCTCGGCGGCCCCACCGCCGCCAACGTGCTCGGCGCCCTCGCCTGGGAGCTCGGCATCACCGCGGTCTTCATCACGCTCGCCGTCCTGGTCTACCGCCGTGCCGTCTGAGTCGCCTAAGTTGCCTGAGCCGCCTAAGTTGCCCGAGCCGCCTGAGTTGCCCGAGCGGTCCGGGCAGCCCGGGCAGCCCGAGCGCTCCGGGCAGCCCGAGCCCGGGCAGCAGACCCGCCGCGGCCTCGTGCTGGGCGGCGGGGGCGTTGCGGGCATTGCCTGGGAGTTCGGCCTGCTCGCGGGGCTGGCCGACGCCGGCATCGACGTGACCGGGGCCGACCTGCTGGTAGGCACGTCGGCCGGCTCGGTCGTCGCAGCGGTGATTGGGACCGGGGTCGGCCTCGAGCGCGCGTTCGAGGCCCAGCTGGAACCGCCGGAGCAGTCCGCAGAGCTGGCGACCACGTTCGACCTCGACTCGCTGCAGGCCGCTGCCATGAGCGCGATGCGGGAGTCCGGCGGCGACCCGGTCCGCTTCCGGGCGGCGATCGGCGCCGTCGCCTTGGCCACGCAGACCGTGCCGGAGGCGACCCGGCGCGAGATCATCGCGGCCCGGCTGCCGGTGCACGACTGGCCCGACCGCGACCTGCGCATCGTCGCCGTCGATGCAACAACCGGGGTCGAGGCCGTCTTCACCCGCGACAGCGGGGCCGGCCTCGTCGACGTGGTGGGTGCCAGCTGCGCCGTGCCGGGGGTCTGGCCACCGGTGACCATCGGCGAGCGCCGCTACATCGACGGCGGCCTGCGCTCGGTCACCAACGCCGACCTGGCCGCCGGGTGCGACGCGGTCCTCGTGCTCTCGCCGATGACGATGCCGCCGGGCGGTCCGTTCCCGAGCCTCGACGACGAGCGGGCCGCGCTCGCACCGGCGCGGGTCGTCGTCGTGACGGCGGACGAGGCCTCCCAGGCCGCTTCGGGCGCCAACCCGTTGGACCCGAGCACCCGCGAGCCCTGCGCGCGGGCTGGGCGGGCGCAGGCGGCGGCCGTCGCGGACGCGGTTCGCTCGCTGTGGTCGGCGTCGGAGTAAGCGCCGCACGCCTGACTGGCATGCTCGCGGGCATGACCACCGACGCGACAGCAACCTCATGGCCGACTCCCCCGCCTACCGACCCGACGACGACGAGCCCGACCGCGACACTGCTGAGCACCCTGACCGAGCAGGCACTGCAGCGCCGCCTGCCGACGGCCGAGCAGGCGCTGGCCCTGCTGGCCACCGGTGACGAGGACCTGCTCGATGTCGTGGCCGCTGCGGGCCGCGTTCGCCGTACCTTCTTCGGCCGTCGCGTCAAGTTGAACCTGATCGTCAACATGAAGAGCGGGCTGTGCCCAGAGGACTGCTTCTACTGCTCGCAGCGGCTCGGTTCAGAGGCCGACGTGCTGAAGTACTCCTGGATCAGCCCGCCGGAAGCGGCTGACACGGCCGACCGCGCGGTCAGCGGCGGGGCGAAGCGGGTCTGCCTGGTCGCGAGCGGACGCGGCCCCAGCGACCGCGACGTCACCCGGGTGAGCGAGACCATCACCGCCATCAAGAGCCGCCAGCCCGGCGTCGAGGTCTGCGTGTGCCTCGGCCTGCTCAAGCCCGACCAGGCCGAGCGGCTGCGCGACGCAGGTGCCCTGGCCTACAACCACAACCTGAACACCAGCGAGGGCCAGTACGGCGAGATCTGCACCACCCACACCTACGCCGACCGGGTCGACACGGTCGTGCGTGCCCAGGCGGCCGGGTTGTCGCCCTGCTCGGGCGCCATCTTCGGGATGGGTGAGAGCGATAGCGACGTCGTCGACCTGGCGATTCGGCTGCGCGAGCTGGACCCCGACTCGGTCCCGATCAACTTCCTCATCCCCTTCGAGGGCACGCCGCTGGGCTCGCAGTGGCAGCTCACCCCGCAGCGCTGCCTGCGCATCCTCGCCCTGTTCCGGTTCACCTTCCCCGACGTCGAGGTCCGCCTTGCGGGCGGCCGTGAGATCCACCTGCGCACCCTGCAGCCGCTCGCGCTGCACATCGCCAACTCGATGTTCCTCGGGGACTACCTCACCAGCGAGGGCCAGACCGGCACCGACGACCTTCAGATGATCGCCGACGCCGGACTCGTCGTCGAAGGCCAGGAGGAGCAGACCTCCCCGGCGCCCGGCATGACCTCGTCGTGCTCCGGCGCCGTGGCCCTGGGACGAACGTGGCCGCCAACGCCTGACGAGCTGCACGCGCGGCGACGGTCGCCGTCAGCTCAGCCGTCGTACCGCGCCCGCGGGAACAGGTTTTTCGGCCTGGTCGAGCACCGGATCGAAAGGCGGCTCGGCATCCGGTGCCACCGCGGCCACGACGGTGCGGTTGCGCCCGGCGGCCTTCGCGGCGTACTGCGCCCGGTCGGCTTCGCGCAGCAGCGCCGTAGCGTCCCCCGCGTGTTCGAGCAGCCCCGCGATGCCCAGACTGGCGGTGATATCGCGGTCGACTCCCGAGATGCTCAGGGCGGCGACGCTGCGGCGGATCTGCTCGGCCACCTGCCAGGCGCCTTGCACTGTCGTCTCCGGCAGCAGGATCAGGAACTCCTCGCCGCCGAATCGTCCGGCGAAGTCGCTGGCCCGCAGGCCGGACTGGATCGCCATGCCCACGGCGGCGAGCACCTCGTCCCCCTTCGGGTGCCCATATCGGTCGTTGATCAGCTTGAAGTGGTCGAGGTCGAGCATGATCGCAGTCAGGGGTGCCACCGAACGGCCGGCCTGAGCGACCATCCGCTTCAGGGTGTCCTCGGTGGCGCGCTTGTTGGGCAGCCCGGTCAGCGAGTCGTTGCTCGCGCGGAACTCAGCCAGGGCGAGGCTGCGCAGGTTCGCCAGAACGGGTGCGGCCTGGCCGACGGTGTGCTTGATCTGCGTGTCGCCCCTGTCGCCGATCGCGTCGGGATGGGTGACGAGCACTGACCCGATCACCTCCCCACCAACCAGGAGCGGCTCGCACGTCGAGGGCCGCTCCGCGTGCTCGCACAGTGAGCAGCCCAGCAGCGGCTGGCGGCCGGCGCCCTCGTGGTGGGTCCGTGCCAGGCGCACCGCGACGCAGGAGCGCGGTTCGGCGCCGACCAGGCGGGCGGCGAGGTCGCTTCCCGTCGGAAGGGGGGTGGCTGCCTGCAACCGGTTGTCGCTGTTGTTGCGGCGCAGCACGGTGACGGCGCTGTCGGGCAGCGAGCGTTGCAGGTGCCGTTGCAGCAACTCCTGCGCCTCGTCCTCGCTGCGGGTCACCTGCAACGTGTCGATGAACTCCGCCTGGGACTGTTCGGCACGCATGGTCAGTTCGCGTTGAACCTGCTCGGCCTGGTTGGTCTCGTCCCGGTGCCGGACCATGTCGTTGAGTGCCGCGCCCAGCTCGGCGAGCTCATCGTGCCCGCGCGGGTGCAGGACGCTGGCCGGGCGGCCGGCCGCGATGTCGGTGGCGAACTCGGCGTACCTCTTGATGCGCGGCACCATGTTGCGGATCAGGCTCAGCACGATGACCAGACCCAGCAGGAGCACGAGGGCGACACTGCCGCCCAGCAGGATCCAGGTGGAGGCGTAGGTGTCGTCGGCCTCCTTCTTGACCTGGGCAGACCGCTGCGCCTCCTCGTCGCGCAGCTGTTCGGCCGCCTGGGTGATCGAGTCGAGGAGGGTGTCGATGCCCTGAGCCAGCGCCGTGCGGGCCGCAGGCGTTGCCGCGACCGCCGTTGCTGCGGCGAAGGCGCTACTGGCCCGCAGCTTCAGGTACTGCTGCAGCCCCGCATCCATCTGGCCGCTGGCGGCCAACTGCCTGGTCGCCCAGGTCGCCGTGCAGCACGACGAGCGCCTGCTGGGCCCGGGGGATCAGCACCTGATCGATCTCGGCGGTCAGCTCCGCATCCACTTGGTGATCAGTCACAGCAACCTGGTACAGGGAGGTCTCCTGAATGCGGAGCACGTCGACGGTGACGGCAGCAGCGTGCTGGCTGACAGCAAGGCTGTGGTTGTACAGCTGGTGGTTGCTGGCCGCCATCCGCTCCAGCCCGGTCGCGCCCACCGCGGCGGTCGCGAGGACCGCGGGCACCAGGACGCCAACCGTGATGAAGAACTTGCCGCCGACCCGAAGCCGCAGGCGAGGAAGGCGACGCACCGAGACCATGGTGAGTTTCTCGGACATCGCGTGCTGACACTTGACGGCTGAACCAGCAGGACCGTTACAGGCAAGCCGACCAGGGCCCCCGTCGGCGATGGTAGCGGGGGCAGGATTTGAACCTGCGACCTCTGGGTTATGAGCCCAGCGAGCTACCGAACTGCTCCACCCCGCGTTGCGTCCCCAACCCTACCCTGGCGGCGCCAGACCGCCAACCGCGGCCAGCCCTGGGCGGGACGTCGCCGACGCCGCCTTGCGTCGGCCTGCCTACGGACTCGGCGTCGGGCTGGGGCGTGCCGTCGCTTTTGCCGAGGGCCGTGCCGACGGTGACGCTGACTGAGCCGTCTTCGCCCGGTTCGACAGGTCGGTCAGCACCTGCTGCAGCCTCGTCTGCGCGGCGCCGTAGGCCGCGAAGTCACCCTTGCGCAGGGCCTGCTGCCCGGCGGTGTAATCCCCCTGGGCCTGCGCGATCAGGGCTTGGATCTCGGGGGTGACGGGTCCGGTGGTACTGGTGCCGCCGCTCGGCGTCGACCCTGACGGGCTCGGCGAGGGGCTTGTGGAACTGGTCACGCCCGCCCCTGCCCCCGCTCCGAAGACCTGGTTGAGCGCCTCGGCCAGCGTGGGGGCGAACCCCGCGCGGTCACCGAACACCACCGCGACGTCCTGCAGCGTCGGGTAACCCTGGTCGTCGGTCGACTGGACGTAGTAGGGCTCGATGTAAATCAATCCGCCCGCGACCGGCAGGGTGAGCAGGTTGCCGGCGACCACGGCCGAGCCCTTGCCCGACAGCAGGCTCAGCTGCTGGGAGATCTTGCCGTTGGCCGTGATGGTGTTGCGGGCCTGAACCGGACCGTTGATCGTCGTCCCCTGCGGCAAGGTGAGGACCCGGATGGTGCCGTAGTCACCGGGGTCGCTCGACACGCTCACGAAGGACGCCAGCTTCGACGAGCCCTTGGCGATCAGGGCGCTGGTCAGGTTGAAGTTGGGACCCCCCTGGCCGGGCGACTGGTTGAACAGGTAGAACGGCGGCTGCAACTGGGTCCCGGCCGGCTCCGGCGGGACCGCCCAGAAGTCCTCCGAGGTGAAAAAGCTTGTCGGGTCGGTGACGTGGTACTGGCCGAGCAGGTCGCGCTGGACCTTGAACAGGTCCTCGGGGTAACGCAGGTGATCGCGCAGTCCGGGGGGCATCGCCGACTCCGGCTGCACGATGTTGGGGAATGCGCTCTTCCACGTCTCGAGCACCGGGTCGCGGGCACCGAACTGGTACAGCTTGACCGTCCCGTCGTAGGCGTCGACCGTCGCCTTGACCGAGTTGCGAATGTAGTTGACCTGGTTTTGTTGCTGGCCCGGCCTGTTGTTCAGGCCGGTCGTCGCATCGACGGTCACGTCACCCAGCTGGCGGCGCTCGGAGTACGGGTAGCCGTCGGAGGTGGTGTAGCCGTCGAGGATCCACAGGATCCGTCCGTTGACGACCGTGGGATACGGGTCGCCGTCGAGGGTCAGCCATGGCGCGACCTTCTGCACGCGGTCACGCGGGTTGCGCTCGTAAATGATCCGCGAGTCCTTCGACAGGGCGCCGGAGATCAGTAGGTTCTTGTCCTGGAAGCGCAAGGCGAACAGCAGCTTGCGGAATGTCGAGCCCATAGGGACCCCGCCGCTGCCGTCGTAGCGGTTGGTCTGCTCCGCGGTGCTGTTGGTCTGGCTCGGCCCGTCGATCTCGGCCTGCTTGGTGTCGACGACCGAGTAGTCCGGCGCCTGCTCGCCGAAGTAGATGCGGTCCTGGTTAATTAAAATGGGTGAATCCGTCGGCTTGCCACTGACGATCGGTCCGCTGACCGGGAGGTCGAGCACCGAGAACGCGGGCTTGCCGGTTTTGTCGACTGCGTTGGCTGGGGCTGCCACGAAACCCTTGCCGTGCGTGTAGTTCAGGTGCAGGTTGACCCAGTTGCGCTGGCTGGCGTTCAAGCCGGCCTGGTTGAGCTCGCGCACGCTCACGACGTAGTCCTGGCGCTTGCCGTTGACGGTGTACCTGTCGACGTCGAGGGTGTCAGGGAAGCCGTAGTACGAGCGGATCTGCTGCAGTTGCTCGTAGGTCTTGGCGAGCTTGACCGGGTCGAGCAGCCGGGCGTAGGGGATCGTCCCCTTGTCGTTGCGCACGTCGTTCGCGGTGACCGTGCCGCCCTGGTTGGTCGTGTACTTCACGGCGTCGAGCCCGTACGCCAGCCGGGTGGCAGTGATGTTGCGCGAAATGTACGGGCGCTCCTTGGCGGCCGCGTTGGGCGACACCTGCAGCTGCTGGATGATCAGCGGGTACAGGCCGCCGATCACGATGGCCGAAATCACGAGGATGCCCATGGACAGCGCGGGGAGTATCCATCCACGCTGGAAGATGTTGTAGACGAACAGCACAGCGCACAGCAGCGAGATGAACAGCAGGATCGTCTTGGCGGGCAGCACCGCGTGAATGTCGGTGTACGACGCCCCGGTGACAATCCCGCGGGGCGAGAAGGCCAGCCCGAACCGGTCGAGGTAGTAGGCAATGGCCTTGGCCAGCATGAACAGCGCCAGCAGCACCGACAGGTGCGCCTTGGCCGCGGCGACGACCTTCTCCCCGCGGGTCTGCAGGCGAATGCCGCCGAACAGGTAGTGCGTCGCCGCTGCCGCCAGCAGCGACAGGACCAGCACGGTGAACGCAAAACCCAGCAGGAAGCGCTGGAAGGGGTAGGTGAAGGTGAAGTAGCTGATGTCGCGGTGGAACTGCGCGTCGCGCTGGCCGAACTGCTGGCCGTGCCGCCAGCTCAGCCAGGTCTGCCACCGACCGGCGGCGGACAGGCCGGCCAGCACACCGCACGCTGCCGACACGGCGACCAGCAGCAGGGCCAGGTAGGGCTCCACAGAGACCCGGTATCGCTCGAGGTTCTGCTGCTCGAGCGACATCGGCCGAAACGGCGGCCGCAGCCGGAACGCCACGACGATGTTCGCGCCGACAGCGAGCGCCATGATCAACCCGAAGACGACGAACAGGAACGTGCGGGTGCCGAGCACGGTGCTGAACACCCGGCTCGCATTGACGGAGCGGTAGAAGAGCAGGTCGGTCCACAGCCGGGTCGCGATCAGCACGACGATGACCAGCGCGACGAGGGCGAACAGGGGAATGAGCAGCCTTGGACGCCGCGGTAGCGGGGTGCGGACGGCCAAGGGGACTCTCCTCAGAGCGAGACGAAACGCCTCCGACGTTAGTCGAGCAGGCTGACAGAACCGCCTGTCTCGACGGTCCCGCTTGTGGACGTCAACAACCCGCAGGCACGCCGCGGCCGGAGGACACAGTTGCGAGCACCGACATTGCCGTGGCGAGGGTGTCGACCCGAGCCAGGCGCAGGCCGGCCGGGACGTCGCGGCTGGCCTCCGCGCAGTTGTCCTTGGGCACGAGGAACAGCGTCGCGCCGTCGCGGCGTGCCCCGCGAAGCTTCTGCTGGATGCCGCCGATCGGCCCGACGACACCCGCGGCGTCGATCGTGCCAGTCCCGGCGACCGTCTGGCCCGCGGTCAGTGGGCCGGGCGTGAGCTTGTCGATGATCCCCAGCGTGAACATCAAACCGGCACTCGGACCACCCACTCCCTTGAGCCCGATGGTCAGGCTGAACGGCTTCTTCTCCCCCAGCTCGAGCCCGAGCAGTGCGGTGGGGGGCTGGTCGGTGGTCGTTCCGGTGGTGATGTCGATACTCGCCGGGGACGCCGACCCGCGCTTGTAACGGACGGGCACCGTCGAGCCCGGCTTGATGCCCTTGCGGATCTCGAACAGCCCGGCGAGATCGGCGACCGGCCTGCCGGCGAGTGCCAGGATCGCATCGCTCGCTCGCAGCCGCCCCGTCGACGGGCCCTGCGGGACGGTGTCGACGACCACAGTGACCGGGATGTGCAGGTAGTGCAGCGCGGCCGCCTCCGCGTCGTTCTGCGACTCGCGCATCTGCTGGTCGTACATCGCCTGCAGGTCCTTGTCTGACACTCCGGAGGGCTGCTCCACCTCCCGTGGCACCACGGCGGCTCCGCCGGACAGCCACTGCTGCACGGCGGTCACCAGCGTGAGCTGCGGCTGCTCGTTGACCGTCGTCAGCAGCAGCTTGCCCCCGGTCGGGTACGTGCGCCGCCCGTCGATGGCGATCAGCGCGGGACCGGACTTGCCGTCGCTGGCGCCCAGGGTGTCGGTCGTTGGACCGGGCAACAGCGCCACATAGGGCACCGGCAGGACCAGCGCCAGCGCGAGCAGGACGACGAGGAGCAGTGCCGCGGCAAGCAACGAGCTGGTGCGCCGGGTCACCTGGCCACTGTAGGCAAACGATGATCAGATGCGGCCGGTGCGCGCAGTGCGACTGGCCGAGAGCCGGCTACGGGAGGCCGACCCACTCCTCGTCGCCGTCGGTGAACTGCTGGTGCTTCCAGATCGGCACGCCCGCCTTGAGGTCGTCGATCATCCGGCGGCAGGCGGTGAAGGCCTCACCGCGGTGGGCGGCCGCTGCTGCGACGATGACGGCAAGGTCACCGACAGCCAGGCTGCCCACGCGGTGCACCGCGGCAAGGGCGAGGACCGGCACGTCGGCCGCCACCTTGTGCGCCACCTCGGCGAGGGAGTCGGCGGCTGTGGGATGGGCGCTGTAGTCCAGCGTGTCGACGCCGCGGCCACCGTCGGTGTCGCGGACCGCCCCGATGAAGATGACGACACCGCCGGCGCCCGGGCCGCCCACGGCTGCGATGACCTCGTCGACCGACAGCGGCGCGTCACGGATGTCGAGGAACAGACGGGTCGACACGGTGAGCACACTAGCCCGCTCGGGCCGCTGCCCAGGCTCGCAGTGGGCTCGTCGGCGTACCGTCGGGGCCATGTCCGGGTCCTCTCCTTTCGGCTTCACCCCAGGCTCCGGCGGCGGTTCCGGCGGTGGTCCTGGCGGCCCTGGAGGTCCCGGCGGCTTCGGGGGGTTCGGCGGCTTCGGTGGTTCCGAGGGCGCGCCCTTCTTCCAGGAGCTGCAGCGGCTGCTCGCCGGAGACGGCGGTCCGGTCAACTGGGAGCTGGCCCGCCAGGTCGCGGTTCAGGGCGCCTCGGCCGCTGATAGCGCGGTCACCCCCGATCAGCAGCAGGCGGTGCGCGAGGCAGGCCACCTGGCTGAGCTCTGGCTCGATTCCGCGACGGCCCTTCCCGGCCTGCCCGGCGAGCTCGACGCGTGGTCGCGGGTCGGCTGGGTCGAGGCGACGCTCCCGGTCTGGCGGGCGGTCTGCGACGCCGTCGCGGCAAAGGTCGTCGATGCGATGGGCACGGGGCTGGCCGGCGGGTTGGCCCAGCTCAAGGACCAGCCGGGGCTGGCCGAGCAGCTGCCTCCGGGCCTCGACCTCGAGCAGCTGACCGGCGGAGCGCTTCCCATCGCCGGGATGATGCGTCAGGTCGGCGGCCTGCTGTTCGGGGCGCAGATCGGGTCGGCTCTGGGCGGGCTCGCCGGCGAGGTGATCGGCGCGATGGACGTCGGCCTGCCCCTCGGGCCGCCTGCCCTCCTGCCGGCCAACGTCGCGGCAACCGGTGTGGGCCTCGAGGTCCCGGCCGACGAGGTCCGCCTCTACCTTTCCGTGCGAGAGCTCGCGGCTCAGCGCCTCTACGCCCACGTGCCCTGGCTTCGCGGCCACCTGCTCGGCCTGGTCGACGAGTACGCCCGCGGGATCAGCGTCGACCCCGAGGCCATCGGCCGGGCACTCGCGACCATCGACCCAGCCAACCTCGACCCCACCAAGCTCGACCCGCAAAGCCTTGCCGACAGCCTCGGTGAGGACGTCTTCTCGGGCAGCTCGACGCCGGAGCAGCAGGCCGTACTGGCCCGCCTGGAGACGACTCTGGCGTTGATCGAGGGCTGGGTCGACGAGGTCGTCCACGCAGCCTGTGCCGAGCGGTTGCCGAGCGCCGGAGCCCTGCGCGAGACCGTGCGCCGCCGGCGTGCGACCGGCGGCCCGGCCGAGCAGACCTTCGCCGCGCTGGTCGGCCTCGAGCTGCGGCCCCGCCGGCTGCGTGACGCAGCTGCACTGTGGAGCACCCTCGCCGAGCAGCGCGGCGTCGACGGCCGTGATGCTCTGTGGGCGCACCCGGATCTGCTGCCCAAGGCGGATGACCTCGACGACGTCGCGGGGTTTGTGGGCCAACCGGCCGACGACAGCAACCCGATCGCTGAGATCGAGAAGCTGACCAGCGAGGCACCCAAGGAGCAGGCACCCGGCGAGCAGCCACGGGGGTCGGCGCAGCCGCCGCAGGTCGGACCAGCAGAGGACGGACCAGCAGAGGACGGGCCAGCCGAGGGCACGTCGGCCTGAGCCCTCACAGGACGCCGTCGTCCGCGTCGGCGCCAGGGGCGCCAGGGGCGTCGAGGGCGTCGTCGTCGGTCTCATCGGCGGCTGACGGATCGGGTCCTGGCTGCGCACCGCCGCCGAGCTGGTCACGCCACACCCAGCCCTGCAGGAAGCCCCGCGCTCGCTCAGCCTCCGGGTAGCGCTCCACCTCGCGCCAGAACGCCGGGCTGTGGTCGGGCACGAGCAGGTGGGCCAGCTCGTGAACGAGCACGTAGTCACGCACGTACCCCGGCACGCTGCGCAACCGGTCGGATAAGCGGATGACGCCGGTACCGGCCGTGCAGGACCCCCAGCGGTGCGCCATCCGCGGGGTCCAGCCGACGGCCGTCGGCCGGGCCCGCCCGTCGAAGTACTTCTGGGAAAGCGCGGCAGCACGCCGGGCCAGAGCAGCGTCGTCGCGCGGCAGGCGACGGCCTGTGCCGCGAAGGCGCCGCAGGACGGTGTCGACGAGACGACGCTCTTCTTCTGCCGGCAGCCCCGCCGGGACCATCACGACGTCGACGCCGTCGACTGTCCGGGCGGCGACGCTGCGCCGACGACGGGTGCTGCGCCTGATCTCGACGGGACGCTCGCTCACGACAGGCACGGTAGGCGTTGGCTCCGACAGGTTCGAGGAGCGGACGCCCGCGGGCGCGTCCGGCTCTCGACCCGGGTGGGTGTTGCTACTCCCCGAGCATGCGGTAGAGCTCGCGGCGGAGCTCGTCGAGCTTGGTCGCCGCCTGCTGGTGCTGCTCCGCGGTGGCGTCGCTGGCAACCTGTCGGACGGCACCCATGAGCTTGCCCGCGGCCGTGACCAGCTCTGCCGGCTCCTTCGATCCGGCGGTGACCGCGGCCCAGGCCTTCGCGATCTGGTCAGCGTGCTCGGACACGTAGCTGCGGCCGGCTTCGGTGAGCCGGTACAAGCTGCGCGGGCCTGGGGCGCCGGTGGGCTCGGCCAGTCCTTCGTCAACGAGCTGCGCCAGCGTGGGGTAGACCGAGCCTGGGCTCGGGCGCCAGGCGCCGTCGGTCTTCTCGGCGATCGCCTTGATCAGGCCGTAGCCGTTGGACGGCGACTCGGCGAGCAGCGAGAGGATCGCCGCGCGGACGTCGCCCTTGCGGGCACGTGAGCCTCGACCACCGCGAGGGCCGCCGAAGGCGGAGCCGAACCCCGGGCCGGCGCCGAAGCCGCCGTGCCGGAAGTGGCGACCACTGTGCCGTTGATGCGAGGCGCCGCCGCGTGGGCCGCGTCCCCGCGCGCCGTGTGGTTCTGCGGAATGTGTGGTGGTGTCTGTCGTACGCATGCAACTCTCCTTCAGAGCACTTGTGGCGCATCCCAACGATCGTCAACGATATATCGGAACGTACCGCAGCCGTGAGTATTCCGCAACCGGTGCTGCTCTCGCGGGCAGACCGGCAGGGCCCAACCGGGGAGCGGCGTGCATCCGTGACGTCGATGGCCGGGCGGGCGGGCCGCTGCGCGCAAAGTTTCCTTCCTCCACAGGCGCCCTCGTCGATCGGCGCAGCCAGCGAGGCCGGACACAGGTGCAGGCCACGGTTCGTGCACACGTTGTCCACAGCAGATCCCCAGCGCCTGCGGCGTTTCCCCCGCCGGGTCCACAGCGCTGTCCACAGGCAGGCGCGTCACTGTTTGACGCCGGCTCCGCGCGCTTCCTAGCGTTGGGATGGAAGGTCCAGGCCGTGGGTCCGACCGGAAGGGGAAGCCGAGCGGTCCCACGGCCAGGGCCTCGACGGCGGCGCGGCCGCCTCGACATCCAGCCGGTCGGGAGACTCGCACGTTGGACCGGGCGCGAGTGCCCCCGGTGCTTGACAGATGCTGCTGTACGACAGCATGTAGACGGATGACCTCGACGCGTGCGTCCGAGACGTGGCAGGCGCGTATCACGCGTGACCTCGCCGCCCAGCTTCGCAGCGACGCGGAGCTGCTCGGTCTGAACGGCCGGAGCGAGATCGTCAAGGCGGCGTTGGAGCTGCTGAGTCGACGGGCGGCTGAGGAACGCATGGCCCGCAGCGTGGACGACTTCTACCGCGACCGGCTACCGCCTCTTCCCATCGGCGTCCGTCCGGCACCCGCCGCCCCTATGACCCGCTTACCAGAGATCGATGCCACTGCCTGAGCCCTTTCGTGGCGAGGTATGCCGATGTCGACTTCGACCACTTCGCGATGCACCTCGCGGTCGTCTGCAGCATCAAAAGGCTGAACTCGCGACTCGGGCACGTCGCGGTGATACCGGTGACCGGCACGCCGGGACCGGCCCAAACACATGTGCCCCTGACAGGGGACACCGGGCTCGCTCGCTACGACGAGTCCTACGCCGACGTCACGGCGCTGCAACCGGTTGCAAGGAGCCGCTTGCTGACTCGCCGCGGTCTGCTCGTCGGGGAGGAGATCGACCGGCTCGGACGCCAGATTGTCATCTACCTCGGCCTGTAGCGACCGGAAGCACACTGGCCGTTCACCTTGCCCCTGCCGCGAGTCACCTTGCGATCCGCCATCTGGCCTAACCCTCAATACGGCCAATCGGCGCTGTGAGGGCAACCCCCGGTCACCGATCCCATGGGTGTTGGTTCCCACGATGGAGGTTCGATGACACCCCAGTCACGCGGACGGCGCCGCCGGTTCTCGGCTGCCCTCGCATTCGCCACTGTCGCGGCGACCCCGCTGGTGCCGGCCGTCTTTGCCGGCTCGAGTGCAGCTGCCGCCGAGGCACGCGGCCCCGCCCGCTCAGTCATCGTGTCGGGTCCAGGAGATGCAGCCGCCGCCGTCCGCGCCGTCGGCGGGACGGTCACCTCGACCCTGCCACTCGCCGGCGGGGTCGCCGCCATGCTGCCCGGAGGCGCCTCGCTGCCGGCTTACACGGTCGTCACGGACCGCAGCATGAAGGTCACCGCTGCTGACGATCCGACCGCTACGGCGCCGGCCGACACCGCCCGTCAGACAATGGGCATCTCGAGCAGCTCGCCCTCCGGCAGCGGCGTCACGGTGGCTGTCGTCGACACCGGCGTGGCCGACGTGCCCGACCTGGCCGGCCGGCTGCAGCACGTCAACATCACCCCCGGCGACTCCGGCGACGGCTACGGCCACGGAACCTTCATGGCCGGCCTCGTCGGGTCCAACGGGGCCTCGTCGCAGGGGGCGCACCAGGGCGCTGCGCCCCAGGCCGGCGTGCTCGACGTGCGCGTGGCCGCGGCCGACGGGACGACCTCGTTGGTGCAGGTGCTCCAGGGCCTGCAGGCCATCGCCCAGCGCCAGCAGTCGATGAACATCCGCGTGGTGAACCTGTCGCTGGACTCGAACAGCCCGCTCCCCCGGGCGATCGACCCGCTCGACCGGGCGCTCGAGCAGCTGTGGCAGCGCGGCATCACCGTCGTCGTCTCGGCCGGCAACAACGGGCCGACAGCGGGGACCATCTCCTCGCCCGCTGACGATCCCACCCTGCTGACCGTGGGCTCAGCCGACGAGAACGGCAGTGCCGACCGCTCGCTCGACACCGTCAGTGACTTCTCCTCGCGCGGCGGCACCGACGCCAGTGGCGATGACGTCAAGCCAGACATCGTCGCTCCCGGTGCACACGTCGTCTCGCTGCGTGCCCCCGGCTCGATCGTCGACACGGAGAACCCGCAGGCCCGCGTCGACGACGCCTACTTCCGGGGCAGCGGCAGCTCGATGTCAGCCGCCCTCGTCAGCGGCGCGGCCGCCGACCTGCTGTCTGCCCGCCCGGACCTCACTCCGGATCAGGTCAAGGCAGTGCTTCGCACCAGCGCCTACGACGCTCCGGCGTTCAGCGACCCGACGGCCGCCGGCGCAGGCGGAGTCGACGTGGCTGCTGCGATCGCCGCCGACGTGCCGTCAGCTACCGACACCAGTGCGGTACCCGGCGACAGCAAGGCTTGGGACCGCTTCATGGCCGCCATGCTCAGCGGCAACGAGGGCCAGATCCGGGGTGCCTGGGCCGCGCTGTCCGCCAGCACCAGGGCATGGGCCGTCCGGTTGCCCGACAGCGGATGGGGCACGGCCGCCCGGTCGTGGAACGCGCGCAGCTGGAACGCCCGGTCGTGGAACGCCCGCAGCTGGAACTCGGCGGTCTGGGATGCCCGCAGCTGGAACGCCCGGTCGTGGAACGCCCGCAGCTGGAACGCCGACTCCTGGGACGCCCGGTCGTGGAACGCCCGCAGCTGGAACGCGCGCAGCTGGAACGCCGACTCCTGGGACGCCCGGTCGTGGAACGCCCGCTCGTGGAGCGCCCGCAGCTGGAATGCCGACTCCTGGAGTGCTGACACCTGGGACGCCCGGTCGTGGAACGACGCTTTCTGGGGGTGAAGCCGGGGCGTCAAGGTGCCGACGCACCTGACGTGAGGCGTAGGCGGGACGAGGCGGCGCTGCACCGCCTCGTCCTCGCCGTCGCCCTGATGGGAGCCGCGGCCAGCGGCTCGGTCGCCTTCTGGTTCCGGGGATGGGCTGACGGCCCGGTGCTGATGCATGCCTCTCGGACCACCGTCGCGCTCATCGCCATCGTCGTCACCACGCTCGCGGAGCGGATCTCCGTCACCCTTCGGCACGGTGACGAGGAGGAGGCGCTCACCTTCTACGAAGCGGCTGTCGTTGCCGACGCCCTGGTGCTCCCTCCGGGACAGGCGCTGGCCGTCGCACTCGGGGGGCTGGCGCTGGCCTGCCTGCTCAAGCGGCGCGGCGTTCTGAAGTCGCTGTTCAACCTGGGGGCGCACGCCACCGGCGCAGCGCTGCTGGTCGGTGCGGTCGCCCTCGTTGCCGGCTCGGGCTCGGGCATCACGACCGAGACGGTGCTCGCGGTGCTCACCGGCACCCTCGCCTTCGCCGCCGTCAACCTGGTCCTGCTCGCCGCGGTCCTGCGGGCGACCATCGGGGTTCCCATCGGTGAGATCCTGCGGGAGGGGTGGCGCCTGTCGGCCATCATCGCCATCGGCACGTGCGGCATCGGCGCCGTCGCTGTGGCCATGCTCGATGCGACGCCGGCCCTCGTCCCCTTCACGCTGATGCCGGCCGCCGCGCTCGCCTACGCCTACCGCGCCGCCGCGCAGGAGGCCGAGGAGCGGGAGCGCAGCACCCGCCTGCTGGAGCTGTCCCAGGTACTGGCCGGCCGGCTGGTGGCCAGCGACCTGCTCACCGGCTTCCTCACGCTGCTGCGCGAGACGTTTCGCGTCGAGACGGCCCGCGTCATCCTCGAGGGCGACGACATGCACAGCGGGACAGTCGTGCTCGCCGACGCGAGCGGGGTGAGCTTCAGCGAGCTGTCGGCCGGCGACGCGGCGCTGCTCGCCCGCACGTCGGACACGGCCGAGCTGCTCGACGACGAGCTGCCGAGCGGCTGGGGGCGGACGATGCTGGCGCCGCTCGACGCGGAGGGCAGCCGCCTCGGGGTCCTCGCCCTGGTCTGTCCGACGGCATCCACCCCGGTGCTCGCCGGACGCGACCTTGCCGTGCTGACCGCCCTGGTCAGCGCCCTCGGCGTGGCACTGCGCGGCGCCGAGCACCTGGCCGACCTGACCGAGGGCACCGACAAGCTGCAGACCGTCGTGCAGCACTCGAGCGACGGCATCCTCGTCGTCGACGCGAGCCGCCGGGTGCAGGTGTGGAACCCGGCGATGGTCGCGCTGACCGGCGTGGGCGAAGAGCTCGCGCTAGGGCGGCCGCTGAACGACCTCGTCCAGGCGCAGGACCAGCACGGGGAGCCGGTGGACCCCTGCGAGTCCGGCTGGGGGCTGCTCAGCCCGGTCGCCCCCCGGACAGCGGTCGAGCTGCAGCTCGTGCGCTCCGACGGGGAGCAGCGGTGGGTCCGCATGTCGCACGCGGCCGTGTTCGAGGCCGACGCGATCGTGCAGGACGTCGTCCTCGTCTACGACATCACCCGCGAGCGGCAGGTCGAGCGGATGAAGGCCGACTTCATCGCCACCGTCTCCCACGAGCTGCGCACGCCGGTCACCCCCATCAAGGGCTATGTCGATCTGCTGCGCCGGCGGGGTGAGGACTTCACGCCTGAGAAGCGGCGGGAGTTCCTCGACACGGTGGCCGACCGCGTCAACCACCTGGCGCGCCTGGTCGAGGACCTGCTGCTGGCCTCGCAGGTCGCCTCACCCGCGTCGGCCGTCCGCAAGGGCCACGGGGACCTCGCGGTCCTGGCACGCCGGGCCGTCGAGGACTTCGCGGGGTCGGCCAGCCGGCTGAACGTCGAGCTACCCGACATCCCGGTGCCCATCGCCTGCGACCCCACCCGGGTGGTGCAGGTGATCGGCAACCTCGTGTCAAACGCGCTGAAGTACTCGGCGGACGACGCCCCCGTGTTCGTGCGCATGACGACCACGCCGGGCGGTTTGGGCGAGGATGCCCGCGGTACCGCGACCGTCGAGGTGCGCGACTGCGGCCGCGGCATCCCGGCCGACCAGATGGATCGCGTGTTCGACAAGTTCCACCGGGTCGAGGACCCGCTGCGGATGACGACGAGCGGCACCGGGCTGGGGCTCTACATCGCGCGCCAACTCACCGCCGCGATGGCGGGAACCCTGACGCTCACCTCGACGCTCGGAAGTGGCTCGACCTTCTGCTTCACGATGCCGATCACGCCGGTGGATGCGGCCGCTCCGGACGAGCCGGACCGGGCCGGCTTCGGTCCGTTCGCCGGCCTCGGGCCCGGCCTCCCGCGTCCTCGGCGCCGGGCCGTTCAGGCTCATCCGGAGCCCGCCCTGCCCGCCGGTGCCGTACTCGACTGATCGAGGGCTCACAGCAACTCGCCCTCCGCGCGGCGTATGAGGCGATCTACCCCGGGGACAGCCCTCCTGGCAAGCAGTCGCCGACCTCCCGCGGTTGGCGCCCTCAGTCGCAAAGGCGTGTCCATGAATGCTGTTCAGCCGCAGGCTTCTCACCAGGATGGTCCGAGCGACCGCCCGCAGGACGAGGACGGCCATACGGTCCTTCGCAGTGCCGGTGCCCGCCGGGTGGGGATGGCGATCGTCGGACTCGGCGGGGCCGTGGCCACCACCGCCGCTGCCGGCCTCGAGCTGCTGCGCACCGGTGCCGCGGGAGCAGAAGGGCTGCCGTTCGCCGGCCTCGAGCAGCAGGTCGACGGGCTGGTCGACTACGACGCGCTCGTCGTCGGAGGGTGGGACCTCGACGCGGCCGACCTGGCGAAGGCGGCCGAGGTGCACCGGGTGCTCGACGCGCAGCAGCTCGCCAGCGCATCGCCGGGCCTGTCCCAGGTGCGCCCGTGGGCCGCTGTGGGCGACGCCGAGTTCTGCCGGAACGTCGTCGGCGGCAACACCGCCGTTGCCGAAGGGCGCCGCGCCCAGAGCGACGTCATCCGCGCCGACCTGCGCCGCTTCCGCGCCGAGGAGCAGCTCGACGGGTGCGTCGTCGTCAACCTCGCCTCGACCGAGCGGTGGCCAGACCTCGACGAGCCCGCGCTCGCCACGCCCGAGGCGTTCGAGGCCGGTCTGGACGCCGACGACCCCGCAATATCGCCTGGGATGCTGTACGCCTACGCGGCCATCGTCGAGGGCTGCGGCTACGTCAACTTCACCCCCTCACTCGCCGGGGACGCGCCGGCGCTGACGGCCCTCGCCACCCACCGGGGGGTTCCGCTCGCGGGCAAGGACGGCAAGACCGGGCAGACGATGTTCAAGACGGTGCTCGCCCCGGCGCTGCGCAGCAGGGCTCTCACGGTCGAGGGCTGGTACTCGACCAACATCCTCGGCAACCGCGACGGCCTCGCGCTCGACGACCCGGCGTCGCTGGCGAGCAAGCTGTCGACCAAGGGCCAGGTGCTCGACCAGATCCTGGGCTACCCGGTCGAGGACCACGTCGTGCGCATCGACTACTACCGGCCGCGCGGTGACCAGAAGGAGGCCTGGGACGCTATCGACCTGGTCGGCTTCCTCGGCCAGCGGATGCAGATGAAGGTCGACTTCCAGTGCCGCGACTCCATCCTCGCCGCGCCGCTGGTCCTCGAGCTGGCCCGCCTCGTCGACCTCGCCCAGCAGCGCGGCCAGGGCGGGGCGCAGGAGCAGCTCGGATGGTTTTTCAAGGCACCGATGACGACCGGCGGCGGCGTGCCCGAGCATGCGCTGCACCGCCAGGAGCGGGTGTTGCTGGACTGGCTGCTGGGCGAGGACGCGGCCGCGCTCGACTCCGCGGCCGCCGCATCGTCCCTGCAGTGACAGCGCCTGCTGACCTGGGGGCGCTGGCGGCACTCCGACCGCTGCTGGGCGAGGTCGGCGACGCCAAGCGCATTCGGGTGGCCTCGGCGCCCGGCTCCCTTGCGGAGCAGGCGTTCGGCCGGGCGTGGTCACGGCTCGCCCGCGGCGACGAGCCGGAGGACGTGGCGCTGTCGGAGACGGCGGCCGCCCTGGTGCGGGTCCGGCTCGCCGGCATCGACGCATCAGTGCTGGCCGATGCCGGCCTGAGCGAAGCGCATGTGCCGTCGGTGCTCGAGCGGGCGTTCGACGAGGTCGCCGAGCCCGTCGCGCCCGCCCTGCGCAAGCGGCTGCGTGCGGCGCTGACCGTGGCGCCGGTGGCGCCGGTGGCGCCGATGGCGCAGCCTGCCCCAAACCAGGTGCAGGACCAGGTGCCGGCACTCGCGACAACGCTCGCCCGGCAGCCGCGGGCCGGTGCCACCTGCCCGGGGCTGCCGCGCCTCATCGTCGAGCCGCCGGAGAGCCACGCCGACCACTGCCTGACCGTCGCCGTCTACGGGGTGCTGGTTGCGCCCGCCTTCGGTGCGGACCCGGTCGCGCCCTTCCTGGTCGGGCTCGCTCACCATCTGCACAACGTGCGGCTGCCTGACGCCGGTTTCACCGGCGAGGTGCTGCTCGGCGAGCACCTGCCGCGGGTGATGGCGCGGTTCGAGGACCGCGAGCTCGACACCCTGCCGACGCGGCTGGCCGAGCGGCTGCGCATCGTGCTGCGGCTGCGTGCCGATGCGCAGGCGCCCGAGTCGCAAGCGTTCCACGCCGCCGACGTGCTCGACCGCGTGCTGCAGGTGCACCACCACGCACGGGCGGCAGCGTTCACGGCCGAGCAGGCGCTCGACGACCTGCAGCTGGTGCATGCCGGGCCGGTGCAGACCTTCCACGAGTCGGTGCTGCAGGCAGCGGGGCTGTGAGCATGTCCGGGACGGTGAGCATGTCCGGGACGGGGAGCATGTCCGGGACGGGCGGCATCCACGCGCCGGTGACAGCGGCCGGCACCGCGACGCTCACCGCCAGGCTCACCGCCAGGCTCACCGCCACGCATGCCGTGGAGGTCGACCCTGCCGGCGTGCGGTGGCCGGTCGTCGACGGCATCACCTGGCGGCGCACAGGCCGCGACGAACTGCGCCGGCGCGCCGTCGACCTGCTCGACTGCGGAGACGTCGCCGCTGCCCGGGTGGCACTTCTTGCCGACGCCGACGACTGGTGGGACGAGCCAGCTCCCCCACCCGAGCAGCTTGCCCGCGCCGCCGACGCGGCCACGATGCGCGAGGCGATGGCCCTGCTCGGCCTGGGACGGGTCGGCGACTACTTCGCCCACCGCTGGTCGGACCCCAGCTACCTGGCCGCCCTCGCACTGCTGCAGGCGCACTGGCCGGGTAACCGGCCGGTCGTCGAGCTTGGCTGCGGGGCGGGGCACCTGCTGGGCGAGCTGGCGGACCGCGGCGTGGATGACCTCGTCGGGGTCGACGTCGCCTTCAGCAAGCTCTGGCTCGCCCAGCGCTTCGTGTGCCCACAGGCGCGGTACGTCTGCGGCGACGCCTGCAGCCTGCCGGCGCTGGGGGTGCCGACGCCGGCCTACGTGCTGTGCATCGACGCGCTGTACTTCCTGCCCGACAAGCCCGCCGTCGTGGCCGCCCTGCAGCAGCTGGCGGGGCCGGGCGGCAGCGTCGTCATCGGCCACGCGCACAACCCGGCCGAGGTGCACAGCGCCGGCGAGCCGCTGACGCCCGGCGAGTACCGGCAGCTGCTCGGCACCGACCTGGTGTACGACGACGACGCGCTGACCGATGCCTTCCTCACGGGGCAGTCTCCTCGCCGCGGCGCAGACGGTCGGGCCCGGGCGGTGGCGCTGGTGGCGGGTGACCCCCTGGCTGCGGGCCCCGACCTGCGCGCCCCGGTGGCCGGGCGTCCCCTGCGGCTCAACCCGCTGTACGACGCGGCCGGGGTCCGGCACTGGCCGAGCGAGCGGTGGGCGCAGGAGTACGACCGTGCAGGCGAGTACCTGCCGGCGCGCGTGGACCCGCAGGCCCTGCCGGTCGACGCTGTCGCGACCCGGGTGCTGCTCGACCTGCCGGAGTGCTGGTGATCGACGAGAGCCGGACCGCGGGCGCCGGCGGGCCCGTCGCCCCGCCCGTCGGCTGGGGTATCGCGGGATGCGGGTGGGTGGCGCGCGACCACGCGGCGCCGGCCCTGCAAGCGGTCGACGCCGCCAGCATCGTCGCGCTGTACGACCCGGCACGAGAGGCGCTGCAGCGGATGGCGGCGGTACTGCCGACCGGCCGGTCGAACGCCGCGCCGGCCTGCACGACCGACCTGGCCGCGTTCCTCGCCGCTCCCGGCCTGGACGCGGTGTACGTTGCCGCTCCCAACCACGCCCACCGCCAGGTGGTCGAGGCTGCCGCCGCTGCCGGCAAGTCCGTGCTGTGCGAGAAGCCGCTGGCGGCGGGCGAGGCTGACGCCGCGGCGATGGTCAACGCGTGCGCCGACGCCGGCGTGCTGCTCGGCACCGCTTACGACCAGCGCTGGCACCCGGCGCACCAGCGGCTGCGCGAGCTGCTGCCGAGCCTTGGCACCATCACCGCCGTCCGCATCGTCTACTGCTGCTGGCTGCCCCCGGACTGGACCCCAGATGGTCAGCCGCACGACAACTGGCGCGCCGACCCAGCCCGAGCCGGCGGCGGCGCGACCATCGACCTCGGGCCGCACGGGCTCGACCTCGTCGGGATGCTGCTGGACGACGACGTTGTCACCCTGTCGGCACTGCTGCAGCATCAGGTCCACGCCTACGCGGTCGACGACGGTGCGCTGCTGCAGGGCAGGACGGCCGGCGGCGTCCTCGTCGACCTGCACGTCGCCTACAACACCCCGGACGCGCTGCCGCGGCGCCGGCTGGAGGTCATCGGCACCCGCGGAGCTGCCGTCGCCACCGACACGATGGGGCAGGCCGGCGGCGGACGCCTCACGGTGCAGACCGCCGACTCCGCGGAGCTGGTCGACGTCGGCTTCGCCGCCACCTCCCCCTTCACCGCGCAGTTCGACGCGTTCTCGGCCGCCGTCCAGGCACGCGGGCAGTGGCCCTACCCCGCGGGTCGCGACCTGCGGCTGCATCGCCTGCTGCTTGCTGCCCTGGCCGCCGCCCACTCCGTCGGTACCGGGCACACGGGTAGGGAGGCCCGCACGTGACGAACCCGCACCGGGGACTGCTGCCCCGCCACCCTGCCTGGTCGTGCACGAACTGCGGCCACTGGCAGCGCTGGCCCTCGCCCGGCCCGGTCGTCTGCCCGGTCTGCGCCGACGTCCGCAATGCGCTGCCCGACGACGGCTTCGCGTTCGCGACGGCGGACGAGGTCGACGCGCAGGTCGAGTGCTCGTGGGGGCCGAGCACCTGCCCGGGCATCAGCGCGTTCCGGTGCACGCCGCGCTACGGCCTCGACAGCCGCGGCTGGGTGATCGAGACCGACATCGGGCTGGTGGGCTTCGAGTGCGCGCCGTGGTACTCGGGCGCGGCCATCGACGAGCTGCGGCGCCGCGGCGGCCTGCAAGTGCTGGCCGCGAGCCACGTCCACGGATACGGCGCGCTGTGGCGGCTGCAGGAGCAGCTCGATCCGCCCGTCGTCGCGGTCGGGGTGCGCGATCTGATCTGGACCAAGGCGTTCCGCGTCACCTGGCCCGCCGACGACGAGCTGCCCCTCGCCCCCGGACTGGTGCTGCACCGCACCGGAGGCCACTTCGACGGGCACTCGGTGCTGCACGACAGCACCCGGGGCGTGCTGTTCTGCGGCGACTCGCTGAAGGTCGACCTCGACTCCGCGGGCGTACCGGTGGCGCTGTCGGCGCACAAGGCGTTCCACGCGCAGATCCCCCTCTCACACGGCGAGCTGCGCCACTACCGCTCGGTCATCGCGGGGCTTGCGTTCGGCACCGTGTTCACCCCGTTCGAGGGAGCGTCAGGCATCACCACCGACCACGTCATCCACCTCATCGACCGACTGCTGCGGGCCCAGCCCGACGCCGGCCCCGTACCCCTGGCGGAACTGGCATGACCGGCTCGACCACAGACACAGCTGCGGAGCGCTACCTCGCGTCGTTCCCGGCCGGACAGGTGCAGGAGTTCCGCATCCAGGGCCTGGACGTGCTCGACGTGCCGCTGCACAGTGCTTCCCTCACCAGCGCCGCCTCCCTCACCAGCGCCGCCTCCCTCACCAGCGCCGCCTCCCTCACCAGCGCTGCCTCCCTGCCGGCAGCCGAGCAGCACCCGGCCGGCAGCGGGCTCGGCTACGGCGCGACGCCGGAGCAGGCTCGTACCGGGGCGCTCGGGGAGATGGCCGAGATGGCACTGTCGACCCTGTCGCTCGCCGGGCGGGAGCGCACTGAGGGCTCCTACGCCGAGCTCGTCCGTGGCCGCGGCGCTGGTCGCGTGCAGGACCCTCGCACGCTGTGCCTGGAGGCCGGCTCGGCCTACGACGACGACCGGCCACTGCAGTGGCTGCCGATGACCAGGCTGCGCGACGGCGAGCAGGTGCTGGTTCCTGCGGAGTTCGTGGCCAGCACCCCGGCCGACCTGCCCGGCGCCCCGCCCGTGTCCGGCTGGCTGACCACCGTGATCACCAACGGCCAGGGTGCCGGCTTCGACGACGGTCAGGCCACAGCCCACGCCCTGCTTGAGCTGCTCCAGCGCGACGGCAACGCGGTCTCGTTCCGGGCGATGGACCAGGGTGTGGTCATCGACACCGCCGGGCTGACCGACCCCGACGCCCTGGCCCTGCTCGACCGGCTCGATGCGGCCGGGATCGACGTCATCGTCAAGCTGGCCGACACCGCGTTCGGCATCGCCAGCGTGTACGCCGTTGGGTGCTCGCGCGGTGGCGGCGAGCTGGTGCCCGTGATGGTGACGGCGTGCGGCGAGGCGGCGCACCCCGACCCGCAGGCGGCCGTCCGCAAAGCGCTGCAGGAGTTCGGCGCTGCCCGCAGCCGCAAGGCGTTCATGCACGGCCCGCTGGACCTCGTCGAGCGCGCCACCCCGCCGGGCTACGTCGAGAGCTACCTGCAAGGCCACCCGCCCGAGCGGCTCGCCGAGGAGAGCCGCGCCCTGCACGCGATGCTCGCCTGGTCGCGGCTGTCGACCGGCGAGCTGACCGATCTGCTGGCCGGCAGCGTGCTCGCCCGGCGCAGCACGGTCGCCTTCGCCGACCTGCCCAGCGCCAGCCCAGCGGACCTGTGCGGCCACGTCGTCGGGGCGCTGCACGCGGCCGGCCTCGACGTCCTCGTCGACCGGCAGCCTGCCCTCGCCGGTGAGGCCGTGGCGGCCAAGGCGCTGGTGCCCGGGCTCGAGGTCGAGACGATGTCGTACGGCCGCATCGGCGAGCACGGCGTGCGACGGCTGCTCGACCGGGGCGACCCCCTCGTTGCCGTTGGAGCACGGCCAGCTGGCGAGGGTTGGGCAGCGGTGCACCTGACGGCGACGGCGCAGGAGCGGCTGGGCGGGCCGGCCTGGTTCAACCGGTTGGCAGCCGCAGCCCGGGTCGGTGAGCTGTACCCGCTGTACCGGGAGCCCGGACGCCACGCCGTCGCCATCGCGCAGGCCGGACGGTCCGGCGGCCTCGTGGGGAGCCGGACATGACCCTGCGCTACGCGTACAACACCAACGGCCTGGCCCATCACCGGCTCGGCGACGCGCTGTCGTTCCTCGCCGACACCGGCTACGCCGGCGTCGCGCTGACACTCGACATCGCTCATCTCGACCCCTTCGCCGCCGACGCGCGCCAGCAGGCCGAGCGGGTCCGGGCCCGCTGCGGCGAGCTCGGGCTAGGCGTCGTGGTGGAGACCGGCGCCCGGTACCTGCTCGACCCCCGGGCCAAGCACGAGCCGACCCTGGTGACCGGCGATCCAGAGGGGCGGGCTCGTCGGCTCGCCTACCTGAGGCTCGCGTGCGACCTCGCCGGGATGCTCGGCGCCGAGGCGGTCAGCTTCTGGGCCGGCGTCCCGCGGGCAGGCGTCGACCGGGCGGCGGCCTGGGGCTGGGTGCGCGACGGCATCCGGGCGCTCGTCGACAGCCACGGCGGCGCCGGCTACGCGCTCGCCGTCGAGCCCGAGCCGGGCATGCTCGTCGAGGACGCCGACGACTGGCGCCGCCTGGCCGCCGAAGTTCCCGGCATCGCCTTGGCCCTCGACACCGGCCACTGCGTGGTGAGCGGGGCGTACGAGCCGCAGGACGCCGTCCGTGCGTTCGCGCCTCACCTCGGCACCGTCGCCGTCGAGGGGATGCGGCGTGGGGTGCACGAGCACCTGCCGCTCGACGAGGGCGACGTCGACCTTCCAGCGGTGCTGGACGCCCTCGTCGAGATCGGCTATCAGCGGCTGGTGACCCTGGAGCTGTCCCGCGACAGCCACCGCGCCCACGAGATGGTGCCCCGGGCGCTCGCCACCCTGCGCGCGGCCGAGCCCTCTACCGCGAAAGTAACGACAGGTGCGGCGCGGTGAGGGTCTGCTTCGTCTCCCGCCGCTACTGGCCCGCCGTGTCCGGAATGAGCGTCTACGCCGAGAACCTGCTGCGCGAGCTCGTCGCGCTCGGCGTCGAGGTCGTGCTCGTCAGCCAGTACCGCGACGACGAGGCAGGGACCCGCGTGTACGGCGGCGGACCGCCGCCTGCCGAGCGAGTCCCCGCCGGCGTCGAGGTCGTTGCCCTGCCCAGCATCGGCGAGACCCGCACCCCGGCCGACTTCGAGCGCGACACCGCCGACATCGCCGGCACCGTCGTCCGGCTGCACCGCGAGCGCCCCTTCGACGTGCTGCACGCGCAGTACGGCTACCCGCCCGGGCTCGCGATCCTTCTCGCCGCCCGCGAGACCGGCCTGCCAACGGTGGTGTCGATCCAGGGGGGCGACGGGCACTGGGTCGGCACCTGCTGCCGCACGCACCAGCAGGCCATCACCACCGTGCTCGACCACGCCGGCGCCGTCCTCATCGGCTCGGCAAGCTTCCGCGACGAGGTCACCGGCCTGCACGGCACCGACCCGGCTGGCTTCACGATCGTCCCGGGCGCGACCGACACCGGGCGGTTCACGCCGGGCGACCGCCCGCTCGGGGGCCTGCAGGACCCGCCGGTGCTGCTGTTCCACGGGCGGGTCGACGCCCGAAAGGGGGTGCTCGACCTGCTGGCAGCCCTGCCCGACGACGTACGGCTCGTCGTCAGCGGCATCGGCCCCGACCTTGACGCCGCCCGAACCCTCGCGGACGCCAGGACGACGTTTCTCGGGTACACCCCGCCCGAGGCAGCGCCCGCGGTTTACCGCACCGCCGACGTGTTCGTCAGCCCGACCTACAGCGAAGGATTCAGCAACACCATCCTCGAGGCGATGGCCAGCGGGCTGCCCGTCGTCAGCACGAACAGCGTCGGCGTCGTCGACTGCCTGCGCGACGGTGAGAACGGGCTGCTGCACGAGCCGGGTGACGTCGCCGGGCTGCGAAAGGCGATCGAGCTGCTGCTCGACGATGCCACACTGCGGGCTCGGCTGGCTGTGTCGGCGCTGGAGGAGGTCCGGAGGCTCTACTCCTGGCCGGTGCTCGCCCGACGGGTCGCGCAGGCGTACGAGTCGCTGGCCGGGACCGCGCCTGACCTGGACTGGGACCCGCCCGACGGGGTCGACCTGTCGTGCCGCTTCCGCGCCGCGCCCCACCTGCTGTGACCGGGCTGCTGTGACGGTCCTGCTGTGACCGGCCTCTTGTGAGGGTTCTCGCGGTCTCCCCGCACCTTGACGACGCCGTTTTCTCCGCGGGGGGCGAGCTCGCCACGCTTGCCGACGCGGGACACGACGTCACCGTCGTCACCTGCTTCACCGCGACGATGCCCGACCCATCGGGGTTCGCGCTGGCCTGCCAGACGGACAAGGGCCTTGCCCCCGACGTCGACTACATGGCCCTTCGCCGGGACGAGGACCACGCCGCGATGGCTGTTCTCGGTGTGCACGCGCTGCACCTGACCCTTCCGGAGGCACCGCACCGCGGGTACACCAGCCCGGCCGACCTGTTTGCCGGCATCCACCAGCAGGACCGGGTCGAGAAGGAGCTCGTCCGGCAGCTGGGCCGGCTCGCGGCGGAGGTGTGGTTGGCACCGCAGGGGCTCGGGCGTCACGTCGACCACCTGCACGTCGTGCGGGCGGTGGCCGGGCTCCGGCGTCCGACCGCGTGGTGGCGCGACGCGCCGTACGTCCTGCGCGAGCCGGACGCGCAGCCGAGCCCGGACCTGCCAACGGGGCTCGCGTCAGTGCGGCTGTTCGGCAACGCGCCGCGACGGGCTGACGCCTGCGCCTGCTACCGGTCCCAGCTCGGGTTCCAGTTCGGCGGCGAGCAGCGGATGCGCGCCGCCCTCGCGGGCCTCGACGAGCCGCTGCTGGCCGACCCTGCAGCACAGGCGCTGCTCGCCTGCGTGGGCGCCGCCGCAGGCTGTTGATACCGCGGCGTCATCCACATGTCGTGCAGCACGGCGCCGGGACAGGCCGGGCGGTGGCACGGTCGGCGTCGTGCGGCCCTACCTCCATCCCGGTCTGACCCGGCTCTGGCGAGACCCGAGCTCGGTCCAGTTCGGACTCAGCCCCGGCAGGGCGGTCGTGCTGGAGGGACTCGATGATGAAGCCCGTCGCGTGCTCGACCACCTCGACGGGACACGGACCCTGTCCCGGCTGCACCGGCTCACCGGGTCGGCCGGCCCGCTGCTCCACCAGCTCGCCTCACGTGGGCTGCTGTCAGACGCCGATGCTGACGCCGATGCCGGGCTCGCCTCGCTGCCACCACTCGATCGCGAGCGGCTCGGTCCGGACCTGGCGTCCTTGGCGCTGCAGCGGATTGTGCCGGGCGAGGCCTTCCGTACCCTCGCGCGGCGACGCCAGCAGGTCGTGGAGGTGTTCGGGGTGGGGCGGGTCGGCGCGCAGGTCGCGGGTCTGCTGGCGGCAGCGGGTGTCGGCCGCGTGGAGCCGCGCGACCCCGGCATGGCGAGGCCCGTCGACCTGGCGCCCGGCGGCCTTCGTGCCGACTCGCTGGGTCAGCCGCGTGAGGCCGGGGCCGAGCGCCTGGTGCGGGCGGTACGGCAGGGGCGGTCGCCGCGGGCCCGGCTTCGCGTGCCGGCCTTGGGCGATGAGCCGGCGCCCTCGTTCGCGGTCCTCACGCCGGCAGGGCTGCCCCTGCCCGAGCTCGCCGTCGCTGGAGCACTGGAGCGGGCGGGCGTGCCACACCTGCTCGCTGGGGTGCAGGAGACGACGGGTCTGGTCGGGCCGCTGGTCCTGCCTGGCATCACAAGCTGCCTGGCCTGCCGCGAGCTGCTGCGAGCCGACCGTGACCACTGCTGGCCGGGGCTCGCGGGGCAGCTGGCCATCCAACAGCTCGACGGCTCCCTGCTCGCGTGCGACGTCACTCTGTCCGGAGCGGTCGCTTCCGCCGCCGCACGACAGGTGCTGGCCGTGCTCGACGGCGACGTCCCGCCGGCAGCGGCGGGCGGCAGCCTCGAGTTGGAGGCGACGGACTGGCGATGGCGGAGGCGCTCCTGGCCGGTGCATCCGGCGTGCGACTGCCAGACCGCTGTCGGCCGGCGACGGTGACCACCCCCGGCAGCACGGTCCACGAGGTTGCAGAGCCGGCCGCAGCCATGAGCGGCCAGTCCCACACGTCCGTGACGGGTGTTTCGGCGTCACCGGGGCACACACTGGTCACATGCCCGATATTCCGCTTGGCGCCGTCACGCGCACCGCCAAGCTCGCCAGCCTGCCCTTCGGCGTTGCCGGCCGAGCGACGCTGGGCCTCGGGCGCCGGGTCGGGGGGCGGCCAGCGGAGCTGGTGGCCACGGAGCTGCAGAACCGCACCGCCGCCCAGCTGTTCAAGGTCTTGGGGGAGCTCAAGGGCGGCGCGATGAAGTTCGGCCAGGCCCTGTCGGTGTTCGAGGCTGCGCTGCCCGAGGACATAGCCGCCCCCTACCGGGCTGCGCTGACCAAGCTGCAGGAGGCGGCGCCTCCCCTGCCGGCGGCCGCCGTGCACCAGGTGCTGACCGAGCAGCTGGGCCTGGGCTGGCGCGAGCGCTTCATCAGCTTCGACGACCGGCCGGTGGCAGCAGCGAGCATCGGGCAGGTCCACCGCGCGGTCTGGGCCGACGGCCGCGACGTCGCGGTGAAGATCCAGTACCCCGGGGCGGGCCGCGCGCTGCTGTCCGACCTCAACCAGCTCGCCCGCCTGGCCCGCCTGTTCTCCGGGCTCTCGCCCGGTCTCGACGTCAAGCCGCTGATCGCCGAGCTGAAGGAACGGATCAGCGAGGAGCTCGACTACACGCTCGAGGCAGGGTGGCAGCGGGCGATGGCCGAGGCGTTCGACGGCGACCGCGACATCGCCATTCCGCGCGTCGTCGACGGCGCCGACCGCGTCCTCGTCACCGAATGGCTCGAGGGCACCCCACTGTCACAGATCATCAACTCGGGCACGACCGAGCAGCGCGACCGGGCCGGGCTGCTGCTGGTGCGGTTCCTGTACTCGGCGCCCGGACGGGCCGGGCTGCTGCACGCCGACCCGCACCCCGGCAACTTCCGGCTGCTCGACGACGGCCGGCTCGGGGTCCTGGACTTCGGCGCGGTCGACCGGCTGCCAGGCGGGCTGCCCGAGCCCATCGGCGCGCTCGCCCGCGCCGCCCTGGCTGGTGACGCCGACGGCGTGCTACGGGGCCTGCGGGACGAGCGCTTCATCCTGCCGAGCGTCAAGCTCGAGCCGGCACCGCTGCTCGAGCACCTCGTACCGCTGCTCGACTCCATCGCGAACGACTCGTTCACGTTCAGCCGCGCCTGGCTGCGTCACGAGGCCGGGCGGCTCAGCGACCCCCGCTCCCCCGCGGCGGCCCTCGGCCGCCAGCTGAACCTTCCGCCGTCTTACCTGTTGATCCACCGGGTGACTCTCGGCACGATCGGAGTGCTCTGCCAACTCGGTGCCACCGGACCCTTCCGCGCCGAGATGCAGTGGTGGCAGCCGGGATTCGCCGAGCCGGGCAGCGAGGCCGCCGAGCACGCCGCCTACGCCAACCGGCCGGAACGACCGCTCCCGGAGGTACCCGCGGTACCCGAGCACGCGACCTGGGCGGCCGGGCACTAGGGCGACGCCTGGCCGGCGCAGCGAGTCGGCGTCGCTCGATATGCCCGGGCAGCTACTCCCAGCGCTGCATCGGCATCCCGGACTCGACCATCGGCAGGCACGCCAGCGTGCAGGCTGCGCACACGTGGCGCACTCCCGTTCGTGTCGCCTCTTCCGTTCGTGTCGCCACTTCCGTTCGTGTCGCCTCTGCCGTTCGTGTCGCCACTGCCGTTCGGGTCGCCACTGCCGTCGATCCGGCAACTGCGGCCGGCTCGCTGCTGGCGGAGCGCAGCTCACACATCCAGGACAGCGGCGGCGGGTCGCTCGGGGCAGGGGTCGCACACACAGCACATGTCAGCACGGCGGCACCGTAAGCACAGTCCGTAGGGGCTTCTCCGCGGGACACGTGAAGTCCACACGCCTGCCCTGCAATATCACCCGGACGGGTCAGTGCGGCCCCGAATGCCCTGGCGGGAGCGCTCAGCCGAGGTAGATCGAGCCGTAGCCCTCGTCGCGGAACGCGATGCCGGCCTGCTGCAGCGCCTCGTCCCAGTCTCCCGTGCACGCGGGGTCGGCCGCTTCGCTGCCATGGTCAGCCGTCAGCAGGACGTCGACCTCGCCGGCCAGTCCCTGCGCGTCGAGCAGGGCGAGGAAGGCGCCGAGCCTGCGGTCGGCGTCGCGCATCGACGCTTGGGACTCCGGCGAGTACGGGCCGCCACCGTGGTGGCCCGTGTCGGTGAGTGTCGTGTTCCACCACATCAGCCGGGGCGGCGGGGTCTCGCCCGACCACAGCTGGCACACCTGGGCGAGCCCGAGCGCGTCGACCTGCGACGACCAGGCATAGCCCGGGTCGCGGGCCACCCACTCCTGGTCGGCCAAAGGGTCGTCGCTGGGCGAGGGCAGCGCGTCGTTCAGGGCGCGAGCGCCGCTCGACTCGCCGCTCGCGCGTACCAGAGCGAAGGTCGAGTAGTCGGCTCCCCGGTCGATCGACTCGTTGACACAGGCACCGCCGCCGACCGCCTCGAACAGTGTCGTGACTCCCGGACGCAGCAGGTCGCAAGCCCGATGCCAGGTAGCGGAGTCATTCGCAAGAACCTGCTCGCCCGTCGCTCGGTCGTGGAAGACGTTGCCGACGATGCCGTGCCGCCCCGGGCCGACGCCGGTGAGCGCGCTCGTGTGGTTCACCAGGGTCACGCTGGGGAACTCGGCGATCGCGCCGCCCTGCAGGGCGCATCCCTGTTCCAGCAACCGCGCCACGGCAGGCAGCTCGCCGCTTGCCGCCATCGCGTACAGGTCGTTGGCGTTGCTGCCGTCCCACAGCAGGCCCACGACATACCGGCCGCGCGCCTCGGTGTCGAGCAGGTCAGCGAGCGGTGCACCCTCGCTCGCGGGAAACACAGCGCGGCACATCGCTGCGAGGGTCGGCCCGATGTCGACGACGCGAGCCGAGCGCGGCAGCATCCCGCGTGCGGACACGCCGGCGCCCGAGAGCAGCAGCGGTGCCCGTGACTGGGCGGTGTCGAGGCTGCCGTGCTCGCCGAGGTGGCCGCCGCGTTCGGGCCAGTGGTGGCGCGGAGTGTGGACGACGACGAGGTCGGGGCTGCGGCCTGCGTCAGCGAAGGCACTGGTCAGGCGGGCGTACGCGAAGGGGTAGGAGTTGCGGGCGTTGGGCGGCGAGGGGTCGGCCGCTGCCGCATCGCGCGGGGTGCCGTGCAGGGGGTCCTGGTCGGCGATGGGGTGCTCACCGTCGACCAACTCCCCGCGGGGGCACTGGCTCGTCAGCCGGGCGCGGCCTCGGCAGTTGGCGACGACGACGTCGGTCACGCCGCCGGGCCCAGGCTCGGGCCAGGCAACGAGGTCGACGATGTGTTCCAAAGCCGGGGCGGTCAGGACTCGGACGGCTTCCGGCAGGGTGCCAGTCGGGGTAGCCGCTGTGGCTTTGGTTTCGGTGGCTCCGGTCACTCCGGTGACGGTCGGGTAGCTCCGGTCGGGACTCGGCACGCATCTCAGCGTAGTTGCCGCGCGGTCGGGGTCGGGAGGGATGACAGCCACTGCTCATCAGCGAGCGACCGGCCGGCAGCCCTCCCGACCGCGCTTACGTCGCGGACGTGCGCATGGCGGCCCCGGCTGGCTGCACGGGTACCGCCAGCCAGGCCAGCCGCGCCCGTTGGGCCGCCTGCTCGGCGCGCCGCTGGCGCCGGAGCGCTCGGATGAGCCGCTGCTCCCGGGCACGCCGCAGAGCGGCGTGGCGGTGGTCCTCACAACGCTGCCGCGACCACTCGGCGTCGAGTGTCATGACTCCTCCTGCTGATAGGCCCGCCGCGTGGGGGTGTTGGTGCTCAGGCCGCGGTCGGTACGGGGACGGAACGCTCGGGACGGGGGTCGGGAACGGGCGACTTGCGAGGACGGCCCCGTGGTCGCTTGCGGGCGATGACAGTGCCGCCGATGACGAGCTCGCCGCCCCACACCCCGTAGGGCTCGCGCCGCGTCACAGCTCCGGCCAGGCACGCCTGCCGGACGGGGCAGGCGACACAGATCGCCTTGGCTGCCTCGACCTCGGCCGGCAGCTCGGCGAAGAACAGGTCGGGGTCGACGGCCCAGCAGGGCAACCACAGGCGTTCCTGTTCGATGCGTGCGATGACTGTCGGCTCGAACACCGCGGTCACCTCCTTCCTTCTGCCGTCCGCGAAGCGATACGGCTGGTCGTGGAGTGGGGTCGGTAGGCGGACGTGGTGAATGAGGGCTGGTCCAGGCCCGGACGCCAGCAACGACAAAGGCCGCGGATCCGGTATGCGGATCCGCGGCCTCGATGAGGGTGTCGACGTCGTGTCAGACGCCGAGACGATCTCGAGGCGGACGGAAACGCATGGCAACGGCCGAGGCTGCCGGGGCTGCCGGGTTGCCACCGAAGGCGGCACGAGCCGCGACGCGGGCGGGTGCCTGCGCGGCACCGCTTACCGCACCCGCTGCGCGAAGCCGCGTGACGGTGACGACAGGCGTGGTGATGCTGGCCATTGTCGGCACCTCCTTCGCAGGCGTCATGCTGCCTTCAGCGGGGTCGGGCTACCGCACGCTGGTGCATGCGACGTCGAGCAAGGTAACCGGGGCGCGAGCAGGAGCGCAACCTATTTATTGCATCGCCACCCGCACCGGTGAGCGCGGCAACCATAAGGCCACGCTGTCCCCTGCTGGTCAGCCTTCAGCCCGGCGGACCGTCGCGGCGATCGCATCCGCGAGCTGCGGCCATACTCCGGACGGGAGGTCGTGCCCGAATCCGTCGATGACGAGCAGCTCCGCCCCCGGGATCGCCGCCGCCGTCGCCGCTTGGCGGGTAACCCCGGCGGGTCGTAGCCGCGGTCAAACGCGCGGCCGGATCGCCAGCGCAGCCACTGCTCGTCGCGGTCGAAGCCCGGCGAGCCGATCACGTAGGAGAGCGAGAGAGCCTGCTCGATGACGTCCTATGCTTCGCCTCGCGGAAATGAGCCATACTGCGATATCGTAGGATATCAATCGGAGGTGCACTGATGACGGATGTCCTCGTTCGCGATGTTCCCGACGACGTCGTGGCGGCTCTGGAAAGGCGCGCGTCCCGCCTGGGGCTATCCCGCAGCGAGTACCTGCGCCGCCGACTGGCGCAGGAAGCCGTGCACGTGTCCCAGCCGGTCACCGTCGCCGACCTCAAGGCTTTCGCCGAGACCTTCGGTGACCTCAACGACGTAGCGGTGATGAGAGGCGCCTGGGGGTGACGGTCTGGCTCATCGACACGTCTGCCCTGGCCCGGCTGGGTACCACACCGCACGCCGCCACATGGGCCGAGCGGATCGACCGGGGCCTGGTTCGGATCTGCACCGTGACCCGGCTCGAGGTCGGGTACTCCGCCCTTTCCGGCCGGGCTCTGCGCTCAGCTTCTCATCGGCCGCCCCTGGCGTCGATGCCGATCGAGTACCAGACCCCCGCGATCGAGGACCGCGCCGTCCAGGTGCAGACGATCCTCGCCGACAGCGGACGACATCGGGCCCCGTCGGTGCCGGATCTCATCGTCGCCGCCACCGCCGAGCTCGCCGGACTCACCGTCCTCCATCTGGACAAGGACTTTGACCTCATTGCTGACGTCACCGGACAACCGACCGAGCAACTGTCTCTGAGCTGAGCCGTCGGCTCGCGGCCCCGCGTGCCGCTCAGCCGGCTGACCTGAGGTCGGCCCAGACCGCGGTCTCCAGGTAGCCACCGCCTCTCGCCAAGACGGCTGAGCGGCGAGCCAGTGTCGCGCGATCGGCGTCCGGGGCCGCCCAGGGCGCCAGAGCGAGGAAGTGCGGCTTGTCGCCCGCGTAGGCGGAGTAAGCGCGGGGGTCGGTCGCGGCCCTGGCTGCGTCGCCGACGTAGCCACGGCCCGGCTGCCCGGCCGACCGTGCCGTGATGGCGCTCTGGCCGTCGAACGGTAGGTCGAGCAGGTTGCCGGTCATCATCGGGTTGACCGCGTATCGGATGCGGACCGTGGGCTCGGCTACGGCACGCCACGCCGATCCCATCCACTCCAGCGGCTGCCACCCCCCGGACTGCGCGGCCGTTGCCCACTGGCCCGGGTTGGCGTCGGCCTGCACCATGACGTCGGTGCGCAGCGAGTCCAGACAGGGCACGTAGGTCCGGCGCACGTCGGCGCAGGGGTCGCCGGCCGGCCGCCGGGCGCCGAAGTCGTAGCCGTACTTGAACGCCGGCAGGCTGGTCGCGAACCCGAGCCGAAGGCCGCCGACGGTGACCGGCTGCAGGTTGGCGCGGGCCTCCGGGCCGCCGGCGGGGCCTGGGTCGATGCCCAGCACGCTGGTCTCGATCTCCGTCAGCGGCACCTTGACGTTACGGGCCAGCACCGCGCCGTCCGGGCCCCACAGCACCGTCTGGTTGGTCACGCGGGGACTGGCTGCCACCCACGTCGGGCCGGTGCGCACCGCGGGGTCTCGCAGGGCTGCGGCGTCGGAAGGGTCCGTGCTGCGGCGCAGGTCCGCCTCGTCCACTCCGGCGACGAGATAGATGGCGTGCCTGCGTGCGAGGTCCGCGAAGGTCTGCTCGAAGGCTCTGCCGAGGGTGTCACTGGCAGCAATGAGCAGCGCCTTCTTCGGATTCAGCGCGCCGAAGCGCCGGGTGTACTCGGCAACCTGCGGCCCGTAGGCCTGGCGGAGCCGGGCCAGTGCATCGAGCACACTCGTGGAGTGGGCACGCGCCGCCGCGCCGCGGTCGCCGAGAGCCAGCAGCGACAGGCCGATGTCCTCGGGCAGCACGGCCAGCAGCGGCCGGCCGGGAGTGCGCAGGGGCAGGACAAGGTCAGCGAGCAGGCAGTCCATCCGGTGCTGCCAGCTGGCGTAGCTGGTGACCGGGCGCAGGCTCTGCTGGTACTGGACGGCGACGACACGCAGGGAGCCGCGGTCGTCAGCCGCCCCGGTGGCAGGGGCCCAGTGGGCTGGCCGCTCGGCGACACACCCGGCGGCGGCGGAGGCAGTGGCCGAAGCGCCGGAGGAAGCGGTGCTCGGCGCAGCGGTCGTGTCGCGGCGGACCGGGGTGCCCGACGAGCAGGCCGGTGCCAGGACGGCGATCAGAATGAGCACGGCGGCCACGCTGACGGTCCGGGCACGCAGCACCCGGGCAGTATCCACCGCCGAACGTGCTTCGGGCGTCCGAGCGCGGAGACCCTGCCCGCGTCGCAGGCCTGCCGCGCTCAGCTCGGGCTGCCGGCGGGCTCCCACGTCCCGTTGATCACAGCGAGCACGTCAGAGCCGTACCGGTCGAGCTTGGTCACCCCGATGCCCGACAGCGTGCGCAACTCGGCGTCCGAGCCGGGCCTGGCTCGGGCGACGGCCGCCAGGGTCGCGTCGGTGAACACCACAAAGGCCGGCTGCTTCTGCTCGCGGGCCCGCTCGGCGC
>JAABUR0100001202.1_pt1 | contig 48216 bp, 50 predicted proteins | sample 5560091 | NCBI WGS metagenome assembly JAABUR01 (sample SAMN10711879, study PRJNA513375) | rock metagenome | isolation source: Antarctica rocks | place: Antarctica: Victoria Land, University Valley sud | reverse complement strand
GAACGTACGCTGGCCAAGACTCCGGTGGGGTTGGCCACCAGAATCGTGGCGAAGATCTGCGCCTACACCTACGCCTTCTACGTCAACCGGCTGCTGGGAAGAGCGCAGGGCCGGATGAAGGACCTGTAGGCATGAAATCCTCGCAACACTCATCTAGAGCGTATGTCATAGCGGTTGGGCCATTAGATGGTAGCCCCGATGCTCGAAGAAGCTTCTGGCGTCGCGGCTACTGACCGCACCCAGAGCGGATCCCATCGCCTCTACGAGCGCCTCCCGGCTGCGGGCCTGCGCTTTCCGCAAGATCCCTTTAACCTTCGAGAAGGCTTCCTCGATGGGGTTGAGGTCCGGCGAATAGGGCGGCAGATACAGTACCTCACAGCCCCTAACCTCCACGATCTGCTTCACCCTCCCTCCTTTGTGGGCAGATAGGTTGTCCATCACCACGATCTGTCCCGAGCAGAGCGAAGGCGCGAGAACCCGCTCGATGTAGGCTTCGAAGACTTCGCGGGTGGTGGGGCCCGCAACCGCCAGGGACGGCCCCATCCCATCTAAGCTCATGCTCGAAAGCAGGGTGATGTTCGGCCCCCAGCGAAGCTAGCGCGGCACCTCAAAACGCACGCGCTGACCTCTACGAGACCAGCCGTAAATTGGCGAGAGCGAGGTGTTCGTAGAGCACTCATCCACGAACACGAAGCGCTTGGCGTGCAACCTCTCGGATACCAAGGCACGCCAGGCCGCCCTCAAGAACTCGTCCCTCTCGCTCGCCGCCACACTCCGTCTTTTGGGCTGAAGCCCATCTTCCTAAGAAGCCTCGAAAGGGTGGACTCGCTAACCGAGACCCCCACCGCCTGTTCGAGAAAAAGGCACCTGGCTTTGAGGGTGATGGCGGGTCTGTCCTGCACATCGGCTTCGAGCAGTCTTCTGGCCTTCTCATCGAGCTTGGGCTTGGAGCCAGGATGCTTCTTCGGGGTGAGAGGCCTACCTTCTCGGCGGGTCGTCGCGTATCGTTTAACCGAGGAGCGGCTCACCCCGAAATCTCTGGCGGCCTGAGTTTTGGACATCCCCTTGTCCACGGCTTCGAAGATCTTGGTGCGCAGGTCTTCCGAATAGGCTTTCATGCACCAATGATGCACCCGGCTCAACCACATCGCAACCCGCTTTAGTGGGTTCCGAGCCTCCTTACGGCCAGGTAGCCCAAACCTCCTACCAGGGCCAACCCGAGCACCAACAAGAACAGCAGCCCGAAGAGTAGAGACGCCATTCCGCCCATGCCCATCATGGAGCCCATCATGTTCATGTAGCTATCCATCATGTCATTCATGTCCATCATTGTTTTCACCTCCCACAGATGAGAGCTTGCCCCACGATTGCATCTCTCTGCGAGGACGCCCGGCGCAAAGGCTAACCGGGACCACTTGAGGAGTGTCCGGCGCGGGCCGTCTCGATCTCCGAGAGCGCGGCCTCGCGCAGCAGCGATGCGTCCATCGCCACGGTGACCATATCGAAGCCAGCCTCCGCGTGCCGCCTCGCCCACTCTCCGTTAGGAGAATGTATCCCGGCGACGATGTTGTGGCGATGGCAGGATTCTTTTATACGGTTCACAGCCTCGATGTGTTCGTCTTCGACTACTTCCAGCGTGGGCGAGAGGCCGAGTGAGAGCGTGAGGTCCGAGGGTCCGATGTAGATGCCGTCCACTCCGGAGGTAGCGGCGATCTCATCCACCCGTTCGAGCGCTTCCCGCGTCTCGACCATAACGAGGCATAGGGACTCTTTAGCGAGATGTCCGGGGTCTGCGGAACCCATCACGGTTGATGCCCTGACTGGACCGTAGGAGCGAATACCATCCGGAGGGTAGCGGCAAGCGGAGACGGCGCGGGCCGCTTCCTCCGCGCTGTTCACGAGAGGCACTATGACGCCCCACGCACCGGCGTCAAGTGATTTCATGATCTCGTACGGGTCGTTCGACAGCACCCGCGTAATCGGCGCGGCGCCCGCGGCCTGTACCGCTTGAAGCATGGGGACCATGGAATCGTAGCCGATAAGGCCATGCTGCTGGTCCACGCAGACGTAGTCCGGCCCCGCTCCGGCCAGAATCTCGGCGCCGAACGAACCAGGGACCATCGCCCAGAGTCCGAATGCTATCCGGCCCTCGTTCCAAACCTCTCTTAGGGGGTTGGATCTCGCCACTAACCCACCAGTATCACATGCACGTCGCCCGGCCCGTGCATCCCGATTACCAGCGACATCTCGATATCACCCGAGCGGCTCGGTCCCGTATGGAAGCAGACGTTGGCCGGCAGACCTCCAGCCTCGGCGTACTTCTCGATTGCCTCCGGTACCGTACGCAGAACTTTCTGAACGGGGACGACCGCCACGTAGGTCGGTGGAAGGAGGGTAACGGTTCGACCCTTGCCCGGCCCGCTTTCGAGTATCAGGCTTCCGGTCTCCGCTATCGCCCACTCCGCCGTCGAGAGCCCGATGTCCGCGCTTCCGGCGACCTCCCGGAAGTCATCGAGATCGCGCCAGACAGCCACCTCCACACCTGCTTCCGCCAGCGGCCCATCCGCGCCGAGCCGTTCCAACTCCTCTACATCCCACCGGAGGAGTAACTTCGCATCCCGTTCACGCGCCAGAGCAAGGAGGTATTCTCGCGCCTCCTCCATATTTCCAACCCGCCTACCGTGACCGCCCAGGGCCTCTAGCTCCTCTATAAAACGCGCCGGCGGGTCTTCGATGCGCTCGTGTTCCCAAGGTGAATCCTTCCGGGTCCAGACGGAGTCCGGGGCTACGGTGGGTCTGTACTTCCCGGCGCGGGTACGGTGGCGGATAGACTGAAGGAACTCGGCGCGATCCACCACGCTAGATACCCTCTCTCCAAAGCTGCCGGAATGACTTCTCCGCGAGCGGCGGCAGCTCGCGCGTATCCGTCCATCCGCTCAACGGACCAGGCAACGGTCTTATGGAGCCGTCGTGCTCAAGCGGCTTCTGGGCGAGCCTGCCAACCTTGGCGCCCGCCTTGTACGCTGCGGGGCTCTTCATGGTCTTCTCGAAGCCCTTGAACATGAGGCTCTGCGCCCGTCCCGCCAGGCCTTCTTCGACCTGCCGGTTGCGGAGCTTCAGGAGGAGTTCGTGAAGCGGGATGCCGACGGGACACGTCTCGGAGCATGCACCGCACAAAGAGGAGGCGTGAGGAAGGTCTTTGGCCTCTTTACCGTCCTTGAGAAGCGGAGTAATAACGGCGCCGATGGGTCCCGAGTAGGTGGAGCCGTAGGCGTGACCGCCGGTCTGGCGGTAGACCGGGCAGACGTTCAGGCAGGAGCCGCACCGGATACAGTAGAGAGCCTCCTCGAACTCGGTGCCGAGTAGCTTCGAGCGGCCGTTATCCATCAGGATAAGGTGGTACTCCTCCGCGCCGTCCAGCTCTCCCTCGCCACGCGGGCCGGTAATGAAGTTAGTGTAGACGGTGATCTTCTGCCCGGTGCCGCTGCGTGACAGCAGCCGCACGAAGACGGAGAGGTCCTCGAAGCGAGGGATCAGCTTCTCTATACCCATTACGACGATGTGTACCGGCGGGACACTCGTCACGAGCCGGGCGTTGCCCTCGTTCGTAACGGTCACGACGGTCCCGGTCTCGGCCACCCCGAAGTTGGCCCCCGTGATGCCGATGTCCGCCGCGAGGAACTTCTCGCGCAGACGCTTGCGGGCGAAGGCGGCCATGTCCTCGACGTTCGGCGGAAGCTCCTCTCCCGCCGCCCCCGAGAGGATGTCGGCGACGCGTTTGCGGTTCATGTGGAGGATGGGACCGACGATATGCGAGGGATGTTCTCCGGCGAGCTGCGCGATCCACTCTCCCAGGTCCGTCTCGACTATCTCAAGATCGAGGTCCGCGTAGGCTTCTTCGAGGCGGCGGTTTAACTCTATCTCCTCGGTCGCCATGCTCTTAGACTTGGTGATGACTTTCGCCCCCCGCCGACGGGCGAGGTCGCCTATGTAACGCACCACGTCCTCCCCGTCCCTGGCGAAGAAGACGTTGCCGCCGCGCTCTTCGACGGCCTCCGCCATCTGCGAGAGGTAGCGGTCGAGGTTCGCCATCGTCTCCTGCTTGACGTGGTACGCCCGCTCCCGAAGTTCCGGCGCCTCGGGCAGCGCGCCGAGCGTAGCGTTGCGGCCGGTAAGCGTCTTGTTGGTGAACAGCGAGATCGCATCGTGCAAGTCGCTGTCCGCCACCGCCTTCCGGCTCCGCTCGTTGAACCCTTCGACCTTACTGACGATGCCTTCCTGTCGCCGGTCCCGCGTGTCGGGCTCGCGGGCGGGTTTTCTAGTCTCCACGGCTTACGACCTTTCAGTATCGAGTATCTGGGCCAGGTGCAAGATGCGTGTGTCATGCTTCATCCGCTTCAGACGTCCTCCGAGGTGCATCAGACAGCTAGAGTCGCAGGATACTAGAGTGTCCGCCCCGCTCTTCTCCAGCGCCTTTATCTTCTCGTCGGCCATCGCCACCGATACGTCGGGCATCTTGACGGCGAACGTCCCCCCAAACCCGCAGCATAGCTCCTCGTTCTCCCAGTCCAGCAGATCCAGGCCCTCGACGTTCCGCAGCAGCTCCCGCGGCTCGTTCAGCACACCAAGCTCCCGCCGCTGGTGGCATCCGGTATGGAAGACGGCTTTACCATCGTAACGAGCGCCAAGGTCCTTCACGCCCATCACGTTCACCAGGAAGTCCGAGAACTCCCGAACCTGGTGCCCCAAGGCCTCGGAGCGCTCACGCTCCTCTGGAAATTCCTTGAAGATAAAGGGATAGTAATGCGAAACCATCGTGGCGCAGGAACCGGAGGGACAGACGATGTAGTCGAAGCGCTCTCCCTCGAAGACTTCGAGGAAATGCCGGGCGACGGAGCGGGCCTCGTCGAAGAATCCGGAGTTAAAGGCCGGTTGACCGCAGCAGGTCTGTCCTTCGGGATAGACGACCTCGACGCCGAGCTTCCTCAAGACGCGCACGGCGCTCACACCTACCTCGGGGTTGATCTGGTCCACGTAGCACGGTATGAACAGGGCCACTCTCACCGCTCGCCCTCCCTCCTCGGAGAAACATCAAAGGCAGTATAGCAACCGGGAAGCGCGTGGCTAGGTCAGGCATGCCCTACGCCGGAGCATTGCTAGAATGACTCCCAGGGACCACTACTCGGGGGTTGGCCGATGCAGACAGAGAAACCGGTTTACGAAGAGCTAGAGAAGTTGCTCCGGGAGATCGAGCCGCCACAGGTGGCGCTCATCGAGCAGCGGATAGACTCGCCGCCGGCCCTGTCGGACATCTGGGTGGCGGTCGGGGAGGCGCTGCGCCAGGTGGAGATACCCAAGGGATCCATCGCAATCGGGGTCGGAAGCCGGGGCGTGGCGAGGGTCGGGGAGGTCGTCGCGGCGCTGGTCGCGTTCCTGAAGGAGGCCGGGGCCGAGCCGTTCATCGTGCCCGCGATGGGTAGTCACGGAGCCTCGACCGCCGAGGGTCAGGCGCGGGTGCTGGCGCACATGGGAGTGGACGAAGATAAGGTCCGTTGCCCCGTCCGGGCGACGATGGAGACGGTCAAGATCGGGGAGACCCCTTCGGGGGTCGCCGTCTACATGGACCAAAACGCTTACGAGGCGGAGGCGGTGATCGTGGTCAACCGGGTCAAGCCGCACACGGCCTTCCGGGGTACGGTCGAGAGCGGCCCGACCAAGATGCTCGCCATCGGCCTCGGCAAGCAGCGGGGCGCGCACTCCATCCACTCCGACGGCTGGGAGAACATCCACCGCACCATACCCGAGGCGGCCCGCGTCGCCGTCGAGAGCGGTAAGGTCGCCTTCGGGCTGGCGCTTCTGGAGAACGCGGAAGAAGAACCCTGCAAGGTAGTCGCGATACCCGCCGAAGACCTGGAGGCGGGCGAGGCGCCCCTGCTCGAAGAAGCAAAGCGCAACCTCGCCCGGCTACCCTTCGACGAAATAGACGTGCTGATCGTGGACGAGATCGGCAAGAACATCTCCGGCGACGGCGCTGACCCAAACGTGACCGGCCGCTACCCGACCGATTCGGCCTCCGGCGGCCCGGCCGTGCAGCGCATGGTCTTCCTCGGTCTAACGGAAGAGACCGGCGGCAACGCCAACGGTCTCGGGATGGCCGACGTGGTCACCGAACGCCTGGCCTCCGGGATGGACCGCCCCGCCACCTACATGAACGCCCTCACCTCCACCACGCCGACGCCGGTACGCATACCGATGGTCATGCCGACCGACAGGATGGCTATAGCCGCCGCCCTGATCATGTGCGCCGGCGTAAAAGCCCCCGAAGCACGCCTCGTTCGCATACAGGACACTCTGAACCTCCGCCGGATATGGGTCTCCGAGTCGCTGCTGAACGAGGTGGAAGCAGATGAGAGGCTGAGCGTGCTGGAAGATCCACGTCCACTGAGCTTCAGCGAGGACGGCTCCATACTATAGTGGCGCGGTTTCGCGTAAGGCTATCCGCGCAGCCAGAGATAACGGAAGCTGGCCCGTAGCCTAGCTCATTAACTGCCCGCCGTTGACCTCGATGATCTCACCGACGAGGTAATCCGCGGCGGCGGAGGCGAGGAACAACACCGCTTTTGCGGTCTCTTCTGGCGTTCCCTCGCGTCCTATGGGGATAGTCCTCAGCAGGTTCTCGCGCACGTCAGGTGGTGTAAAACGGTCGTGGAAAGGGGTGGTTATAACGCCAGGGGCCACCGCGTTGACCAGGATGTTCTCGGAGACTAGCTCTTTCGCCATCGCGCGGGTGAGGTTACTGACGCCGGCCTTGGCCGTCGCGTAGGCGGCGGAGCCGGGACCGCCGCCGTTGCGGGCGGCAACGGAGGTCATGTTGACGATCCTGCCTCCACCCTGTCGCTTCATCATTGGCAAGACGGCCCGCGAGCAGAGATAGACGCTCTTCAGGTTAACGTCCATCACGCGGTCCCAGAGGTCTTCGGTCATCTCCGAAAAGCCGCGCCGCTCGATGAGGGAGCCCGCGTTATTGACGAGGGCGTCTACACGTCCGAAGTGATCTTCGATCTCCCCTACCATCCGCGCTACCTCGCCGGCGTCAGACACATCTCCCCCGACGAGCATCGCCTCACCGCCCGAAGCCTTTATCTCCTCCACGACTCTCCGCGCTTCCTCCTCGCTCGCGTTGTAGTGGACCACGACACGGTAACCCTCCTCCGCAAGGCCCACTGCCACGGCGCGGCCGATACCAGTGCTGCTCCCCGTCACCCACGCAACTTGCCCTGACTCCATCACAAATAGTGCCTCCTTGTAAATCAGTAAACTTTCGGCGCGTAGATACTGAAGGTCTTGAGCGGAAGATCGCCAGGGTTGGAGATCTCGTGCGCCTCGCCAGCCTCTATCACCAACAGATCCCCTTCCCGCAGGTCTTGCTCCTCACCCTCCACCACCGCGCGCCCTTCGCCGGACGTGATGTAGAGCCACTGGTCGCTGTCTGGGTGGCGATTGTTCGGGCCTCCAGTCGAGGAGCCGGGCGCGAGAACCATCGTGGCCGCCTGCGAACGCTCCGTCCCCACAAGCACTTTGAATCCGGTTGATGGGTCTATCCGAACTACTTCCATCTGCGTCTCCTTTCTAGAAATATATCCCGATGCGCGAGAGAAGCTTCTTCTCAGTCCGCATACGCTCCGCGCTCGAAGACTCGCACGCTAACTCATTGAAGTTCCAGTCAATCCCCATGCGATCTCGCCCATCAATGGTTGTGACGCGGTGTTTTGGACGCGACACCCCTGTACTTGAGCGCCGCTTCCATGACCGCCCCGCCGTCGAGCTGGCTCACGGAGTCGCGGTAGATCTCCTGCCAGGGCGTGTGGTTCTCCGGGAATGCCGGGACGCCATCCTCCTGTTTACGGCGCTCGATCTCTTCTTCGGACACCAGAGCGTCGCAGCGTCCGGCGCCGAGGTCTATGCGTATTGTGTCGCCAGTTCGTAGCCAGGAGAGGCCGCCGCCGGCGGCGCTCTCGGGCGTGGCGTGGAGGATCGAGGGACTGTCGGCGGTTCCGGACTGCCGCCCGTCGCCGATGGTGGGCAGGGTGTTGATACCACGCTTCAGAAGCGCGTCCGGGGGCTGCATGTTGACGACCTCGGCCGAACCCGGCCACCCGATCGGACCGGTCCCACGGATCACGAGTATGCTACGCTCGTCGAGATTCAGCTCCGGGTCGTTGATGCGGTGATGGTAGTCCTCCGAGCCGTCGAAGACTACCGCCCGGCCCTCGAAGACACCCTCGTTGCCGGGATCGCGGAGGTAACGGGCGCGGAACTCCTCGGAGATCACACTAGTCTTTATGATCGCGAAATCGAAGAGGTTGCCGGAGAGGACCAGAGAACCGGCCCGCTCCTGCAAGGGCTTGTCGTAGGCCGCGATCATCTCGCGGTCCACACTCTCACGCCCCGCGACGTTCTCGGCCAGCGTCCGCCCGGTGACGGTTGGAACCTCGCCGTCGACCCTGCCCGCCCGCAAAAGCTCCGATAGCACCGCGGGCACTCCTCCGGCACGGTGGAAGCGTTCGCCCAGGTACTCTCCGGCGGGCTGCATGTTGACGAGCATCGGCACCTCGTAGCCGTGCGTCCAGTCGGACGGTTCGATCTCCACTCCCGCGTGACGCGCCATCGCCATGATGTGGGGCTGGGCATTGGTGGACCCGCCTATGGCCGTTACCGCGACGATGGCGTTCAGGAAGGACCCGCGAGTCAGGACCTTCGAGGGCCGCAGGTCTTCGTGGGCCATCTCGACGATGCGTCGGCCCGTGTCGTAGGCCATCTGGCCGCGCTCGCGGTAGGGAGCGGGGATCATGGCGCATCCCGGCAGCGACAGGCCGAGCACCTCGGCCACGGAGTTCATGGTGGAGGCCGTCCCCATCGTGTTGCAATGCCCGGCGGACGTCGCGGAGGCCAGGGTCGCGTCGAAGAACTGTTTCTCGTCTATCTGTCCGGCGGCCAGGCGCCGCCGGCTCTTCCAGATTACGGTACCAGAGCCGACCAACTCGCCCTCGAAATAACCGTCGAGCATCGGCCCGCCGGAGAGCACGATGGCCGGGATGTCCACCGTCGAGGCGGCCATGATCCCGGACGGCGTGGTCTTGTCGCAGCCGGTGGTCAACACCACGGCGTCGATGGGATAACCGTACAGGATCTCTACCAACCCGAGGTACGCTAGATTCCGGTCGAGCGCGGCGGTCGGACGGCGGCAGTTCTCGAAGATCGGATGCACCGGGAACTCCATCGGGATTCCGCCCGCGTCGCGTATGCCATCCCGAACGCGCCGCGCGAGTTCCACGTGGATGCGGTTGCACGGCGAAAGGTCGCTGCCGGTCTGGGCTATGCCGATGACCGGCTTGCCGGAGCGCAACTCGTCCGGCGTGATCCCGTAGTTCATAAACCGTTCGAGATACAGCGCCGTCTGATCCAACCGCTCAGGGTCGTCGAACCAGTCGCGCGAACGGAACCGTCGCGTCTGACCGTCGGCCACGTCTACCCCCCGCTCCGCATGGGCGGCGTCGCCGTCGAGGTATTGCCGAGCGCCTGTATCGCCGTCGGGACCATCGTTAGCTCCGGTACGTAAGCGTGCGGCGGCAGCGTCGCCAGAAACAGACAGGCCGACGCCACATCCTCGGGCTTGAGCGCGCGGTCCCGGACCTCCTTTGGCGGTGGCTCGGGGCGATTGTCCAGGATGGGCGTATCCACTATGCCGGGCAGGACAGCGGTAAAGCGGACGCCGTTCTGATGTTCCTCGAAGCCCGCCGCATGGGCGAGTTCGGTCATACCCGCCTTCGACGCCTGGTAGGCCGGGCCGGAGGCGTCGGGCCAGCGACCGGAGACGCTGCTGATGAGGATCACGAGTCCGCGGGAGGCCCGCAAGTACGGGAGCGCGGCGTGGATCGCGTAGAACGCGCCCGAGAGGTTCACGGAGATCATGGCGTCCCACTTCTCGGGCGTTAGCTGCTCCAGCCGCCGCTCCGGGAAGTTCATCCCCGCCGCGACGACCAGGACGTCTATGCCGTCCGACTCCCCAACTTCCTCCACGGTCCGCCGAACCGCCGCTCCATCGGAGATGTCCAGGGCGTGGGCCGTAACGGCGCGATCCCCGGCGCCCTCCCGTATCGCCTCGGAGCGGCGGGCGGCGGCGTGGACCTTCGCGCCGGAGTCGGCGAAGAGGTTGGCTGTAGAGAGCCCGATCCCGCTGGATGCCCCGATTATGAGCGCCGACGTACCCGCGAGGGCTGCGTCTTGCATCATTCGCCCGGCTCCGCGAGGAAGATCTTGATCCGGGCCGACGGCCCGCGCACCAATTCCGCGAAGGCGTCCGGCCCTTCTTCGAGCGGCAACACCGGCGGAAGCTCCCCGATCCCGGCCTTCCCGGCAACGAGCCATTCGAGCGCCTGCTCGTAGTCGGGGGCCGTGTAGGCATACGACCCCTGAAGGTCGAGTTGCCCGCGCACGATGTCGTGAAAGCCGAGCGTCGTCGCGTCGCTGTGCAGCCCGATATACACGACCCGCCCGCCCGGACGCAGCAACTCCTCGACCGCCATGCGCCGCGTCGCTTCAGCGCCGACGGCGTCTATCACGAGGTCTGCGCCGAGTCCCTCCGTCGCCTCGTCCAGAGCCTCGCGGGCCTGCGCGGCGGACTCGTGGACCGCGCTGGCCCCGAGAGCGAGCGCCTGCTCCCGGCGCGCCGCTACCGGCTCGACGGCGTGGACCTCCGGGATGCCGTCGAGGATCGTGGCCTGCAGGCACATCAGGCCGATGGTTCCCGCCCCGATCACGACGGCGTTCTCCACGGCGCGGCCCGCGAGCCCGAGCCGCGCGGCGTGGACGCCGTTCGCCAGAGGCTCCGCGAGCGCCCCGACGCGCGCATCCACACCCTCCGGTAGCGGGTAGACGTTCGCCGCCGGGGCGAGCGTGTACTCGCCGAAGCCGCCGGAGGAATGGATGCCGACGAGGTGTCGGTCCCTGCAGAGATTCGTGTACCCCGCCCGGCACAGGCGGCACGTGCCGTCCCCGTACAGCGGGTTCACGGCGACAAGCCGGCCGACGAGATCCCGATCCACGCCGTCCCCGATCTCGGTGACGGTCCCGGCGAACTCGTGGCCCATGACTAGCGGCGGGGTCCGGTTGCCCATTTTGCCGAGATAGCCCTCGACCTCCGAGCCGCAGATGCCGGTCGCCGTAGGCCGCACCTTGGCGGCCCCCGGTCCCACCATCGGCTCCGGCACCTCTTCCACGGACATCCGCTCCGGCCCGTGCCAGACGATTCCCTTCATGCTCCCACCTTCCCGTTGTGAGTTCCGCCCTTAATTATTCTACGTTCGACGCGTCCGCGCATGTGGCGGACAGCAGGATTCCAGCATTCTACTTCGGGCTGTAGCGGTCCGGGTCCTGGAACACGTCTATGACGCAGGAGCCGGCTTCGAGACGGGCGGCGTGCTCCGCTCCGGCGGGGATGTCGTAGGTCTCGCCCGGTTCGTATTCTTTAGAATCGCCGTCTATGGTGAGGTGGAGCGTCCCCGTCACGACTATGCCCCACTGGGCGCCGTGGGAGTGGGACGGCACCTCGAGATCCTCTTCGGCGCGGAAGAAAACGGTCTGGCCCTCGGGGCTTGAGAGCAGCCATCCTTCGAGGCCGGTAAAGGGAGTATCTACCTGCGGGAGGGCCTGGATCCAGGCCGCATAAGGGTTCATCGTGGCTGTTCTCCTATCGTTCTCGACAGTTTGCGCCGCCCACGCGGGCGTCATTATATCGTTCTCGACAGTTTGCGCCGCCCACGCGGGCGTCATTATAATGATTCTTCCGAGGGGAAATCGACCGGACAGGTGGTGGTTCGATGAAGCGTTTGGATGGTAAAAGAGCCATAGTAACGGGCGCCGGCTCCGGTATAGGCCGCGCTATAGCGACCCGGCTCTCGAACGAAGGCGCCCGGCTCGTACTGGCCGACCTCGACGAAGCGGCCGTCCAGAACGTCGCCTCGGAGCTAGACGGAGAGAGCCTGGTCCACCAGGCGGACGTAACCCGCGCCGCCGACATGGAAGCCCTCGTCTCCCGCGTCACCGGTGAATGGGACGGTCTGGACGTGATGGTCAACAACGCCGGCGTGGGCATGGCCGCGACCGCTCCCGACACCGCCGAAGAAGACTACGACATGATGATGGACGTGTGCGTGCGCGGGACCTTCCTCGGCATGAAGTACGCCATCCCGGCGATCAGGGAGTCGGGCGGGGGGTCGGTCGTCAACATGTCCTCCATCGCGGCACTCGTCGGCCTCAACGACCGGGCCATCTACTGCGCGGCGAAGGGGGCGATCCTCGCCATGACGCGAGCCTCCGCTATCGACCACATCGAGGAAGGCGTGAGGGTGAACTGCATAGCGCCGGGAACCGTGGACACGCCCTGGATAGACCGGATAACCTCCGGCTACGACGACCCCGAGGAGGCGCGGGCCAGGATGGAGGCCCGCCAGCCGCACGGACGCTTCGTGCAGCCGGAGGAGATCGCCGCGATGGCCGCCTACCTGGCCTCCGACGAGTCCGGCTCCGTGGTCGGCGCGTGCATGGTCGTGGACGGCGGCATGACCGCCCGGTGAGCGGCAACCACAACCGGATCGTTGAGGTCGGCTACGATCGGATGGCCGAATCCTACCTGTCCACCAAAGATCCCGAAGACCCGCTGACGCTCCAGGCCCTCGAAGAACTGGCACGCGACCTGCCGCCCGGCGCAAAAATGCTCGACCTCGGATGCGGCGCGGGCGTACCGGCGACGCGCTGGCTCTCAGAGCGGGGATTCTCCGTGACCGGCGTGGATCTCTCGTCGAGACAACTGGATCTCACGCGGCGGTTCGCCCCCGGCGCAACTTTCATAAAGTCGGATATGACCGAACTCGACTTCCCCCCGGACAGCTTCGACGCGGTCGTCGCCCTGCACTCCATCATCCACGTTCCCCGCCAGGATCACCCAAGATTGCTGGCCGGTATTTATCGCTGGCTAAAGCGCGGCGGCCTCTTCCTGGCAACCCTGACCATGACGGACTTCGAGGGCGAGGACCCCGACTGGGAAGGCTGGGGCGCGGCCATGCGCTGGAGCCACTACGGCAGGGAGGCCAACGTAAGGATGCTCCGCGACGCCGGGTTCGAGATTCACTCCGCCGAGCCGCGCACCGGACGCGGCGCTGGAGACGACGAAGAGACCTGGCTCTGGGTCCTCGTCCGCAAACCAATATAGGGAGGAAAAATGCCGATCACGATAACCGACGTTGTAGCACGCGACATCCGGTTCCCGACCTCCGAGAACCTGGACGGCTCGGACGCCATGAACCAGGCCCCGGATTACTCGGCGGCCTACGTGACCCTGAAGACCGACACCGGCCTCGAAGGCCACGGCATGACCTTCACCATCGGTCGCGGTAACGAGCTGTGTGTCGCCGCCATAAACTCTCTCGCTCCACTCGTCCTCGTAAAGACCCTGGAGGAGTTCACGCAAGACATGGGTGCTTTCTGGGGCCACATGACCGGCGACAGTCAACTCCGGTGGGTCGGTCCCGAAAAAGGCGTCATCCACCTGGCGACGGCGGCGATAGTGAACGCCGTCTGGGACCTCTACGCCAAGAGGGAAGGCAAACCACTTTGGAAACTCCTCGTGGACATGAGCCCGGAGGAGATCGTCCGCTGCATAGATTTCCGTTATATAACCGACGCCCTGACGCCCGAGGAAGCTCTGGAGATCCTGGAGCGCAACGCGTCAACGAAAGCCGCCCGCGAGGCGGAGATGATCGGGGACGGCTTCCCGGCATACACCACGAGCGCCGGATGGCTCGGCTACTCGGACGAGAAGCTGCGCCGGTTGTGCCGCGAGGCGGTCGAGGCGGGCTGGACGCACTTCAAGATGAAAGTCGGCGCGGACCTGGAGGACGACGCGCGGCGGGCGGCTTTGATCCGGGAGGAGATCGGCGCCGACCGCAGGCTGATGATGGACGCGAACCAGGTATGGGACGTACCCGAGGCAATCGCCAACATGCAGCGCCTCTCGCGGTTCGACCCGTACTGGATCGAAGAGCCAACCAGCCCCGACGACGTGCTCGGACACGCCACCATTGCCCGCGCCGTCGGACCAATAGGCGTCGCCACAGGCGAACACTGCCAGAACCGCGTCATCTTCAAGCAGCTCCTCCAGGCGAACGCCATTAGCTTCTGCCAGATAGACTCCTGCCGACTCGGCGGTGTCAACGAAGTCCTCGCGGTACTGCTGATGGCCGCCAAGTTCGGCGTGCCTGTCTGCCCGCACGCCGGCGGCGTCGGCCTCTGCGAGTACGTCCAGCACCTCTCCATCTTCGACTACATCTACGTGAGCGCCTCGCTGGAGCATCGCATCCTGGAATACGTGGATCACTTGCACGAGCACTTCCTCGACCCGGTGAACATCAGGAACGGCCGCTACATGCCCCCATCGGCTCCAGGCTACAGCATCGAGATGAAGCCGGAATCCCTGAACGAGTTCGAGTTCCCGTCGGGAAGCGTATGGGCCGAGAGAGTAAGGAGCAGCGTATGATCAGTAAGGTAGCGGCGATCCTCGGAGTAGGGCCTGGGCTCGGAGCGGCGGTCGCGAGGCGCTTCGCCAGCGAAGGCTTCGCGGTAGCGTTGCTGGCGCGCCGGGAAGAGAGCGTCGCGGACACGCGGCGCGAGATAGAGAGATCTGGAGGTAGGGCGCTCGCCGTCTCCACCGACGCGACGGATCCGGCCTCTGTAGCCTCAGCCTTCGAGCAGGTGAGCGGCGAACTTGGCGCCCCGGAGGTCTTCGTCTACAACGCCGGAGCCTTCCAGATGGGAGGCATCCTGGACGTGACACCCGAGAAGTTCGACGAGTGCTTCAAGGCTAACTGCGCCGGCGCGTTCTACGCGGCGCAACAGATCTTACCGGCAATGATCGAGGCCGGACGCGGAACCATCCTGCTTACAGGGGCGACGGCTTCCCTGCGAGGCTCGGCCCGTTTCTCGGCGCTCGCGGTCGGCAAGTTCGGGTTGAGGGCGCTGGCGCAGTCGATGGCGCGTGAGTTCGGGCCGCAGGGTATCCACATCGCGCACGTCGTCATAGACGGTCAGATCAACACTCCCAGAGTTCGCGAGACGTCCCCCGACCGCGACGAGAATACCATGCTCGCTCCCGAGGCTATCGCCAATAATTACTGGCGACTCCACGAACAGCAGCTGACAGCCTGGACGCTGGAGCTAGACCTGCGTCCGTCGCTGGAGAGTTTCTAACCTCAGTCCAACAGGGCAACGTTACCAGTGCGGATCTGCCGCCAGGAAGTCCGAGAGCGCCTCGTGAGCAAGCGCCTCCGAGAAATAGTGCCCCTGGGCAATGTCACAGTCCATCTCTCGCAAGATCCGCAGTTGCTCGGAAGTCTCCACTCCCTCTGCTATGACCTCCATCCCTAAGGTATGCGCCAGCGCTATCATCCCCGCGACGACCGCCGTATCCTCAGGGTCCTCCCTCAACTCATCGACGAAGGAGCGGTCGATCTTCAGGTAGCTGACCGGGAAGCGCTTGAGGTAGGCGAGTGAAGAGTAGCCGGTGCCGAAGTCGTCTATAGCCAGCTTTATGCCCAGCTTCCGAAGCTCGTCGAGAAGCACGATATTGGATGACGCCTCACTCATGACCACGCTCTCCGTGATCTCCAGGATCAGACTGCGCGGGTCCAGTCCCGTCTTCTCCAGGATCGAACTGACCTCTTCGAGCAACTCGGGGAGTTGGAGTTGGCTAGCCGAAACGTTCACGCTCATTATCTGGAAGAGGTCCCTGTCGTGGCGCTCTTGCCACTCGCTCGCCTGCCGGCAGGCCTCTTCCAGCGTCCAGTACCCTATCGGGATTATCAATCCGGTCTCCTCCGCTACCGGCACGAACTCCTCCGGGGAAACGAGGCCCCGTTCCGGGTGCTTCCAGCGTACCAGAGCTTCGACGCCTATCATCCCACCGGTCTTCAGCGAGACTTTCGGCTGGTAGTGGATCACAAACTCATCCTGGTCTATGGCGCGGCGTAGATCTCTCTCCAGCTTCAGGCGCTCCAGGATCTGATAGTACATGACCGGGTCGAACACCTGATAGTTCGCTTTCCCCTTCTCTTTGGCCTTATACATGGCAAGATCGGCATCGCGCAGCATGGCCTCGGCCCGGTCCTGGCCGGAGGCGCTCAAGGAGATCCCGATGCTCGTCGTGACGAACACCTCCTGTCCCCTCAGGTTGAAAGGAGCTCGCAGAACATCGATGAGCCTATCCGCGACCCAGACGGCATCCCTTACACTTTTGACGTCTTCCAGCAAAATAGCGAACTCGTCTCCGCCGAGCCGGGCCGCGGTGTCTCCGGGACGCATGCATCCCTGAACGCGGTTGGCGACCGCCTTCAGCAACTCGTCCCCCACCTCGTGTCCCAGGCTGTCGTTGACGTTCTTGAAGTTGTCTAGATCCATGAACAGCACTGCCACCATGACTTCCTCGTAGCGCCGCGTCTGGGCGATAGCCTGCTCCAGACGGTCCAGGAACAGGGCTCGATTCGGTAGGTCGGTCAATGAATCGTGGAGCGCCTGATAGGTCAACTGCGCCTCAAACATCTTGCGCTCTGTGATGTCGCGAAGCGAGGCTAGTATCATCCGGCGACCTCCGTAGTCGACCGATCCAACACGCACCTCCACCGGGAAGGTCGTACCATCTTTGCGTTGGTTCACCTCCTCGTGGCTGAACGCGAACATCCCCGGCTCCCCGGTGGTCACGCGCTGCCAGAGCGTGCCGCCGTTCCTCTCCTTTAGTTCTCGCTCCTCCTCGGTCAGCATATTGTGGGAGAGGTCGTACACGGTAAGGTCGAGCAGTTCCTCGCGGGTATATCCAAGCAGACGGCACGCCTGGGAGTTGCAGTCAACGAGGCGACCCCTCTCATCGTGTACAAAGACGGCATCCACGGACTGCTCGAAGAGTTGCCTGAAGCGTTCCTCGCTCTCTTTGAGGGCCTCCTCGGTGCGCCGGCGCTCGGTGATGTCGGTTATGGCGCCAAGCGTACCTACTATCTCACCCGAGGCGTCTCGGTAGGGAGTCGCGTTGGTCTCGGCCCAGAAGAAACTGCCGTCCTTCCGTTTGAGATGCACCTCGTAGCGCTCGGACACGCCTTCCATCCGTTCTTTGTCGCGGCGAAGCATCTCCGGCCACTGCTCGGGCGGTAGGAGCAACTCGTAGGCCGGGCGTCCGAGCATCTCCTCCTCGGTGTAACCGGTAAGCTCCGTAAGGCGGGGGTTAACGTACAAGATGACGTCTCGCGGGTCAGTGATGAGCAATCCCTCGCCCAGGCTCTGGACCACCGTGCGAAGCCGTGCCTCCGATTCCTGAAGCGCCTTCTCCGCTCGCTCATGCTCGGTTACGTCGTGGACGGTGCCGATCATGCGCCAGGGCTCGCCTTCTTCGTCGAAGATCACCTCGGCCCGGCGGTAGACCACTCGCACCTCCCCGTCCGGCCTGACTATGCGATGCTCGAAGTCGTATGGCTTGCCCCTGTAGAGCGCCGCGTCGATGTTCTCCCTGACCATCTCCCTGTCCTCGGGATGTACACCCTCCATGAATTTTTTCAGGTATGGTACGAACTCCTGCGGTTCGTAGCCAAAGTTGCGGAAAGTCTCGTTCGACCAGTACACCTCTCCGGTCTTCACGTCCCAGGCCCAGTTACCGAGGTGAGTCATGCGCTGTGCCTCGGCCAGGCCAGCCTCGCTTCTCCGCAGAGACTCTTCTACGTGCTTGCGCTCGGTTATGTCGTGGGAGGTGACGATGATCCCCTCCACGTCGGGATCGTCGAGCAGGTTGACGCCGGTCATCTCGAGGTAGACCCAGGATCCATCCGCGGCCCGGAACCGGACCTCCTCTGTCGCAGTGGGTAGATTGGTCTCTATGCCCTCCACGAAGAGCTCCAACACCCTCTCGAAATCGTCCGGGTGCAGGTAGCTAAAGCCGTTGGTACCAACCATATCTTCGGGCCGGTAGCCTAGGACCCTCTCGGCGGCCGGGCTCTCGTAGCGGATGGTGCCGTCGATTTCCAGGATCGAGATGACGTCCGCGCCGTACCGAATGAGCGCACGGTATCGCTCCTCGCTCTCTCGCATCCTGGTGTAGAGCCGCGACCGGTTTATGGCGATGTTTACGTGCTCTCCCAGGGCAGTCATCAGCCGCAGGTCGTCCTCAGTAAGCTCTACACCCTCCGTGCTCTCCACGTTCAGCGTACCCACGATCCCGCCTTCGTGGAGCAGGGGGACGCAGACCTCGGAGACTATGCCCTCAACGGCGCCCAGGAAGGCGGGATCGCTACGGACGTCTCTGAGCAATACGGCCTGCCCGGTGCGCGCGACGCGTCCCATGATGCCCTTATCCGTGGATACCCGTTCGATCACGCTCTCGTACCCCACCTGATGCTGGAGCACTAGCTCTTCGCCCTTGAGCAGGTAGGCGCTCACCAGCGTGTAGCCATAGGTCCTGGCGATAGCCTCGACGACCGTGTGGAAGACCTCGGAGAGCTCCAACTCCCGCGCAAGTGCTGTGCGCACCTGATCCAGTAGGCTCAACTCCATCGCCTGGCGGCGGTAGCGTTTCTCGCTCTCCCGGAGTTCCTCCTCCGCGAGCTTGCGCTCGGTGATGTCCTGGATCTTGGAGATGAAGTGCAGAGGTTGGTTCTCCGAGTCCTTCACCAGAGACACGCTAAGTGAGACCCACACCGGATGTCCCTCGGCATGCACATAGCGCTTCTCCAGATGGTAAGTGTCGATCTCACCTTCCTCTATCCGGCGCGCGTACTCCAGACTGATCTCTTCGTCCTCGGGGTACGTGATGTCCTTATAGGTAGCGGCAAGCAGTTCGTCTTCGGAGTAGCCCAGAATCTCGCACAGCGCCCGGTTCACCTGCAAGTAACGCCCTTCGAGATCTACTATGGCCATGCCGATGGGCGCGCTGTCGAACGCTTCCCTGAAACGCTCATCCGCCTCGCGCTGCTCCTTCTCGAACTTCTTGCGCTCTGTAACGTCGAAGATTATCCCCTGCCAAAACCGGGGTTGGCCTTCCTCGTCACGTATCAGCACGGCATCATCCTGTAGCCACACGAGCCGACCGTCGTGGGCCATGACACGGTACTCTATACTGAAACCATCGTTTGTCTCAGCTTGAACTTCCTTGACTCTCACTTGCTGGCGGTCATCGGGGTGCAGTATCTTGTCCCAGTAGAAAGGGTCTTCTATGCAAGTGTCCTGGGGATATCCGAGTATCTCCTCGATCTGCGGACTGTTGTATAACGTGGCGCCTGTTTCGGCGTCCTCGATATAGATAATGGCCGGCACCTGCTCTACGAGTGTGCGGTACTTGGCTTCCGTCTCCCGATGTCTCGTTTCCGTCCGCTTGCGCTCGGTGATGTCCTTGTATTGCCAAAGGTGGCCCAGATATTCCGCTTCCACGAAGATCGGCACGTAATCACGCTCGAATACGCGCCCATCGGCGAGGAGAAGCTCTTCTCCGGTGACCGTCTGCCGTTCGCTGAGCACCACCTCGATCCGCCGCACGAAGCCATCCGGGTCGGCGAATAGTTCCTTGGTCTCCTCAGCAGAGTTGGAGCAATCCGTCCCGATAAAGGCTTGTGGAGAGACGGGTACGCCGAACATCGCGCAAAACTCCTGATTGACGTGACTGACACACCGCGAGCCGTCTTCGACAAGGATGCCAACTTGCAGGTTCTCGATCAAGGCGGCGAGCCGTGACGTCTTGAAGCGTAATGCTTCTTCCGCCTTCTTCCTCTCCGTATCGTCGGTTATGACGCCGATCCAAAACCGGTGGTTGCCCGCTTCGCCTCGCGCTACCGTGGCCTCGTCCCGGACCCACACGACACGACCGTCTTTCGCTAGCTGCCGGTACTCCGCTCTGAACGGCTCGTCGGTTGCGATAGCGTGGACAACTGCCGCGAGTACGCGCTGGCGGTCTTCGGGATGGACCATATCTACCCAAAGCCTGGTTTCGCCGATTAGATCGCTCGGACTATAGCCCAGCACCCCCTCGACTTGCGGGCTTACATACGTAGTGCGGTTAGGCTCACCGAATCTCTGTATGTAAGTGATCACGGGTACTCTTTCCACCAGATGGCGGTATCCGTCCCCGTTCTGCTTAAAAGGTTCAGTCATATTAAGCTGATGCAATCTGTCTGTCCCACTTTATATCTTTGCATTTTACCCGTTGTATACGCATCTGAATATGCATCAGATTATCCATTTCTTGAGATCCAAACTCCTGTCTCTCAACCCTTTATCGACGCGACGGCTCAGAAACTTTAATGGGATGGCATTTCGCGCTTTGCCGCTCGCGCCGAATCTTTCAGCACGAGCGACAGGTAAGCTTCCAGATTGCCGACAAACCGGTCGCGGAGACGACGAGGCCAGGCGGCTTAATATCGCCGTCCGCCCACGCGGTTCGACACCGACTCGAACGCAGAGCGCTCCACAGCATCGTCCAGAGGTTCGAGGTCGAACGAATCATCCATTCGCCGGAGGGCGTTCAGGATGAGTTGATCCGTGAGCCACGGGTTCTTTGGCAATAGCGAGCCGTGCAGATACGTCCCATAAGCATTGAGGTGACGGGCGCCTTCGGTGCCGTCCTTGCCGTTGTTGCCGTAGCCGGCAATGACCTCGCCGAGCGGCTCGGTATCGCCGAGGTGGGTGCGCCCGCCGTGGTTCTCGAAACCGACGATCTCCCGCACCTCATCCGTCTCCGGGGCGCGAACGCGCACTAACACGTTCCCGATCAGGCGTGCTTCGTCGAGTTTACGCGGCTCGGTATGCAGGTCGAAGATGCCGACGCCGGGCAGTTTCTCGCCCTCGGGGGTCTCGTAGGAGTGGCCCATTAGCTGGTAGCCGCCGCAGACGCCGAGGACCACGCCGCCGTCCTCGACCACGGCGCGCAGGTCGGCGCCCTTGGAGCCGGATAAGTCTTCGGCGAGGAGGGCTTGCTCGCGGTCCTGGCCGCCCCCGAAGAGGAAGATGTCGCGGCCGGTCGGGTGGATCTTCTCTCCGAGCCCCACGTCCACGACCTCGACCGGGATGGAGCGCCACTCGCAGCGTTTCTTTATGGAGATCACGTTCCCACGGTCCCCGTAGAGGTTCATCATGTCCGCGTAGAGGTGGTGGATCGTCAGCCTAATCTGTCGCACTGCATAACACCTTTCCTCGGCTCCTCCTGCCTTTGACCGAAACACCTATGGCTCCGTCCCAGATACGGATTAACTGGATGCAGAGAGGCTGCGGCAGGCTTTCGTACTGGTAGACATCCTACTCCCCGCGCTCCCGAAAAAGAGTTAACGACCACGACGGCCCCTACGATAGCGCATCTCGTCGAGTTCGGTGACCAGAGTCTGCCGCGGTACTCGAAAGAAGTCGAAGACCTCGTATAGTGGTTGGGTGAGATCATCGACCAGATCGTAGAGGCTGGCGTCTACGGAGAGTGCGTTTTCGATCTCGACAGACGCTGTGACACGGTCTTGCTGCGACCTCCTACCATGAGGTGTGGAATACATGAATGGCTGGGAGTTGCCCAGCGTCCGAGCGTCCAAGCCTGTCCACATCATCGTCACGCGCATGGAGGCTCCTTCACCCGCGAATCTGTTGGCGAACCGGTAGCCGTGCAGAAGCACTTCTCCTACGCGCCAGATGGGCAGGAGGAAATCGAGTTGCTCTCCAGGATTCCTCGCACCTTCCCATCCGGTGGAGTCCTCCTGGTAGCCTCTGAACAAGACGAAGCTGCCATCGGAACACGCTTTCCAATAGTCACTAGCCGCCGGGTCCGGCATGGCTTCGGCGAGCCAGAGTTCGACGCAGTTCTCGTGCGGACGCGGCCTAGCATCGTCTCGTTCCATGAAGATGCCAACGGGCCAGCCAGTCTCGTTACCCACCACGCGGCGTAGCTCGTCACGGAAGAAGGGTAGAGACAGGCCGGTTATCTCGGGAGAGATGGTGTAGGCTGCCCTCCAGTAGCCGAGGGCGAACGGGCCATGTTCGATCCCGCCGAAGCTCTGCTCGTTGAGTTCCTCGAACCGCTCCTGGGCGGTTTCGAGCCAGTTCCTATGACGGTCCGGAACCGGAGCCCCTTCAGTGCCGGTGGTTGCCGAGAACGGCTGCAAGATCGAGCTCACTTGCTCAAGAAGGTTATCCCTGTCGTTCAGTACGCAGCGGCGGATAAGCTCTTGCCACTCCTGGGCGGTCTGTGGCTCTTCGCTAGCGGGGCCGGGTCTCCTAATGTAGATCGCGTGCTGGCGCACATGCGCCCCGTTAGGGCCGTCCTTTTTGCACCGCACCGGGACGGAATGTCCTCCGGGAACAATTATTACGGGGTGTTCATCATCATTAGCGTCCGGTGCTCGCTCGACTTGGACGTGGAGCTGGGGGTCGGCGTAGCGGCGGACTATGCCGTTAACGGTATCCTGATCATAGCCACTAGTAACGCTAGCGGGCCGGGGGGCGGGTCCTCGGGTAGCGTCGTCGTAGCCGATGAGCACATAGCCACCGCCGTGATTCGCTAGTGCCAGGATGGCCTTAACTAGATCGGCCTTATGCTCTCCTTGGTTGAGATCAAGCCAACCCTTTAGCTCCACCTCAAGATCTTCCCTCGGATTACGAGACAGAGATTCCAACCGCCGCAGTGATGAGTCCATCTCGTACTTTCTGTCCTCCCTAATCGACCAGCCCATCGAATCCTAGCATACATCTCTTGGACCAGAGGCTCGTCGAGCATCACGGGGCATCTGCCGCGCTATCCCGCCTCCTCGCGAGCCTTACCCACTATGCAGTGAGCTGCACGGGCGTCGCCCCTGACGGCGCGACGCCCGTGCAGGATGAGCCTTTATGCCTCTTGCCGGATGATGAGCTTCACTTGTCCTCCCAGAACGGGTGCGTGTATCCCAGTTCGCTGAGCGTCTGCCGGATCTCCAGCATCGCCGTATACGTCGGCAGCACGTACAGAGTCTCGCCCGGCGGCGTCGCCGCCAGCGCCTCCCGAATGGCCTTCTTGCGTTCCGGGACGACGGAACCCACCGGAAGCTCCGCGTACTTCAGCCGCACGGCCATGTCATCCGCCCGGATACCGCTGACCATGAATGGCGGCAGGCCGTTCGTCCGGCCCTCCGAGTGGGCGTCGGCGAGCATCTCGAAGTCCACGTCCCAGAGCCAGGAGACGTCCCGGCCGTCGGCGTCGTTGTCGTTTATGGCGATGAGCACGTTGCGGGCGTCCGCGCCGGTCACGAAAGTACGCAGGATCTCGTTGAACCCGACCGGGTTTTTGATCAGCAGCAGGAAAGCCTCTTTCTCCCCAGCCTGCACCCGCTCGACCCGCCCGAAGGCACCACCGAACTCCGCCAGACCCCGAGTGATGTCGTCCAGTCCAACACCGGTCTCTCCGGCCACGGCGGCGGCGGCAAGCGCGTTGTAGACGTTATAGAGTCCCGGTATCTCTATCCGCGCTTCCGTCTCACCGGCGGGGGTCGAGAGCAGGAAACTCGTCCCTCGCGCCCCCTCAAGCCGCACCCGGCTCGCCCGGTAGTCGAGACCCGGCCGGCCGAAGTCGCAGGTCTGACAGTCGTAGACCCCGACGTGTCCCATGTACACGTCCTCGTAGACGAGCGCCGTGCCGCAGACCGGGCAGTCCTTCGAGTCGGCCACGTGTTGGAGGCGTCCGGTATCAAGGCTAGGCTCGTCCACGCCGTAGTAGATAGGGTTCCGGGTCTGCCGTCCGAGGCTCGCGACGAGTGGATCGTCGGCGTTCAAGATTACGCCGCCATCCGGCGGTAGGCTATCGAAGGCGGAGGAGATCACCTTCCCTGTATAGGCCAGCTCCCCGTAGCGGTCGAGTTGATCCCGGAACAGATTCAATACCGCGAGCAGCTTCAGGTCCGCCTCGGCGGCCACCTTCGGCACGCTCGCCTCGTCCACCTCGAAGAGTCCCATCTTCGAAGCGGGCTTCCCCGAGATACTCGAACCTGACACCAATGCGGCGGTCACACCGGTGACGAGGTTCGCGCCCGTGGAATTGTTGACGGCGCTAATGCCCGCCGTCTGAAGGATTTTGGACACCATCCGGGTCGTGGTCGTCTTGCCGTTGGTGCCGGTGATGGCCGCGGAGCCGAGTGAGAGCCGCCGCGAGAGCTTCGTGAGGACCTTCGGGTCAACCCTCCGCGCCACCACCCCCGGCATCGTCGAGCCTCCGCCGGTCTTCAGCGTGCGGCTCGCAAGCTGCGCCGAACGTGCGGCGATTATTGCCACCGAAAGGCGCGCGTTTTCGAGAGTCGAGTTCATAAAGCAAGATTATATTGACGAAGTCCCCTCAACGCTCGTCTTCCCAGTAGTCCGTCTCCTCCATACGCCCGACGAGGCCGAGACTCTTCGAGGGGCCGATAGCCTGTTCCCGGAGCGCCCGGATCAAGACCTTGCCCGAGCGAGGATAGAAAGTCACATCGTTCGGGTCGCGCTCGCCGAAGGCCAGATACTCCAGCTCTTCATCCCTGTCGGCCAGGAAACTGTGGGAGATGCCCGTGCCTGACGGGTAACAGATGACGTCGCCAGCCTCGACCGGGATGCGTTCTCCGTTCTGAAGCAAGGTTCCGCGGCCTCGTAAGATGTAGAAGATCTCCTCCTCTGCGGTGTGCGAATGCTCGGGGTAGGACTGGCATCCGGCGTAGACAATTATGCGCTTCAGGCCCACGTCCACGCTTCCCGCGGCCCGGCCCAGGTCGCGGCGCCGGATGCGGCAACGGCCTTCGCCCCATTCCTGATCCGTTATGTCTTCCAGATTGACCATGTTCGATTGACGCTCCACGCTGCTCTCCTTTCCTGGACAACACACCGATACTACATCGCCGTATGGGAGCTTCCAAAACCTGGCCGTTCTTCCAGGTGCCTCCGTCTCGGTCGTGCGGTAAAAATAGTTGATGGAGATCTTCGAGAACCTGTCGTCCAGTTCGAGGTTGGCGAACGCGGAGCTAGACGCCTACTCGCGGGCGGTGCGGGACGTAACGGAGAAGCTGGAGCCAGCGGTGATCCTGGTCGGCACGCCTTCGGGGCGCGGGGGCGGAAGCGGGATCATACTCGGCTATGATGGCGCGCGGGCAACCGCAGTGACCAACAGCCACGTCGTGCGGGGCTTGCGGAGCCGCCGGGCCGGGAACGAGGGCGGAGATATTCAGGTTACGCTCTCGGATGGGTCTTCGGTCCCGGCGGAGGTGCTGGGGGACGACCCGCCGAGCGATCTGGGCGTGATCCGCTTCGAGCCCGAGGAGGGGCCCACGGTCGCTACACTCGGCGAAGCGGGGAACCTCGTCGTGGGCCAGCTCGTCGTCGCCATCGGCAACCCTCTGGGCTTTCAGCGCAGCGTCACGGCGGGGGTCGTCAGCGCTCTGGGACGTTCGATCCGGGGCGAGAGCGGGCGTATGATCGAGAACGTAATCCAGACGGACGCGGCCATCAATCCCGGCAACTCCGGCGGACCGCTCGCCGACGCCTCGGGCAGGGTTATCGGCATCAATACCGCCATAATCGGCGGCGCGCAGGGGATAGGTTTCGCCGTCCCGGTCTCAGCAGCGTTCCGGCGCGTGGTCTTCGCGCTCGTCACCGAGGGCCGGGTGCGCCGCGCCTACCTCGGCGTTGTCGTCGAGAGCCGGCAGGCGCGCGGCGCTTTCGAGGGCGGAGCGGGGGTAAGGAACGTCGCCCCGAACAGCCCGGCGGAGCGAGCGAAGGTGAAACCAGGAGATGTGATCCTGGGCTTCAAAGACCAGCCTGTGCGCTCCAACGACGACCTGCTAAACCTGCTGGACGAGTCGGCCATCGGCGAGGACGCATCCTTGCGAGTCCTGCGGGGTAACAGAGAACTTACGCTCACGGTGCGGCCCCGCGAGCAGCCCGCGGAATAAAGGAGATACGACCATGCCGGACATAACACTTGTTGTAGAAGACCTCAAAGACGCCGAAGAGTCCGAGCGTCTGGAGCGCGCTCTCTCTCGGCTGGAGTTCGTCAACCTCGTGAACGTGGACCCGGAGAAAAGTCTCGTAGCCATCTCTTACGACGGCGGAGACGCGGAGCTACGGAAGATAGGGGAGTCGATAAACAAGGCAGGCCACGACTTCGAGCCCTCACCAGGCGCGGATAACGTCGCTGGCTGATTTTCGAAATCGGGGAGTCCAGGTTAGAGGCTTGCCGGTCATCAAACTTCTCCTGGCGAGCGTCGTCGCCTGAAGCTCCGGCGCTCTTCGTGACGTCCTCTACCCAGTCTCGGCTTTCCCGCCTTTTCGGCGGGTCCACAGCCACGCCACGGCCATAAAAACGGCCGCCGGCGTCAGGCCAATGACCCGCTCGATGCTCTCGTAGGGCGCCAGATAGCCGTGGGTCATCTTGTCGGCGAAGAACATCTCTATTGACAGGTACACCAGGAGGCCCGCGCCCAGGTAGACAAGTATGGGAAAGCGGTCCAGCAACGAGGTAAGCAGCGAAGCTCCAAAGACGACCAGCGGCACCGTGGTAGCGAGACCCAGGCCGATCAGTACAAAGTCGACCTCTCCGCCAATATTCGCGGCCTGGACGAGGGCTATCACGTTGTCCAGAGACATCACGGCATCGGCGATTATGATAATCCTGATGGCCTCCCAGGCGCTCTGGCCTGCCTGTACCTTATCTTCATCGTCGCTATCGTCCTGGACGAGTTGCCAAGCGATCCAGAGAAGAAGCAGCCCCCCCGCCACTTGAAGAAACGGTATCTCCAGGAGGAGGGTGATAACGGCCGCGAAGACGAGCCGCAGCCCCACCGCGCCCGCCGCGCCCCAGACGATCGCCTGCCGCCTCTGGGAACCGTGGAGGCCGCGGGCGGCGAGGGCGATCACCACGGCGTTGTCGCCGGAGAGGATGAGGTTTACGAGGAGCACCTTCGCAAGACCGCCAAGCCACTCTCCCGTTAGAAACTCCACCGAAACTTATACCTCCACTACCGTAAAATCTCCCGAACGCCAGCACGCTTCATGGCGCGAGGAAACGGGAGTCGATACTCCTAGACGTTTCGAACCGTATCTTATCAGGCGGATAAGACAGTTCCCGGCGCGGATTCCGAGAGGAGCTACAAGAGGCTAAAGACCGCTACCGCCACGAAGATCGCGTAGAGTAGCCCTCCGCTCAACAGATACAGCCCCCGGATGGACTTCTTGCTCCGGATCAGGGAATAGAGAAAAGCTCCCGAGATAAGCGCCAGCGCGACGGAGAAGACGTTCAGGAAGCTCAAGTGCCATTCCGTGAGCAGTATGCCTATGGAGACCGGTATGGTGCTTTGGAAGGCCAGCGCACCGGTTATATTGCCGAAAGCGAGGGTGTCTTTATTGTCTTTCATCCAGAGCATGGAGTTGAACTTCTCGGGCAGTTCCGTGGCGAGCGGAGCTATTATAAGGGCGACTAGGCCCGCCGGCACGCCGATGGATTTGGAGCCATGCTCGATGGCGCTGACGAAGAAGTGAGCGCCCAGCGCCATCACGACCAGCGCGCCGAGTGTCTGCGCTATCACGGCCCACGTCGGGGCCTGAGAACCGGAAGGCCAGAGCACGAGGTTCTTTGGCGCGTCATCCTCGCTCCCTCCGTCCGACTTCAGGGTCTTTCGAACATACAGGCCGTATGCTCCGAGCAGAACTATCACCACCGCTATCTTTATATAGATCGGCAAGACCACGAGTCCGGCGCCGGCAGCGACAAAGTAGAAGACCAGAAAGAAAGCCACGTCCCGGAGCGCCACTTCCCTGTCTATCACTACATCCGCGCCGTTTCCTCTGCGACGTCGGAATCCCAGGGCCGAAGCTCCAACCACCAGCATCGCGAGCGTCGTAAGCAAAAACGGCGCCCCGAGGATCGCGCCTATACCTATCGCCCCCGAAGCGCCCGTGCTGTCGCCAAAGATCATGGCTCCCAGAATGGCTACGAGCGGGATCATGGTCTCCGGCAATGCCGTTCCGACTGCCGCCAGCACGCTCCCCACGGCCTCCTGCCCCAGGTTCAACCGCTCCCCGAGCATCTCTACCGAGTTGGTAAACAGAATGGCGGCGCCCAGGATCGCGGTGAGAGAGAGAACAAGCTCGATTATCGTCAACTCAGACCTACTCTCCGGCCCTCGGGGATGCGTTCGTGCTAAATTCTACCCGCTGCCATGTGATCTAACCTGGAAGCCCAACCATGGAGAACCTGGAAAAAATCCTCGCCGCCGTCGCGGACGGCGCGCTCTCTCCCTCGACGGCCGCCGACCGCCTGAAGGGCTCGGAGGTGCGCTACGTGGACGACTTCGCCGTCCTGGACATGGGCCGCGCCGTCCGCAAGGGAGTCCCGGAGATCGTCTACGCGCGCGGCAAGACGCCCGAGCAGGTGGCGAAGATCTGCGCCGCCTTCCTGGAGGTCAACGACCGCGTCCTCATAAGCGGCGGCTCTCCCGAGCACGAGATGGAGATAGAGAAAGCCCTGCCCGGAGTCCCTATTCGGCACGCTGGCCGGGCCCTGGTCGCCGGGTCCGGCAAACCGAACCTCACTGGCGGCCGGATGGCGGCCTTTAGCGCGGGGACCTCGGACCTGCCGGTGATACGGGAAGCCGTCGCGGTGGCGGAGGAGATGGGTGTGTCGGTGATGAGCTTTCACGATGTGGGCGTCGCGGGCATCCACCGCCTCGCCGAGCCTCTTGAGACAGTGAAAAAATTCGATCCGGACTGTTTGATCGTCGCCGCCGGCATGGAAGGCGCGCTCCCAAGCGTAATCTCCGGCCTCGTCGACGTTCCGGTCGTAGGACTGCCCACCTCCACGGGCTACGGTCTGGGAGGCGACGGCACAGCGGCGATCCTGGGTATGCTCCAGACCTGCTCGCCGGGACTCTCCGTGGTGAACGTGGACAACGGCGTCGGCGCTGGAACCACCGCGGCCCTCATAGCCAACCGCGCCGCCCGCAGCCGGACGGCAGAGTCTCGAAACAACGGCCAGGTCCCCGAACCGGCCGGATAGCCTTGCGAGTCTTCATCGCCGTCTTCCCGCCGCTCCAGGTGAGAGAGACGTTGCACCGGACGGCTCGAAACCTCCCGGTCAAAGGCGGCGTCCGCTGCATAAAACCCTCAAACATCCACCTCACGCTGAAGTTCCTCGGCGACACGGGGGAAGAGGATCTGGATGAGATCGGCGCGGCTATAGCCGCCGTGTGCGAGAACCATGAGCCGTTCGAGATCGAACCACGCGGCTTCGGAGCTTTTCCTTCAGACCGCAAGGCCCGTATCCTGTGGGCCGGCATTAGCGAGGGCTCCAGACAATTGCGCAACCTGGCGAAAGACCTGGAGAACACGCTAGAGCCTCTGGGTTTCGCGCGCGAGCGGCGCGCTTTCACTCCGCACATAACACTCTGCCGTTCTCGCGGACTTCCGGTCAGTCTCGGGAAATGGGACCCCATATTGGAAGACCTGCGCTTTCGCGCCAATAAAATCGAGTTAATGGAAAGCTCGCTCCGGAAGGACGGAGCCGTCTACGAAGTTCTAAAGACCTTTGCCTTCGAAGGACATAGGCGAACTCTCTGAAAGCCCTCTACTACAGCGCGACCAGAGGTCCAACCGCCATGAGTAGGAAGAGAAGAATCAGGATCATGACGACTATCGCTATGAAGTTGTTTCCGCTCACCCGGCCGTGCCTTTCCAGACGTGTCTACTACATGAAGCTCGGAGTAATTTTATATCTTGCCCGTTAGCGCCGCCAGTGCCAGCTAGAACTCGTTGGCGTAGAATACCCGTCGGCCCGGCGGCACGTCGGATTTCTTCAAAGCGTCGTCGCGCTGCTTGTGAAATTCCTGCACCTTATCCGCAGCGAGACGCACGATCTGGTCAGGATGCGATCGCAACTCCAGGATAGACTTCCACCCCGCCTCGATCTCGATATCCTCAAGCCCTGCTACCGGTCGCGGCTCCTTGTAGAAGATCTTGCACTTATAAGAGTCCGCGAGCGCGTCGTGTATCACCAGGATCATCTCCGGCCGAACCATGACCGCCTGGGGAATACTCTGGAGCTCATACATCACTCCCCTGCGGCGGTATACTTCCCGCTGCCGCTCGTCACGAACGATCTCACCAAATTCATCACCTTGAATCATAGAGTAAGCCTCATCTCGCTCTCTCTCGGCCTCCCGAACCCACCGCGCCACCCCGTCCATGTCCAGGCGCGTCTCACAGGCCGGACACCGATACCCCGACCCCACCGTCATTCTCAAGCCCTCCAAATGCAGGCAGTTTTCCATTACCCTCACCATATAAACTCGCATTGTACTCCGTTCTATCTCAAAAGCGACTCTAATCCACTGCCTGAAGATGCCATTGACCTATACTTTAACTTTAATCGTTTGACTCGCCCGAGCATCGCCGTCAACTACTCTCACGAGTAGTTTCAGCCGCAAAATCAGAGAAAGTTAGCGCATAATCGCATATATGATTCGGTCTCATCCTCGTCGAGGTCATGCGCGCGATTCGACGCTCTCCTAAAAAAGCGTAAGACCCGATAAGGACCTCTGGCGCGCTATATCTTAGATACAGGCTTACACTTGGTGGGTTACTCAGGCGTGTAGATACGGCTGCTGGTATGCTCCGCTGCATGGGAATGCGAGGCGAGGAAGCGTACTTGATCTTTAATCCGGCGGCCGATAAGGGCCGGGCGGCAAGGCGTAAGGAGAGTATTTCACGCTCTCTAAAGGAGCGCGGAATAGAAGCGATCTGGCGCGTCACGGAGGGTCCGGGACACGCTGGACAAATCACCGCAAGCCTGCCGGATGACGCGCTGGCGGTGGCGGTTGGAGGAGATGGAACGGTCCACGAGGTGGCGAGCGCGTGTATAGGCACGAACCGGCTTCTGGGAGTCCTTCCGGTTGGAAGCGGCAACGATTACGTCAAGGCTCTTGGAATGGGAACCAAGCTGGAGAAGGCACTCGAAGCTCTGGCTGAGGGGCGGGAACGCACTGTGGACGCGGGCGAGGTCAACGGCGTGAGGTTCAACAATGGTCTGGGCATCGGTTTCGATGCGGAGGTAGCGGAGGGCGTGAGCCGGGCGCCGGTCTACCTGAGTGGCGTGGGACGGTACCTGTGGTCGGTGGGCCGGTTGCTCTGGGGCTTCCGGTGCCACGAGGCGACTCTGAAGCTCGATGGAAAGCGAGTAGTCGAGACCAAGACCATACTGATAGCGGCGGCGCTCGGCACTACCTACGGGGCGCGGTTCAAGCTGGCTCCGGAAGCGCGGCTGGATGACGGGCTCTTCGATGTGCTCTGGTCCGAGGAAGTGAGTCGGGCCGAGGTCCTGCGGCTCATACCAGCAGCGCTCGGCGGCACGCTCCTGAAGCAGAAGAAGGTGCATCTGGCACGGGTGAAGGAAGTCGAGGTGGACCTCGCGGAGGAGGTTCCAGCGCACGTCGACGGAGAGATGCTATCTCCCACACGCTACTTTCAGGCGCGGGTGCTGCCGGGCGCGCTGCGTGTACTGGCGCCGTGAAGGTACAAGAGGGAATAGATGTTTGGCGTTGGAGCACCGGAGATGCTTATAGGAATTATCTTTATCTTGCTCCCTCTAATTGCGCTGTTCTTCGTGGTGCGGTGGGCGGTTGCAAGCGGTGTCCGCGACTCCTTCGGAGGAAGAGCAATGAGTAAAGGAAGCACGACGTGCGGGATGACGAGCGATACGCTCGCGGCGAGATCGGCCGGGAAGAGTACGAGCGTATGCGAGCGGATATCGAAGCGGAGTAGCGGAATCGGTAAGGTTGTCCGGTGCATCTATTCGAGCATCCGGTTTTGTGGTAAAAACTTTTCCTACGCCTTTGACGTATAAAGGATTCGAGAGTCATCAGAGGATTAGGTAGCGGATGAGAGCGTTTGTATTTCCTGGACAGGGCGGCGGAATAGCGGAACCGGTGGCGGAACTTCTTCCGGCCATCCGGCGGATCGTTGGCGAGCGGATTCCGGATCAAGTCAAGTTCTTCGCCAACGCCGTCCGCGACGCCGACGAGAGCCGGGAGTTGGCGCTGCGCCCGGACTTCGTCGCGGGTCACTCGCTCGGCGAGTATGGCGCGGCCTACGCCGCCGGATGCTTCGACTTCGATACCGGCCTGTGGATGGTGGCCCAGCGCGACCACTTCCTCGCGGAGGCGGCCAGGACGAACCCCGGCGGCATGGTCGCCGTCCTCAAGACATCTCCCGAAGAAGTCGAGAAGGCGTTGGACGAGCCAGGCGGCGCGGTAATAGCCAACTACAACTCACCGCGCCAGACCGTCGTCTCGGGACTGCGCGGCGCTCTGGGAGACGCCGTCGCAAAGATCCGGGGCCGCAAGATCCCGCTCAACGTCGCCTTCGCCGCGCACTCCCCCTACGTCGCCGCCGCCGGAGAGAAGATGCGCGAGGTCCTCGATTCCGTTGAGTTCCACGCGCCGGAGGTCCCGGTCATAAGCGCCGTGGACGGCAACGTACTGGAGAGCGCCGAGGCCGTGAAAGAAGCGCTCAAGAAACAAATGGTCGCCCCGGTCCGCTGGGTCAAGGTCGTCGAAACGCTCGCCCGGATGCGGGTGGAGGAGTGGATCGAACTGGGTGGCGGCAACGTGCTGACCAGGATGCTGAAGGACTTCGACCTTCCATCCCTGAAAGGCATCGCCTTCGAGGACCTGCGCGTGCGTCTCTACGGACAGTCTCAGAACTTTCTGCCGGGGTCCGATGGGGAAGAACAGCCCTCCTAGGGCTATCGTGAACGTCTTCTTCGACGTGCAGGGAACCCTGGTCTCTGGCGGAAGAGCCAGGCCATTCGCACGGGAAGCGCTACTTGAGATCACACAAATGGGACATCATCCTTACCTGTGGTCCAGTGCCGGTAGCGCCTACGCCGCGAGCGCGGCGAAACTCCTTGAGATAGAAGACCTAATCTTCGGTTGCTTCGGCAAGAACTCTCACATACCCGTAACCGTGGATTTCGCGGTGGACGATCATCCAGACTTCGCCGCGCGTCACGACGGCTACACGATACCCGCCTTCGATGGAGAGCCGGACGATACCGAACTGTGGAAGGTAGTAGAGCAGCTCCGCCGATAACCTGTAAGCAATCATCCATCAGGGCCGTGGGCATCCGTATTTCCAGGTACGCGAAAGGGCCGGGACGCCGCGCCCCGACCCTTCACTGAATGCCTGCCGCGGGATCTACCTCGTGGCTTCCGCCTCTGCCTCGGCCTCCGCCTTCTCCTCGCCCATAGCACCACCGGAGATCTGAAGTACCTCATCCTCGATGGAGGAAACCGCACCCTCCATGCTGGACCAGACACCGATGCTGAACCCTTCATCCAACGGGTCACCGAGCTTCTGCCCGTACTCGACCGAGTCTCCCTCGGAGACCAGCGGAGTAACGGGCTTGAGGAAGCGCCCGCCGAGCGGGAGACTCACGCCACTGACCTTGCCGACGAGAGAAATAACCTCATCCGGACGCTTGGTCTTGATGTCCGCGTACTCCTTGGAGGCCACGCCCTTCGGGATAACGAGGAAACCATTGGTCGTCCGGCGCACGAAGGCGTCGCCCTCGCCGAGCGACTCTATTCCCATCTCATTCAGGTACGGTCCGCCGTCGATAACGGAGAGCTTGCCAGCCTCGGCCTCTATATCCACGCCCGAGAGCTCCAGCAACTCGGTCGCCGAAGCCCCCAGCGGACACTCGAAGAGCTTCAACTCCAACTCGGGGCCGAAGACCTGGCAGAACTTGGTGGTCACGGGCTTGCCGAGGAAGAGCGCGTTGTAGATGTTCAGCAGCGTCTCGGAGTTGTTGACGATGTGTCCGGCGTCGAGCGGCAGTCCCGGACGCTTGTTGCCGTCAGGTAGCTCGATCCGGCGCGGGACCCACTTCTCCTTGTCCTCGTTGAAGATGTTCTTGATGAGCGTCTTCTCCTCGCCCATCGAGTACTTGTCCGCGACGTGGACCACCTGGTAGAGGCCGTTCGCATTCTCGTCGTAGCGGGAGAACCACTCCTCGTCCTTGAAGTGGACGCCCATGATGACTTCCTCGATACCGAAGATATCCTTCATCGCCTCGTAGAGCTGGAGGAACTCATCAAAGTACACCCTGTGGAGCATCTTGTCTCCCCAGTAACCCGGCTCCGACTCCGTGCAGTTGACGATCAAACGCGGCTGCGGGTTCTTCCACTTGAAGTACGTCGGGAAGCCGCCGCCGCCCGCCCCCACAATGCCAGCCTGACGCATGATCTCGACAGCCTCGTCCTTGCTTAGAGCCTTTACCTCTTCGAGACCACGCTGCTTCAACTCAGCCAAAATTCTTTCCCTCCGTGCGCTCTATACCTAAGGTACTTACAGTTACAAACCTCGTTCAACTGTTACAGGCAGTATACTCCTTGACTTTTTGTGTTACTAGTTCCACACAAAGCCGTCTGATACAATTTTGGTGTTCATGAAGATTTCTCGTAGAACCGCGAACCTGCTCCTCATAATCGGCATCTATATGCTGCTCACCTGGGGAACGAGGCTGTTTACGTTCTACACCCAGTTCACTGCGGGAACTCTAATAGCGCCCGGCGTACATTTCTCGCTGGTCGTGATCGGGCTGGCTATCGGCGTTTATCTCAGCTATCTCGGCGTAAAGGCCCGAAAGGCCACCTGAAGAGAAGCCTAGAAGCCGGAAACTACCTGTTCGGCGGGTAGCGAAACTCCCGAATTTCCTGAGGAAGGTCGGCGGTGGAGTAGTTGGGTACGGCCTTCCGCAGAAGCGAAAGTGACTTCCCCATCTCCTGGCCGCGAGCGTGGAAGACCATCTCGTCTATTATCTCGGAGAGGTCCGTGCCGTTTCTCACATCCTCCGAGGTTAGCTGGAAGACCATCGGGTGTCCGGTCGTCGCGCGCTGCTCGCCCTCCTCGAAGAGCTCCTCGCGCAGCTTCTCGCCGGGACGCAGGCCGACGAACTTCATCTGGACGTTCGGGGCGCCCATTATCTCGATCATCTTCCGGGCGAGGTCCGTTATGGCGACGGGACGGCCCATCTCCAGGACGTATGTACCGTAGCCCTCGGCCATTGCTCCGGCCTGAAGGATCAGAGAGACAGCTTCCGGGATGGTCATGAAGTACCGGATCATGTCCGGGTGCGTTACCGTAACCGGCCCGCCGGCCTCTATCTGCTGGCGGAAGGTCGGCACGACCGAGCCGCGGCTCCCGAGCACGTTGCCGAACCGCACCGAAGCGTAGACCGTCTCCGGGTACTCCTCCGCGAGGTTCCTGGTGAGCATCTCGGCGAGACGTTTGGTGGCGCCCATCACGTTGGCGGGGTTCACGGCCTTGTCGGTGGAGACGTTGATGAACTTGCCCGCCCCGTAAGCTCCGGCGTTGCGGGCGACGTTGAGGGTGCCGAAGACGTTGTTGACGATGGCCTCGGTCGCCTGAAGCTCCATCATTGGGACGTGCTTGTAGGCGGCTGCATGGAAGACCAGTTGCGGCCGGTAGTGCTCGAAGACGAAGCTCACGCGCTCGGGGATGGTCACGTCGCCAACGAAGATCTCCGAGTCGTGGAACTCCTCGCGGCGAAGCTCCTGATTTAGATAGTAGAGACCGCTCTCGTCGCGGTCGAAGAGGATTAGCTTCGCGGGACCAAGACGTGAGATCTGACTTGATAGCTCCCTACCGATGGAGCCGCCGGCGCCAGTCACCAGCACCCGTTTACCGTTTACGTACTCCGAGAGTACGCCGAGGTCTATGTCCACCGGCTCGCGGCCCAGGAGGTCTTCGATCTGTAGCTCGCGCAGCTTGAAGGTACCCTGCGCCAGGACCTCGCCGAGGTCCGGCATGACCTTCACCTCTGTCCCCGCACTCGTGCAGGTGCGCCATATGTAGTCCATCTGCTCGCGGCTGGCCTGAGGCGTCGCGATTATTGCCTGATCCACACCGTGCTGGGCGATGACCTCTTCCAGATCCTCAACCCCACCTATGACCGACACGCCCTCGATGTGCTTGCCTACGTCGCGCGGTGACTCGCTCACGAAGCCGACGATATGTGTGTTCATCCCCGGCGAGCGCCATACGTGCTGGGCGAGAGCCACCCCCGGCTCCTCCGTCCCGACGATGACCGTCCTGGTCTGGCGGCCGATCTCCCGCAGCGACAGCTCGTAGAACACCCGCGGATAGAGCCGCACGGCAACAAGCTGCACGTAAGCGAGTACCGAACCAATAAGGACCACCGCAAGCGGGGTGGGGTTAAGCCTGAGAAGTCCAATACCTTCCGGTCCAACGATGAAATCAACTATAAAGAGTATGCCAGCGGCTATGAAAGTCGCGCTCAATACTCGAACACCCTGGTAGATACCAGTGTAGCGCAGGATGCTCTGATAGACGCCACTCTCCCTCAAAAGCGCCACGAACACAACAGCAGAGAAGATCGCGGAGGGCCAGAATGTGTGCCAGAAAACTGGCAGTGGATCGCCATTGAACCTGAACAGCAGAGCGACGGCGAATGATTCCATGACTATAACCGCGTCCACGAGCATCGCCGCCCAGCGTCTAAATCCTGGCGGAGACTGCTGAAAGGACCTCTGCAGCCATCCGACGGGCCGCGTTACTCTCCGTCCCATCCCCCTCATAAAATTCATAGGCCTCATTCTAGCCCCAACCGTCGCTTCTATCTACCTTTCAAGTGGACCCTTGGTTGTCGCCAACCAGATACGGTAGCAACGCAAGCCCTATACACAAGCCCAGGGCCAATACTATTCCGGCCAGCATCATGGCTCCGCCGTTCGCCACGAGCAGCGCCGAGAAGCCCGCCAGAACACTCGCCACGTAGTACAGGTTGCTCGTACGCCGGTGCATCGCGGCCGTGGGCGTTATCCGCTGGTAGACGTGCTCCCGGTGCGCGGAGAAGATGTTTTTACGGGCCACAAGACGCCGGACCAGCGTGTACCCCGTGTCGAAGAGATACGGTGTGAAGACCAGCACGCAGGCGATGAACGGAAGGGGCGTCCATTCACCGCCGTTCAGCGGCGCGTAGAGAGCAAATACCGCGAGTCCGAACCCGAGGAAATAAGCGCCAGAGTCGCCGATGAAAATAGAGGCGGGACTTATGTTCCAGATCAAGAACCCCGCCACCGCACCAGCCAGGGCAACGAGCGCCATCCCCGCCTCTCCCGCGAGCGACGCCAGGAAGAGCACGTTGACGAGCGCCACGCCCCCCGTGAACCCATCTATACCGTCCATGAAGTTAAAGGCGTTGCTGAGGGCCACGATCCAGAACACCCCCACCGCGAAGACCACGACTTTCAGGACTCCGGGCGCCGAGAATATCTCCGGCGGATAGATGAGTAGCAGCCCGGCGGCGACGAACGTCTGGGCGAGAGCCTTGACCTTGAAACCGAGGTTCGAGAGGTCGTCCGCGAGTCCCATGACACCGACCAGAGTGGCGGCCACGAGTAGCGGCCACGCTCCATCGAAACCCGTCAGCGCGAAGCCGGCCCACACGCCGAGGATTATCGCGACCCCGCCGAGCCGGGGCGTTGGGACTTCGTGCGAACTGCGGAGGTTCGGCACGTCGAGCAGGTTCTGTCCGACCGCGAACCGGACGAGCAACGGCACCAGCGCCGCAGCCAACAAGAACGCCACTCCCCCGGTCAGCGCCCCCTCAGTGGCGCTCATCACCGCACCATCCCCAGCTTGCGAAGCCGGGAGACCTCCAAGGCTATGCCCTCCGCGAAGGCGCGGGGCGCGTAGCAGAGATCCCGCTCTGCTTTCTCGTAAGAGTAGGCCTTGTCCTCGCGCAACCGAAGCACCTGCTCGGACTTCACCGGCAGCGGCAGGCGCGCCGCCTCCGCGGCCTTCAGGGCCAGGCGCGCCGGTTCGAGCGGCACGGAGACGAGGCGCGGCTTCCTGCCGAGAGCGCGGGCGGCGATCAGGACGAGGTCCCGGTAGGACAGAGGTTCGGCCCCCGGCAGGTCGTAATTCTGGCCCGTTGCGGCGGGGTTTTCCAGGGCCGCGAGGACGCCGCTGGCGCAGTCCTCGTAGTAGACGGGCTGCCAGAGGTTTTCGCCAGAGCCGAATATCGGGAAGACGGGCGAGCGGTCCAGGAAGCGGAGCAGGTGGCGCATGTTCTTGTCCAACTCGGAGCCGTAGATCATGGCCGGCCGCGCGATGGTCCACCGGAGGCCGCTATCGTGGATCATAACCTCCATCCTCCGGCGCATGCCGGAGCGGAATTCGTACCTCGAATGCACGCTGGTACTGCCAACGAGCGCGAGCCGCTCCACCCCGGCGGAGCGCATGGCTTCGAGGACCTGTGGCGTGTGCTCGATACCCGCGACGTGTACGAGGGCGTCCACGCCGCGGAGCGCCCGCGAGAGATCCGTTTCGTCCGAGGAGTCCCCACGGACTATCTCGACCCGGTTCGGGTCCAGCCTCGTGGCGTTCGGGCTGCTCTCCCGCAGCAGGCAGCGAACCTCGTGTTCAGCCTCGATCAGCAGTTCGAGCAACGCTCCGCCCAGCAACCCGGTAGCTCCCGTTAGGAGGGTTTTCATCCACGCACCGCCATGTCGAAGTCTGCCATACGCGGAACTATATAAGCGTTCCCCCGAAAGCGGTAAAAACGGTTAGCGTCAAAGAGGTTCAGCCGGTAGTCTCGCCGCCTCCCGTGGTCTTTTCGCCGCCACCACCGAGCAACTGAACGAGACGCGCCCGGTTCTTATCCTTCTTGACCACGTACTCGATCTTCACCTGCTTGCCCTTCTTTATGTCCGAGAACTCCGCTTTCTTGCTCCCCGACATGATCTTGGCGCCCTTCCCGGCCCTGAACTTCATGGGCTTATCGCCAGTTTTGGAATCTTTCGGCTTCAAGGCGAACTTGTTGGTCTTGGAGTTCACCATCACGACCGTACCGATCGCGGTCTTCCGGTCGGCCTTCTTCCCGCCGCTCTTCTTGCCTTCATCCTTCTTGGCTTTCTCTTGCTTTGCCTGGCCGGAGTCGCTGTTAGATCCGCTCTTGGGCTGGTCACTCGCCCCGCACCCCGCCAGCAGGCTGGCTACGAGGATCAAAACGGCGAGCAGAGATGCCAGAGAATGGTTTCTGGAACGCAAGAAAGTCTCCTTACTTTTTTGACGTAACTACGGAGCGTAAACCTATCAGATGAATCGGGCGGTTACCAACGTCTTCTGGAGTTAGGAGATTTGGTCCAGGATCTCCTCGACGTCTGCCTTCGAGTAGAAGCGCCAGTACGCGCCCTCGCTCTTCAGGAGCGCCTCCCCCATTTTGAGCATCTGCTCCCGGTCGTAGAGGGCGTTGAGGTTCTTGCTCTCCAGGGGCTCGTCGAGCGTCCCGGCCGCAGGGACCATGACCGAAAGCGCCCGGCCACCCGAGGACACAAGGTCTTCGTAGCGGATTACGTTCTCTTTTGGCAGATGCTCGTGGAAATGCTCGAACTGCCAGGAGAGGAAGTGAAGCCGACGCTCCACCGGATCGGCAATGTTGTTCGACGAACGCGCGAGGTCCTCGTCGAGCAACATCGCCGCGGGAGGCTTCTTGCGTTTCCTCTTGAGGGTGCCGCCAGAGGCGACGACGGAGAGTGGGTTGCGGACCATCGCGTAACAGGGGAACCGCTCGACCAAGTTTGGCAGAAGAGCAGTAAAGGTGCCAGGGTCCTTGACGATCAGGTAGAAATCCCGGCTGAGGTCCTTGCCGACCTCGATCTCACCCCGGTCCATCCTGTTGCGTCGCTTCCCGTCTTCGGAAACCTTATCCTCGAAGCCGTTGTCCGGCACCTTCCCGCCAACGTGCTTGGTGACCACGCGCCCGGTCATGAGAGCCCTGCGACGCATCCTGCGGTAGAAGCGCTCGACGAGGTCACAAGCCTCTTCACCCGATAACCCCTCGAACCTGCCCGGCGTCATGGGCTCGGCCAGCGCTACGGTATCGGGGAGCTTGTTAAGCAGATGACAGGCCAGCGTTGTGCCGCTCCTTCCAAGCCCCGTAAGCACCACGTCGCGGCGCCTCGGCTCTGGGAGGGAGTTCGTATCCGGGGCGTTCTCTCTGCGTAAAAAGCGCATGGAGACATGTTAACCGGGGAGGCTCGTAATCTCCAGCTACAGTCCTCGTGAAGCTCTCGGACGGATCGGGGTGGGTCAGAACGACGAAAGCGGTTGGCTGCGCGGTCCATCCTCCCGGAAGACGGTCGCTCCAGCGCCGTTGATCCAATCTTCCCAGAGGAAGGACTCCCATAACGGGTAGGGCAGCGACTCCTCGCTTGGGGGGTGTTCGGACAGGCGCTCGGCGCAGTGCCGCCAGAAGTCCGCGTATCCTCCGAAACGCCCGCTCAACCGCGCCGTGTCGCCTCGGTGGAGGCGAGCCAGGTAGACGAGCGCGTCGGCCGGCGCCCGGCTCGCGGAGCGGGAGTGGACCTTACCCTCGACACCGGTGGGCCTGAAAGAAGGGTCCACGTCCAGGAAAGCGTACAAACGCGAGAGTAGCTCCGCGGGGAACATGCTCACGTCTTCGAGGAAGCCCACGAAGATCCGGTCCTCCTGGTAGAACTCTCTCCAGACCTCCAGCGTTTGCAGGTAGTCGGTGCGCAGCAGAGACCCCTCGCTCTCGAAGTTCCGGCGGAGGCGATCCTCGCCCACGGAGGCCACAGCTCTCTTCTCGATCTTGCCGAAGTGCATGACCGCCTGCGACCAGGCCCTCTCGATGGGGTTACGCATCATGAAGATGATCTTCGCGTCGGGCATCAGCCTGTTCACGTGGGCCACGGCGTCCGGCCCGAGCATCGAGTAGGAGGGCGTTATCTCGCCGACCACCTTGCCCCGCCCCGGCTCGAACAGCGCCGCGTACCAGCGGTCGTCGGGCCTCCCCGCGTAGTATCGCAAGTCCCAGCGAAGGTCCTCTCTGGAAAGAGTCTTCGCCCTCTTTCTGGAAACTCTCCTCAGATACCTCCCGGAGCGCCTCCTGACCTGCCGCCGCCAGCGCCGGTCCACGACGCTTCCGCCGAGCAGCTTTCGTAGGAGCCTTGGCGCGACGTTCGCGGACTCGTATACCTTCTCGTCGAAGTAGTGGATCTCCTTGAGAGGCGGCATCCAGATCTCCGGGTGCAGACCGAGATGATGACTCACCCACGTCGTCCCCGCCTTCTGCGCCCCTATCCCCAAGAAATCAGGGTACAAGAGCGCTCCTCACGTCCCACCCCGCGACCCGCCCCGCGACATGGAGGAGAGCGCGCCGCTCTGGACGGCGACCTTCTGCGCGTCGCCCCACTCCTCCCAGAACCGCGACTCCCACAGAGGATAGGGAATCGACTCCTCCTCGGGGGTGTCGTTTATGAGCCGGTCCGCGCAGTACAGCCAGAACGAGGCGTACCCACCGAAGCGCTCGCTCAGTTGCACCAGTTCGTCGTGGTAGATGCGGGCCAGGACCTTCGCGTGTCTGGTGGGAATAGTCTCTACGGAGCGGGAGTGGATCTTCCTCTTTATCACGCGATATTTGACGGTCGATTCGGCCCCCAGGAACCCGTACAGGCGTTCCAGCAACCGATTCGGCGCGAGGCTCACGTCTTCGAGGAAGCCCACGAAGATCTGGTCGTCCGGGTAGTAAGATCCCCAGTTCTCGAGTGTCCTCTGGTAGTCGCTGAACATGCGCGGCCGGTGTCCGAGGAAGTGACGACGGAAGAGTTGGTCCGTCACGGAGTCCAGCGGACGACGCCGTTCGAAATCCATGAGAGCCTGTGACCAGGCGCGCTCTAGGGGGTTGCGGACCATGAGGACGATCTTCGCGTCCGGCATGACTTCATGCACCTGGGCCACCCTCGGCTGCCGGATGATCGAGTAGTCCGGGGTCGCCTCGCCCGTGATCTTCCCCTCCCCCTGCTCGAAGAGCGAAGCGTACCACTCGTTGCCAGGCTTCTTTAAGAAGTACCTGAAGTCCCACTGGAGGTCCTTTTTAAGATCCTTCAAAGAGATTTTCTCCTTCGAGGAAAGGTCCTTCCTGTAGCCTTTGAGTTGGCGGACGACCTGCCGGCGCCAGCGTTTTTCCGGCGGCTCGTCGCCGCGCAGTTTGGTGAGGAGCGAGGGCTTTACCCTGATCTTCTCGTCGAAGTAGTGAAGCTCCTTCTCCTTGGGCATCCAGATCTGGGGATGCGCCTGAAGGTTGCGGTGCAGCCACGTAGTACCAGCCTTCTGCGCCCCTATTATGAGGAAGTCCGGGTACTTCAAGAGTCCGATTGTGTCCGTGTAGAGATCAACCCACTTAAAATACCAGAAGAGAAGCTCTCGACCAGTCGACACGCCTCACCCGGCCTGGAGGCGGTCCAGCGTCCCGCTCCGCGCGCCGCGCGGCTCTCCCGCCGAATTTACCCAATCCGGCCACAGCGAGGACTCGATGAAAGGGTAGGGAACGTGGACGCCGGGAGGAGGGTCTTCGGCCAGACGCCCGGCGCAATACAGCCAGAAGTCCGTGTACCCGCCCAACCTCTCGCTGAGGTCTGCTATCTCTCCCCGGTAGTCCTCCGCCAGACGCGCGGCGATCCTGACCGGAATCCGCCCCACGGACCTCGTGTGGACTTTCTTCTCCAGGTCCAGCGGTCTGTAAGAGGAGTCCACCTCCAGGAAGCCGTAGAGGCGCTCCAGTAGCTCGCCGGGGAAAAGGCTGACATCCTCCAGGAAGCCGACGAAGATCCGGTCCTCCGGGTAGAAGTAGTTCCAGGTCTTCAACGTCTGCAGGTAGTCGGTGAGCTTGCGGGGACTCTCTCGCTCTGACCTACGGATAAGCCTTCCCTTTGCGATGGATCCCGCGGAGCCCTGTTCGGTCCTGTCGAAGCTCATTACTATCTGCGACCAGATACGCTCTATCGGGTTTCGCATCAAGAAAATTACCTTCGCCTCGGGTATTAGATCGTAGACGCGAGCCACCGCATCGTGGTCGAGGACCGAGTAAGAAGGCGTAATGTCTCCCGCCACTTTACCCTTGCCCGGTTCGAAGAGCGAAGCGTACCATTCATCGTCGAGACCGCCGGTATGATACCTGAGGTCCCACAGAAGGTTTTCGAGAGAGGGTTTGTCCAAAGCGTACGCCTTTACGGAACCGAATATCCGCCCCCGCCAGTTGCGGTCCTCGTCGCTCCTGCCAAAGAGGCCATACAGCAACCCACGGCCCTGTCTGTTCCTTGCGTCGAAGTAGTGGATCTCCTTTCGCGGCGGCATCCAGATCTCCGGGTGAGCCTCCAGGTTGCGGTAGAGCCACGTAGTCCCGGCCTTCTGCGCCCCTATGCCAAGGAAGTCCGGGTACGCCCCGGCGCCCCTTCTCAAGACCGCAGCCCCAGCCGGTCGAGACGTCCAGTCAACGCTTCCATGAACTCCCCGAACCGCACTCTCTCGTGCTCCAGAGTGTGCCGCCCCACGGTCTCGTAACCGGCCGCCCGCAGTCTCTCTACCGCACCAACGCCGCCGGATCGCAGGTTCTTCAAAGCCTCCGCGTAGCCCTCTGCGTCCTCCAAGCCGACCCCGACGCAGTTCTTCCCGAATTCGCAGTAGGCGCGGTTCCCTCCGGCGTCCGGTGAGATCACGACCGCACCGGACGCCATCGCCTCCAGCCCCGGCATGTAGAAGCCCTCCTCGGCGAGCGGCGTCGCCAGGAACACGTCCGACCAGTGGTAGAGGTCGCGCAACTCGTCCCATCCGACTGGATTCCGGATGGCCCTGAAGTCGAAACCAGCATCCTTGGCGAGCAGCGAGGCCACCTCGTCTCCCACACCGGACTTCCAGGTCGTATAGCCGACCTTGACAGGCATGCCGAAACTACCGGTCCTCCGTTTCTCGAAGAAGGCGGAGTCGTTGCCGAGCAGGATGACGTCGGTCATCGAGGAGGAGTTGAGGTACGTCTTGCAGGCGTCGAGGACCACGTCGTTGGTCATGATGCGGGCCATCGGACGGGAGAGCAGGCGGACGGCGTAGCCGTTTATCCAGTCCGGGTTGGCCCAGCGGACGTTCTGGACGATGAAGATAACCTGCTCGTGGCGCGTCCAGCGGCTGAGTCGCGGCTCGGCGATCTCGTAGTGCGTGGGCCAGGAGAGGAAGGCCAGGTCGTGCGGACCAACGGCGACTTTCTCCAGGTCAGTGAACCGGACGCCGTTCTCCGGCGAGATGTCCGTGAAGCGCGATATCTGAAACAGGGGCAGATCTTCCCTGTAAGGCTCTGGGGAGCAGATGACGGGCTCGTATCCGAACGAGCGAGCGTGGTTGACGTAGTCGAAGACCTTGACCACCCCGCCCACGGGGCGCAATGTCGGGGTCATGAAGTACATGCGTCTCCATTCCCCCACGACTAGAACCTCTCCATAATCCGCAGGAGCGGCTTGACGGCCACGGCGGGGTCGAGGACCTCGGAGGCGAGCGTCCGGGCGTTTTGTTTTTTCTTTCGTACAAGCGCGGGGTCGTCGAGGATAGCGTCCATTACCTTCTCCAGGCTCGCCGTGTCCTGAGGGTCCACGATCCATCCGGCGTCGTAGGCGGAGATCATGGGCGACACCTCCGTGAACGGCGGGTGGATGACAGGTACACCGCAACAGAGAGAGATGATCGAACGCGTAACCATCGCGTACTCCCTCTCCAGGTTGTGCTGGAAGAGGTCTATGGACACGTCCACGCCCGAAAGGAACTCCTGGAACTCGGAGAAGGTCATGGTCCCATGCGCCGTAACAGACTCATGCTCCTCTAACCTCTCCAGGTCGCTCTTGGACTCGTGCGAGCGCTCGGCGGCGCCTCCCCAGTGCCAGGGCAAGAGGAGATCCAGGCTCATCCTCGGCCGGTCGAGATGGCGCTCGACCACCTCTACCCAACTCCCCAGCGTGCTCCACGACTGGAGGTAACCCGCCACGGCGAAACTGACCCCCTCGCCGACAATCCCAGCCTCGCCCTCCCAGCGCAGAGGAGCGCACATGTTGACGACCTCCAGGGGCAACTCGCGCACGTCGCGATCGGCCTGGAGCATCCAGGCCAGGAAGTACGGCACCTTCTTGGTCCCGTTGACGATAAAGGCGTCGGCGAGTTGTATGGCCTGGATCTTCCGCCGCCTCAAGGCGGCAAGCTCCTCCTTCGGGAAACCTTTACCGTGCTGGTAGAGTGTCTCAAGCATCTTCGGCGCGAAGAAATCCAGCACGTACCGGATGCCTCTTATGGGCTTGAGGTGCTCCACCTGGTTGCTGTTGATGAGGACGACCGTAGCCGGGGCGTTCGCCTGGAGGTAGGCGGCGAGCCGCCGGGCGCTGACGACCTCGGCGTGCGGGGCCGTCGGGTGCGGCACCGAGCGTCCGAACCTGAACCACTGGCGGTCCGTGAAGCCGCGGGTCAGGATGGTCTTGACGTCCGCGCCGTTGGCCCGGAGCCCCTCGGCGAGCCCGAACGCCCGCAGCCCCGGCGCTGCGACCGGCATCCCGAGACTCGGGACCACGTCGTTCGAGAGAATGAAGACTCTCTCTACCAACGCTTCGGAACCCCGAGCTTTGAGAGGGCGAGGAGACCGCCCCTCGTCATGTCGTCGTGCGGGTAGCGGAGCGACTCGACGTGTTCCAGAACCACCTGCCCGTTGGTCGCCTCAAGCACCAGTTCCGCGAACTTCGTCACCAGTATGGGGTAGACGGTGGACCTCTCCGTCCATCCCCCGCTGACGAAGTCTTCGAGGAAGATCAATCGCGCGCCCGGCTTCGCCACCCGCCACATCTCGGAGATGAGAATCCGCCTGGCCGGGGTGGGGTTGTGGTGCATGACGGTCACGGTGAAGACCAGATCGAAGCTCTCGTCGCCGTGCGGAAAGACGAGGTCCTCGCCGAGCTGGTCGAACCGACTCTTGGGGAAGTTAGTGCGGGCCGCGTCCACCATGCCCTCGCTTATGTCCACCCCGGAGAACCGGGTCTTCACCGGGTCGAAGCTCGACGCCCACCTCCCGACTCCGGCGCCGACCTCCAGGACGTCGAAGGGGACATCCTCGGCGCGGCTGCCCCGCGCGGCGGCAAACTGCGGCTCGATGACGAGTCTCTGCGTCCGGTGGATGGCCTTATTGAAGTCCGGGCCGTGATGCACGCTGCAGATGGCGCGGTGCGGCGCGCTCCTGGCCAGGGCATCGCCCCGCTCGCTCCAATAGCGGCCCGCCTCGTAGCGGCTCTCGTCACCGAAGAACGGTGCGGCCCCGGACTCCGCCTCTAGCAAGGCCCATATCGTCCTCGCCGACTCTTCCGGCTCGCCACTCTTCAAGGCTATACGCTGGCCCTCGGCCCAGTGGTAACTCTCGCGCAGGTTCCGCCATACGGCGGAGTCCGTCACGGCCACGCGGTCGAAGAAGTCCAGCCGCTCGAAGACCGGCTTACCGAAGACGGACATCAGGAACTCCGAGTCCAGCTCTGGGGGAAGCGCAAGGATCAGGGGCGATTCCCGCTGGACTCCGGTCAGGGTCTCGAACGGGAAAGACAGGGGGTCCAGGACGACCAGGGTGCTCGCCCTCTCGGTGACGGTAGCGAGGCTGGCGGGGAGCACGTCCCAATCGTCCAGGACCTCGCATCCTTCGGGTAGACCGGCCTCGGCCACGCGCCCGGCGAAACGTCCGGCGTAGAAGACGGGGTAAGTCTCCGGGACGTGGATCGAGAGCCCTTCCATCGGCGTTTAGAGGTACCGTTGCTCTAGCGACCGGAACTCGGGCTTCGTGCGGAAGACCCTGCCGAGAGGGCCGGAACCCATCCTCTGAAGCAGGAGGATGAGGTCCTTCTCCGCCTGCTCCAGGTACGCCAGACGGTTCGGGGAGGCTGGATCTCCCGCCGCTGGCGAGTTTAGATAACGTTCTTCCAGCGTCCGGAAGCTCTTCCTTAGCCGCAAGGCCGGACCGAGGGCGCTGGTGCTCATGCGCCGGACGAGGAGCACGAGGTCCCGCTCGGCCTCCTCCAGGTGCGACATCCGGTTGAGTGAGGTCGAGGCGCCGGAAAGCGCGCCGGAGACGCCCAGCCGCGCGCGCAGGAAGCGGACCTCGAACGAAAGAAGCTCGTTCTCCATCCTCAGCAGGTCCAGATCCGAAGGAGTATGGAACTCACTCTCCGACAACCGCCGACACCTCCTCTCTCGCCCCGGCGACACCGGCGAGCATCGCCTCCGTCTCCTTGCTCAGGCCTTCGAGAGTGTTCCAGGTGTCGCTGATGGCTTCGATCAGGGTCCGATCCGAGACGGCCTGGCGCCGCGTACGCCGGGCGGTCACGCGAGGATCGTAGATCTCCGCTACCGGAATGTCCGTGAGCCCCAGATCCCACCGCTTGTTTATCGCCCAGATAACGGGGAAGCCGTCCCGGATCATATCCATCGACACTACCAGGGTGTCCTCCGGGTAGGCGCGGGCGAAGCCGAGCAGGGCCTTGTTGTGCGTGAGCCACATACGCAGCGCCAGGTCGGGTTCCTCCCAGAACCGGCGGTGTACGAAGCTGTTGCCCCTCTTCAGGAAGAGGTCCGAAGAGTGGCGCTGGCCGAGCGAGTACGTCGTCTCCGCGAAGTGCCGGTAGACGAGCAGCACCTTCATGTCCGGGAGCAGGTACTTCCATAACGCCATGAAGAGACAGGCTCGCGGGTCCTTGAAACCCCAGAGCGCGTACTCGGCATTGCGGCGCTCTATCATCTGCCGCATCCGGTCCCAGCGCTCCGCGGTTACAACGGGCAACAAGGGCTCGCCAACTACCCAGGTCAGGTCGTTGTCCGCGAGTATCCCCTGATGCAGGTCCATCACGTCACGGTCCTCGAAGTGTCCGTAGGGGTTGGACGGCAGAGCCTCAAGCAGCTCGTAGCCCAGGAACAGCCCCGCCCGGTGCAATAGCTGGGCCGTCGCCGACGTGCCGCTGCGGTGGAAACCCGCGATTATGAGTTGCTCGCTCAACTAAATGTTTCCTCTGAGGTGGTCGCCTAAATCCAATACAAGGCCGCACGGGCGACAATACAACGCCGCACGGGCGACTATACATTGTAGACTAGATGAGTGTTGCGAGGATTTCATGCCCACAGGTCCTTCATCCGGCCCTGCGCTCTTCCCAGCAGCCGGTTGACGTAGAAGGCGTAGGTGTAGGCGCAGATCTTCGCCACGATTCTGGTGGCCAA
>JAABUR0100001200.1_pt1 | contig 48325 bp, 51 predicted proteins | sample 5560091 | NCBI WGS metagenome assembly JAABUR01 (sample SAMN10711879, study PRJNA513375) | rock metagenome | isolation source: Antarctica rocks | place: Antarctica: Victoria Land, University Valley sud | reverse complement strand
GGTGGGCGTGCAGAGAAACATGAGTTGGCCGCAGACTTATATACAAAGGCAGCCGTAAGTGGGTGTCTACGGGTTTAAACTGTCGCGTAGCTGATTTCATCAGAATGCCTTCCGGATGCAGAAGCAAGGTGTGTTTTTGATAATTACAGAGCATTGTATGGCAGAGTACTACGGATGGTTAACCTTTGTGTCAGGCACTCAAGCTGGTCGCGCATTCGAAAAGGCGGCGTCCATCCAGAACTCGAAGCTGAGCGAACCCGGTGATGCAGCGAACACTCTCACTGAAGCTTTCAAAGCATATCGCAAAACAGACCCCGAAGATGCCGCCAGGGTACTGAATCAAGTTGTCTCCCACTATACTTCGACAGGCAACTTCAGGAGAGCGGCTGGGCACATGGAGACCCTGGGTGGTCTATACGAGGAATTGGATGATCGAAAGCGAGCGCTCGAGGCGTACTCAACCGCTGCGTCTTGGTACGAGGACGATAATGCCGAGGCGTTATCAAATAAACTATATCTCAAGGCTGCTGATCTGGGAGCATTAAACGGCAATTATCACCAAGCCATTGAGAACTACGAACGAGTCGCGAAGAGTTCGGTTGCCAGCAACCTGATGAAATGGAGTGTAAAAGAATACCTCTTTAAAGCTGGACTTTGTCATCTGGCATCAGGTGACATGGTTGGCGTCAACCGTGCCCTTCAGGGCTACCGAGACCTAGATCCTACCTTTGCGTCTACAAGAGAGCATCAGCTACTGGTGGATTTGGTCGAGGCCGTGGAGCAAGGAGACCAAGAGGTCTTTGCCGATAAGCTGTTCCAATACGATCAAATGAGCAAGCTAGACAAGTGGAAGACGACCATTCTTCTGCAAATCAAGAGCAGCATAGAAGAGAAAGGAGAAGACTTTTCATGATGACGTTGTCCTGGGCGTTTGCAAGAGTATTCTCTTTTATTTAGGCACCTGAGGATACGTAGGTTATCCGAAGCATTCTACAAGGCTCATGGCGCGCTTGCCATGTCATGCATCATATCCCCGTTCTTAACGTGAGAGGCGACATGAGAGATTAACAAGCGTCCATTACGTGGGGATGACAGCAATTTCTATTATGCACGTCCTGGGATACCACAACCCTATCAGGTTCGAAATGGCTGCGAGAGAAAAGGTGCAGCATCATAGGTTGTGCGCAACAAGAAGCCGACTTGAGGACAATCCCATCAATGTTGAGCGCGCTCGCACGGGGGATGGTGATACCGAGAAGCAGACTGGATCATCTCCAGAGTTTGCGACGCAAGGCGCGAGGGTTGGACATCTAGGATCATCATTGTCTGGAAAAACAGAAGTCAACAATTGGATCACTACAATAAGTAAGACAAGGTAATCCCTTGATCACGAGCAAGTCATTGCTTCTAAAACTACTGTGTACGGAGTACTGTACTCCGTACGGACGGACAGCTGTCGCCGCTATCTACCAAAGCGGCACCACAAGCGATAAGGATATACGAAGGGATTTACCTGGTTATCCGTGCGTCCTGCCAAGCTTTATCAGACTCGGTCAGGGTTGTGTTTTCCGCCTTGCGCGAGATCCCTCCATGCCCAAAGAAGCAGGTGGGGTAACATGCTCGACCGACCAATGTTGAAGTGCCTCGGATACGGGTCCACTACCTACGTGCCGTGCCTACCTTACCACCTTACCTACCTACCTTATTCAACGCAGCGGGTAGCAGCGGGAGATCGTCATTACGCAGACCATTGATTCTGATCGGTCAGCCTCTCAAACGTCAAAGGTGCTCCGACGCTACTCACTTGTATCATGTATGTACTACCTTACGTAGTAACGTCTTGTGACGAGCCCTGGATGGCTGCTGCAAGGTACCTTACCCAAACCCTCCCCGATTTCGTTCATCTGGTCCTCCCTTAAGGGGCTCTCCGCTGGCAATACCTGTACCTAGGTAGCCTCCGATCCTTGATAGCTTCCAAACCCGTGAACGTATCTCTACCGTCGATGATCTCCTGCTCCTAATGGTTGATCCGAGCAAGCATACGGCCCGGAGTCCAACCGGTGCGCCGCCAATGCTGTCAACCCATGGGAAACCCCCTCTTGCCCCCCCCCCGCCCTGAATCTCCCCAGCTACTTGCCCAATAACCCCGTCGAATACCTTCCAGAAAGACACCCGCTCCGTACTGGATCGCTCATGTCCGGTCACCTCGTCAGGACCATCCTCGGTCAACCACTGGTCGCGGAGAGGAGAGATCGTCATACACCCTATGCAGAAACCGACCCCTATAGTATGAGGAGCGTGACTCTCCTTTTGGTTGTATTGAAAGTACTATATAAAGTCAGTCGTTTCCTCTCCGTTTCTCATATCTTCAATCGATCAGACCAGTACAACAGCACCGAGAGCATTCTCCAATACATTGAAAACTACATTTCCTCCAATTTTAAGATGCCTAGCTTTACACAGTTGGCCATGGTGGCTGCCACCTTTGGCGCTCTGGTGGCAGCAATGCCCTTGGAAAGCCGACAGGCCAAGACCTTCTCTTTCAACCAAACGCCTGGCAAGCAAGTGGTAAGGAACGGACCGTCAGCTCTCAAAGCCGTTTACGACAAGTACAAGAAGCCTGCGCCAAAGGATGTCGCGGCTGCTGCCAACAACGACGGAGAGGGTGTCAATAACCCAACTGCTAGCGATACGCAATACCTTACCCCAGTCAACATTGGTGGGCAAACGCTGAACCTCGATTTTGATACCGGTTCTTCTGATCTGTAAGCCTATCCAGTTCAGCTCATCTTCATCAAGTTATCCGACTACGGACCAAGCTAATGTCTTCGAAGCTGGGTTTTCTCCACTGAGCTCAGCGCGTCGGACCAAGCCGGCCACAATTTGTACAACCCCTCCCAGTCAAGCACCTCCCAGGCGCTCAACGGTGAAACCTGGAGCATCACCTATGGTGATGGTTCATCTTCGTCCGGAAACGTGTACACCGATACCGTTTCCGTTGGCTCTACGAGCGTTCCAGGCCAGGCCGTTGAACTCGCTAAAAAGGTTTCCGCCCAATTTCAGAGTGACACCGCCTCTGATGGGCTGCTTGGGTTGGCCTTTAGCAACATTAACACTGTCAAGCCTGATAAACAACAGACCTTCTTCGACAACGCGAAGAGCAGTCTCTCTTCGCCTCTCTTCACCGCTGTCCTCAAGCACCAAGCCCCAGGTTCGTACGACTTTGGGTATATCGACAACTCCAAGTACACTGGCTCGATCAGCTATACCCCTGTCGACAGCTCCCAGGGATTCTGGGCTTTCAATGTGGACAGCTATACCGTTGGTTCCGGCTCATCCGTACCTGCTAGCATCGCCCCTATCGCCGACACCGGTACCACCCTGCTTCTTATCGATGACGCAGTTGTGACCGCCTACTACAGTGGCGTCCCCAGCGCATCTTATGACGCTAACCAGGGTGGCTACACTTTCCCCTGCAGCAGCACACTTCCAGATATCACCTTCGACGTTGGCGGTTACAGTGCTGTTGTCTCCGGTTCTCTTATCAACTTCGCGCCAGTCGATGCGTCAGGCACGACTTGCTTCGGTGGTCTCCAGAGCAACGCTGGAATTGGGATTAGCATCTTCGGTGATATCTTCTTGAAGAGTCAGTTTGTTGTTTTCGACAGCAATGGACCTCAATTGGGTTTCGCACCCCAGGCATAAATTTTTCATACAGTTGATGGGCATGCTTAGTGGTGATAGGGGTGGAGGGTTTGGGGTAACATAGGTTAAAGCATTCAAGAATTACATGCATAAATTTACGTAGCTTTGTTCATAGAAGTGTACTCAACTTCTACATAATACAACACTTTGTGTTTTGATAGGATGATCTAGACTTGGTCGTCTCAAAATGTGAGGGGAAATGACTCGCATTAGCTAAGGTACTTCTTTTATTGCTTGTCGGATCAGCCCGCGATCCACCCCGACGCGCAAGTAGAGATGCCTACCGCGAGTTTAATATTCAACTTCACCTTAGCCAACTGCCTGCCTCATCATTTTTCGGATTTGCGAACTCCAAGCTTCAAAGCCATGGCCAGCTACGAAGGTACACCCTCCCGCACATCTACCTTCAGCTTCCACTAACCTTCCCAGTCGAGCACGACATCCCAGCCAATCAGCCCGACCCACCGGCTCACTCCCACCCCCGCCCCGATCTTTCGACCTTTTTTTCCACCCTCGAGCTCATCGATACAGCCAATACGAGCAACAGTCATGCTGTGCCCACGCCGGGTGATTTAGCAGCAGCCTTTAGATCGCTGGCTGATGCTTACAACATGATGAGGCAGGAGGGCGGGAGCGAGCTATTAGAGACACTGATGGAGAGGTTGTACGAAACTGCGGAGAGGCCGCCGAGGGAGGTGAAGGGGGTTAGCGATGAGTTTTTGGCTGGTGAGTGGAATACTTATTGGGTGTATGAAATTAGGCTCGCTTTGTGTCGAGCTCGAACATCGACTCAAATCTCTGTGGTGTCTTGTAAGATTGGAACGCTGACCAAAATATCATCTCAGAACTAGACCGCATTCCCAAAAATTCCCTAAAACCCACAGACACGTGTCCGATCTGCAGCAATCCATTCCTGGAAGGTAAACCTTCTATGCCATGCCCTCCTGAACCACCCGCTAACAATAACTCACAGACGAATACCCCCTTGTCGTCCGCCTTCCTTGCCACAAATCCCACATCTTCGACCTCGAGTGCATATCCCCCTGGCTAAAGCTACACGCCACATGTCCCCTGGACCGAAAGGATCTGTTGAAGAAGAAGGAACCTCCTCCTCCACCGCCGAAAGTAGAAGAAGAGGAAGGGGAGTGGGATGATATGTATGCTTGAGGCTCAGGAAGTGTTTCCCGGTAAATAGGCGAGCGTTTGATGGTGCTACGGCGTCTTTGTTTCCTTGGAACGTTGATTTGCCGGCAGTAGGAGAGTGAGCATGCATTGGATTTGGTAGGTTAAATTCGCAATACACTAAGAAAACCCCTTCAGGAATGGATCATAAGCTACTGCCCTGGATGACAAAAGTTATGTATGATTTCTATATGCCGTCAGTAGTCTCTGTACTTATTCTATCTGTCTTTCTTCGCATCACCAATTAAACCGCAATTCACTCGTTTTCCCTCGGCTGCTGTCAGCAACCGCTTCGTCGCATTTCCCACACATTAGTTTGATAAGAGAGAGGCCCGAATACCATGTCCTCTTCGCAGCTCAACCGGTAGAGCGCCTTGGCCGTTAGGTGCCCCGGAACCCAAGTACCTAGGTCCCTGATTCAAACCCAGGAGAAGAGATCTTTGCTAGGTCTGATTACTTTATTTAATTCCTCTCTTCTGAGGAATTTAGGAATGTTTTTTATTCACAGCTTCGTTGTTGGTTTTGAGGCTGCTGCATCAGCTTGGTACGTAGGGGTGTACTGTATGCGGCCGCGATGGTGTATGTACCTGGATTCACAGCATTACATGTGGTGAATAGCACTTTGCCGGCTTGATTCGCAAAACAGAAGGGGGTTTAACGGAGTTTTTGTTAATCGGTCAGGGCGCAACTCGCTGTATTCTCTTTTGGCTGACCGGTTCTACGTGCAATGAATGTGTCGGTGACGATCTATCATGGTTGAAAAGATTGTTTGAAGAGCTCTTCTCTATCATCGAGCTGGTTCTGCAGAGTACCTGAAACCTCAATAATCTTGTTGAGAGTGTCTGAAGACTCCAACATGTGCGCCATTGTCTCTGTTAAAAAGTTTCCTCTGCCTCTGTGTCTTTGCAGCGTTATGATTCAGTAGCGATTGTTTCAGCGTGGCAACCATTCATCCAGACACAGGTCACGCACAGCCCTGTGTTCAGTGACGAGACCTTCACGGTTCTAGGGGGATGCCTAGCATGATTCAGATTCAGTGTTTATAAAGGCTTGTTGTTGTTCTGTTGTTGTTGACCTCTCCATTGTTTTCATTAAATAGTGTTGGCATCTCTCGTCACCACCATCGTCCTGCCACTTCGCTTTCGCAACATATAATTCCAGCAACATCCCCAAAATCTTGCAATCCAAATTCTTCAGCATATTGACACCATCCAACCAATCCTCCCTGTGGGAGAATAAACCCAGCCATGTCTACTCATTCAACCTTTATTCCAATCAAAATCCATACCGCCAAATGTGACACCTGCAACAAACACAACACCCAGACCATGTTCCGCTGCGCCGACTGCGGCCAGCAATGCTGCACCCCTTGCTGGCTGAAAAAGGGAGGGGATGGCACGCACATACTTAATGCGGGGGATAAAGGGTGGACTGGGCAGAGAGCGCAGGTTGTGGCGCTGCCGAGAAAGGAGAGGCAACAACGACCACGGAAAGCTACTGAGAATAGGGTTGTGAAGAAGCAGGCGACGAGACGTAAGAGTAGATATGTTGTGGTTGACGAGGAGGATGAGGATGAAATAGAAGAGAAAGAAAAAGAAGAGGAGGAGGAGGAGGAGCCGGAAGAGGGGGAGATTGAGGAGGAAGTCGCACATAATCCAACAAGAAGAGTCACCCAACTTCAGAGAACTCCCACCATCGCAAACAACGCAGCATACCCAACAACACGCGAAACCCCAGAAGACTACGCCAACCTACCAGTCCTAAAACCCACACCCACCCAGCCCAGCCCCTCCATCCGTGCTGCAGCGGACAGACTGCTCCGCAACGCCATCGATCCCTCCAGCAGAGACGACAAAGGCATGCATCTGCTCCTTAGGGCAACAGCGGAAGTCGAAAAATCACCATCTCACCCCCGAACAGCCCCAGAATCTAGATCTTCAGTTGCGGATCTTGAGCAGGATGCGCAGCGTCAGACTCCGCTCTTTGTCAAGGAGGAGCTTGTGGATTTGGAGCTGGAAGCTGCGCCTGGGAGTATGCCGGAGGAGGATTCCCGTCGGGAGTCTCGAAAGGATGAGAATGGCAAGGGACGGCGTGTTCAAGATGGGAATGCCCACGAGGATGATGGTGTGGAGAGAGCTGAGAGGAGTACTGTATGGGAGTAGAAGAGCATAGAAAGCGGAGGTTTCAGGAGGTGTGACGATTTGACTTTCAGGATAGGGGCTCGTGCGGTTTGCGTTGTGTGGTAATACGAGGAGTAGATGGAGTGTCCTGTAATTGCTTTTTCGACCTAGGTTGGGACATAGATTTCGTGAAGTATCATGCGTGTATCAAATTGTCTTTCACAAAACTTCAAGCTCTACATCTTGTGAAACGTAATTGGGGGTCTGAAGACGAAGGCATTCCAATGCATTTTGGGGATTAAATATCCGCAGAGAGTCCCATGGTTCTTTCGAGAAAGCACCTGTCGGGAACCAACGTTCCACTGCTATGGAAGGATGTCAAACATCTCTAGACTCAAACATGTTAACACTATGTGCTTCAGATATTCCTGTTTCGAGTGAGTCTCACATCCCCTTCTTTCTTCAGTGGAAGGCTTGTATTTTGCTGCTGATCGAATCCCTCCCAAGAGTCAGGGCACGTTTGCTTTACAGTACCTTAGGCCTTCGTGGCCTTCTACAGTAAGCGAGAAAATGGCGGATGCAGGGTGCGCTTTTAGTGGGGAAGCTTAATTACTGTAGCTTTACCTGTCAACTTCGAATATCTTACTCAAGCTGAGAATAACTCAACAAATTCTCCGATACCTTCACACTCACCACAAAGAACTTGACAACCAGGACTGAGTCTTTGAAAACGTGCCAAGATGCTCAACGTACCAACGCGCAATGGGAAAACCTCCTCGGCCTCTACCAAGGCTGTCATCCTCGTAAGCTCCATGCTTGGGTAAACAGAAATAGTAAGCTCACCGGAGAAATAGGTTGGAGGTCCTTCGCGAGGAACTAGGTTTAGACCATTATCTTTGGATGTGCCCAAGGTCAGAGCCTTGCACAATCCGAGTGCGACTACGTACTCACTCCATAACAGCCTCTCTTCGATGTTGCCGGCCATCCAATCATCTGGCATTGCCTGCGAGCTGTAGCCAAAGTCCCAGGTATTAAAGAAGTTATCTTAGTCGGCTACTATGACGAATCTGTGTTCCGAGAATTTATTAAAGACTCAGCGAGAGAATTGCCTCAAATTCGCATACAATACCTTCGGGAATACCAAGCTCTGGGTACCGCTGGTGGATTATACCACTTCCGTGACGCTATCCTCAAGGGTGGACCAGAGCGCTTCTTTGTCCTTAATGCCGACGTATGCTGTTCGTTCCCTCTCAACGAGATGCTCAAGGTGTTTGAGGAGAAAGACGCCGAGGCGGTCATCCTAGGAACGAGGGTTAGCAACGATGCGGCGAGCAACTTTGGATGCATTGTCTCAGATGCCCACTCAAAGCGAGTTCTACATTACGTCGAAAAGCCAGAGTCACACATTTCGAACTTGATCAACTGCGGTGTCTATCTATTCTCCACGGAAACCATATTCCCATCCATAAGATCTGCAATCAAACGTCGTTCGGACCGACCTCGTCTTGTCTCGTATCCTTCGTCTGAAAATCTTGATTCTTCTTTCTTCGCAGAAAAGCTGGAAGACGGAGAGAAGAACGAGGTGCTTCGTCTGGAACAGGACATCCTTTCAGACCTAGCTGACAGCAAGCAATTCTTCGTCCACGAAACCAAAGACTTTTGGCGTCAGATTAAGACTGCTGGTTCGGCTGTACCAGCGAATGCTTTGTATCTTCAAAAAGCCTTCCAGTCTCAATCCGAGGAGCTCGCAAAGCCATCAGCCAATATCCTACCTCCTGTTTTCATCGATCCTACAGCGGAAGTTGACCCAAGCGCCAAACTCGGGCCAAACGTCTCCATCGGCCCTCGTGTCGTTATCGGCCCTGGAGTTCGAGTCAAGGAGTCGATTGTACTGGAAGACGCGGAAATCAAGCATGATGCTTGTGTTCTCTACTCGATCATTGGCTGGAACAGCCGCGTAGGAGCCTGGGCAAGAGTCGAGGGCACCCCTACTCCCGTCGGAAGCCACACTACTAGCATCGTGAAGAACGGTGTCAAAGTGCAGAGCATCACCATCCTGGGCAAGGACTGTGGTGTTGGCGATGAAGTTCGCGTACAAAACTGCGTTTGCTTGCCTAACAAAGAGCTGAAGCGGGTACGTCTTCCTGTTCACCTCTACAATAACTCCCTAAGATATACTGACCGATTCTAGGACGTGGCCAATGAGGTCATCATGTAGTCTGAGATGGACATGTATTGAGGTGGAATCATTCGAAGCTTTCAGCGAGTCTCCATTTGACTATTTTTGCAAAGTCGCATAGCAGCTACGGCTTGACGTTAAAAAGAGGTGTTAGAAACGAGAGCCAGGATAGCAGGACGAAATCTGCTTATAGCGTCATAGATTCAAAACCCCAATCTGCAAAACCAGTCGTCCCCCAAATTTGTGCTGGTGACAATGACCTTGGAATTAGAGAACAGAAGTTGTATCCAATGTTTAACTCAGCGAAAAGCGCGTCCCGTCTAGAAACAAACAAGGTCCTTGCGAGAAGGGACAGTAAATGGAAAGTCTTATTGAATCTGCAAAGGATGATATCAGCCTACGGACAATCTGGTCTTCGGCGTCTTCTTGAGCACCTTACCAAAATGAGTGACATCTTCCATTTATTCGTAAATCGTTTGTTATGATAATGTTTTGCGCTCGCTCGTCGGTAGAATAGGGGGAAAGGGGGTGAGCAGGAGTCTTCGGGCCCTCGGCTGTGAGTCTCCCTAACTCCGTACCCAAGGTTGATACGCGGGGTTCCCCACCAACGGCCCTGAACTCTCCAGAGTCTACAGTACCTCTTTAAGCACAAAGCAGCAAAGGATATGGGGATTCGTGTGCGTCACTTCTCGATCTCCTCCTGAAGTAGATTTCAACACTCTACGTCCCAAGTTCCTGCAGCAATGGGTTCCACCTCCCCTCCAGCCGCATCCCCTGCAATACCCACCATTTCCATCGCTCCCTTCCTCTCCCCGTCTACTTCTCCAGCGGAACATCTATCCGCCACGTCTCAGTCCCTTTCATGCGCCTGCCGCTCCCCCGGCTTCTTCTATCTAACAAACCATAACCTTCCTCCGGCGCTCACATCCCGAGTTCTCTCCTTGGCCCGCGATTTCTTCACTACAGTACCGCAATCAGAGAAGGAGAAGATCAAGCGGAGGGGTGTTGGAGATGGACATGGTGATGGAGCAAGGGGATATCAGGTGATAGGGGAGAATGTCACGGAGGGGAAGGGGGATTGGCATGAGGGAATTGATTGGTACAGACCTATTCTTCCTGGGGAATCATTCGATGAATGTATAGGAAAAGGAGCCAGGAAACCACCTTACGACCTTATACAAGGCCTCAACCAATGGCCTTCGGGACCCTCGGGTTTCAGGGAGGTCTATGAAGAGTATATCCGTCTGATGCTGGCGCTCGGGACAGCAGTGGTACGAGCAATGGGCGTTGCGCTAAAAGAAGAGGGCGTGCTGGGTGATGAAGAGACGTTTGTGAAGCAGACTGCCGAAAGCTTTTGGGTACTTCGAGCCATCGGCTACCCGCAGCTACCAGTTCAAGAGCAAGAAGAGGGAAAGGTATCGTGTGGCGCGCACACAGACTATGGCTGCGTTACCCTCCTGCTCGCTGATGAGACAAAAGGCGCGTTGCAAGTCTGGCTCGAGAACGAGGGGGAGGAAGGGAGATGGCTGGATGTTGACCCGGTCCCGGGAGCTCTGGTGGTGAATATAGGCGATATGATGGAGAGATGGAGTGGAGGACGATGGAAAAGTACAAGACATAGGGTTGTGCATCGACGTGGGGGATTCAGGGTATCTGTCCCCTTCTTCTTCGAGCCGGATTTTGCGGCGAGGGTTCCTGGGAAGGAGGGGGAAGGGGAGGTGGTTTACGGAGAGTATCTGATGGGGAAGGTTAAGGGGAACTTTTGAGGGGAGAGCCTGGGTGGTTGAGGTGTACTACGCCATCCATCGATCATATCCTCTTTCGCCCCCAATCACCCGATCCCATCCTTTCCACCAAGACCAGGACCCACATCGTCATCGGCATTGCCATGAATACAATCTTCAAACCCTCGAGAGCTCGTCCTACGACTTGCATCTCGATCAGTCTGCCTCAGCACTACCGCTACGACCTGTTCGCCCTCTAGAGATCTTCGGCCTGCTTGGGTCGCACCGATTTTGCTGCAGTCATATTACAAACAACGATTTGGAAGAATGATTGCAGACTCATTTTGGCGCAGCCCCCCTATCTGTGGCACGGGAAGGGAAGAAGATAACCAATGGCTCCGAGCCCCTTTTAATCATGTAACGACGCTGTCATTGAAGGGGGGTCAGAAACCGACGTGCTCTCAAACCGGTTCCTTACAGCAATATCCTATGTCATGTCGGTGGAGAAAAGCGGACTCCAATCCTCACAAAGGAACCTAATGGAGGGAGACATGGTGGTAGAGAGGAAAATCGCGAGCGAAATCGCAGTGTATAAATTTGAGATCCTGCATTTGAAACACTGAAACGCAAGATCGGGCAAAGGAAGCTTGTAATCGAAGCGAATATCACCGCTTTCGGAAAAGGGCAGATCTGGAAACGGTTGCATCGTGGAGTGGTATCTTATTGGCGGCTGGCTACTTTACTCAAAGTATGTAGCCATCGTCTATTTGCTTGCTGCTTTTCTTAGAACATGTATCTAGACTTTGGTTTTACAGCCCCCTCTTAGGCTTGTGATGCTGTAGCCTGTAGAGGAATGAAGAACCTCTAAAAACGACGTCTCGCATGGAGCTTATCAACCCCTAAATTTCCTGTACAGAAACCCCGATACCCGGTCCCTTAGAAACCCTCTATTTGTGCGCTATACAACTCGTTAACAGACTTGATCCTCGCGCGCTCCGAAGACTTGGACTCACGTATCCCCTCCTCGCCCAGGGGTGTAATCCCCACCACTTCCGCCGCCAGCTTCTTCTCCTTGCCCTGCTCATCTTTCATAAACGGAAACGCGAGCACCTCCTTGATGCTGTAATGATCCGTCAAGAACATGACCAGGCGATCGATACCCATGCCGAATCCTCCGGTGGGGGGTAGTCCGAATTCCAAGCTCGTGCAGAAATTCTCATCAACCATTTGCGCTTCGTCGTCGCCTTGGTCCTTCTGCCGGGCTTGCTCCTCGAAGCGGAGGCGTTGGTCGAAAGGGTCGTTTAGTTCGGTGTAGGCGTTGACGATTTCCTTTTTGCAGACAAAGGCTTCGAAGCGCTCGCAGAGACCGGGGTGTTCGCGGTGGTATTTGGCAAGGGGCGACATCATTTGAGGATGGCCCGTGATGAAGGTTGGGTTTACGCACTTCTCTTCGATGAACTCGCCGACGAGCTTGTCGAGCATGCGCGCGTTCGTTTGCGGAGGCGAGCAGTCGACCTTCATTTTCTTGAGCATGCGCTTGAGAAAGTCGTTTGTGCTGCTGGTGTGTAGTTCCGCGCCTGGTGGAAATTTCTCGCCGCAGGCTTCTTCGAGGGCAGGAATCATTTCGATGCGCTTCCACGGCTTCGCCCAGTTGACGTGGTACTCCTCGCCGGTTTGGGTGTGGAAGTTGGTTTCGTAGCTACCAGTGACATTTCTGACGAGCTCAGAGACGAGTTCTTCGGTCATGTCCATCATGTCGTAGACGTCCGCGTATGCCATATAGAACTCGAGTGTCGTGAATTCAGGATTGTGCGTCAGATCAATACCCTCATTCCTAAATTGCCTTCCTATTTCGTAGACCCGCTCCAGACCTCCTACGACCAGCATCTTGAGGTAAAGCTCTGGAGCTACTCGCATGAAGAGATCCATGTTCAGCTCGTTGTGGTGCGTTACAAACGGCTTTGCAGTTGCTCCTCCAGCGATGGCGTTCATCATTGGGGTCTCCACTTCTATAAAATTTTGCTCGTCAAAATACCGCCGGATGTAGGTAATCATCTTAGACCTCGTGACAAAGACATTCCGAGAGTTATCGTTCATGATCAAATCAAGATACCGTTGTCGATATCTCTGCTCTTGGTCCTTGAAACCATAATGCTCCGAGGGTATTTGGTGTAGACAAGGCGAAAGTAATATGATTTCCTTTGCAAATATCGAAAGCTCGCCTTCGGGTCGATTCCTGGGTGCGGTACGCCCTGGGTAGCCAACTATCCCTATAATGTCTCCTCGCCGTAGATGCTCATGTTGTTGCTCAAATGGTACTGTGCCAGATGCCTCTTGCGCTTGACACATTACCTGAACCTTGACACCCTCCGCTCTGATATCGTAAAAGACCAACTTAGAACCAGAACTTCGTTTGGTATATATTCTCCCACCCAACCGAACTTCGACATCTTTGAGGTGTTCACCTGTCTTGATAGAATCGTATCGTTCGAGGAAATCCCGAAGGTCGGTAGTGACTTTGAACTTGTGGGGGTATGGGTTGGGCTGCTTGTTTTGGCGAAGCTTTTCGATCTTGGCACATCGAATCTCGTAGTATTGCTAGGGCGAAATGTCAGATGGAATTGTGATTGCGTTGAAATGCCCGCTGTACGATGAACAAACATTGGGTGTCAAATTGTTCTCCGCCTCTTCCACAGACATCTGCTTCTCTGCCTTGGGAGGAGCTGCAGCAGCCTTTTCTTTCTTTTTCTGTTCACTTTCTCGCTGTTTCGTGCGTCTCTTAAGCTCGCTCTTGCTGGTAATAATAGTTAGCTTCGCACACTTTTACTTTGGCCTGAAGGGCAAACCTGATCATTTCGCCCGAGACATCATCGAGCAGCAGCTTGGCCATTTGGCCAGCTGCTCCTTCATCAGCCATAACTGCGTTGCAGGTTTAAATAATATTGGGGCGTGCAATATGGTAGTGGGGCTTCACACGAGCTTAGAAAATGTTTGGCGAAACTTGAGTGGGGTAGAAATCTCAGACCACTACCATACTTTCATGCCTTCAAGAACGAACGTTTACAGTTTTGCAAATAATAGACGGACCGAGATCTGGATTGCCACAGCGAGGCTCAACGCTAACTACCTCAAGCTGAGAGACATGAACATCTGAACGTTCAATTGCTCCTTGACGCTCAGTGTGTCCAAATAGCAAAACGACTCTATATCCACAGTGCATAACGCTCAGACAAAGATGGGTTCGATCTAACACTCAGTAGAGGTGTACATGAAGGTTTGAGAACTAGGAAGTACTCCCAATGCCGAGACCTGCAGCCCAACTCTACATCCGACCCAGCGAATCCAGAATACCACGATGAAGCAGGAGAGGCATATTTTCGAAAGGTTGGTAGTACTAACGGCGAGATACCGTAGAATCTTTATATAGTGCCGCGGTCATGCGATACTACGTCCTCAGTCAATCCTTCAAGCCAGTCTTGAGCTTTTTGGAGTGTCTCCTTCTCCTTTTTCAGTTGTAGCCGCTTTTCCTGGTTCTCAGCATTCACCTCTAAGAGCATCGCACAACGTTCGTTTGCTACAATCCTATTAGCAAACAGGTCTACTTCCCAGGGCTTAGGACCCTACCGTCAGTCTCCTCCAGACGAAAGTGTTGCTCCATCTTATCACAAAGCTCATCCCGACATTTTATTAAAAGCTCACTGTTAATGCTCTTACACACGACGTTGACAAACTCCGAGAAGGCGCATTCATAGTAGCCTCGGACTGTCTGCATAAACTTTAGATTCGATAAAGCTAGAGAAGATTTTGGGGGGAACTCACACCCATGGCAATGACTTCCTGAGCGTACGGATCAGGGCCAAGCTGTGCTTCGGTGACCTTTGATAATTTCTCAATCCTACTCGGACCCGTCGAAACCTTACCATTCCTCTCCTGCTTCTCTAGCCACGCGTTAGCACGAGCGCTAAGCTGCTTTCGCTGTATTTCGGACAAGGCTTTGTCGGTAGCTGATTTCATTCCTTCTTCGTCGAACGTCATTGGCCTAGTCAACTCCCAGTTCAGCATTCGCTGTGCAAGCTGGCGTTGCTTGAGCAACGCGTCTTCGAGAAATGAGTCACACAATGCCAGCATTTGAGTGTAGAAAGGCGTTTGGACCCAAGTGCCGAAGATTTCCGTAACACGCTCGAGGACCAAAGCCCGACACAAATCCCCTGTGCAATCAAGGAACTGTCCGAGAGGTTTTCCCCAGGACTGCATGCTTATGTTGATCATCTTATCAGTTGCTTTAGGGTCGATCTGGCCAGGTAAACCAATGGTCGCATCATTAATGTAACCACGAATTTCGGGTAAGTAGAACCGTTTGGCGAAATTCTCCTTGTTTCTACTCGCAGTAAACGGAGGGATATCGCTCATACGCTGTATCTTTTGTGGAGTGAACTGTGCGCTGTTTGTGCGGGGACGTTTACTGCCAGAGCGATGAGGTACTGATGTTGGCTTCAATGGAAACTCGTCGTCATCAGAGTCTATTGTAATTGGGGGATTTCTCCCTGCTGGTGTCGGCGTTCCCGGAAATTCTTCAGTGGCTTGCGATGAGGCTCGGTGCGATGGATATGAGGGACTCGACAGTACTAGCTTTGGCCGTGACTCCGCCATGACCTTGCGGAACTCCACCACGAGTTTTTTCCAATCCTTCTGGAAGGGGAAATCTGCTGATCCTCCGTTGATGTGCTTTTTAAGGCCATCCTTCAATTTCACGATATTCCCGAAAACTTGCATTGGCAAGTTTCCAGCCGGCGGCTGTGGCAACATCTTCAGCTTCTCGTCTACATAGAGGGCCTTCTGTTGCACTTGCTCGGTTATGTGGGGGAGGCTATGTAAGGTCTATTAGTTTCCGATAGAAAGCGGTTATCTTAAAGGAGACACACCTAGCTTTGATCTGTGCGGTCAGTCGGTGCGACAGATCTGTCTGAAGCTTGAAAGTTCCAAAGCGGCCATTGTATTTGCCTAGGGTCGTAGCCCAAGGCTCTTCTTTGCTGAAAAAGAGACTTTCTTCTCCTCTTGCGGTTGTGTTGTCAACGCGAGGATCTGGGTTGTTCTTGACAACATAGTATCCAAACCCAAGTCTGAATTTTTTGCCCGTCAATACTTGAATCCACTGATCGAGAGATTCGCCTTTCTGATATCTATCCGGCTTAGTGAGCACACCGACTGTTCTAGCTTCGGCTTTGACCTCTCTTATCAGTTTAGACGCACTAGAATTCGCCGGGTCATCCGTCATAGGAATCGCCAGAAGATTGATGCAGTCGTCGGCCCTAATGTACTCCTTGACGAGATTCCTCACTAGATTCACCAGGTATTCCTCCTCCGCAACTTCGGACTGATTGATTACCCCGGGTAGGTCATAGAAAGACAAATTCGGCAAATCAGGGCCGGAAATGTCCAACCGCACGACGTTGGGAGAGAACTTAACTTGATGCTTGCTCACTGGATTGTCTTTGCCAGGCATATAATTTTCGTATGAAGCAGAAGGGTTAAGGGTGGCGAGTTGAGCCAGGTAAAGCGCATGCGGAACATCTTCCTTCGATGTGGTTGTAAAGAAATGGAAATCTTCTCCATCCTGTAATGTCCAGGGACCTAAAGGCCTAGTCTTTGTTGCGATCTCGACTCTAGCGGCAGCATGTCTTGCAGAGGGACGAATCGGCACGTCTTTTCCCTGCAGCCCCTCGTAGACATACTTCTTGTATAGAGAGATCTTACACTTCCAGACATCTGTAGCAACAGCACTCTCTGTGAGATTGATCTCTAGTGGACAACGAGTACAGGTGCCTGCATTACGCGGTACTTTGATGCCGCTGATGCCCTGGCATGCAATATCAGTCATGTTATCAAGATAGATGTAACTCAAAGGACTTTATACCTCTATCAAGGAGCTCTTCCCCGTACTTTGATCACCCACAACGACGATCTTTGGCAGAGGGAGAACAAGGTCTTCAACTCCCAAGTGACGGAGGTTTTGTACAGCTTGAACAAGCTCCTTTACGCCTCGACCCAGAATCTCGAGTCCACCATCTGAGCCCTCTAATGATGTATGAGACACGCTTCGATCTGTAGCGATCGGCACACGAATATGACCTAGAGCAAAATAAAGTGTCAGACGTCTTTACAGTGTGACTCTGTGACATTGATGTACCTTTGTTACGAGCAGCTCGAGAGTCATAATTGGTATGATAACCTTCATCAACAAGGCCATCCACTTGAGGCCCCATAGTATTTACATCTTCGACAGTATCGGGAAATGGAAGTGTGTCTTGAGTAAGGTACTCAGGTACATCAGAGATTACCTTATCGGACATGGTTTCCTGCGGTCCTTGTTCGCTTTTGATTCGTTTCTGGATCATTTGGGATCGATCAAGGTGCACTGTTGTTGGTACAGATGCGCCACGCTATGACGAATTTGGGAACACTGTATAGCTGTGCAACTTGTAAATTTTCGTAAGCTTCGAAATGGGGCATAGCAACAACTTGAGGCGGGAGGTTGATTGGAAGGAAAACAAACGTAAAGTTCGAGAAGATGCAAGACTTACACACAGGAGATTACTTGAACAGGACAACCAGGATAGAAGTAAGACGGGCTGAAAGAATTTCTTTGGTCGGTCTTAGCACGACTTGCTCAGGTCAACAGCTGAGATCGAGTTAGTGATATTCTACAATACTTCGATTACGACAGTAAAAGAATACACGACGATAGTGAGTGTTGTAGGCAGGAGCCAAAAGCTCGAGTGTGCAAAGCCAAAGGGGGTGGGTTGAGGATGTAGAATGTATGAAGGAGGTTGGAGGTGAGGTGAGGTGAGATTTCAGCGTAAGCTCACCGAGCATAAGTCCATCAAGTCCCTATTGCAGGCGTAAAAGGGCTAGTAACGAGGACCCAACTGAGGTATGCTTTACTTTCCATATTCAAGGTGCGAGCTCAATGTTATTTATACACTAATCTCACTCCTGTCTTTCTGCCTCCACTTCCCATGTCGCGGAAAAAGAACCGACTGCATCGCGTTCAAGTTCACGTTTGACACGAGTATAATATCTCACATACGTGATCTACCAACTGTTGATTGGCTAGTCTCTTACAGCTTGAGTACAGTTGTCGAGCTTCACAACACTTCCAAGACGGCCGTAAGCGAAGGCCGCCAAGCCCACCTTAATCCCACCTCAACCCTCCGTCTCTCGACAGCTTCACCCCTGTCACCCTGTGCACAGTTGTATCAACATACACTTAAGATCGGCAAGATCACGACGGAGGCTTGCATGAACTGAGACGAAAGAGGGGCAGAGCGCGACAAGCTCACTTTACGGCATTTCACAGCGACGCGTAGGTCTTTGTGAGCAATGCCTCACAGAGGGTGAATCTCAAATGTGGTGTATTGTAATTTGTATCATCATGCATCTCCACATGATTTCAGACTCCCAGGGCATTGCCTTAGCTCATGTATTATCCGTTATGTATCACAGCCTACAGCCGTGTATCCCGAACGATGTCAGGCGGAATACCCCAGGAAGGAGAGCTGCCATTCTATGCCAACGAGGTAAATCAGTCCCAACCTCCTCTCCTATGCGATGCTCCATCAGGAAAATTTGGTTCACCAACAACATATTACCGAACGTTGACAGAACTACCCTTCCATGAGAAGCAAAATCAACTTGCTCAACCGTCTATTCGGCTCAACCAAGTCGTCTTTCCGATCTCGCACGTTGTGTATCGATCTCCAGATCGTCATGTTAGCTAATTTTAGAATCATCAAGTGCTCCGATTTGAATGCACATATAATTTATAACGCCGGCAATGCCAAGCGCCCATGTCCTTCCAAACGAGCTTATATACAGTAGAGTTGAGGTGACTGTTCTGCATATCCTCATCCCTAGTAGTCTTTAAAACTTCAAGGCAGCCACTTTCTTAGCAGAAACTGCCCTCAGCTTGCTAAATCGGGGACTACCTGCATAGGGTTTCAGACGTGCTGCTGCAAGCTTTTGTGCAACAAGCCTCGAAGCTCGTCGAGGTACCCAAGTCCGACTTCCAAGTACGAGGACCCAAGAAAGTAACGCTAGACTTCCCGCCTGATGTGCCGACGCCAGTGGTACAGGAACAAGATAGATGAGTGTGCTGATACCTAAGGCAACTTGTAAGAATACGAAGCCTACCACACCATGCATTCCTTTTCTACATGCTGTTGGTATGATTCTTTTCAGGCTCGGAGAAAACTTAGTATACGCCCAAAGGCCCATCACAGACGTGAACGTTGTGGTAGCTAGGATCCGGTGGTCCAGTTGCACTAGTGATGGATTCTCTAGTGGATTTCGCCACCATATATCGCTTTTGTCCGGGGTATGAGAGTAGAAATCTGAGAAGAGTTCTGACTTTGGGGGCGTCCAGCCAAGGCCCATCTTTGGGAATTCGTTATATATTAGACCTGCATCAAGGCCAGCGACGAGTCCACCAGACATGGCCGTGCAAAAGACAAGTACGGCCAGGCCACCCACAGATGTCCGAAACAGCTTCATCCTGGGGTCTCCAAGCCGTGCAAGAATGGTTCTCGCTCCCTCTAGATTCCCCATGAATTTATGGGCGCGTAGGATGGAAAGACCATTCCATAGAATGGCCGAGTAGCACATAAAAGCCGTACCGAGATGAGCAGTTAGTCGGTATTGACTCACTCGAGGATGGCTTCCAGGTGCAAAGAGGTCATCCTTCAGCCCCGATTTTACCATCCACCATCCCAAGAATCCTTGGAAGCCTATAAGTCCGGCGATCCCACCAATTTTGGCTGCCATAGGCGCAGATACTTTACGTCGTGCGATAAAGTAGACTGCAGGGACGACGAACGAAATCCCAACAACCCGCCCCCATATTCTGTGTGCCCACTCCATGTAGTATATTGACTTGAACTCATCTAGACTCATATGTGGATTTAGAAGTTTAAATTCGGGCGAGGACCGGTATTTAACGAATTCCGAGTTCCAATCTTCGGCGTTGCTAGGCGGTAGAGATCCAGTCACCGGCTTCCATTCCGTAATGCTTAAACTTCATAGCGTCAGTAAAAATTGGTAGAACGGTCACTGATATGCACATACCCCGACTCCGTAAGCCGTGTCAAACCTCCAAAAACCACGATACCAAAGACACTTGCGGCGCTTCCCAGTAGCCAATAGGCCACCGCTTTATCACTGACATCGGGGAAGAATATCGCTTTCGTCTGGCTTGTTTTAATCGTTTCACTTAGGGACGAGAGAGGCGATGCCGTCTGCAGCTTTGACAAGAGGCCATTGCTGCTTGCTACAGAAGAACGCAATAGGCTAGAGCCGAAGGACCTGGACTTGGCATTCGCCTTCGAGACATGACGAAGACCCGGATTTGATAAGGAATTCCGGCACTGACAGCATGTAAAGTATTGCCTTGTCAGTCTTGGAGCTGTCCGTCGCAGAGCCGGCAGCAAGTCCAATGAAGAGGCCATATTAAGTGTGTATTTGTAAATCATATAGATCCCATAAAGAAATCGAAGTCGATCTCTGATTGCTCGGGCCTTAATCCTTGTCGCGGCTGAACAACCGACGCAAGCCGCAATCCTCTACTCCGTAGAAAGTACACAATCGATAATACTGAGCGTTTTGAAATCTCATATTTGTTCATGGAGCTCAAAGATTATTCCGAATCATGAGAGCTATCCTAAATCACCAGTCATGCGCGTGTCAGCGCAGCCAATATCTCAAAATGTTATAAAGCCCTTATTGCGGCGACATACACTTCCCTGCCGATTCTACTCATCCCTCTCCACCAATGCGCGCCTGAACGTACCAATCGAATACTCAAGCCATCCCCTCCTTCATCACACCTCTTCCTCCCTTTCGTACAGTCCCGAGTTCCCAGCGGATTCCCCTTCTACTCGTCTTAACCTCTTTCAAGCTATCAACAGCGCCCTAATTCACGCTCTTCGCTTTGATGAGAGCACGCTTGTCTTCGGCGAAGATGTGGCTTTTGGCGGTGTCTTCCGCTGTAGCATGAATCTTGCTACTGAGTTTGGATCAGAACGAGTATTCAATACCCCTCTGAGTGAGCAGGGGATCGTTGGATTTGCCATAGGATGTGCAGCGCAAGGAATGAAGCCGATAGCTGAGATCCAATTCGCTGACTATGTGTACCCGGCTTTCGACCAGCTGGTAAATGAAGCGGCAAAGTGGAGGTATAGGGAGGGAAAGACAGGAGGGAACATTGGGGGTATGGTAGTTAGGATGCCTTGTGGGAGTGTAGGGCATGGAGCACTGTACGCGGATCCTCCAGTCCATAGTCCGCATAGCATCGCTGAACCTACATTAGATATCATTCCCAGTCGCCGGAGTCTCTCTTCACCCATATCCCTGGATTACGGGTCGTGATCCCTCGCTCTCCAGCCCAGGCCAAGGGGTTACTGCTATCTTCCATTGCATGCAACGACCCTGTTATCTTCATGGAGCCGAAGATCCTGTATCGTGCTGCTGTAGAGCAAGTTCCTACAGAAGCATACGAACTACCTCTCTCGAAGGCGGACGTTGTAAAAGAAGGGAAAGACTTGACAGTCATCTCTTATGGACACCCGCTTTACACATGTTCCTCGGCCATAGCAGCTGCAGAAAAAGATCTTGATATTACTATCGAACTGCTAGATTTGCGAACGTTGTATCCTTGGGATAGACAGACTATCTTGCAGAGCGTGCAAAAGACAGGTCGGGCAATCGTGGTGCATGAGGCCATGGCTAACGCAGGAATTGGGGCCGAAGTAGCTGCTACGATACAAGAGGGAGCATTCTTACGCTTGGAAGCTCCCGTACAAAGGGTAGCGGGATGGGCGACACATTCAGGACTCGTTTTCGAGAGATTCAATGTGCCAGACGTAACTCGTGAGTACGATCAAGGCAGCCACCGAGCACAATAGCTGACCTAGATTCAAGGCGTATATGATGCTATTAAACGTACCATAGAGTATTGATCTTTTTCATTCGGCATTTAGGGTACTCTTCCAAGTACATAGGGTAGCTGGAGACTCTGAGATTGACCGTTTGAGGGCTCCAAAAGACCTGGTGACTCGGCGGTTTGAAGATGTGAGTACAACAAGAAGCTTTGGGCTACAAAGATCCTCTTCGGGTCGAGGTACCTCTATTGTTCACTCAGCCTTCTGGAACAATATTTACTGGATAGATTGTAGAGATAATCAATACTATATTGATGAGTAGCAAGTTCTCCCTATCCTTTGTTACCTACTAACATTTCCGATTGGAACAGTAGAAGCTTGTTAGCGCAAGCTTCTTGGTACGTTACTAATAGACCTACAAAGCTCTCCTCCTGCTATTGAGCCAGCTTTTGCACAATTCCAGATGAAGGTATGGTAAAGTTTTCGACAGGACACGGAATCTTATAGTGAGCGCATACACTTAGGACTTCGGCTACCAAGGGTTTCCCCTTTTGGAAATGTTGAGCCAGTCATATCATTTTATACACAGTGTGATTGTCCTGCTGGCGAAACAGCAACTGGGAAAATTTCAATGGCATTGTTTACAACCCTCGAAACAAATGGCCAACACAAAGACCCCAACACATTCTGGGGTGAATGAACTGCATGACTCAGAAAAGTCCGCACATTCATAAGCTATGATATTCACAGCTTGTGTTACTATTATCAGCCCTACCTAACACCTCGAGCTCACTCTTTAGTATTTCATCCTCCTTCCTCCAAGATACTTTCTTCTTCCTACAACCCCAGGTCAAGAATTACATACAACCAAAGTCAAGCAACAGCTCACTTGTAACTTACTTCTAGAGCGTACAGCTTACCTCTACAAGCATCCGCTTACTTTTCTCACATACTTGTTTGCACCTTGACCTTAACTCCGCGACACACTTACGTCGAGCAATTTCATCATCATAAACCCCCTTCTCATGTCTTATTACGAGTATGAGGATGTGCTCGCTGAGATGGAGTTTCCGCTACCCATAACACCGTCACCAGCCATAGGACCGACAATATCTCAGCTGCTCTACATGAAATCTTTCGAGCTTGTTCTCGCCCCCGTACGGTTCACCAACTTGATCGCGCAATCCATCAGCATGGTACTAGTACATGTCCTATCCACGTTCTTAGACGTTACCGGAACCATCCTGTCGTCAGGGATAGCCGTAACATGCGAGTTCTTGGGTAGCATTGGTGATTTCCTGATGTCGTTGCCGGAGGTGCAGGACCTAGAACTAGACTTTGGGTATGAGGTAAGTGAAGATGGATTATGTCTCTCTCCATAACACAGCACTGACAGTTTTCCTTTGCAAATCCAGCACTACAAGTGGAAGTTTCTCAGTGTCCTCGCGTTTATGGGTTCATTGGCATTTTTGAACTTCCGCCACCGACACACAAGACCGCGCGTTCGTCAAGATCTAGAGATTCTACTTGGTGAGTCTGCTGAGAGAGAGAAAACCCTCGAAGCCAAACTCCAGGAAGCCACTGAGGCTGGAGAGGAAAAGCAAAAAACGCAAGAGCTACTAGAGTCTCAGAGAGACGAACTACTTGAAGAGCGAATGGAAACGTTCAAAGAAAAAGCGGATCTCTGCAGTGAAGTCACCCTCCTTACTAACAAGTCTGGAAAATTGCAAGACTACGAGAAGAAATACAACGACCTGAAATGGCAGTTGGAGAAAGTTGAAAAGAAGGAGGACCGCATGAAGGGCCTCGAATCAAAGTGTCGGCGGATGGAGAAGCTGCTAGCAAAAGCCAAAGAGGACCAGGACGATTCGAAATCCCTGCAAATAATAACAGAGACCGAGGTTGAAACCCTAGAACGGTCCATCCAGCAGAAGGATGGAGAACTGAGCAAGAAGGAAACCGAACTAAAGGCTGCACGCCAGACAAGAAAAAGCGACGAAGTCGCTGTTCAGAAAGCCCATAGGATGGTGTTCCTGCTCTCAGCCAAGGCCCACAAAGAGCGACGTTCCGCGCTACAGACGCAACGTATGTATAGGCAAGCGAAGCAGGAGGCAAAGCACCTTGCTCCAACGGCCCACCAAGGCGACGCTCCAACGCCCCACGAGTGCGACCACTCGCCATACCTCAAGACCATAGGGTTGCAAGCGGACAGAATAGCCAATCTCCAAAAGGAGTCGAGCGCAGAGGCATCTTCCAAGATAGACGCTATCCCCGCAATTCCCGCCCACGTCTGCGACCATTCCAAATGTGGTCCGCTCGTAGAAATTCAGACGGAGGCGACCAAGCTTTCAGATGGCAAAGTGGATGAGCAACAGTCCGCTCTTGGTGGTTCGGCGTCGGCTCCTAAGCATTCGGAGAAGGAAGCCGTAGACTCAGATATTGTCGCCGCGGCTGCCGCCCACATCTGCGATCATTCCAACTGCGATCTGCTCATGGCAACCCAGAAGCAGTCTATAGAGCGTCTAGATGACAAGGTCGACGGGCTTCAGTCAGCTCTTGATAGTTCGGAGTCGGCTCGGAAGCGTTCGGATTTGCTCGCGGACAACCACAAGCGGAATACCAAGCGTTCAGATGATAAAGTGGACAAGCTGCAGTTGGATCTTGATCGTTCCGAGTCGGCTCTCGAGCATTTAAAGGAGGAATACGCGAAGTTGGAATCGACTATTGGGGATGATTTCGAAGAATACCTTGGCTCCGACAATGAAGAGGACAAAGATGAGCCGGTTACAGAGACGCCTGAGGTACCTCCGGGAGATCATGACCCTGATAATGAGGACGACGATGAAGAGGCAGCGGCAAAGGAAGCGCTTGAGGTAGCTCCATCAGGTTATGGTTCGGATGGTGAAGAGAACCAACAAGAGCCAGCTACGGATGAGGTACCTGAATTAGCTCCACCAGCGGCGCATGAAGTACCTCTGCCCGAGGCTACAGATGCGGATATCGAAGGTCAGCAGTCTTTACTGGAAGATCGAGACGCAACCATTGACCGGCTCCGGGCCAATCTAAAGGACGAGGAAGCTCGCCGAAAAGCTCTCGAAGCTAAGAACGCGGAGCACGTCTGTGACCATTCGCATTGCAGCAGCCAAGCCAACAAGAAGGATGGACGCATCCAAGAACTTGTCGATGAGCTGATTGCTCAAAAGCAACGTGCAAAAGGACGAATCGAGGAACTCCGCGATGAGCTGACTACTGAGAAGCAGAGTCTGGAAGGACACATCCAAAAACTTGACAATCAGCTAATTAGTGAGAAGCAAATTTTGGAAGGACATATCCAAGGACTCGACAATCAGCTGATTACTCAGAAGCAAAATTTGGAAGGACGCATCCAAGAGCTCGAGAACCAGCTGAGTACTCAAGAGCAGAGTACGGAAGAACCCAATACTTGTCTGGAGACTACTCGGATGGAGAAAGAGATGGCCCTTACAACATTGGCTAATGAACGCAAAGCTAATGAGAAGAACCGCCAGATCGCTAACTTGAGCACCATGATGACCGCTCCCTCAAAAGGAAACGAAGTGAGAGACTTGAAGAGAGAGCTATATGCGAAGAGGCTCCAGTGCGAGGGTCTGCAGCTATCGTTGGCAGATAGGGACGCAACCATTGCCAGCTTGAATGGGGATATATCCAAGGCAGGCAATCAGTTCAACGACCTCAAGCTGTTCCTTGGAATGTCGAGCGATTACGGTATCACAGATGTTGAGCGTGAGCTCAAACAACAGAAAGCCGCATTCGACAGTCTCGGTCACGAGGCTAGAAATCATGTTTGCGATCATTCCGAATGTCACTATACTCGTTCACAGCTGGAGCTCCAAACCGTCACGCTACAGCAGGCTTTAGACAATGCGGATGGAAAGTATGCAGTGTTGGAGAAAACGGTCAAGGAGATGGACACGGCCATCAAGAGGCGCAATGCCCAGATAAAGAGCATGTCAGTGGTGGACACAGAAAAGGAAGAGAAACACCAGCAGTTGAAGAAGAAGCTGCTTAGCGACATCGAGGTGGCAAGGGGTCAAGCGGGACTACGATATGAGACCAGCCAACCTGGATATCGGCCTTTACGTGACCAAATGCTCGACATGAAGGCGACGCTCGACACGACGAAGCAGAACCTGGAAAAGACGACACAGGAGCTCAGAGATCGAACGCAAGAGAGAGACCACGAGATGAACTGCGCCCTTGGTTTCAAAGAGGACTCAGAGAGATTCGCCGCAAGCGCCATCCGAGAACAGGCGGCATATCGCGACTGCATGAAGGCCCGCGATGAGCTGGCCAATCAAAAACAAAGTTGCGAGCAGGAGATTGAACGCCTGAGACTACAGATGGCTGAGCTGGCAAAGTAGAACCGCGACTTGACGATTGAAGTCGAGAAGGAAGAGCCTAAGAAGAATGGTAGAGCCGATGTATAGAGACCCCCAAGTTTATACGATGGCTAGAACGGCATATTAATGGCGCCCAGCTGTGAAAAGGACGATTCGGCTAGAGCGCTGGTGCATATGGTTTCTGTTGAGCTCTCGGCATACGAGAGTTTTTTTAATGGGCGCAGGTCATGGAGAGCAGGACGAGGTTTTCAGCATTTCTGGTATTTCTCGGTTTGTCAGTGGGTTTATTCATGTTGCTGCGTATCATCTTGTAAAGGACGTGTGGAGTGTTTCTTAGTTATTTCTTGTACTTTGGGGCGTTCATTTTATTTCCAGTATTCCTTGTGATTTCGGGCTTTGAGGGTATTCCAGCATTGGTTTGGGACCCCTGGAATTGCTGAGGTGTTTGGGGTTTCTAGTGATTTGATAGAGCAGTCAAGCAATGCAAGACCTTAGTTACCAATTCGGCATGTTCATATCTCAGTGTATATGAGTGAGGTGAGCGGTTACACTATCCTGTATGTAACTGGTAAGCAAACCTTCAAGTGGCCTGGCGGTTAGAGCTCCCCCCCCCAACACCCCCCTGTTGCCGATTAAATGTCGGTCACACTACGAGTACATTATAACAGTTTTACCGCCGCCCCCTGACGTTCAAGGGTCCAGTCGTTGAAGAAGCACCCTACAACAGTTCGGCACTCCTCAATAATCGTGAAACCCGCCGTGTCTGCTAGATCAGCTCAGACGCTTCAGAGCAAGTCGATTCATCGCCAGTGTGACACGCTGACGTTCCATCTTGTCTTACTATGTAGTACTGTTGACAGTAGTTGTCCCGTCAGTCATTACTCTCACCCTCGTTTGTTGCTACTACTCTGTGTTCGGTTCACGATAGACAACCTCTCATTCCTCGACTATACATTCGCAGCGCGCAATTCACCATCGTACCGCTACCCAGCATACTCGTACAAGGAGCTTCAACAAAAACGAAGCATTCGCTCCTACTATCGACAGACGCTCCGAGACATTGGATATCTGCCTCATTGAATTCCCCCTCTTGTTCCTATTGTTGAGGGCATCAATAGAGAGATAGAAAGGACCGCATTCACCGCGCGCAACAATGCGACACACACAGGCGCCACCCCTCCAATGAACCTTCACCCCTTTTTAAAGTCACCATCGCCCTCACTTCGCTGCAGAATTTCAACTGATGTTCGACATAACCCACGCGATTGTTGGGCTTACATTCCTTTGCGGCCGGACCGTATTCCTCAATTCTCCCCGATATCGATACACAAGCTTCTTGTTTGTCTCCTTCCTCGAAAGCGCATAAAAACTGTGTTATCAGAGCGTCAAGACCAGCTTGAGCGCTCTTGCAGGAATGAACTGCTGCGGTGAACGTGAGAAACTGCGGGATATAAAGGCAGAGCAAAAGTGGGATTATATTGTTAGTTGGTTACGGTCAATTAAGGCTCCTCGCTGACAACCTCGTGTGCAGAACTTGTCAGACTTCAAGTCAAGTTCATGCTGGACTGGCTTTTCCTACGGCGTCCTCTACACATCTCTGGTCATCTCAGTCGCCGTATACGGGGTTGATACTTTTACCGCTGCGAACCTCCTGTTCTTCAACCGTTGGAGCGGGCAGGTCAAACCGGTAATCCCGTTCAAGATCTCGAAATGGATTTTTGCTGGGTGCATCCTTCTCTCCTTCATCCTCCTCGTTTACAGGTGGTTTAAAGCGATCCGCGCAATCAAAACGGGCATAGTCGCTGCAAGTTATCTCGATCCCCTTGCTGTCAGGGTACAGAGTGTCCGCACGGGCGCCAATGGCCGAGGTTGGAGAAGGTTTCTGGTCTTTACTGCCCTGACCAAGCATAGGAAGGGTGCCGAATATGTGGCTCTCTTCACCTACTTTTCGTTCGAAGGTAAACCACAACGCTTGACTTTCCATTACCCCCGTTGCTGAATTGTTCTAGCATGGTTGCGCATCGTCTTCGCCGAAGGTCCTCGACAAGTCATAAATGCGTTGACATTATATTCTGTGATGCAAGCGAACCTTATACCGGAAGGCGAACACGCTGCCAATCATGGCCACAGCGCGATTGGACAGTTTTTCGTCAACGTCCAGATACTGGCAAACAACAACCGACAGCAGGCAGCGATACTGTTCAGTATGCTGTTCACACTCGTAATCTGGGTGTTCTCGGCTTTGGGTTTGATAACTGCGGTACTGTTCTATCTCGTCTTCCTGTGGCATCATATTCCCAGTGCGGATAATGGCCTCTCCAGTTATTGCAGAAGGAAGGTCGATAGTCGACTACACAGGATAGTTGGGGTCAAGGTCAACAGGGCTCTGGCAAGGGAGGACAAAGCCCTGACCAAACAAGATGTGAATGATGGCATGATCGGGGGAAGACCGCCAGTCAAGCGACAGCCAACAGTGCCTGTCTTAGACACCCAACAGGATGATAAACTACAAGAGATGCCACTTCTACAAAGGCAGGGAACTCAAGCGACACTACCACCTTATACATCATATCCAGCATCCCGCAACCCCAGCGACTCAAGCTCTGCGGTTCGAGAGCCAGCAGTCCCGAATATCTTCACCGACCGGCCAACCGCACCCGAGAGATCGGCTACGCAGAACTCGAATCGATCTGACAACAGCTATGCTTCCGATGCGCCCCTCATCCGTGCAGCGAGTGACATGGCTTACGGACGGCCTGGGTCAAACTTCTCGAGGCCTCCTCCTTCGAGAACGGAATCCGAACGCAGCAACTACAGTAATAGGCCACGAGTAGGCCGGAGCGACACATATAACTCTCAAGGCACACAGCGATATTACAACACAGAATGGGGACGCGAATCCTCCCCTCCACAGAACGGTTCATATGCACCGCCTCGTGGTCCTCCATCCCGTCAAAACACTGGCCTGAGCGACTATGCACAATCGACACCGCTTCCGTTCCCAGCACAGAGCCGTAAACCTACCCCCCAAAACCTCCCCTTGGACGCCATAGGGAAACGCACCCCCACACCCACGAACAGATATATCCCTCCCCCTATGCCTGTCCAGGAGTTTGAAATGCGCCCTCAACCGCCACCCGCTTCCTCCACTGGACCACCAGAGATCACCAACAGGGGCTATGTCGCCTTCAACCCCTCTCTCTACACGACCACCAACCCCACCACCTCCAACATACCCCCGGCTTCCCTACCCTCCAGAAATATCACCCAACCTAATCGGCAACTACAACCAGACTATACCGGCCAACAATCAACGCCGCAACGGTCAGGCACAGCGCCACTGCCGCAGACGATCCCGTATGATGACAGCATCTACGACGAGTACAGAAAGGAGCGCGAGCCGGAGAGGCCAGGCAGGGCGGCGACGGCCGGGCCAGGAACTTGGAACGGCCAGGCGCCACCTATCCCTCGTGCAGCGACGCCAAGTTCCGCTGCTTGGAACGGCGGGAGGAGGAACCGACCCGGTCCGGGTCAGTATGTGGAGCCACCGATGCCTGCGAGAGCTGGGACTGCTGATCCCTACAATGCGCGGCAGAGACAGGATCTACCCGCGCGAGTCAGGACTGCGGATCCGGAATGGGGTGGGCAGAGGAGGTATGGGCCTGGTGGCGGGCCGGAGCGTGGACCTGGGTTTTATCAATTTTGATTTTAGTTTTTTGGATTGGTCTATGGTTGGAGATACCCCTTTACGATGTTATGATGAGGGTTGTTGGGATTGGGTATTGGATCGCAATATTCTAGCGGAATCTTGGACTTGTTGGAGAGGAAGCTGGGTACGATCTAACTTTGGAAGACTCCAAGACCTAGGTGTTGGATAAGATAGCTCCCAAGTTTACGGGTCTTGATAATAGAGAGTGCCGCGGTTGAGCCGACTTGATCGTATCAAGATTTGATGGAAAAACGGATACGTTTCATGTGTGCTCTCTATGCATGTCCCTGTGATGTGTTTCTAATTCTCCCCTGGTGCTCCTTCTCTACCTCGCCCTCCTCCCCCGGAAAGCGTACCCATAGACCCACTCCCACGCCCACGCCCACGCCCACGCCCACAACCACCTCCAAAACCCCAACCACCGCAAACCATCTCTCTTCAAGCCCCAACCACCTACAATCCTACCCGCTAGCACTAACGGAAGAGATCCAGAGCCCTCTCGTAGGTAACATGTACTAGTTTGTAAATGGGGGTAAATAAACGGAAGGGATTGGGGGGGTTGGGGGGTTCTTGGTAAGATGGGGGGTTGAAGGAGTGGTTGGATGTTGAGGATGTGGAAGGATGTGTGGATGGGTCAGACCGGATGGGGTTTTTTCGAGTCGACAGAGGATAGGGGTAACGGGTGGGTGGAGAAGATCGAAAGGGGGTGTCAGGGGGGACGAGAAGCCCGGTCTGAGAACTGGAGAGGGTAAAGACACGCGGGGAAGGTGGAGGGATAGAAAGATCTCGGGGTTTGACATTGCATAAGTCGGAAAACAGTCGATTGCTCTGGAGCATGGGTGAAAGAGAGAGGTAGTAGTGCACAAATGACACAGGCGTCACTACAGCAATATCCTTCACCGTGAGCGAAGCAGCCATGTCTTGACAACCTTGCGCACTTATATCTTGATCCCTAAGAACGCCCTTTTAGTACACGAAACAAATTCCGCTATGCAAACCCCCATCCTTTCCCGATTCTAATAGACATAAAAGGGTGCCTTCCACGTCATCCCTGTTCTTCCCAATCTGCCCCTTCGTATGTGCCTTTGAGATCGAAGGCGCCAGGAGTGGAGTATATTATGCAATCGCGTAAAGAATCGAACAGGAGACCTAGGCAAGCATGGGCGATCGCGAACCCCCTTCCATCGCGGATGGTGGTGGTGAAGGGGCTGGAGGAGGAACCTAGGGGGTATGGTTGATTAGAGAAAGTGCATATGAGGGTTGTTAGAAGGCGACTTACATCTAGCCGTGTGTTCTCTGCCATCATTCTCTGGATGCCGATGCCCACACCCTCGATTACTGCTAGTAAGCATGCGCACCCTATTGCTGAGTTTCGCGCTGCTTTCATTCCTCCTCTGACTGCCAGGGCGCCGCCTGTGAAGAATCCTGCGATGACTATTCGTACCCATCGTCAGCCCAAAACCCCTCTAAAGCACCCTTCTCCCTCACTCCCTTCCCCACTCAATCTTCCCTCACTCCGCTCCGGCAGGTGCACTCACTAGCATTATACGGATCCTCCTTCTTCCGAATTCCCTTGACCGCGCAGTCAAACGTGCTGAACAAACCACCCCAGACTCCAAAATTGCCTCCCAGAACCGGAGCGCGCGCTTTGATGGCTGTGAGGGCGCCGATGCGACGTTCGCCGTAGGGCGAGTTACGGAAGCCTTTTACGCCGTGCCAGACGGCGCCGCCGATGCCCTGATGAAGCATGTTAGCGCTGCTGTCTGAACCAGAACAAGTAGAAAGCGGCCTAGAGAGGGGGCCTATCGAATGGAGCTGGGGTGGTTGGGACGTACTCCCATGCAAAAGGCACCGCCAAAATCACTAAGGGCGACCCATGGGCAAGGATCTCGTGAGTGATCCATACTGTGTTATGACTTCGTGGCCGAGAGTATTAGAGGTGGAGAGGTTTGAAGGGTGAGCCTCAAAGGCTGGCTCGAACAGTCGTGGTCACTAGCAGAATATGGAGGCCTAGTAGGATTGTATAGAGAATTAGGCCAGTGGTGTAGCTCGATACCGTAGCTCAGGAAATGAATTTATGCTGTGTACTTGGCGTTGTTGAGGATAAGATCCTATGGATTCGAATCAGAGAACTCAGGAAGGCGATGATGCGCGGAACTTTTTGTCTCGCTTCAAATTGCCGTTTTAGCCCAACACCTGTGACATCTCAAGATGCTTTCCTGAAGATTCAATGAGATATGCCGTATTCTACCAGTACTAAGGTGACATTTTGACTATCCTACTTAATCTACTCATTGATGCTTGAACCGCTCGCTCTAAGGGTATCTACAGAAATCCAATCCTTCAAATTCTACGCAACTTTGCTATTTAGCGTACGCGAATAATATCCCCACTCATCTCAAGGGGAGCTCCCGAAACACCTTTGCGAATATCTGCCGGCTCTTGTACAAGTTAGATAGCCGAATTCTTTCGTTGTCCAAATGAGCATTATCGCTTGCCTGACCGCAGGGGAGATGTGCTGCTGGCGCATCGAATTCTTGCTCTAGAAAACGAATGGCTGGAATCGAACCACCTTCACGGATATAAAGCGGTTTTGATGGCATTCTGGTGGCGAAGTATTGCTGCGTCTTTCCAACGTCGTGGTCACTGGCACCGTTGATCTCTGCTGTCGCCTGCCAATGTTGGTCGCTGCTCTTTGAAAGAGTCGAAGACGTTACAGGGGAAACCTTAGGACTCGTAGGACCATTCGTCGGCTTTTTTAAGGCTGCTTCCTTAGTAGGGGCAGATCCACGCCGCTTGTGAGCAATGGGGCCCCAGACTTCTATTATGGCTTCCTCGAGGATTTGAAAAATCCAATTTTCTGGGTCACCAAGCCATGGCTCAGCCTGATGATTGATCTTTACAGTGAGGCTGTTGGTAGTGTGCAGCTTCTCAAACGCATTTTGCAGGACTTTCCGCAACGATTTATCTATTGCTGTGGTTCGTTGATCCGGTACTAGCCGAATCGACAAGTCTGCGGTCGCGAGACGGGAAATAATAGTCGAATTCGCAGGTCCTGAAGTGTTGATGCGGTGTATCGTAAGTGATGGCTCTCTCCACCTTGCCTTGAAGGACTCTGTGAGACTTGCAGCATCCCCAAGGCTCGGATCACGACGAAGTAGCGTCTTGCTTATCGCTTCGTACCGTTCGTTTTCTGCTTCTGTAACAGGAAGTATCGGGTCGTAAAAGCCAGGGATATTAACTTCACCATTAGCGCCTGTCAGCAGTGCGAGCAGTGCCACCAAATCTTTTGCTGCTTCATGTATGAGATGACTACCGTCGACGCCGCTATGCAGATCAGGTCGGTCGCTTTTAACCTCGACCGTGGCATGCACCACACCTCGGAGGCCGTACGTGAGGCAAGGAAAGTTGTCATCGAGCCAGTAGCTGTTTGCCAGCAAGATCCAGTCAACGTTACCAATCACATGTTTGTTGTTCTTGATTGTCGCCTGAAAGCCCCGAGACCCACATTCTTCCTCCCCTTCTATCAAGAAGACAATGTCAGAGCTAAGTTCCTGTCTAGCAACAATATCAGCTACAGCGTAAATCGCTGCTAGTACAGGACCCTTGTTGTCCGATACGCCTCTTCCATATAGATAACCATTAGTGCCATGCATCTTGAAAGGATCTTCGATCCAATGCTGAGTTCTGTTTTCAGCTGCAACAACATCGTAATGACCGTAGAAAAGTATCTTCTTTGCTCCTCCCGACTTCCCATCCTTGCCCCTAAATCGGGCGAAAACCACAGGATTTCTGCTATCTTCGGTAACAAACATCTTCGTGTCAGCGCCGAAAGTTTTGAAGAGGTTCCTTAGCCAGGAAGCTCCGCTTCGGCAATCCTTAGCATATTCTGGCTTTGAAGATACCGTCCGATATGAGACAAATTCCGAAAGGGCCACGAGAAGATGTTCTAAAGATACTGATCAGTCGTTTATAAATGCATTCAACAGGCAAACACTCATACCATTACTTGCTGTCGGTCTCTTTCCTGCATCTTTAGCGTAGTCGCCGATGTTCCAAATAGCGATGCAGTCATCATTCCCTCCAGTTACATAGATTTCTTTGTCGTCATAATGAGCGATAGCGGAGGCAAGAATAAGCTGATCATGAGCTTTCCATCTAGTAACGCATTCATACCTCGAGTCAAATTGCTGGGAAGGTTATTACTGCTTGCCCGAAAAACAACGTCACGATTAATACATACCTTAGCAAAACCATTGGCGCTACCACTGAAGAGAAGTCCACGACTGACGGCTAGTGTTAATACATCTGCTGTATGAGCCCTAATCCTTCGGATCATCTGATGTGTATCAAGGTCCCACACATTGATATCCCCCTCAAGACGTCCGCTGTATAGCAACTTTCCGTCAAGTACTATGGCCAAGATGGAGTCGTCGCCATTTTCCAGAGTCACCGCTTTTTTGATAGAGCCTCCCGAATCCTTATCTAGAGACCACAGCTTGATTGTTCCATCACCACCACCGGATATCAAAGTTTCGTCGTCTGATCGACCGCTGTTCAGGCCTTTAGTTAGAAGCATACAGTAAACATATCCATAATGCGCATATTGCACAATATTCTCTTTATCGATTTCCAGGACTTGTCCTCCCTCCGCTTCCAGCTCGGACGCAGTGAGCGGACGGGGCGTACACACTCCACCGGGGCCTTTGGAATCAAAAAATCGATGATTTCTCTGAGACGGATGTGAAGAAAAGTCTAGTGGGGAGTTGATTCCTGTTTGTGACAAGCTATACCACTAGTAAGGGATAAGAATAATATATATATCTGTAACTAGAAGGTAAGGTAGAACAATACCTGTATGCTGGTATTTTGTGCCCCTAAGTAGACGGTCTGCAGACTGACGGAATACGCAACGCAGAAAACATCACCAATATCGTAGGTGGAGTAGATTGAGTATAGCCGATTTAACGTCTTTGTGCACCATACCTGGGGTTGGATTGGTCAGCGTAGGCGATAGAATCTGCAGTCGTAACTTTCATACATTTACTATAGCGTCCCCAGCACTTGAAAAGAGCCGTTCTTTGTCCGCCGAGAGAAAAAGGCAGAGAACGCTGCCTCTGTGCGCAGGTATCGTTGAGAAAAGTTCATAGGTATCCAATGTCCAGACCTAAGCGTCGGAGGTAAGCTGTTACACCTATTTGTGCGAATTCTCATCGCATACCTTCACTTCGCCATCCTGAGTGCCCGCATAGATGTATGAGTCGGATACAACAAGTGCAAGTATCGACTTTTCGTTCTCGACCTTGTGGAATAGTATCGGGTCGTGAGGGCCGGTCCCGCGATTTGTAGGTATCGTACAGGCTCCATTCAAGTCAATCGTAGCATCTGAATTTTCCGCGATCGCGTTAATTGATGATCCATTTACGTGAGATGTGAGGGTTGGAACAGTAGCAACCATTGCAGAACATTTGAAGCTAAAGTCGACAAGGCAGTAAGCAGCACGCGCAGTTACTGTACTAGAGTACATAGTGCAGTGCGCTAGGCGGGTAACGGCAGCTCCCGCAGCCTAAAAACCTGCTGGACTTACCGAGCAAATGGCACTCAGGAGTATCGTCTGGTCTCCAATCATCCAGACAGTGGCCTGGAACAGCATCCTCCACTCGGACAGCCGCCGACTCCTCTGACCCGGTTTTGAGTTGAGCCATGGAGTCAAATGGAAGAGATGCCCTTTCTTCGCCAGCCACTTATTTTGGACCTGCGTTGATTCAATAAGCTTTCAAGGATAGTAGGTACCTCAAGCAGTGTGTTATCTCCTCAGATCTCTCTTTGTAGCGGCAAGGGCGTTTCAAGATCGCGGGAATTTTGCAAGATACAGTCATGAGTGTGGGGCAAGAGCACGCACGATTGCAGTTTGGAGGAAACGCGATTGAATGGTTGAAAGACCAACAAACAACCAAACCCTACTCAGACCGGGACTCAAACCTAACATGTTTTCACCTGACAAAGTATTGATCAAGCTAGAGGTTTTTGATCGGAATATTACTGTACTATGAGCTGTTCTTGACGTGCTGAGTGGATCAATTGGACTAGTCTTCCATGTTTGAGAAACAAAAATAATATTGTTTTCAGTACGCAGCGGAAACTGGCACACACCCAGAAACCACAAGGTCTCAAGCACTGGACGTGTGTCACCGATGTTGCACCAACCAGACCGCCATGTTCGAAATACCTTAGACTTCTTTTCGGTTTTTTTCAGCTGTAAAATGACTACAAACCCCTTATAACGATATTCCACATAGCGATGTTAGTGTGTATGTATGCCCGCGTTTTATAACGATATCTTCCTGGTAACGATGTGGTTAGGTGGAGTTCTGGACATCGTGATAGCCAGGTCTAACTGTATAATCGTAATGTTTGACAAACGAAACGTCTGTACACCTATTACAACTTTATGTGCCTGAACATGTTTGAGAAGAGATTGTGCTCATAAATGCACAATACCTGCTTGTACTAGGTATTACGGTGCTTGAGCATCCTACGGCCACCGCCGCGTCACCTATTTGTGGTACATTCTCCCTCCTCAGCTGACATTAGTATTCGTGAAAAGTCTATCAATCACGTGTGACCCTGACATACATTGAGAACCAGTCAGAAGCAGTTGGAAGAAGCTACACGCGCGCCACGGTGGCTGAGTAAATGTAAGCGCGTACCTTAGGCACTGAAGCTAAACCTGCAGATGAGTAAAGCCCAATGAAAGACAGAGGATGCCGAATCGGAGTGTGACAACAAAGAAACAAGTCACCAGCGCCTGAGGCTTGCCAATGTTCTACAAGTTAATGGCTGGCCGATCTTTGAAGTCTTAATGCTTGATGATGTCTTTAGGACTAGGGTTGCATCTAGCGCATTCAGATCAATCCCTCACACATCAGTGAAGAAGCAGCGGCTACCTCAAGTAACTCCATGTTTCTCTTCGACTGCGTCAAGTATCACTGAATGACAAGTTCTCGCTCCCGCCTGTGAATAGTCTCTTTGTCATACCATTGTAGACAATTCCTTTGTCCTCTGCTAGCTATAGCAACAGAATTTTACCAGCTGCTATCTTTGCTTTTCAAGAACAGTAATAGCCGTATACCAATAAGATTTCAGCACCAGCAAGGTTTCGAAGCGACCATCGAAAGAAACATCCTTGACTGGCTTCAGGGGACAAGTGGCTACTGCAATACAATCTACCATGGCGGCTTTGATTCAAACCATAGCGATAGTCGACAAATCTGGGAAGGCAGTTAGTACGGTAAGCGTTTCTATACCCCACCAATAATCTACATGTTGTCTAATTCAGTCTTCACAGAGTAAGCACTTGGTCAACGTCTTCAAAGAAGCCAAATCTGCATACCGTGAGAGGAAAGCGGAGGTTGTCGCGGGCCGACAAGCCCATACTGAGGAGAAGAGAGTCCGTCGGGCGTTGAAAGGATACACCATAGGGGATGATCGTTCCCATGCTTCGTCTCGGAAACATGAGAAGTCCAAAAATTCGAGTCGAAGGCCGATGGAAGACCGCCAGCGCTCGGGTGGCTCTGTCAAAAGTGAAACGAGCCCTATACACCCGTCATCACAGCGCCACTTTGACCAGGACTCGTATACCCCAGCCTCGGAGCCCCGAGAAATGATCCGGCGCCATAGTGCTCGAGATGGCGACCTCATGCGTCCCCATGGCCCACCGAGATCGATGACCAGTCCTGCAGACATAGACATGGATTTAGCCTACGGTGACATACCGCCACCTCTTCCTGTGACCTGCCTTGACGACGAAGCCGAATTCAAAGGTCTTGTTGGAAAAGTCAAGAAGTTGCTCGAGGAAGCCGACTGTCTCCAGTATTCTGCAACCGCCATCATTGCCTCACTGCAGAAAAACCCTGATGCAATGGCTGCTGTAGCACTGACTCTGGCCGAGATCAGCAATATTGCCTCGAAAATGGCACCTGGAGCTTTGCTGGCTATGAAAGGCAGTGCTCCAGCAGTATTCGCTTTGTTAGCAAGCCCGCAATTTCTGATCGCCGCTGGTGTCGGTGTCGGTATCACAGTGGTTGCCCTAGGTGGATACAAGATCATCAAGAAAATCAAGGCCAAGCATGCCGAAGATACAGGCATGGATGAAATGCTTGAGTTTGATGGAGATATTAGTAGGATCGATAGCTGGAGGCGTGGCATTGCAGAGGTGGAAGAGCAGAGTGTTGGAACAAGCGTCGACGGAGAATTCATCACGCCTCAAGCGGCCGCGCTGTCCAGAGTGAATTTACAGGAAGCGGAAGGGAGAAAACCTCATCGCAAAAGTTCGTCCAAACCCAAGAGCGGCAGCTCCAAAGACTCGACGGCAAGCGGGAAGTCAAAGAAGGAGCCTAAGGCGAAAAAACCATCTCCACTAAGGTTGATGTTTAAGTGATGGGTATGTTCGAAGCATTTTCTGAAAGCATTTTAGCGGAGATATTAATGTCTCGATTATGGGATTGGAAGATACTATGTGTACAGTAAATAGTTAGTGAGAGACAAAAACGTCAACCCAAAGGCTCACTGTATGCACCAGCGTTTCTCAAGATAGTACGGAGTAGCGCTTTGCGCTTCCCATGGCTGTAGAGAGTACCTTAGGTAAGGTAGAGAGTAAGGTAGGTAGCTCTACATTAGCGCTAGTTCAGCCCTATCAACCGCCGTGAATTCGATCTTGAGCGAACAGTTTACGATACAAAATATCAATCGGGTTCCAAAACCGGTGACTGAAAACGGTAGACAGTATGCAAAGCCTACGCTCTCGTGCAGGTGTTTTGCGTCATGTCTATTCCCAATGGTATGATGCCTTTGCCTAGTTACGGCAACAAGACCACTGATGCCTCGACTGCAGGGCATGCTTCGAACGATGGTCTTGACAGGGTCTCTTCAACATCCAATGGGACAATTAATAAATCAGGAGAGCGCGATGAGACATTTCTTGAAAAGATTATGTCCGACGACTCTCAATCCTCAAGTGCACCCTTGAATCCGCAGCAGTACCCTTCACCAGACCCTGCTCCCAATCCATATGTACAAGTTGGCGCGCAAATGAAAAACCCTTATCAGATGCAACAGGGAACAACAGTAGGAGACCTAATAGCTGACAACGACGGCGAAGAACTAGACAGCTGGCACTCCGCAGAAGACGACTCCAGTGGTCCAGCATTGTCCACTCCATCACCCCAGCTACAGGCTTCTGATGCAAGCTCTGAGAATGGATATATAAGCTTGGAATACCATGGGCCCATAAAGACCCCGACAGAGGCGCGAGACGACAGGAAAGAGACGGCATTGAAGCTGTCGCCTGCTATGATACACGAACTCACCTCTTCGCCGGAGTCATTGCCCTTACATTTGCACTCGACAAAGAAGGGTTCTGCCCAGGCTTCACAGCAGATATTGAGGAATGATGCAAGTTCGTTTGCTGCAGAGCGTCCTGACCAGGAGATCCAGGACAACATCGTGGAAAGGTCACAGAAGATATATACATCTGGTAGCGCTAATGCAATCTCACCTACAGGCAGAGACGCATCCCAGTCAATCCGAACCCCATATTTGACCAAAGGGGTCGATCATGTTTCTAGGCCGTATGGGTTTTCCCGCACCGTGTCAACCCCTCCACTAAGAAGAAGCAAGTCATCTTCGAAATTTCCGTCCGCCCAACTACCTCCATCGATGGGGTCGAGGCATTCTCGCACAGTACCTACACCTCTTCAATTTAGAGACCACAGGGTTGAAGGCAAGGCTTCTGCATTAGACGGGTCCATGCCATCACCTATGCCTCAATCAATACCTCTGCCACCACTTTCGTTGCCTACGTATCTCCAACTTGAGCTGTCCTCACACAGACCATCACCACTATATATACATCGTTCTGCGTCAAGTGATTTCCCATACGAGTCCTCACGTATCAAGATCGAGCGTCTCCAGAACTTCCTTCTTCTTCCACCTCAATTAGAACAAGTCCTGTGGTTCGGCGCACTTGCTTGTCTAGATTCCTGGCTTTTCTCATTTACAATCTTGCCTCTACGTTTCTTCAAAGCGCTTGCCCTCCTCGCACAATCTTGGGGTAGGAATCTGGCAACGGAGATGGAGTTCATTGGAATTTTCATTCACGCTGGAGCAGGCAGAATGTGGCGGAGAAGGCGGCAGAGAGATAGCACGACTACTCCAGGAACTCCTCCTTCTGCCAAGGACACAACTTTCACAAGCCCGATAACTACTGGGGTTTCCGCCAAACCGCCCGAATTTTCCTTTCCTAATGACATTGACAAAGAGAATCCGAGTGCAAGCCATTCCCATCCTCAACCGAACCATAAGCGTAGCACTTTTCAAAAACATAGAAGATCCAAATCTATGCCATCAGCACTGCTACCAGATCACAAGGCGGACATCCTGAAAGGACTTCTGATCATCATTAGCTGTACCATCTTGATGTACTTCGACGCCAGCAGGATGTACCATAGCATACGTGGGCAGGCTGCTATCAAGCTTTATGTTATCTACAATGTTCTCGAGGTTAGTCTTTGAGACACATATTCTACTGACAATATCAAGCTAAGCAGTTGCCAGGTCTGTGATCGCTTGTTCTCGGCTCTTGGTCAAGATGTGCTTGAATGCCTCTTCTCGAAGGAGGCCCTGGAGCGGAAGCCAGACGGCCGCAGTAAAATCTTAAGACCATTTTGGCTATTTGTCCTTGCGCTCCTGTATAACTTAGTCCACGCAACAGCGCTATTTTATCAAGTCATCACGCTCAACGTTGCCGTCAACTCATACTCGAACGCGCTTCTTACTCTTCTGATGTCCAATCAATTTGTCGAGATCAAGTCCACTGTTTTTAAGAAATTCGAGAAGGAAAACCTTTTTCAGCTAACATGCGCTGATGTTGTCGAACGCTTCCAGCTTTGGTTGATGCTCATCATCATCGCTTCCAGGAACATTATTGAAACCGGAGGTCTGAGTCTTGGCTTTTCCGACAGTGGTACAGGTGCTCAATCAGCCTCCTCTGCTCCTGTTCGAGGCCCAAGCATCTTACCAAAGAGCTTCACATTGCTTCCAGACTGGACTGGGCAGGTTATGGGACCTTTCGTGTTAGTTCTTGGAAGTGAAATGCTAGTGGATTGGATCAAACATGCGTACATCACCAAATTCAACAACACCAAACCTGCCATCTATGGAAGATTTCTCGATGTCTTAGCCAAAGACTACTACTCAAACGCATTCGCCGATCAAAACCTCACCCGCCGTCTCGGCCTCCCAGTCATCCCCCTTTCATGTCTCTTTATTCGCGCCTCCGTTCAAACCTACCACATGTTCCTCGCTACCCACATGCCGCCTCGCCAACCTTCAACCGCGACATCCCTCTTCGTCGACTCCGCAACCACTTCCCCGGCCACCACCGCAGCCTTCCAACACATCGACTACATGGTCCGCCGCGCCCTCGGCCGCTCCACATTCGGTGCTGGTGACCCCACGCTGGCGTCAGAAAGTAGCGGATGGAACACCGACGATGCAATAGCCTTTGCGACCATGATCGTTTTCTTCCTACTGCTCTACCTCGTCCTTCTGGCCCTCAAACTTGTCTTGGGTATGTGCCTGCTCTCGTTTGCTCGACGCCGTTACAAGGGCATGAAAGAAAGAGAAAATAACTCAGCGCATGCAGAGGGCAAGAGAGTTGGTGGGTGGGGGGTTGTGGAGGTCGATGAGGACAAGAGGAGATGGATATATAAGGATGATCCCGACGGTGCGAGGAGGCTGAGGGAGAGGGAGGCAGCAATAAATGAGAAGGGTGGGAAGGAGGAAAGTTATGGTGGCGTTAGTAGGTATAATATGGTTGCTAAGAGGATTTGGTGATGTTATGATACTTTTATCTATAGATTTGGCGCATTCAGCGTGATGTTTCAGATGGCATGTAATGTATTATCCTGCAAGATACAAATGTTAGAGGTACACAGCCATGTCTTCTCTCGCACCGAAGACTTCAATAATACTAGCGAATTCATCTATCGAGCAAATCCATCCCATCACCACCTCCCCACCTCCAACCGAGGGTCCCACCACCCATAAGATCTCCCAGCGGCGAACAATCCGTTTCGTTGCGCCCATACATGTATCCTACCATTCCTCTCATTCAGCAACTCCTCCTCCAGCTCATCAACCATTCCCGGATCAAGCGGGCCCTGTAATTTCGAGGAAAGAATCTCATACAAGCAACGGTTAGTTTGAGCGAGCCTGGCATAAGAAGTCTGGAATCGGAACCGGCATCCGCGGATTTCGTATTTCTTGTCGTAGATCCAGTTGTAAGCATATTCGCCGTAGAGATATGCGGCGATCTTCTTAACGAGGTCGGGGGGGAGGGACGTTAGACTTGCTGGCGGCGTTTTCAAGAGATTCGTGCTGGAAGCCATTTGGTTCTTTCAGGGACAAAATGGAAGGGAGTGTCGGACATGGCTGATATATATCGGGCTTTGTCTGCTGGGCTTGGGGGTTTGCTTGGACAGCGAATGCTGGGTTGAGAGCGTGGTATACATTTTGGGTGTCCATAATGTTGTATTCTTATAACGCAGTGGGTTTGACCAGCACTAATACCAACGGGGGTGAAAACTGAAGGGATACATATGTTTGCTGCTTCTGCTGGTCCTGCTTGCGACGAGAGTGATTGAGAAAATCAAGGTCTATGGATAAGGGAACGCAGGCTTCGATGAGATTAGAAACGAAAGGGAGAATCGAGGTCTTTTACTTGGAAGAAACGAGAAATTACAGTAGCGTTCAACTTACACCTTTTCGGGTTTTTCAACGAGACAGCATGGAAAACCGTCATCACGCAATTGGAACTTTAAGTAGTGTCAGTCCCTCGTATATAGCTTTTAGATGCCCAGAGATGAGCTAAGCAGAGAACGTAGCGGGCATTGCTAAGACTTTATGAAACAATTATTTCAGAGGTTTGGTTCTCTGGTGCTCCCCATATTTGAGGTGACTCTAAGATCACATGACCTGGCGTTGACAGCGCATCTCGCTTCTGTTTGTTGACGCGACTGACATCATAAGTAACGCGACATCCCTTGCTTCCCAGAATCTGATCCCATTATTCAAGATAGTGAATCGGCCATAATGCCCAAAACAACTCGCCGCACTTCTGCCGCTCGCTCTGCGCCATACCCTTCTCCTCCCTCCAATCAAAGCTCGAAACCCAAACCCAAACCCAAACCCAAATCTAAAAAAGCCACTGATACCAAAGCCGAAGAACCCACCGACCCCTCCATCGCCCCCCATCTGCTCATCACTCTCGACGGCGAAACCGACGAGACCGTCCCCGTCTTCGATACCTGCGATGAGGTCCGCGCGAAGATAACCTCTCTTTTCGACAACAAAACGCCCAATGCAGCCGCGAAAGGAAAACCCTATACCAAAAAAGCGCTGGCAGACCAAATGGGCGACATCACGAGCCAAAGCCTGCAGCGCTTCCGGGACCACGACGGCGAGATGAGCGGCGCGGAGATGAAGGCTTACTACAAAGGGTACGCGCCCTTAAACCCCCCCTGCATACCCACGTAATCATATCCAACCAACAACCACCCACAGCTACATCTTCTTCGAAAAACTCCGCCTCCACACCCACACCCCCAAAACCCCCTCCCGCCTCTCTGCCGAAAAATCCCACCCCTCGGGCCGCGACCTGCACGATCCGACGCGAAAGCGCGGCGGCCAGCAGCTTCATTTTTGGGTGGGCCCGGGGGAGGACCCGAATGATTTTTTGACGGAGGAGGAGAAGATGCAGGGGTTGTATTTTAAAGAGGGGAGGATGCCGTTGGTGGAGGAAGGGGGAAATAAGGGGAGGAAGGGGGGTGGGGGGAAGAAAGGGAAGATAGGGGGGGTTTAGCGGAGGGCCGGAGGGGGAGTGCGGGGCCTGCGGAACGCATTTGGAGGACGGGGAGGGATTCCAGACTGTGGCTGTGTGAGGGGTAGGGAATCCAATTCATTTTGTGGAATAATAAACTCGATGCTGATGGGGGTTTGAGAGCGAAATGCATACTGATCTTGAACGACGGCTATTGCGGTTGGTGTGCTTGAGAGAAGAGTGCGGATTTAGATGTCGGTCCGTTTCTCCAGCCTGTTATATTCGCTTCTTGTTCAGCTGTTGTGAGCTGGTATGGCAGTTCATTATGGACTTGTTGGCAAATGGGACGAATCGAAAAAGTCGGATATCGATTTCAATGGATTATTAATGTCTTAAACCGTCAAGACGATTCTGCTAGGCACTTGCTTGAAGAATTTGACAATTTGTGTTCATGGCGTTTGAGACGGTACGCACAATGAACAGGTCATGGATGTGACTCTTTACGCGACTTGATTCTGAATTTTTCGACAAAGATAAGCTGGCGAGTATAGTATCGACATCACCTCATATAAAAACTGAAACTTTACATGCATAATGGAAAGATCCGCCCTGCCGCCCCACCTCAAGACACCAAGAGATCCCATATCTAATACCCATACATAATTACACAAACCCCCATCACCACCCTTCCAACCTTCTCATCCTTACAGGCAAACCCCCCTTCGGCCTCGACGTGATGCCCGTCTTGATGTCAATCACCCTCTCCGGATCCTCCAACTCCATCTCGAACCTGCCCACAATACTCGCCAACAAGCATGCAAACTCTGCCTTCGCAAACGCCTGCCCAATGCAACTCCTCGGCCCGTGCAGAAAAGTCATAAACGCGTAATTACTCCCAGCGCCGCCCGTGTTCGATCTCCCAGGTCCCATCCATCTGTCTGGCTTGAACTCAGCGGCGTCAGGGCCCCATAGTTTGGTCGATAGATTAACGGCCCAGACCCCGAGGATGATCTTGGTGCCTCTGGGGACGTGTTGACCGAGAATGGAGGTGTCGTGTGCAGCTTCTCGGAGAGTGACCGGAACGGGGGAGTGGACGCGGAGGACCTCGTTGCAAACAGCATGGAGGAAGGGGAGGCGCTCGAGGACTTTGTCGGTAACGGGCGTAGAAGCATCGTCGATAGAAGGGAGGTTTGCGCGGATTTCTTCGCGCAGGCGGGTTTGGTATTCGGGGTTTTTGCAGAGCGCGTGGATCGCCCACACCATTGAGGTGGCGGTGGTCTCGTGGCCAGCGGCGAGGAAGGTCATCATTTGGTCGACGAGGTTTTCTTCGGTAAAGCCGCCGGATTCAAGGGCGACCGAGAGGATGTCGACGTCAACACGCTTTTCTTTATTGTCAAGCTTTTGCTGTTTTTGGTGGATGAGTTGACGGCAGACCTTTTTGACAGTATTCGCTGCGGTTTCAACATCTTCATTCCTCTGGACTGGCAAGGCGCGGAGAAGCCACCAGGGCAGGAACAGGCCTAACAGTCCCAGAAATTGGGCCTGCTTAGAGGGTTGAAAGACCTTCCGGTAAGTAACGCTAAGCTCAGTATCAGGATCCTGGATTGCGTTGAAGTCTTGGCCCATGCCTGCTACGCCTATGATGTCGAGAGCTGCACGGCTTGTCCAACCGCCAACTTCGACGACCGGTGCCTGTTTGATATCTTGTACCACTTCCGGCTTCTCGCCCTCCATTGAACTTGTCAGAGCGAGGACCATCTCACGAGACTTGGACCAAAAAACTGGGTATAAGTCCCGAATGTGACGGTAGGCAAATGCTGGCATGAGGTTTTTGCGTTGGGTCTGGTCTTCCGTTAGCGACAACTCCAGGACCAGCAACCAAAGACCCGTACCTTGTGTTCCTCGCCTTCTGCTAGCAGAACTCCGACGCCCAATATTCTCCCCAGTCCATGTCTGATCGTTTCAGGCTTGATAAACTCGTAGTTCTTTTGTACCAGAACTTCGCCGAGTGCTTTCGGAGTTGTGATAAGTAGTCTCTCCGCGTTGAAAAGGTAGTTGTAGTAGATCAGCCCGTCGTTAGGTATCTCATTGATCCATTTCTGCATCGGCAAGCCAGTCGCGTTATTTGAAATTTCGCTGAAATGGCCATTGAAGAACGACCCTCCCTAAACAACGACCGTTAAATACATGGTGCATCGTCGTAAAGACACAGCCGGCAACTCACCGATGGTCTGGGCAAGTGGCGGAGAGGGCTTAAGAGCTTCGGGTATATTATGATTTTGTATATTGCTATGGCAATGAATTGACCGAAGAAAAAGACATTGAAGAAGAAGAAAAGGTTGGCTTTAGGGGTTGCCGGCAGATTTAACGAAGGAGAGTGAGTAGCAAATTGAACGAATGCCACCGATCCAGCTAGCGAAGAGAGGAAGATAGTCTTCCACGGAAAGCTCATAGCGGCGAAGATTCTCAGGCGACCCGGGTGAAATACGCGGTTGGGATGGTATTGGCAAGCAACGTCTTGAAGCTGCATTCAGGCGCAAACGTTGCGAGAATCGAAAGCTAGTTTTTGGACGTTTACTGGCGTGTAGAGAACGCGCAACAAGCAAACAGAGAAGTAGATAATTTAGGAGGAAAGAGAAAGAGAAAGAGAAAGAGAAAGAGATAATGGCAGCTTCATGATGACATTTATGGTGGTTCCTACTCCCAACCCCACGGCCTCGGCTCATCGAATTCCCGTCGGCCACTTTTCCCCTGGGACTGTCATGCAGGGATCAGCCTTAACACTAAAAGTAATCGGTAGAGAGTCCACCCAGACTCCGACCCTAAGATCCTTCCGCTTCGATTCATTTTGTCCAACCTACCAAACCTCGCACCATCTTACAAACCTTACAATATCACACAAAATCAACAACCATGCCCTCCCGCTCCAACCCCAACACCCCCTCCTCCTCCAAGCGCAAGACCGCCCGCACCCTCAAGACCAAGCGCCAAAACACCCAACGTCTCACCCACAACAAAGTCGCCAAGCCGGCAGCTAGGACCAGCCAGGCATTGAGGCGCGCGGCACCGCTGTCGAGGAAGAAGGCGAAGAAGCTAGAGAGAAAAGAAGGGTTTGCGAGGAGGAGGAGAATGGAGGAGATGGGGGAGGTGGAGATGAAGGATGTCGATGATGCTGGAATGAAGAAGAAGGGGAAGGCGGCGCAACAGGGGACGACCAATGGGTTAGAAGCGGAGGGAAAGATGGACGTTGATGGGGTGGAGTGAGACGTGGAGGAGTTCTTCACCTTCTGACTTGATTATTCCATGCCAATGCCTTCAAGAGAATCGTCTTGATGACACTGCTGGCAAAGAGCAGAATCCAACAACAACTATCCGTACATCAGTGACTGCGAAGGCTTCCACAAAGCTTATGGTGGTTTAAAACATCTTCGCGCAGAACTCTTCGCTGATACGACTACGTTACGAGGACCAGATCTTCGGCTGGGTGCCAAGGACATCTTTTGGAGCCTGAGTGGTCCTTTTCCGAAGGTACGTCGTCATTTCGGTTGCAGAGGCAGAAGTAGAATGGAGCTTACAAAGCAGCAGTATTCCAGACGATACAAGCAGCCCGAAAAGTTCTCAAGCCGTAGCTGGAAGGAGTCAGATTTCCAAATAGAGCCAGATATTCAATTTACTCATATCTACGTTGTTGCTAGCCTTTCCCTATCTACATGATTTCTACCAATCCAAACGTCTATATCGCTCATCTAATACTCCTCCTTAAACACCATAACCCTCTCCCTGCCCTTATCATCCACCCAACATCGAAACATGCCCCCACAATTGAAATCATACACAACCTTCCCGACTCCCTCAACCATCTCAATCCCAATAATCCCGCCTTCCCCCTCCCCACCCTTACCCCATCGATCACCGGCAGATTGCTGCAACTCCCCTCCAGGCCCCGCAATTTGCGTCACCGCAGAGGAAAGGGATCGATTAGGGGAGAAGCGAGCAAGAGCGCCGGCTGTTCTTGCTGCCGCGAGCCGAAGGAAGGAGTCACCATTGCCTGTGCCTGATACAGCTATGGCTCTGATGGTGGTGCCTGATGATTTCTCGTCGCATTCGTTTTCTAACAGCCCAAAATAACCCGCAAGCCCAGGGAGGCACTCTCCCAAGACCTGCTTCACGCCATCGGGAAGCATCGAAGCTATCGGCGCCCGCACCTGCGGCTGTTTGTAGATCGTTGCCCTCTGAACCTCCCACTCCTCGGCCCAGAATCCCGCCCCAATTGTTGGCGTATCCCCTATCCTTCCACTCAGCTTGTTCGTCAAGCCCCCCGTACTCGTCGCCACGCAGATCGTCCCATATCGATCCAATGCCACACAACCTACCGTGCCCTGCGGCAGATACTCACCCTCAGCTTCCCCCTTAAGCCCCCTCTTATGCTCATTCCAACGCTTCTTCGTCCAGAAATATTCCTCGTCTACCATGTCCAGGCCCCATTCCTCTGCTAAAGCTTCCAAGGTTGGGCCTCC
>JAABUR0100001199.1_pt1 | contig 48330 bp, 3 predicted proteins | sample 5560091 | NCBI WGS metagenome assembly JAABUR01 (sample SAMN10711879, study PRJNA513375) | rock metagenome | isolation source: Antarctica rocks | place: Antarctica: Victoria Land, University Valley sud | reverse complement strand
ATAGTAGTAGGGGTAGAGGAGGTATAATAAAAGTAATAATAATACTATTAAATAAGCCTATTAAAGGTTTACTAGAATTTAATAAGTTAAGGGAGGTTAGAGCTAATATTTAAAGTAGTTATAATATTTAAAGACTAAAGAAGGCGCGTATAAGTATAATAAGTATAAGTAGAGATCTCTTATTAATATTTAATATTAAGATCTTTATAATATTTATACTTTATTAACTTAAGGGAGGCGCGCGTATAAATTATTCTACTAAGAAAGTAAATAAAGCTTTAATTAAAAATATTAGACTTATAATTCTTTAGATTAGAATATAATGTAATAAAGGTATATTATATAAGATAATATAAAAATAAGCTAGGAGCGGCTTAATAGAGGAGGTTATATACTATTATAAGTAGAGGGGGTAGTAGTAGTCTTCTTTTAATTAGTAGTAAGGGTAAGTTTATTACTAAGGATTACTTATAAAATAATTACTAGAAGTATAAGGAGGTATAATAAGGTATAGAGGGGGTAATAATATAAATAAGACTTAAAAAGGACTTAATATAATTAATAAAAAATAAAGATATTATAATTAGAAGAATAATATTAAAGTTATATAAAGAAGGTATACCTTAAGTACTTAGTAAACCCTTAATAGTAATAACTTCCTATTTACTTTAAAATATTAAGACTTCTAACTACTTTTATAATAAATTAATAAAGGATAATAGAAAGTATAATAAGAATATATTATAATATAAAGATTATATATAAGAGTATTATCTATAATTATTATAATTTAATAAAACTATATATTATTAAGGCTTAGCTTAGAAGGCCTTATAAATAGTTACTTTATTACACTCTTATTAAAGTAATATTCTATTACTAAGGGAGTATCTCTTATAAATTATAACCTTTTATACTCTTAAAGCCTAAGAGCCTAGATAGGGAGATAATTATAAAGACTACTTAGGAATATAGTACTACTATTAACATAGCGTCTATAGTATATAATAGTACTACGCTACCCCTTTACCTATAAAAAAATAAAGGAGGGAATTCCCCCTCAAGGGAAGGGTAGTAATTAGTCTTACTATTAATAAGAATAGAGAGTTCTATATATATATACATATACACCGTTTATAGTACTTAATAGCTACGTTATTATATAGTACCCTTATATATTTATAATATTATATATTAATTAAAGCTTATTCTTTATTTCTAATAATAGAGAGCTTAAATTATTTTAGTTAATAGATACTCCTAGCTATATTAGCCCTAATATAACCGCCTAGGAAATAGTAAAAGAACTAGAATACCTTAATATAATCCTTAAAGAAGAGCTTATTATAACCTAAAATACCTAGGCTTAATATTATAATAAGGGGAGAAAGCCCTTAATCCTTTAACTAGGAGATCGCGTTATATTATATAATATTAATATCTTATTATAAAGACCTTATAAGAAGCTAGATTATAAAAAAGTTAGCCCCTTTTTAGTAGTAGAGGCTATTATACTTTATACTTATAAAATTAAGTTACCTTTATAAATAAAGGTATACCTAATATTTTATATATATCTAATAAAACCCTATTATACTAATATAATTAAAGGCTATATTATACTACTACTACCCCTAATTAATAAAATTATAGAGTATAATAATAAGAGAGAGTATAAGGTAGATAAGATCCTAGACTTTAAACTCTACTATTATAAACTATAATATCTTATAACCTAGAAGGGGTATAAACTAGAGGAAAATTTATAAGAGTTACTATATACATACTTAAGATGTAGTAGAAAGATGATTATTCTAAGTGCAGGAATCCTACCTCTATACTAAAGCGCTAAGCGCTAAGCCTATTATAAATAGGCTATAGAAGGCTTCTATAAGGAAGTAATAAAAAGCGACTATAATAAATACTACTATATAAATAATACTATCACCCTAATAGTAAAAGTAATTAACTTATAGCTAGCTCCTTACTATATATATTACTAAAGTCCTTAATAATTTTACTAGTATTCCTAAATAATTCCCTTTCTAAGGTCTAATAGTCTTCCTTAGGCCTATTATTCTTCCACCTTATTAAATACTATATTAACTACCCCTAACTACGACGTACCCTTCTCTTATAAATAAGCCTATTAATTTCCTATTTATAATTATTAATAATAGTAGGTACTACTAGGCGTTATTAAAGGTATAGATTATTAGCGGGGATAGTAGCCGGTTTAAGGTAGGCTACTAAGATAATATTATAGATTTTTATAGTACTTAGGAGGTTAAGTTTATAGGCCAGCTAGCTGATATATTTAATTACCTAGAATAGTCTAGTAAACTACTATCTAATTTTCTTAGACTTAATAGCTAGGATATAATAACCCCTATAAAGGCGTAGATTAACTATGTTACCTACCTTAAAGAATATAAATATATAATAGGAGTTATAATAGTCTTTTATTTTTATAATAGTAAAAGCGATTACGTCGCTTATATTAATATAAGCTAGTTAATATTCCCTAATATTAATAGGTAGATATACTAGTATAGCTATAACTTCCTCCTTAATAAGGGCCTTATTACTAAAGCCTTTAATAGGTAGTCTATTATTATCTACCCGTAATAGATCTAGGGCTTCGCGGGTTTTAAATCTATAAAGGACCTAGGTTAGGGAGAGATTAATAGAGCTATATTTAATAGAATTATTTAATAAGGTAGATATCTTATCTATAATAGTAGGCTATTATTATTAATTATTTAGTATAGTAATATAATATTATAACACGATTTTAGCCGTTTAATTAGTACGTTTTAATATCCTATTAAATTACAAGTACTATACTATTAAATAAAGGAGGCTAACTCTTAGTAATAAGAAAATATACTTCTATACCTATCTAATAAACTTCCTATCTCTATCTAAGATAATTACCCTTAGAATACCCTAATTTAATAGGGAGAGATAGTCTAGTAGCTTAATAGCCTAGTCCTTTCCTAACTATATATTCTTACTAGGAATAAGAGTATTACCTTTAAGAATTTATTAGTAACTAATATTATATATTTAAATCTATTAAGGGAAGGCGGTAGAGTAAGAATAAAATTAATAGTAAGGGTATAAAATAGCTACGCTAATAGTAGGATAGGCTAAAGCGATTTATATAGTTTATATCTTAAAGTCTAATTAAGCTAGTAGTACGGGTAATATTTAATAAAGTTATATAGCTTTATTACTAGGTTATAAATATATAGTCCTTTAGTCAGCCGTTTATATATACGGGTATATCCTAGATACCCTATTTTATTATAAGTAAGCTAGAAAACTTCTAATTTTAAAGCCGTTATAAGTATATATAGCTGGAGGCCTCTCTAGTTATTATTAAAATATAATAAATTATTAACTATTTAATATAAAAGTTTAGTGGTATTACTACCTAAGGTTATATTACCTTTTACCGTTAATATTACCTTTACTTATTAGGGAACCTTAATAAGGCCCTTAATAACCCTTTATTAAAATTTAGGAGATATTTCTACTAGGCTAACTAGAAAAGCCTATACTAATAATATATCTAGACTTAACTTATTAGATAGGTAATACTTATAACTAACTAGCCTTAATAGGGCGTCTAGTATAATATTAGATTTTCCTAGCTTATATTATATATCTAGATAGAATTACTAGAGGTATTCTAATACTTAAATAAGACGCAGGTTAAGCTTTTTAACTAATATAATATTTAGGCTAGTTTACTAAATAATAGTAATTATAACTAAATAGTTAGTATAGATAATTATTATTAATTAAGCTACCTTAATTATATAATAGATTTTCTTAACTACCTAGATTATACCTATAATTTCTAACTCTATTAGCTAATGACGTATTTTAGCCTTAGTAAGGAGGCGACTAAGGAACAGGATAGGTAGGTAAGACTTCTATCTAAAGTACTTTATAGAAGCCTTTATTAGGCCTTTAATATAGTAGATATAAGCTCTAAATCTAAACTCTTTACTAGTATCTAGATCTATAAATAGTTATAGGACCTTATTAAAATAATAGAGGATTATAGGGCTTATAAATATTTTTTAAAGTTAGTAAAATATATTAAGTTCTTTTAATATTAGTTTTCCTAGATATATTCTCTAGGCTAGCCTTTTATATATATTCCCCTAAATACTAGACTAAGAGTTATTATAAATTAACTTATTAAGATAAGTCTTCCGTAGTTATAATAGTTTTATAATAATAGTATAGAAGGTAATATACTAGTATAAATACCTAGTAAGGCCAAGATAATACTTAAGTAAACTAAGGGTAAATAGGAATTATAGATTAGTAATAGCGGCTAATTTTTCTTCTACTATAACTAGTTTAAAGGCGTTAACCTTTTAGCCTAGTAGATAAATAGATAGAAACCTAAGGAATAACTTCTTAGGAGAGAGATAGATATTTTTATTATTAAGGGCCTTAAATACCTAATCTAGGTATAAAAGGTATTCTTCTAGTAAAGTAGAAAAAATATTATTATTATTAATATATACTTAGTAAAAATATTAAAACGGTTAAAGGATCCTATTAATTATATATTAGATATATACTAGTAAGTTTTAGTAGCCTATTACTAGTATATTAAATATCTCCTAGCCTTAATAGCTAGCTACCGTAAGATAATATTAGTAGGATTAATTTACTAACTATTAATAGAAAAAACTAGTAGTATCTATTATACTAATATATATAATACCCTTTAATAGGGCTAATATCTTAGCTTATAAGGGTATAGGGTATATATTAAGTGTAGTAATTTTATTTAAGGCTTTAATATTTATAATTATATAACCTTTCTTTATACTATCTATAATTACCTTCTAAATAATAAAATAAGGGAAAGAGAATAGTATTATTTTAATAGTCTAGTCTATTCTCCCTTAATTATAGAGTTTATTAAACTCCGTATTAATAACTACCTTATTAGCCTTTCCTAGTAGATATACCCTTACCTAACTAGGCTTATAGATTTCTAGCTATTATCTACTAGGGGTATATCTATCTACTTAGCTTCTAGAATATTAGCCACGCTACTAGCATCCTATTATAAGGCTAGATACCTATTAATAACCTCTATAATTAAGGGCCTTAGTATAGAGTCTTTATAAATAGTAGTACTTATACTATAAACTACTTTTAATATTATAATTATCGTAGTAAAAATTATTAGGATAATAGTAGTAAATATAATAGCCGCCGTTATAAGTTATTAGAGATTTAACTTAACCTAGTTTATTACTCTAGCCTTTTTAGGGGGCCTAGCGGCGAGGTTATTATAAAAGGCTTTAACTAGGAAGTAATCCGCGGCCTTATACTCTATAATATATCCTAGCTTTATATTCTTATAAAGTTTTATAGCTTTATTAGTATTATTCCTAATAAAGATATATAATATATAATAGTCTATAACGTAGGTATAGATAGATAGGCTATTAAGTTTCTCTAGTTTAAAGATTAGGTCTTAATTAGTAGGTGGTTATAATATATAATAATAAGGTCTAGTAATTTAGATTTATTTATTAGTATATAGAGCGACTACTATATATAATTAGTTAAAAACTATAGTATTAATTTAACTACCTTTACTTAAGGCTTTAATTAGAACCTCTAGGTCTTAATATAATTACATAATTATTAGATTCTTATCTAGATTAATTACTATACCTTTTAGCTTAAGAATATTAACGCTAATAAGCGTATTTATAGAAAGGTTATTAACTATATATACCTTATACCTAATAAGGGTAGTAGCCCTATTAGTAGTAGGAAGGTATATTTATAGCTTTATATAATAGCTAGCGTTATACTTTTTATTACTAATTCCCTTAACTTTTATAAGCGTTAGTGTTTTTAATATTTTAGTATTTAGAACCTATTAGAGGAGAAAAGTCCGGTTTATAAGACTTATAATATAGCTAGTATCTATATATAATTTCTAAAGTTAGCTAGTAGATATAAGTTTAACTAGGGTAGTAATAAAATAATACCCCCTAAATATATACCTATCTAAGGTATTATCCTTAGACGTGCTTTAGATAATTAAGGGGTTACCTTATAAAAGGCTTTAATAAGTATAATTACTTACCTAGGCTATCTTTAATAATAATATTATTAAGGCCCTTATTTTATTATAACCTTAGTATAGATAATTATAAAGGGAATTATTAAACTAGAATATTAATATATATTTCTAGTACTTAAAGGCTTTAATAGGGTATTAAATAGATAGGAAATAGGTTTTTATAATATTATTACCCTTATTCCTAGTATTCTAGCTATTTTCCTAGCAATCTTTAAGGTAATTAGAGTTTTCCTAGTTTATAGACTAGTAAAAGTCCTCCTTATAAGTATTATAATTTACCTACTTATTATATAAATATTACTAGGAATTTTCTTTATCTTTAATAGTAGCTTAATAGACTTTAGGCCGCTATTAGGCCTTATTAAAAGATCTATATAAGGCGCGATTCTTATTTAAAGTATTTAGTAAGGGACGTCTTTAACCTTAATTCTAATATTAATTCTACCTAGGTAACCCGCTTATATTTCCGTTAGTTATTTATAAGGGTTAACGGGGCCTAGTAATCTAGGGCTAGTCTACTTATACTAGTACTTATTACCCGTTATTACTAAAATTCCTAAAGCTATTCCCGCTATAAGGGATAAATAGTTGGGGGTATTAATAATAAGGCCTTAGGGGCCTATTATAATAACTACTAAATTAGCGTAGTAGGAAGTTTTAATAAAATAGATCTAAATACTAACTTAATTATAGATCTTAATTATAATAGTTATTATAATAAGTCTCTTACTTCGCCTTATAAAGGGCCTTATTACTATTATAGATATTAAACTAGTTACCTTTTATAAAGTAAAGTTCTTTTAGAAGATCTAGAATAGTTAACCTACTACTTAGCCTTAATAGGTTATAATAAAGCTCTCTATTAAGATATTTATATATTAATAGTACTTAAGTACTATCTATTAAAGTAATACTAATATTCTTACTATTTAATAGGATACTAGAGATATAGTCTACTAGATCTTATCTATTATAAGTATCTTTAATAGTATAATAAATATTTTTAAGAGATTAAGGGATTTACCTAGTAAGTCTTAAAAACGCTCCTATAAAGCCTTATACTACTTAGTTATACTAGTAGGATTATTCTATAAACTATTATAGGTAAGATAAGTTAATTAGTTAGTAAACTAGTTATTAGCTTTCCCTAGTAGATATGATTCTAGATTTAGTTATATAATAGCTAGATCTATAGTAGTAGCTTTTACTTTAAGCCTAATAATAAAACTAAAAATATTATAATAAATATTATAAGTATCCTTAACTTTAATAGGGGGTATATTAGGATTTAAATTAAAATACCTAATATCTTATAACTAGAATTAAGGGGTACTACTATTAAAATATACTACAAATACTATAATAAGCTGATTCAAGTGTCTTAGCAACTTTTGCTATTTCAATAGGTTATAAGCCCAGTTAGCTTAGTAGTAATGAAAGCGCCCCCGCATACTTACAGGGAGGTCGGGAGTTCGATCCCCGTACTAACTTCCGCTATCGCAAAAACCACACATATATAAATAGTTAAAAAAACACATCCACCTGATTACCTACGTCGAACACCTAATTAGAGGTATCTGTAGTAAGGGGAGTATTGAAATATACTACAAATACTATAATAAGCTGATTCAAGTGTCTTAGTAACTTTTACTATTTTAATAACTACTACCTATTCCTATAATAGGCTAATTAGCCTAGCGTCTAATAGCGCTAGTATTTAGGCTCTAGATATAAGTAGATATTATATTAAATTAAAGTATTTAATTATAAAGCCTCTAATAGGTATACTAGTTTAATTATTTACTAGATTATTTCTATTATTACTTCTACTATTTTCTACTATACTTAAAGCTTCTAGCTAATTAGGAAGTTCTAGTCCTATTAGCTAATTATAGATAGCTTCTTTTACTAAAGTTACTTAAGTAAACCCTATTAATATAGATATAAACTCTATTATTAGTAAGGTTAACCTTCCTAGTAAATAGATTAAAGTCCCTATTATAAATATTAAGATTAAAGGAGGCTCTTATAACTACTATCTTATAAATATAATAGCTTACTTAAAATAATAATTTATTATATAAAATAGACCTCTATTAATAGCCTAGTCTACTAGCTAAAATAATTTATTAATATTAAGTAGACTTATTAGCTTTAAGGATAATAACCTAGTATAATATTATTAATCTTATAAAGAGTAAGAGGAGGAGATATAATTAATCTAGGGAGGTTTAAGCTTTCCTTTAATAAAGTATAAAATTAAGAACTGGCTAATCTTATTAATAGCGTTAATATACTTATATCTAGTATTAATAAAATTATCTATCTAAAAAGTAAGGATAAGGGTTTCCCTTAGGGGATCTAGGATAAGTAGTAAACGGAGATAGTCTAGGGATATACCTAACTTTACTTAGTAAAATACCGGAGTTTCTCTAAGAATCCTAATAGAATAGGATAGAATCCTAATATTATTAGATAGTAGTAGTAAGTAATAAAGAAGGCTCTTATTAATACTAACTCTCTTAAAGGGACCTTTATATATATCTAAGGTTATAAAAGGCTTTTTCTAATATAATATTAAAGGCTAGGGATAATAGTAGAGTAGAAGACTTAGATAGCTAGTATTAAGATTTCTTAGCTAGTAGTACTCTAAGGAGCTAGTATTTATAGAGCTAATTTATAATCTTAGCTTACTATATAATTAATAGTATATAATGGAGGCTAGATAGTATTACTACTAATTACTATATATATAGACTAACCGCGTCGGGTCGGTACTTCGAACTCGAGTCGGGTTCCCGACTCGACTCTTGGCGAGTTAATACCAAATTCCTGGCCCGAGTATTCGGGTCGGTACTAATAGTTGGTACCGAGTATTCGAGTCAATACTATAGGGTAGTACCGAGTATTAGTACCGAAGTATTAACCCGACTCGCCAAGACTTTTTTCCCTAGTAATATTCTTTATTTTTAGTAGTATTTCTTACTATATTTTCTATATTTTTTTCTATAATTATTATTATTACTACCTACGTAATTCTTTAAAAGTAAATAAGGTAATATAGAAAAGTAATATATATCCCTATAAAGATAAAGACTATAATATTAGTAATATTTTCTATTTATAGTAATATTTCTTACTATATATAGGATTTACTACTGTATTATTAATTATTATTATTATTATTACCTAGGTAATTCTAAAAAGTAGATAAGGTAATGCCAAAAGGTAATACATACCCCTAGGGAATTAAGGGGGGTATCTAAATTCTAATTAAAAAAAAATCTGATTTTAGAATAGGGGTAATTCTAGGAAAAATTTGGTGTCCCTTACTATTTTATTAGGGGCTTGGCGTCTTGGCGATACCTTAGCGAGTCGGGTCAGTCCAACCCGACTCGCCAAGGTACCGAGGGCTTTTCGGGTCGGTACCGGAAGTAGGTACCGAGTATTCGGGTCGGTACTAATTTATAGTACTAAAACCCGACTCGACGGTCAGTCTATATATACGTACTTAAGATATAATAGAAAGATAATTATTCTAAGTATAGGAATCCTACCTCTATACTAAAGCGCTAAGCGCTAAGCCTATTATAGATAGGCTATAGAAGGCTTCTATAAGGAAGTAATAGAAAGCGATTATAATAAGAGTTAATAAAGAAAATATAAAATATATTAGACTTAATTTAATAATTTTATTAAAAGTATCCTTTTAAAGTATTATTATAATAGTATAAGTATAAAGCCTTAGAGGTATAAAGCTATTAATTAGACCTTTTAAGTTATTTAAGAATAAGTATAAGTATAAGGCTATTTCTTATATATTTAAGAAGCGCGGAGCTATTATAATATGTAGTTTTAGGGTATAAAGCTATTTCTTATATATTTATAATATAAAGCTATTATAATTATATAATTTTAAGGTATAAAGCTATTTTATAGGAAATAAACTATTTAGCCTTAGTTATTAAGTTTATAATTATAGTAATAGGCCTATTAACTAGAATTAAGTTAATACTTTATATTTTATAAGATTTACTACTTTATACTCTTATAAATCTCTAACTTAATTATATCCTCCTTTAACTTAATAGTTTATTAGCCTTATATTACTACTTAAGATAATAAACTCTATATAACCCTATATAATTTAAGCTTATATTAGGCTTATAAAATTAAGGAAGGTCTTATTAATATTAATATTATCCTAAGTCCTAGTATAGTATCCGTCTCAAGGGTTTTTACTAAGGTATAGCTGAGACGGATACTAGCCTTACTAGGATATAGGATATCGCGGAATTTTTATTATTAGATACTTAGCAAGGCTATTAATATTATAGATTAAGTACTTTAAAAGGCCTATTATAATTATAAATTAGAAGATGAATTATACTTAAAGTACCTATTTTTAAACCTTATAATAGAAGGTATTAGTTATTTATTAGAGGTCTTTACTCTTAATAGTATTATAAGTAAATTTAATATTAATATATTACCTAAACGCGTAAAGCTATTAAACTCTATTATAAGTCTTATTATTCTTAAAGCTATCCCTATTACTAGTATTAAGGCCTAGTAGCCTTTAGATTTTAATATTATAAGATTTACTATCTTAGAGCCTTTAAGGATCTATTAAGGTAATATATTTAATATTAAGTTTAATAATAGGTATAATATATTTAGCTAATTTAGTAAGGATAAATATTATATAAATATTCTTTATAATTAGGAAGATTATAACTTAAAAATATATTATACTACTACTTTATAATAACTAAATTTAAAGGCTATTAAAGCCTAGGCTAAAGGATTAACTACTATTAGAGTTAACTCTTATAAGCCTAAGTCCTCTCCTAGGCCTTTATAAAGTACTAGTATACCTATCTTATATTAATTATACTCTACCTAGAGATTAATTATAAATTTTATAAAGGGTAAAGTACCTCTATTAATACCCTTAAACTTAAAACTTTTCTCTAACCTCCTAGATAAATTTACCTACGCGCCTTACTAGTTATTAGATATAAGGGCTAGTAAATCTAGAGAGATTTATATAAGTAGTACTACTAGTTCTATCTAACCTTATAGGCTAGCGATAAGATCTACCTATACGTAGTACTAGCTACGAACCTATTACTTACCTATAGAGCTAAGAGGTCTTTAATCTAAACGTAGTTAGAATAAAACTAGGATATTATATAGTAGTAGAGCTTATAGTATAGAGTTTTTATACGCGCGGCGAGCGCGCGTTTAATATATATAATAATACCTACCTTAGTTCCTATTAGTAGTATTAGCTTAATATATAGGAGACTCTAGGTTAAGAGATAGAAGGTATACTAAGTAGAAAAGGTAGAATAATAGGCTAGAGCTATCCCCCCTAGCTAGGAGAACCGTAACTACGCGTAGGAGTAGGAGTAGTAACCCTATAATTATAAAGGTATAGCTAGCGGGATCTACGATCTACTTTCCCTTATAAGTAGATTATTATATAGTCTAGTACTAGGAAGTAGTAATATAATAGTAGCGATAAAGTATATCTATCCCTTTAATAACTACAATAGCTCCCTCCTATATATTAGGGAAAGATACGTGGTAATTCCTAATAAGGGTACTATAAGCCTTCTACTAGGCTACCTAGCTAGGAGGTATAATAGTAATTAAGGCCCTTATATTATAGGTTAAATAGATAAGGATATTATAGTACTAGATAATATAAGAAAGGAGTAGCTAGGGTAGTAATAACTAATAGGAGGCTTAGGGGTACTTATATTAATTAAACTATATAGGGAAGAGTAAGAGGGTAATAAAGGGGGATAGACCTAGGAGGTACTATTAAAAAATAGTATAAAGGAAGGGGTAAGGCCCTAGTAAGAGAAAGGAGTATATAGGTATTAGGATATAATATTATAATAGTTTAGAGTATAAGGGAGAGGATAGTATATAATAGTTAGAGGCTTTAAAGTATTATAATAAATAGGGTAGGTAAGAGAAGTTTTCTTCTATATATTACGGTTTTCTCTTAATAAACTAGAGTTAGAACGCCCTTATTAGCTCTAAGTAGCTAGATAGTAGAGTATGAATTTAAATATAAAATATAAATCTAACCTTATAATTATAATATAATAGAAATAGAGGCTACGCCTCCTTTAATACTTAATACTAGGAATCTTTAAAGGGCCTTTATTAATCTAATTAGGTAATACATTTATATAGTTATTATAAAGCGCCTAGATAGTACCTTACTTATTTAGATAGATATAATAGTACTTACTAGAAAAGTTATTAAGAATATTATACCCTTAATTAAGGCTATTATTATAAAGGATAAGAGAGCCTTTAATATAATTAAAAGTAATATTACCCCTAAGATATATTAAATACTTTATTAAGGTAATAAGGTCTTAGAGACCTTATAAGCTAAGGTAAAATAAATTTATAATAAGGCTAAATAGCTAACTACTTCTATTATAACCTATTATCTAGATCTTAGTTATATTATAGATTATAAAGGCCCGCCTTATTATAATACCCTAAATATACTCCTGTAATATATTAAATTAGGTTATATTATAGCTAATCTACTTATATAGTTTACTAAAGAATAACCCGCTCTTATAAAGCTAGAAGACTTAGGGGCTAAAGATTAGGACTTAAAGTAGGATATTAATAAGAGACTTAGAGGTATTACGATATAATCTACAGAAGGCTTCTATAGAGAGCTGCTAAGGATTATTCCTTAGTAATATACTTAGCTATTCTTTATGCCTTCTAGATAGCTAGATATCTTTTAACTATTTAACTTATTAGCTATAGTGCCTGACAATTAGTAGTAACACCTATTATTACTATCTAATACTACTCCCTGTTAGATAGTATTAGATTAGGTACTAGCCTACTATATCTAGTAAGGTACTAGCTGAATTCCCTAGTACTAGTCCTCCCCTACAGCCCGCTATAGCCTTTAGTAAGGCCCTTATATATAATAATAATAATAAGGCCCTTAATACTATACTTATTAAGCTATATAATTATCTAAAGCCTTCTATAGATATTATTCTTACCTCGTTATTACAGACGAGACGTTCCTAATAAATTCCCCTAATAGAATTTATTATTTACTAAGATAGCTAGAGAAGGTAGGTGTACCCGCTTACCATTTTCCCTACCTCTTTATAATATTACCTACTTAGAGTATTATAATATCTTCCTAGCTAGTCTATTAATTTTATATTTAATATATTTATCTTATTAATAGTTTTTATATATAGTAAATAGTTTTACGTCTATACTATTCTTAAGCTAGCTTTTATTAGTAGGGAAATAGTAGTTCTTACCTTTTAATTATCTAATTTTATTACTTCTAGCTATACTTATATAGACCTATTAGACGAGCTTACTTATTAAATTATTTCTTTAATTATTAAGGGAAATCTTAGGCCTCCTAGGCCTAGTACTCCTTAAGGCCGTTATTACTTAAGATCTACCTCTCTTAAGGGCGTTAGTCTTATAGAAGAATTAGGTACTAAACCTTTATATCTAACTAATTAGGCTATTAACTACTTATTATTCTATTCTATAATTAAGTAGTTTAAGTAAGACTATTAAATCTAGGTATCTCGCTAGCTTTTACTAGGACTATTATTAAGTAAGAAAACTCTTATAGATCTATAACTTCTATTACTATCTTTATCTAATTAGGCTTCTTTATTAGAGACCGCTTTAATAACTAGGGTAACCTTAGCTAAGGAAGCTATTTATAGCTAGCTAATTAGCTCTAAAAATAAAATAGCTAAGCTAAACCTTAAAGTAATTATTAAGTAAGCTATTATAAGCTATATAAGGTATAATCCGCCGCGGCCTAGTCCCTTAAGTACTCCTAGGCCTCTAGGACCTCTAGGTTAGGATAGTATTAATAGATAGGGTAATAATAATAGCTCTACCTTACTTAAAGCTAAAGATATAGGATATTTCTTTCCTAATATTAAAGGAGAAGGTATAATAATTTACTAAGGACGTTATACCTTCTACTAGGATATCTATAGGTTTATTAATAGATTATAAGATCTTATAATATTTAAAGGTAAAATTAAGGTCTTTAATATCTTACCTATATATCTATATAGTAAGGTATATAAATAGTATTTTATAGAGCTTATATCCTTAAAGAAGGATCTTCTCTAGGCTATTCTATTAAAGTCTTAGACTAATACCTTAATTAAATACTTTAAAGAAAGGTAATCTATTACTATCTCTAAATTATAAATAGAGAAGTATATATAAGAAGATATAAGGTAAGGTAAATTACTTTAAGTCTTTATATAAAGCCTTTTATAATATATAAGGGCTACTAATTTTAAAGATATTCCTAATTAATTATCTATTATATAAAATAATCTTACTTTAAAATACTAATAATTTATTAATAAGCTAATAGAGATTATAACTCTTAGTAAGTTCCTTAAAGCCTTAGATAGTAAGATAGATATATAGTATTGACTAGCTCTTAAGGAGTATTCTTAGAAGTAGTATTAGGCTAATAGAAAGTTAGTAGTAAAGATAGATTAATATTAAAATAACAATTATTAAGGTAGTTTTTTTAGGCTACTATTTCCTTACTATCTACTATTTTAGCTACCCTTCTTTTAAGGATATCCGGCGTATAGTAATTATATAGATAGTTATACTAATAGACCTACTTATTAGCCTAATCCCTATAATTAGGTAAGATAAAATTAGCCTTTACTAGTACCTTATTAACCTCTATAAATTATAGTAGGAAATACCCCTAGTATATTAGGTTTAACCTTAATAATAATAATAACCTAGTTTAATCCCCGCTCTTAGGGCGGATACTAGGGCGGATATAAAAGAGGGTTAAATTATCTTATAAGGTATTAACTACGCCGCCCTTAAGGTATAACCTACTAAGCTACTAAGGAAACCTAGCCTTAATAGTAGTAGGATAATACTAAGTTATCTAATACCTTACCTAGAGATAACGGCGTGCCTAAGGTAAGCCTAGAAAATAATAACTACTATACTAATAAGGACCTTAATTACTACTAGCCTTAATAAGATAGGAAAGTAGAGTAATACTTTACCTTTATAAGTATAACTCTAGTATATTAGTACCGGCGTTACTATATATTATTTTCCTTAAAAAACTAGTTATATTAATACCTTAATAGCTTTAAAAAAGGATAATAAGTATTTATATTACTCTATCTAGGATTTCCTAAGGTTTTACTAGGTTCTCCTAATAGCTACTATCTAGGTAATTAACTAGGGTTTACCTAAGCTATTATAAAAGAGTCTAATAATATTATTATATCCTTTATAAACTTAGCTAAAGAGGTTAGTATAAGATACGCCTTTTATAGATACTATTATATAATAGCTAAGGTAAAGCTATTACCTAATAGTATAATAGACTCTATATACCTTAATATAGGTTATAATATTAGCCTAGGTAACTAAGCCTACCTAAAGGCTTTTATCCCTAACTTATAAATTTATATAATAGCTAGCCTAATAATAGTTAGAGGTATTAAGCTAATAAGGTATATAACTACTAAATATATAATATTACCTCTCTATCTACCTAGGAAGTATAATAGTAAAGATACCGTTATAATAATATCTCCCTATAAGATTTATATTATAAACGACCTTAAGGTAAAAATACTTATTAGAATAGATATTATAATTCCTAAGTAAATCAATATTTTAGCCTTATAATTAAAGGCCTTAATAAGTAGTTATAATATTTATATTATATTATAAATAAGGGTATAGGGAAAGCCGGTAATATACCTAGTTTATACTAAGTAAACTATTATTATACCCCCTAATTCCTAAATATAAATCCCTATATATTATACCTTATTACTAGACTATAATTATTTCTTTAAACCTAATAGTTATTAGGAGTTATCTCTTTATACCTATTTTATTAATACCTCTCTATTAATAATATTAGTAAAAAATAAGGGAGATAAGGTAGTAATAATACCTTAAAACTATTATTTAGGAACGGTTTAAGAATTAGAATTTAATAGATATTATTATATAATATCTAGAATTAAGGATATTATAGAATTAGTAACTTATTATCTAAAGAGTAAGTATTAAACTAGCTAGCTTTAAAAGGTTTTTAATAAGGTAGTTACTACCTTTATAATAGTAATACTAATAATATTAGCGTCTCCCTTACCTTTAATATTAATACCTCCTATAAAGGCCTTTACGCCTACTATACCTAATATTATAATAGTACCTACTATAAAAGACTTTATTATACCTAATAGTACTACTATTTATAATAAATATTAGCTAATACGCAATATTATTAATAAATTCCTAAAACTCTAGGAAGAGGGTAGTTTTATAAATATTCCCTAGGAGGAATAGATAAGAATTCTATTAAAATCTAATTAGGAATAAAAGGTCCCTAAAATAGCTAGGGTTTACCCCCTTAGTACTAAGTTAAAGAAGGTCCTTAATAATACCTTTAATAAGCTCTATAAATAAGATAGACGTTATTAAATAACTAAGTTAACCCCCTTTAGTTTCCCTATCTTTATTATTTAAAAGACTATACCTAATAGTAAATATAAAGGCCGTATAATTATAAATATCTATAGATTAAATACTATTATACGCCCTAATATCTATACCTTACTATTATAAATAGAAATAATCTCTACTATAAAAGACTATAAATATATAAGTATTATTAATACTACTAGCTTTTTCTATTATTAGTATATATACCCTAATAACTACTATAAGCTTACGGTTATTAGCTATTAAGGGTAAAAATTATTTAATATTATAAGTTATAAGTTATAAAAGTTCTCTAACTTATATTTAGTATTAAATTAATTACCTTCTTTATACTTATTAAAAATTCGCTAAGGTATATATTAATAATATTATTATCTATTCTAGGATATTATAAGAATATATCTAGTATCTCTAGTAAGTATTTATAGTCTTATAAAAGTATAGTATATTAATAAATCCTACTAAAGCCTTCCTTAGATACCCCTTAATCTAATTACTAGGATAAAAGGTTAATTCCTTTAAGTTATCTACTATAAAAGATAAGCTTCTTACTATATTAAGGCTCTTATTCCTAGAATCTCTTTCCTAGCTAGAGATATACTTAGGGATAACTAGCTAGTTATATAATTATATTACCTATTATACTACTATCTCTAAGCCTTTATAGGATAGGAAAACCCTTATACTAGTATTAGCCCCTAAGGCGGGGAATAAATAAAAGAATTTTATAAAATAGAAGCCTTTAATAGACCCCTCTAAATTAGAATTCGCCTCTTTTAAGGTATTATAAAAGGTATTATTATCTCCTACGTTTCTATTATACTTTAATAATAAAATTATCCTTTTTATAAATCTTAATATTAGTAAAGTTTTTAGATTTAATATAATAGTATATTATATTAACGGCGCTATTAAGGATAGTAAATACCCTAATTATTTTTAGGTTTAACCTATTCTATTTCTTAGTTATCTATTAAAGGATATAGAGATATAATATTAGCCTATTAAACTTAAATTAATAGGAATTATATAGGTTCTAAGTAAGGTCTATTATATAGTAGAGTTTATACTATAGACTATAATATATATAAACTATAAAGTAGTACTTAGAATTATAAAATAAACCTTAATATTAACTTCCTTTATAGCTAAGTTAAACCTCCGCCTTATCTATACCTCTAAATATATATAATACTTTAATAACCTAGAGTTTTATTATAGGCCTAGGAAATAGTATATTATCCCTAATACCTTATCTAGACTTTATAATACCTCTATTAAAGCTATTATAAATATAGAAGGTAAACTTAATACCTTATAAGGCTATATATATAATACTACTAGTCTTATTAAATTAAGCCTAGTTCTACGGTAATAGCTTATAAATAGATATAAGACGGACTTATTATAGTATAAAGTAAAGAAGGTCCTTAATAGTAATAACTACCTTAAAGTAGAAGACTACATAAAGCTTCCCTTCCGCTAGGCTATTAATAGACTTATCTAGAAGCTTAATATAAGGGGACCTAATTACTTATATATTCTAGGACTAGCTATTAAAGAGTTTCTTAAGATTATATATTTAGAATATACTAGGTTTACTAAATACTATAAAGTTATATCTAGGTAATAGTATATTAAGGGCCTTATTAAGAAGCTTTAAGATTTTTTTAGCTACTATTTATAATACTAATTATATTAAACCCTACGCTATTTACCTTATAGTTCCTTATAGCTAATTATATTACCTCTAGTACCCTTTTATATATTAATAATTAATTTTATTCTTATACTACTAACTTTAACTAAGGGTTATAATATAATTCTTATAATTATAGATAAATTCTCCTAGAAAATTATATTAATTTCTAGGAAAGCTACCTTTATTATAATAGACTAGGCTAATAGATTACTATAAAGATTATATAAGATTAATTAGGGTCTCCCTAAGTAAATAATCTCTAATAGAGATTAGAATTTCCTAAGTAAACTTTAGACTACCTTATTTAATAAGCTCGGCGTTAAACTTCTCTATTTAATAGCTTATTACCCCTAAACTAACGGATCTAGTAAGTGTACTAATCAAACTATTAAAATTACTCTTTATTTCTAGATATATACGCTTAATAATATCGCCGCCTAACTAGTTATAATCCTAGCTATATAAGCTAGTTATAATAACTTACTTTCTACCCTAAGTAGTTAATCCCTAAATAATATTACCTATAGGTTCTCCTTTAATTAACTACTAAACCTAGGTACTTATAATAGGTAGGTAATACCTAGAGATATAGTATATCTCTAGGCGTCTAATGCTATTACTTTCGCCTAGATATATTCTAAGTTCTATTATAATCGCCGCTATTAGCCTTAGTTCTTCTATATAGGAGATAGTATTAAACTACGTCTCTATTATAAATACTTAATACTATCTACTACTAGTAAAAAATATAGGTAATAATTTATTAGCCCTTTTAAAGTTACTAAGCGTATTAGCCGTCTAGCCTACTACCTAGTAATTCCTACTTACTAGCGGATTTATACCGTTTTTACTATAGCCTAGCTAGAGCTATCCCTAGACCTAGATAAAGACCCGTTCTTACGCCCTTAACCTAAGGAACTACTATCTATATTTATTAAAGGAGATACTAATAATACTAGATCCTTTAAGATAGAGCGACTAATTAATAAGCGTCTTATTAGGAAGGGGCGTGGCCTAGTAATAGAATACCTAGTAAGATAGAGGGGTTATATAGCCTATTATAATTAATAGATAAATATTAAGGAATTAGGAAATGCCTAGGACCTAGTAAATAACTATAAGGTAGTAGTACTATAATTACCTTCTTACCTTATTATTACTTTCTTACCTTATATATTAACAAGGGCGTTAACGTCTTTTTTATTATTCCTAGTATATTATTATGATATAATCTGTAGAAGGCTTCTATAAAGAGCTACTAAGGATTATTCCTTAGTAATATACTTAGCTATTCTTCATGCCTTCTAGATAGCTAGATATCTTTTAACTATTTAACTTATTAGCTATAATACCTAATAAGAGGCTAATAATAGGGTATTAGGCCTTATAAGGGTTATAAGGTATAAGAGAGGGATTATAAATAAAAGGGGTAGCTAATAGCTCTAACTACTTATATTAGCCCTAATATATATATCTTAGTTTATAAGAATTAATAATAATATAACCTAATATAATATACCCTAGGCGAGCTAATAATATAGAACTATTATAATACTAGAAAATACCTGTAAAAATTCAAGATTTTTACGTTCGAAAATCACCCCTACTACCTGGCGTTTAGTAGGGAAGGTGAATAGTAGGGAGTATATTAGATGTATATACCTATTCTTACAGCGTTCTATACCTAGTAATAAGATAGATATTACCCCCTATTTAGACCGATATTAGATATATTAGTAGGTGACGTTAATAGTAGTAGGGAGTATATTAGATATTTTAGTAGGTAGGTAGCCTATAAATATAATAGTATTAGCTAAATTATATATATATATATTAATAGACTGATATAGATTATTCTAATAGTATTATATACCTGGTAATAAGATAGATATCACCCCCTATTTAGACTGATATCAGACACGTTAGTAGGTAACGTAAATAGTAGTAGGGAGTATATTAGATATTTCAGTAGGTAGGTAGCCTATAAATGCGATAGTATTAGCTAAATTATATATATATAGTAATATAGATTATTCTAACAGCGTTATATACCTAGTAATAAGATAGATATTACCCCCTATTCAGACTAATATTAGACACGTTAGTAGGTAAGGTATATAGTAGGATATTAGTAGGTAGGCGGCCTATATATATAATAGTATTAGTTATATTATATATATATACCTATTCTAATAGCGTTTTATACCTAGTAATAAGACGGATATCACCCCCTATTTAGGCTGATATTAGACACGTTAGTAGGTAATATAAATAGTAGGGTTTTTAGCCTATAAATGCGATAGCATTAGCTAATATAGTAATATACCGATTTAGATTATATTAATAGTATTACCTACCTAGTAATAAAATAGATATTTCCCCCTATTTAAACTAATAGTAAAGATATTAGTAGGTAACATAGTAGAATAGGTAATATATAAATATTATTAGGATTTTTATTATTTATAATCTATATTCTAGCCGTTAGCGTATAGAATTTAGTAGGTAAATCTATTTATTTAGATATATCTTTTAAACTACTATACTAATTTCAGTTATTTTTAAAGTATTTAATACCTTATAATAAGGTAAGTAATATAGTTTATCCTAAAAATTATATAATAGGTAGGTATATATATATAGATAGAATACGAAGAAAGTTAGGACTTTTAATATTTACTATAGTTAGTACTAGTCCTAGAGGGGTAACTAGGGTACTTTATTAACTAACCGATAAGCTACGATAAGCTTAGGGTCCTAAATTAGGTATTTTCTATTATAGTAAGAAGATTACTTAAATATATTATAAAATAGATAAGCTAATATAATATTATAATAATATTAAGTCCTTATAACTAGAATCCTAAATTAATTATAAGTAGAGAATAGGTAAAAGATTAAAATAATAATAAAAAGCTATTATATATAAAAGTATCTAATAACTACTTAGTAGTATTAAAAAGTATTAAGAAGCTTAAGGAACTAAATATATAAAAGATAGCTATTAAAGAGGATTATATAAAGCTAGTAGGGTTAAAGATATTATAAAGGAGGAAAGATATAAGAGAGGGATTTATAATAATATAATTAAATAATATAATACTTTCTAAATAGCTAATACTATATAATAGAATATTTTAAGATAGAGTTATACCTTAAAAATAATAAAGAGGCTACTAAGAAATAAGTTAAGCTAGATAAATTAATAAATTATATAAATTATATAAATAATATAACTAGTTTTATAAAAGAGGTAAATATATAATCTATCTTTAATTTTATTTTCTAATTTATTTAACTTTTAAAATACTTTAAAGGAAGATATAGATATTATTTAGTTAGAATTTACTAGATTTAATCTACCTATTATATAACTTATTAAGTAAAGGATTATATATTATAAGGGTTTAAAGGAGTTAAATTATATATAAGACCCTGATATTATAAATACTTATATTAAGTTTATATAAGAGTATACTAACGCGTTTAATATAAAGGATTATATTATACCTAACCTTATATAAAGGAATTAAGATAAGGAGGGTATCTTAATTAAAATTAATATTAATAAGAAAGAAATTAAGTATACTACTAAGAAGGATAAAAAAGAGGATAGGAAATATAAATTAAAAGATACTAGTAAGACTAATAGTAATAATAAAGATAATAATAATAAGTATAATAATAATAAAGAGGATAGTAATATATAAAAGGATTATAAGTATAAAACTATAAATAGATCTAATTAAATAGATAAGTTATCTATTAAAGATTATTAAATAATTATATTACCTTTTTATATTATTATAAAGTATTTCTAATATTATAATTTAGTAAAATACCCTTACTAAAATTAAAGTCTTAGTAAGTTAGATTAATACTTTAATACTAATACTTAGTACCTTATAGTATTAACTTAAATACTTAGTACTAACTATTAGTACTAACTTAAATACTTAGGCTAGGAGTTTAGTATTAACTTACTAAGAGTTAATTTAGATACCTAACTCGAGTTTAAAGTACTAACCTGACGCGGTTAGTCTATAAGGGAGTAAGTTATTACTAGTTCTAAGGGGGAATAATAACTTAAATAGTAGAATAAAAAGGTAGAATTAATTATTAAATAATAGGAGGGTATTAAAACTAAGAGGGATATAAGAAGTTCTATAAAAATTCTATTAATATTAGAGTAAAGAAAAAAGATATAGAGTATAGATAATATTAGTTAAAGATATTATAAAGGAGTTTCTTAACTATCTAATATACTTTAAACCCTTACTTTTATATAGTCGCTAGTATCTATTACTTATAGTATTAGGATTAATATTAGAAAGAAGCTATTAATTAATTAAGAATAGAGGGGAGTGTAATTAGTATAGCCTAGTATAGTTAAAGTAATATTAGGGGTTTAAAAGGCGAGTAATAGGTATAAGAGGCTATAATATATTAGATAGAGTATTAGATATTATAAAGTAATAGGTTAAAGAAGGAGGATAAGATAGAAGATAGAAAAAGTTTAATAATAAAGCTAATATAAAGTAAATATACTAAGAAATAGAATTCCTAGTAGATAAATCTATTTATTATAATATATCTTTTAAAATCTTTTAAACTACTATATAGATTTTTAACTAGTAAAGTTAGGCTAATACCTAGGAGGAATATAAGTAAGGCACTGAGTTAAAACGATAGGTACCTACGCTAGACTACTAGATTATAGCCTTTTATACTAGGGTATAGAAAGCTATAAGCTTAGTAGTTACCTAACTATAAATAAAGATAGCCTTTAAGGTTCTCCTATATATATATTAGGTAGTAGAATCGCTTAAATATCCTTATAGAGAGGGATAATAGACTTAGAAGTATATTATTAGATTATATCTCTTATTTAAAGACGAGAGGTAGGCTACTTAGGGCGGCTAACTAATTAATATTAAGATAATTCTTACTATAAAGAAACTAGTAAAATAGGCCGCGAAATTTATAATTAAGATAGGGACCTTAAAGGTCTTTAGCGAGACTATTAGTAAGATAATAACTACCTAATAGTAATAGTATTAAGATTTTCTATATAGGGATAACATCTAGCCGTTACGCTAATAAGCGGAGGTACTATTTACCTAACTAGATTACAAACTAATAATAATAATAGGGGACGGGACGGTTTCTATTTAGGGGACGGATTAGTACTCTAGGGTATTATGTAATAGTATAGTACTACTAAGCGACTATATTTAACAGGGTTATTATAGATTTTAGATTTTAAATTTTTATCTACTTAGTTACTTACATGATTTATTCTAGCGTTAATTAGTTAGTTATATAGTACTTAACTAGATATAGCTATAAGGCTAAGTAGGGTCTAGTCTACTCCAGCCTATAAAGGCTAGAGGGTATTCTCCTTTATATAGGATTAATATATATATATACTATATAGATTTTAATAATTCTAATAGTATTAAATTCCTTAAAAGAAGTTGAATTACTTAATATAATCTAAAAATTATAAGAAGTATAGGTATATAAGTAGGTAGAATATAAAGGAAGTTAAGACTTTAATATTCTTTATAATAGGAAGCTAAACTAAAAGTAGTTAAATAGAGATATAAAGTAAAGAATCTATTAGATAAGAGGTCTAGAAGATCTTTAAGGTTTAAAATTCTATATATTCTATTATAGTAAGAAGATTTATTACTAAAAAGTCTAAAAGATAAGATACTTAATATAAGTACTTATAAAAGGGATATATCTTTATAATAAGTATATTAGTCTTATAAGTTAAATAGTATCTATTAAGAACTAGACTAGAAGGCTAATTCTTAAGGATACTTTATTAAAAGACTTAATACTCCTATTTTATATCCTTATCCTATATCCTAGTAAGGCTAGCATCCGTCTTAGCTATACCTCGGTAAAAACCCTTAAGACAGATACTATACTAGGATATAAGATAACTTAGATACTTATCTTAGCTTTACCTTAATATAAACCTCTAAATCAAGTACTTTACTAGGATAAGAGATATTTTATTAATACGCTACATATTATAAGCTAGTCTACCCCTCCTACCCTGTAGCCTACCTTATACGGAAGCGTAATATACGGCCGGCGGTTTAGCGTGTAGAGTCTTTCATTTTGATTACGTATATAGGTACATTCTTTGTAGCAAGGCGTATATTCCCTTGCCTTCCTTAGAGCCTTACAGGTGCGGTTGTCAACCAGGTCGTATGTTGCGCCTCGGACTTTCGCATAGGGTAGGCTACAGGGTAGGGGATGTATTTGTAGGCAAAGGGGCTGCGACCTTAGTAGTTCCCTTCTATCAAGCATTGGAAGGCTTCTATGGAGCGACTCGTATTCCTAGTAGAGCGTCAAAAACCTACCGCATGTCGTACGGCATCCATGGTCATCCCTGCTTGCTTTCGCGCCTTGACGCAACCTTCTATTGCGACGGTGTGTAGGTAATGGGCGTTATCGGCATTCATCAGTCGATTGTATTTTTCACGTATGGTAGTCAGGCCGCTGGAAATTGTGGTAGTAGCTTCAGCCTTGAATTCGCGCATGCTCATGCCGTTGCAAGCTCGAGCAATATCTTCAGCTGTTCTGCTTCTGCCGTCCAAGGAAGACATGATAGATAGTATATTGGATACGCCTGGCCGATTCACCTGATCATAGGACACTCCTGGCACTAAGTCTGTCAATGCAAGCCTGACCTTGTTCCAGATAACCTCGGGAGCATCATTGATATGGAGGCGTGAGCGAGGATCCTGGTGTGATTTGGACATCTTCAAATGGGGCTCCTTCAGAGACATTATTCGCTTCGCCGGTGCTAACATGATGTGAGTAGGAGGGGCGGAGGGATGGAAAATCTGACGCACAGAGGACGGTTTGCGGTTTTATGAGAATATTACCGTGAACGGCATTGAACTGCTCTGCACAATCTCTTGCAAATTCTAGATGTTGTACCTGGTCCTCGCCCACGGGCACATGAGTGGTTCTGACTTCGTAAGCTACTTCCACTCGGTCCAACTTTAAAATATCATACCCGTAGAGCAGTATATCAGCAGCTTGCAAAACGGGGTACGAGAAGAGCCCCAGTCTTAATTTCGCCTTTGCACTTTGGGAATCGAATGCGGAGACTTGCTCGGAGAGGGCTAGCTTGCTCTGTATAGAAGAGTGAGCAATGATGCCGGCCTCGGACCAATATTCCCAACCTTCCACTGTGTCATGCGTGATAGATGACCCACGGAAGCCGTACAACTCAATATCCACATCAGCTCGGTATGCTCTGGGACCTGTCGATGTGTGAGCTCGTTCGCCCATCAATGCTAAGGCAGGGACAAACCGCAGATTGATAGAAAATTGTAGACCGTTTGGGGTCTAAGCCAATGGCCAGAAGTGTTGCCAGTGTCTCTTGTTTCCATCTGCGGAGTTGGTCCGCATTCTGACGGGTCGTGATAGCATGTAAATCGACTATTGAATATAGGAATTGGGTGGAGACCGGAGCCTGATTCTGCATCCGAACCCATTGCTGTAGAGCACCGAGATAATTTCCAACATGAGGTACGCCGGTGGGTTGTATGCCAGAAAAGACCACATCCTTCGGGGTATGCGAGGAATGACTAGCTCGAGTGCGAAGGTTTAACGCAAATAAAGGGTTACTCGATACAATTAATAATAAGTTCGTACATCGATTTGTAAAATGTTGCGAGACGCTTAATTGCATGTCCAAGTATCATTTATTCTATGCATTGATTGATCTATAAAGGCAGCCCCGAGGTATTGACCGGACGCTAGTAGGCCGCAGATCGACGAAGTTCCCCCATCAAAATTAGGTAGCAAGGCCTTAACGATAAATGGTCCACGTTACCTAGAATCTTCTTACTATAATAGAAAATACGGAAATTAAGACCTTAAGCCTATCGTAGCTTATTAATCAGTTAATAAGTACCTTAATTACTCCTCTAGGACTAGTATAAATATTAAAAGTCTAATATTTCTTTATATTCTATTTCTACCTATATTTATACTAATACTCTATAATATTTTCTAATTAAATAATATTATATTACTTATTTTTAGCTATCTATTACTTTTAAAATAATAAAAATTAGTATAGTAGTTTAAAAGATATATTAGAATAAATAGATTTACCTACTAAATTCTATATACTTATAACTAGAATAATAGATTATAAAAATCTTAATAATATTTATAAACTAGCTATTCTATTATAATACCTACTAATATTATTATAATATACTTTACAGGAGGCTTCTACTAAGGAATATTCCTTAGTATTATACTTAGCTATTCTTATACTTTCTAGATAGCTAGATATCTTTTAACTATTTAACTTATTAGCTATAGTACCTAATAATTAGTAGTAACACCTATTATTACTATCTAATACTACTCCCTATTAGATAGTATTAGATTAGGTACTAGCCTACTATAACGGAGAGCCTCTAGTAAGTACTAGCCGAATTCCTAGTACTAGTCCTCCTTATATAGCCCGCTATAGCCTTTAATAAGGTCCTTACTTATATATAATAATAAGGCCCTTAATATTATACTCGTTAGGCTATATAATTATCTAAAGCCTTCTGTAGATATTATTCTTACCTTATTATTATAGACGAGACGTTCCTAATAAATTCCCCTAATAGAATTTATTATTACTAAGATAGCTATCTAGAGAAGGTAGGTATACTTATATACCGCGTTCCCTACCTCTTTAAATATACTTATTTTATTAACCTTATCTACTTAGAGTATTACTATATTTTCCTAGCTAGTTAATTAATTCTATATTTAATATATTTATCTTATTAATAGTTTTTACGCCTTATAAATAAATAACCCTCCTTAAGCTAGCTTTTATAAGTAGGGAGATAATTATACTCGCTTTCAAATTATCTAATTTTATTACTTCTAGCTACGCGTATATAGATCTATTAGATAAGCTTACTTATTAAATTATTTCTTTAATTATTAAGGGAAATCTTAGGCCTCCTAGGCCTAATACTCCTTAAGGCCGTTATTACTTAAGATCTACCTCTCTTAAGGGCATTAGTCTTATAGAAGAATTAGGTACTAAACCTTTATATCTAATTAATTAGGCTATTAACTAATTATTATTCTATTCTATAATTAAGTAATTTAAGTGAGACCATTAAATCTAGGTATCTTACTAGCTTTTACTAGGACTACTATTAGGTAAGAAAACTCTATTAAATTCTTGATTAGATCTATAACTTCTATTACTATCTTTATCTATTTAGGCTTTATTATTAGGAACTACCCTAATAATAATAACTAGGGCTACGTTAATTAAGGAAGCTATTTATAACTAACCTATTAGCCCTAAAAATATAATAGTAGAATAGAATATTAAGGTAATTATTAAGCGTACTATTATAAGTTATATAAGGTATAATCTACTATAGCCTAGGCCTCTAAGTACCCTAGGACCCTTAGGACCGCCTAGGTAAGATAGTATTAATAGTAATAAGAATAATAATAGCCCCGCCTTACTTAAAACTAAAGATATTAGGTACTTTTTCCTAGATATAAAAGGAGAAGGGGTAATTATCTATTAAGGATATTACGCTTTTTATTAAGATATCTATAAGTTTATTAATAGGTTATAAGATCTTATAACCTTTAAGGATAAAAATAAGGTCTTTAATATATTACTTATATATCTATGTAATAAGGTATATAAGTAGTATTTTATAAAGCTTATAACTCTAGAAAAGGATCTCTTCTAGACTACCCTATTAAAGTCTTAGATTAATACCTTAATTAAATACTTTAAAGAAAGGTAAGTTATTACTATCTCTAAATTATAAATAGAGAAGTATATATAAGAAGATATAAGGTAAGGTAAATTACTTTAAATCTTTATATAAAGCCTATTATAATATATAAGGGCTACTAATTTTTAAGGTATTCCTAACTAATTATCTATTATATAAAATAACCTTACTTTAAAATACTAATAATTTATTAATAAGTTAATAGAGATTATAACTCTTAATAAGTTCTTTAAAGCCTTAGATAGTAAGGCGGATATATAATATTAACTAGCTCTTAAGGAGTATTCTTAGAAGTAGGATTAGGCTAATAGAAAGTTAGTAGTAAAGATAGGTTAATACTAGAATAATAATTATTAAGGTAGTTTTTCTAGGCTACTATTTCTTTACTATCTATTATTTTAGCCGCCTTTCTTTTAGGGATTTCCGGCGTATAATAACTACGGGGAAGGCTATATTAATAGACTAGCCTATTAGCCTAACCCCTATAATTAGGTAAGGTAAAATTAGCCTCTACTACTACTATATTAACCTCTATAAATTATAGTAGGAAATACCCCTAGTATATCCCCTAGTATATTAGGTTTAACCTTAATAATTATAATAACCTAGTTTAGTCCCTACTCTTAAGGCGGATACTAAGGCGGATATAAAAGAGGGTTAAATTATCTTATAAGATATTAACCCCGCCGTCCTTAAGGTATAACCTATTAAGCTATTAAGGAAACCTAGTATTAAGATAATACTAAGTCTTCCTAAGCCTCTCTAGAAGACGTTAATATACCTAAGGTAATCCTAGAAAATAATAACTACTACCCTAATAAAGACCTTAATTACTATTAACCTTAATAAGATAATAAGGTAGAGTAATATTTTACCTTTATAAGTATAACTCTAGTATAGTAGTACTAGCGTTACTATATATTATTTACCTTAAAAAACTAGTTATATTAATACCTTAGTAGCTTTAGAAAAGGATAATAAGTATTTATATTACTCTATCTAAGATTTCTTAATACCTAGGTTTTACTAGGTTCTCCTAATATCTACTATCTAGGTAATTAACTAGGGTTTACCTACGCCGTTATAAAAGAATCTAATGATATTATTATATCCTTTATAAACTTAACTAGAAAGGTTAGTATAAGATATACCTTCCGCGGATACTATTATATAATAGCTAAGGTAAAGCTATTACCTAGTAGTATAATAGACTTTATATACCTTAATATAGGTTATAATATTAACCTAGGTAACTAAGCCTACTTAAAGGCTTCTATCCCTAATTTATAAATTTATATAATAGCTAGCCTAATAACTATTAAAGGTATTAAGTTAATAAGGTATATAACTACTAAATATACTATTTTACCCCTTTATCTACCTAAGAGATATAATAGTAAGAATACTATTATAATAATAGCTCCCTAGGAGATTTATATTATTAATAACTTTAAGGTAAATATACTTATTAAAATAGATATTATAATTCCTAAGAAGATTAATATCTTAGCCTTATAATTAAAGGCCTTAATAGGTAGTTATAATATTTATATTATATTATAAATAAAGGTATAAGGAAAGCTAGTTATATATCTAGTTTATACTAAGTAAATAATTATTATACCTCTTAATTTATAGATTTAAATCCTAGTATATTATACCTTATTACTAGACTATAACTATTTCTTTAAACCTAATAATTATTAGGAATTATCTTTTTATACCTATTTTATTAACGCCTCTCTATTAGTAATACTAGTAAAAAATAATAAAGATAAGGTAGTAATTATTCCTTATAATTATTATTTAGGAGCTATTTAAGAGTTAGTATTTAATAGATATTACTATATAACGTTTAGAATTAAGGATACTATAAAGTTAATAACTTATCGCCTAAGAAGTAAATATTAAACTAGCTAGCTTTAAAAGGTTTTTAATAAGGTAGTTACCGCTTTTATAACAGTAATACTAGCGACGTTAACATCTCCTTTAACTTTAGTATTACCTACTTTAGTAATACCTCCTATAAAAGCCTTTACGCCTACTATTTACGCTCCTAACGTTACTATAGTACCTACTATAGAAGACTTTATTATACCTAATAATACTACTATCTATAATAGATATTAATTAATACGTAATATTATTAATAAATTCCTAAAGCTCTAGGAAGAAGGCGGTCTTATAGACGTTCCCTAAGATAAATAGATAAGAATTCTATTAAAGTCTAATTAGGAATAAAAGGTTCTTAAAATAGCTAGGGTTTACCCCCTTAGTATAGAGTTAAAGAAGGTCCTTAAAAATACCTTTAATAAACTCTATAAATAAGACTAACTCTACTAGATAACTAAGCTAATTCCCTTTAATTTCCCTATTTTTATTATCTAGAAAATTATACCTTATAAGAAATATAAAGGTCGCGTAGTTATTAATATCTATAGATTAAACGCTATTATACGCCCTAATATCTACGCCTTATCTTTATAATTAGAGATAATTACTACTATAAAAGACTATAAATATATAAATATTATTAATACTACTAGTTTTTTCTATTATTAGTATATATACCCTAATAACTACTATAAACTTATAGTAGTTAACTATTAAGGCTAAGAGTTATTTAGTATTACTATTATAAGTTATAAGAACTTACTAGCTTATATCTAGTATTAAATTAACTATCTCCTTTATACCTATTAGAAATTTATTAAGGTATATATTAATAATATTATTATTTACTCTAGAACTCTAGAGGAGTATATCTAGTATCTCTAGTAAGTATTTACTATATTATAAAAGTACGGTATATTAATAAATCCTATTAAAGCCTTCCTTAGATACCGCTTAGTCTAATTAACTATCTCTACTTTATAATTTAGTATAATACTCTTACTAGGTAAAAAGGCTATATTATTATTAATATATAAGAGCTTAATAAAATTATAGAGAATATTATATATCTACTTATCTTATAAACTAATATAATAGTATTAATATAGGGTTATTAATATATAATAGTTATTAATATTATAAGATAGTTCTACTAATTTTAAGTATAAGTAAAGGATTAGTATAAGCTTATAATAGTAAGTTATTATAATTAAGAATAGTTATATATAACCCTTATAAGTTATAAGGGTTCCCTATTATATATATAATAGTAAACTAATATTATACTTTAAGAATATTAAGAGTTTATAAAGGCTTATATTAATAATATTATTATCTACTTATATACTTTATAAGAATATCTAAGTTACTTATATAAGGTTTTTAATCTCTTTTATTAAAAATAAGTAAGCCTTTCTCTTATAAAGTTATTTATTAGCTATCTATCTATTACTCTATTAGGATAGTATATTAATAGCCTTAATATATTTATAATAAAAGAGAAAATCGCGGCTATTACCTTATTATAATTTTTTATAAAACCTAGTTAACCTAGAAATATTTCTTAGACTAACTAGTTAACTCTACTTATTAATTAAGAGATATACGTAGAGGGTAGACCCCTTATAAAAGAGAAAGGTAGTCCTTAATAAAGGCCTTAATATAGGTATAAATGTTGAAATAGGTAGAATAGTAATAGTTATTACATTACTAGCTATATAGGTGGAGAGAGATAGAATATATAGGATGCTAAGGCGGGTACTAGCGCGCGTCTAGTACGCGGCTAGTCTAACTAATTATATCCTATTTTAATATATTTTAATACTCCTACTTAAATGAAGTACCTATTAGTATAGTAGTATAACTAACTTATTCCTACTATCTAAAATCCCCCTTCTTAACTAAATACTAGGTAAGAGGCGTAAAGGCGAGGTAGACGGTAGTAGAAGCCCTTATAAGGTAGTAATTTAGTAAAACCCTTCTAGACGTAGATTAGATAGACCCTAATAAGGTAGGTATAGTTATAGGGTTACTAATTCTATCTATATAACTATTTCTAAGATATACTTATTTTATAAAGGTATACTATTAAGGTTTCTATATTATAGTAACTTAATAGTACGTTTCTTACCTTTAATATACTAGATAAGCTTATACTAAGTAGGGAGGAGGGCTTTATAAGGGCTAATTTTAGTATCTATATCTTTAGTAGTATTATAATTAAAAATAATAATATTAATACTAGGATAGAGGATTATAACTCCCTAATAATACTACTTATCCGCTTCCTATTCTTATCCTACCTAGGTACGTGTCTAGGTAGTAAAGACGGCGAGGCTATTATAACTTATAAGGATATTACGCTAGAAGCTATTATAAGTACTATATTTACTAGTATCTAGGAATATATTACGTTAGTTCTATTTTATATTAGAGGTAGGATAAGAGATAGGATTATAGTAGATATATATTATAATCTAGGCCTAATAGTTTTATAAGAAGGTAGTTAATTTATCTACTATAATATTAGTCTATAAGTAGGAGTAGTCTAATATCTAGATAATATTACTAGTAGTATAACTTACTATTTAAGCTTAGAATATAAAAGGATAATAAAGTTAAATAGGCTTGTAAAGTCTATTTTATATTCTAATATTATAATATAGAGTTATAGGACTGAAAGGGTAGGTAGTTAAGAGCTAGCTATCCCTTAATTAGTAATAGAAGCGCTATTAAGCCGCTAGGAGTACTTATAAAGCCTTATTATACTAAAGACTCCTAATATTATAGTACTTCTAGGCCTAAGACCTTATAGAAGGGGATAAATTTATCCTTAGGGAGGGCTTTAATAAGGCTATTAACTACCTACTTATTAGTCCTAATATATTCTAGCTTAATATTACTAATAGTAACCTATTCTTATATATAGTAATATTAGATATTAATATACTTTATATATATATAGAACTAGGGGTTCTTAGCTAGGGTAATAGCTCCCTAATTATTATAATAGAGTATTATAATAGTAGGCTAATAGGTATCTTTAAAGAGGTCTAGCTTAGTAAGGAGCTATTAGAGCTAGATAGCTTCCTTTATAACTTATATTTAGCCTATATATTCTACCTTATAACTAGATAGGGTAATAGTAGGCTATTACTTTAATACCTAGTTTATTACCCTACTACTAATATTAAAAATATAGCTTATAATTAACTACTAAGTATCTTAGTTACTAGCCTAATTAATATTATTATAATTAATAAGAGGAAAGATACTCTTATAAAAAGTAAGTTATAAGTTAGTTATACCTTAAAGGTAATAGAAAATCCTCTTAACTACTATTTAATATAATTAATTAGGGTTTAATTTATATCTATTAATTACTAAGATTATAAAGGTAATATCTAGCCTAGTCCTTAGTATAATATATATTAGAGAGCTAATAGCTAATTAATACTCCTTCTAGAAAGTATTAAGGGTTATATAGTCTTCCTTAAATACTTATAACTTATTTATATCTATTAGAGTTATTATAGGATATAACTCTTATATATTAAAGTCCCTTAATACCTTTTTAATATAAGCTTCTTAACCTAGTTATAATACCTAATTTACTTAATCCCGCCTAACTAATATACTTAATTAGAAGGAATATAAGCTAAGGTTAATTATCTAAAAGTATTTATTAAGTATAGCCTTAACTTAATTAATTATAATTTAACTAGGTCTAGTAATTAATAAATTATTTATATAAGTTATAATAATAACTTAATCTTTATAATTAATTAAGATACTTTTATTAATTATAAATAATATAAAGCCCTAAGTCTTCAAGAAAGTAGATAGTATAGAAAACTAGACTTAAAGTAATTATTTTAAGTTATAAAGTACCTTCTTTAAGATATAAATAAGGTATTTCTTACCCTTAGTTATAAAGCCTTTAAGCTATTTAATATAAATATCTTCCTTAATATTCTTATAAAGGAAGGCTATCTTAATATCTATTTAATCTAGTTTTTAGTTAAGGGATATAACTAGGGTAAAGATAGCTTTATAAATTATTAACTTTACTATTAAAGTAAAGGTCTTATTATAATTAATCCCTTTTTACTAGTTAAAACCCCTAATTACTTAGTATACTTTATAATAGAGGACTTTATTATAAGGCCCCTTCTTTAACTTAAATACCTACTTCCCTTAAAGTACCTTTTAACCTAGAGGTAGCTATTTAAGCGCCTATATATTATTTTATATAAGGGAGTTAAATTTATCTTATAATACTACTTCCTAGTCCTTTTTAGTATTATTTATTATAACTTCTTTATATAATTTAGGTTTAAATAGCTTTATACCTTTAGCTATTATTAAGAAGGTAAATATTATTAGTAGATCTATGTTACGCCCTTGGTACGCGAGCCTTGGCAGATGTTATAGGCGCTCACCAAGTCGAACGTGCCTTGGCATGGCGAGTCGAGCGACCGCTCACCCAGTCGCTCTGGTCAATACAGGACGACCGTGGCGAGCTAGGCGATCGCGCGACCAGTCGCTCTGGTTAATAGAGAGCGATCACTGGCGATTAGTGTAAGCATAGACTTTCCTATGTCTATATAGATAGCGTTACTTTCCCTCTAGATAGGAGCTTCGTGCTTAACTCATGTTATCTACTAGACTATCTCCTATATACTGAATATAATACTACACCTGTATTAGACCAGTTTAGTACGAAGCCTATTTACTCTAGTCCTTAACACTCCTCTCTACAAGATCTACCTAGACCTATAGCCTTCTAGTTAGAAGACGAAGGGGTCGTAATAATCTAGGGAATTATTATATAGTTTATTAGGAGGTATTTTAAATTTAAGGTAATTAGATAGGACCCTAATTAATAATAGGAGCTTATTAATATCTTAATAAAATATTATTAGATAGGCCTAATTTAGTTTAGGCCGGATATCTAATAGAGTCTTAGGGTAGGATTTATCCTTAGCTACTATATCTTTAATATAGATTAATAGTATATTAATATAAATTAGTAGTATATCTTTAATCTAGATTAATAATACTTTACTTTTAGAGGGAGATTACCCCCTTATATTACTAGCTACCTACTTAGAGTAGTAAGGGAGGTTTATAAATATATACCTTTTAGCTTTTAGTTCTTTAATATAACTTATAAGGACTTTCTTAATAAAGTAGATATTAGATAACTAAGCGAGCTTCCTAGATTTATTATTAGTAAGATAGTAGATAGCCTTACCTTTATAGCTAATAAGTTAACCTAGATAGGAATAGGCCTTAAAATAACTAATTTTAATAGTAGTCCTATTAGTATAATAAAAGGCCTAAGAGCTAAGAACTTATAAATAGGAGAAGTTAGGTTAGTAGCTATTAAACTTCTTATAAGGTATTATCTTAATACTAGATTTAAGGGACTTATTCTAGAGGTAGCTAGCTACTTAAATAAATTTAGGCTAGTACTTATAATCTATCCTACTATTTATAAGTATAATATAGGCCTTATTTATTAGGGTCTTACTAAGATGCTTTATAAACCTATTAGCCTAGGGAGTATCTTATATTATACTTTCCTAGATAATACTATTAGCCTAGTAGTACTTTATAAAGGTTATAAAGTTAGATTCCCCTCTACTATTAATATAATAGTATTATATATATTATATAAGATACTCCTAGTTTACCTTAAAGGCCTTAAAGGCTAGGAGGAACTTACTTTTTACCTTAAGTAGGGTAATATCTAATTCCTTAATATAGTTATATAATATTATATTAAAGAATTAGGAGCTATTATAAGTTATAATAATCCCCTTATAAACCTTATAAGGGCCTATTATATTACTATTAATATACTTATATAGGTACTTCCCTAGGGTAATAAGATAATTATATAAACCCCTTATTATTTAGGTCTTTATATAGATATTATATATATAATCCTTAAAGATAATTTTATTAAGGTTAATTCTACTAGATATATTTATTAACTATTTTAGGTTCTATTAATTTAAATAACTTATATAGGTATATTAGAGGCTAATAGATAGGGAGACTTAAAAGGTTATAAATCTATATACTTTTAACTTTAAAAGAAGCTAGGATATAATTACTAAGGCTATAAAGGTAAGGATTAGATAATCTTAGATATTAAGGTAGAAGATATTATTATATTAGGTATATATAAAGATATAACCTTTATAAGTAATAGTATACTCTTATAAGCTAAAGGAGACTTTAGCTTTAAGATAGAATAGTTAAGATATTAAAATAAAATTTAATTAGGCGTTTAAGATATAAAGGATATTAATAAGGTATACTTTTATCCTAATTCCTTTACTAGTCTTATAAGGGATAACCGCGGTACTACGCCCTATTATATAAGGACTAGCCTAGCTAATCCTATAAATAGGGGACTTAAGAATTACCTTATATTTTTTAAGGATATCCTAATTATTAATAATATATTAGTTATATACTATATCTAGGAGGATAGTAGTAGTAAGGCTAATTATACCTAGCGTAGTTATAAAGCTAATAACTAGGTCTTTAAACCTTATAAGTATACGGGGATACTTACCTTAAGTATTACTACCCTCTTAGTTATAGCCCCCTTAGTTCTAGTTATTTACCTTAATTATCTTAAGGTAGGCCTTTATTAACTTAGGGTACTTAATTTAATATTTAGACTCTACGTGGCCTAAATAGTTATAGTAGTTATAGTACTTATTACTATACTATACGTTTAACCTAGCTTAATAGAGTAAATAAGTAGTAGCTATAATAGTAGTTATAATAGAAGACTTTATAAAGTTCTAATAAGCTTCTTTATTTATTATAATTAATATAAGTTTATTATATAAGATTATTATAATACCTTCTTTAATAATAATAATATATATTTAAATAAATATACTCTAAAAGGTATTAAATTTTATACTAAGATACTAGAGGTAGGTATTAATAATAAAGATATAAAAGAGCTTATATCCTAGGTTAATTAAGTTAAAATTAATAGTTCTAAATTTACTTATATAATTATTAATATCTTTATAATTAGTATAAAAGAGGGTATTAAAATTATAGATAGTCTTATTAAGGATACTAGTACTTTAAGGCTTATAAAAGTCCTTAAAGATCTTTTAAGCTATTAAGGGGATAGTCTTATCTTTAATTATATTATAAATATTAATATTATAATATACCTTTATTAACTTTATAAGCCTTATTATATTTATTATCCTAAATCTCTTAAAGGTTTTAAGTTATAAGGATAATATAATCTATCTTAAAGATAGCGCTAAGGCTATTAAGGATAATATAAGACTATATATTATAGGAGTATAATAGCTAGTTATAACTAGATCTAGTATAAGAATAAGTATAAGGGGGTAGTTACCGCCCCCTTTAATCTCTACTTTAATACTAGTAGGAGGTATATCTTTAATCTTAGTATCTAGATTATATAAATTTAATATTAGAGACTAAGTTAGTACTAGCGTTAATAATTATAAATATATAAAGGATAGTCTTAACCTTATAATAAGGTTAAAGATAATACTTTTACCTAGTATTCTAGGGCCTTCTATTAAAAATAATAATAATTAGTTTTAAGGATAAGGTTCTAATATTAGTAAAGGTATAAAGGAGGTATTATCTAATAGTATTCCTTAATAGTTAATAGTAGTAGCTACCTCTTAATTAGTTTTAAGGATAAGGTTCTAATATTAGTAAAGGTATAAAGGAGGTATTATCTAATAGTATTCCTTAATAGTTAATAGTAGTAGCTACCTCTTAATTAATTTTATAACTAATATCTTAGTAGAGATATAAGAAATTAAGGAAGTAGTAGTTTACTTAAAGGTTAGCTAGAAGACCTTTAAGGTAAATATTAATTAACTATTAATAGATTTCTTCTTTAAATTCTTTAAGTTCTAGTATAAAGTAATTAGAATAATAAGAAGGAGGGAGAGAAGAGTCTAGGAAAGAAGGGATAGATATAGCTAATTTATAAGGAGGTTAATAAGTATTCCTAGCCTTCTTTATCTTCCTAGCCCCCTTTTATAAGAATATTATATATTATCTATAATATTAGCTAGGTAATAGGTATAAATAACTATTATTAAGGTAGTTAGTATGTATAAGGAATAGATATTATTTATATAATTAGTAAACTACTATATACTACCGCTAAGGGGTTATTATTATTTAAGTTAGAGGGGATTTTAGCCGGTTTTAGCGTCTTAGCGGAAATCTCTACTAGTAGATTCCCTAGCCCCCTTTTATAGTAGTACGTAGTAGTAATATAGAGGTAATTTATAAGGGATAGTATTAATAGTAGTCGTAGGGTAAATAAATAAATAAATACCCTGCGCCTAGGCTTATAACCTATTAAAATAGGTAGAATAGTAATAGTTATTATATTACTAGCTATATAGGTAGAGAGAGATAGAATATATAGGATACTAAGGCGGGTACTAGCGCGCGTCTAGTACGCGGCTAGTCTAATTAATTATATCCTGTTTTAATATATTTCAATAATAAAGGGTTATATAAGGAAAAGGAAGGTAATTAGAGTAATTTTTTATAAGCTTATATAAGAGGAGCTTAGTATGTTTTAGGATTTATAAAATATATTTAAGACTCCCTAATTTCTTATTTATTATAATTATAATAGGGTTTTATATATAGATCTAGATACCTTAAAAGTAGTAGGATTTACGGCTATTATATACTATATAAAAGGAGATCCTATATAGTTATTAAAGCCTTTTATAAGGACTAATATATAGCCTATTATATTTTTTAGTTACTATCTTAATAATGTAAAGAAGAACTATTAGCCTATTAAGTTAAAAGTTACTAGTATTATATAAATTATTAGGAAGGTTTAGTATATAATTAAATTAAATTTATAATTACTTATAATTATTTATACTAATTATTCTACTATTATCCTAATATTAAAGTAGTCTACTTTAAGGATTATAAGTATAAATAAGCTAAATTTATAACGTATATAAGCTTCTTAATACCTTTCTTTATTTAATTTAGAATTATATTATAAATCTAGGAAATTAAATATAATACCTAATATATTATTAAGACTTTAAATAAGTAACTCTATTAAGAACTTTAATTTATTATATAAAATCTTTAATATTCTCCTTATATCCCCTAATAATCTCCCTTATAATATTAAAGGCTTTAATAGCCTTAGTATCTATTATATTATAAATATAGAGATAATAGAGGATTTTAAATCTTAATTATAAACGGGCTAGTAGAATAATAAGTAATAGTAAAAGGTCCTTAATATATTAAAGCCTCCTATAAATAGTAATCTAGATATAGTTTTAGAATATAATAAACCTAGGATATTATTTATTCTTAGGGATAGGTTTATTTTTTATATTAATAGCGAGAAAAGGTAATATTTATATATTCCTCCTATTATAAAGAAGGAACTATTTAAATAAGCCTATAACTTTTCTAATTATAGTAGTTATTATAAATATTATAAATAACTTTATTATATAATATATATCTAGTATCTCGCTAGAAACCTCTAAGTCTATATAAGCTACTACCCTTTACTAAAACCGCCTATACTATTTTATATAGTTATAATAGATTTTATAGTTACCCTACCTATTATACTATTAGGTATAAATTACCTACTAATAATTACTTATAAGTTCTTAAAGAAGATCCTTCTTATACTAGGTATTAATACTTAGAAAGCCCCTTAATAGGCCTAGGTTATAATTTTATCTTTACTATTATATAACTAGGGAATTCTATATAGTATTATTAGTAATAGAGATCCTTAATTTATATCTAACTTTTAGCGGGAAATCTTTAAATATCTTAGTATTAAGTTTCTTATATTTATAGCCTATTACCCCTAGACTAATAGATAGAGCGAGCGTACTAATTAAATTATAGAAATTACTATATAATTCTACCTTACCTACTATCTAGATACCTAGAATTAATAGGACTATATACTCCTATATATCTAGGCTAATATAAATAACTTCCCTACTATTATAAGATATACTCCTAATAAGCTCTATTATAGTTTTAGGGTAAATAATAGTATAGATATACTAGTAATTCGTAATATACCTATAAAAGCCTTTAATAGCTTATAACTTACCTACTAGGAATAGGTAGAAGATATTATAGCCTTTAGTAATATAATAATAAAGTCTTAATATAATAGTAAATATAAAAGTTTATAATTTAAAGAAAATAATAAAGTCTTTCTCTATTTATATAAAGGATATAAGATCCCTAGTATCTCTAATAGGAAACTCTTATAATAATATACTAGTCCTTTTAAGATTTTATAAAAGGTGGGATTACTTACCTATTAACTTAAGCTACCCCTTATAATATATATATAGCCGGTAGTATCTATAGTATAACTTAAGTTAAAGATAGAAGGTATTAATCTATATAATAGGACTTTTAATAATAGGCTACTACCTATTACTACTAAAGATAGTACTATTTATAGGGATAAGTATAAGATTAAGAGATTACTAAATAAGAGGTATTTAAGGGGAAAAACTTAGTACTTAGTAAAATAGGTTAGTTATAATAATAAGGATAATTTATAATATAACCTAGTAGATCTATCTAAGGCTAGTAATATAGTAAAGAAGTATAAGGATAGATAGCTACTAGCCGAATAAAGTAATTAGTAAATAGGGTTACTTACTTTTTCTAATTTACTAGTATACTAATATAGAATCTACTCTACTTATACGTTTCACTTAGTAATAGCGGAATAGGTTCCGCCTTCCTAATACTTTATTATTTCTTAATAGCCTTAATAGCTTTCTTAATTAATTAATCTATATAAATTAAAAGAGTCCCTATTATATTTAGTATAAATATAAAGTAGATTTAATTCTATATTATAAGATATATTAATAAGTAATTATTATAAGGATAAAATAGTAATATAAAATAGTAATATACTTATTAGAGAGAAAGGATATTATAAATACTTTTATAATATCTTATAATACTATTAAAATTAAACTTTAAATTTAATATAAGTATATACTAACTCTTATAATATCTACTATTACCTCCTTATAGGATAATTAAATAGTAGCTTTAAGATAAGGTTATTAATAGACTTTTAATATTATCTTATCTCTCTTAAAGCTTTAAGACTTAAATTAACCTTATACTTTTATCTTATAAGTCCTATTAATTATAAAGGATTAATTAATTATACTTTAATATATTACCTATTTATATTACCTTTCCCTTCCCTCTTAATAATATATTCCCCCTCCTACCTTATATAGGCTTTAGCCCTCTAACTTTCTTAGCTAGTAATTATAATATTTTATTAGCTACTTATACTATCTACCTATTAATATATAAAGTAAGAAATATATTATTAAATAATATTATAAGTCTACTTAATATAAGCTATTATTAAAGTTATTAAAGATATTTAATAATAGATAAAAGAAGGAATATAAGGTTTAAAAGCTTTAATATAAGGTAAAATAATATTAAGTAGAATATTTTAATAACTATAATATAAGTATAAGTATAATTACCCCTTAAAATCTTTTTTCTAACTCTTCCTACCTTTATATACTTAAGATATTATAGTAAAATAGGTTATTAATATATAATAAGTATTTATTATTAATTATATTACTTAATTATATTACTAAATAGATAAATTATTATAATATTATAATAATATTAAGTTTTTATAAATAGAATCCTAAATTAATTATAAGTAGAGAATAGGTAAAAGACTAGGATAATAATAAAAAACTCTTATATATAAAAGTATCTAATAACCGCGTAGTAGTATTAAAAAGGATTAAGAAGTTAAAGGAATTAAATATATAAAAAATAGCTATTAAAGAGGATTATATAAAGCTAATAATTAAGGTTAAAGATATTATAAAGGAGGAAAGATATAAAAGAGGTATTTATAATAATATAATTAAGTAATATAATACTTATTAAATAGTTAATATTATATAATAGAATATTTTAAGATAGAGTTATACCTTAAAGATAATAAAGAGGCTATTAAGGAATAAGTTAAGCTAAATAAACTAGTAAATTATATATAAGTTATAAATAATATAACTAGTTTTATAAAAGAGGTAAATATATAATCTATTTTTAATTCTATCTTCTAATTAACTTAACTTTTAAAATACTTTTAAGGAAGATATAAATACTTTTAAGTTAAGATTTATTAGATTTAATCTACCTATTATATAATTTATTAAGTAAAGGATTATATATTATAAGGGTTTAAAAGAGTTAAAAGATATATAAGACCCTAATATTATAAATACTTATATTAAGTTTATATAATAGTACTTATACTAATATATTTAATTTAAAGGATTATATTATACCTAACCTTATATAAAGGAATTAAGATAAGGAGGATATTATAATTAAAGTTAAGGTTAATAGGAAAAAAATTAAGTATACTACTAAGGAGGATAAAGAAGAGGATAGGGAATATAAGTTAAAAAATACTAATAAGACTAGTAGTAATAATAAGGATATAAGGATAATAATAGTAAATATAATAATAATAAAGAGGATAGTAATAAATAGAAGGATTATATATATAAAATTATAAAGATGTCTAACTATATAGATAGACTATCTATTAAAGATTATTAAATGATTATATTACCTTTTTATATTATTATAAAGTATTCCTAATATTATAGTCTAGTAAAATACCCTTATTAAAACTAAAGTCTTAGTAATTTAAGTTAATACTTTAGTACTAATACTTAGTACCTACCTTAGAGGAATATATATACATTTTAATAATTATTTAAATTATTATATTATTAATAGACTTTATAATAATTATTATGAAATTATTAGAAAATTTTAAAAACCTTATTAGAAAACATTTTTACCATAGATTTATTATCTATATTTTTCTAAATTCTTAATAAATTATTAATATATTATTGGAATTATTAGATAGTTATCAAGTTATTAACAAGTACTCCAGACCTAGTAGGCTTCCTCTAAGGTACCTAGGTACTAACTTAAATACTTAGTACTAACTATTAGTACTAACTTAAATACTTAGTACTAGATTTTAGTATTAAATTACTAAGACTTAAGTTAGGTACCTAACTCGAGTTTAAAGTACTTACTTAACGCGGTTAGTCTATACCTCTTATAACCCCTAGATATTAGTATCTTTTAGTTATATAAATACTAGTATACTAAGGGCGTTAATAAGGCTATATAGTATAGTTAGACTAAGTTTAATAAACTTAATTTTTTTTAAACTTTTTCCTTATATATATAAATAAATATTTAATCCTAAGATAATAAGATTAGTATAGGAGAAAGTAAGCCTTATCTTATATAATCTAGATATAATTCTTAGTAAAATCTATATAATTAAGGAGAAGTATTATTCTATTATACTACCCCTAAAACCCCTACTACTTAAATAGATACCTTAAGGGTTTAAGGAAGTTATTAATTATAGAGAAATCTATTAGCCTTAGTCTATACTAATAAGTTACTATTAAGTAACTTTAAGTTAGCCCTTAATTACTATATTAAGGGAAGTACTATATTAGCCTACTTAAGAGAGCTTATAAAGCGGGATTTATTAAATTCTTACACCTACTAACTAGTAAAGATAAGACGGGATAGGCTTAAGGGGATATATACTACGAAGTCTAGAGTAATTACTATAGGTATAATATGTACTACTAAGTAAAAACGGGATAATAATAAGGTAGATAAGGCCTAGAAGGCTATAAATAGTAGACTAACCGCGAGGAATTAAATTTAAAATCGAACTTATAAAGTTATATAATACTAAACCTATACAGGGTATAAGCTAGCTATAAGTAGTTTAGTAATTCAAGTTAATACTAAAAATAACCCCTAAGTACTAAAAAAACAGTCAGTCTAATAAATAGTATAGAGGCTAAATTAAAGAAGGAATAAGTAAAGGTAAAAAAGAAGTAAATTAAGGTAGTTTAGATAATTAAATAGCCCTAGAAAGATATTATAAAGGGTATTAGAAGGGTATCTATAACCTTCTATAAGTAAAAGGTATAAAAGTAAAAGGATAAGAAAGCTATAGCTAAGAAGATATAGATATATAGAAAAAATATTATTTAAGTAGTAATAACTAGTAGCTAATTACCTCTAGGAGCTTATAACTAAAAGGGCCCTAATTAGATAACTATTATAAATAATTCTTATAATTTAAAATTAATATTTTTAGTAATATTTACCTTATAACTCTTATAATACTTAAGGAAGGTCTTAGTATCTATAATAGTTTATATATATATCTATTATATTTAGACTTAAACTTACCTTATAACTACTATTACTTATTAAAGAATAAAAGAATTATACTTTTAAATATACTTTACTTATATAAAAATCTTGAAATTTTACAGGTATTTTCTAGTATATATATAAAAGCTTATAATTTAAGAATTAATAGCTAGATAAGCTAGCTCTTATAAGTTTTAATAATATAAGTATTAAATCTTAAACTATTAGCTTATCTAGCTATTAAACCTTAAATTATAAGCTCTTATATATAACTTCTTATTAAAGGATAGATAAATATATCTTAAAGCTAAAACGTAGTATCTTTACCCTTCTTTAAAAAAGGAATTAATTAGAATTAAGTAATAAGTAGCTTCTCTTAAAGCTACTAAGTAAGAGGACTTCCTTATAATTAATATAATTAAATAATAGCTTAGAGATATAATACTCGTAATATCTAAGACGGTAGTATTTACTAGTACGTTAATTAGCTATATAAACGCCCCTTTATTATCTCATAGGCTCGCTCCGAAGTTTCTAGCGTTTTTCGTCTACCAAAGTGTGCCCACCTAGGCTCCATCGTCCGCCTTATATTTTCAAGACTGACGTCCATCATCTTGCCAATGCCTACACGCAATGTCAGCTAGACACGTAAAGATGCGATGTTGGATCACTCACCAAGGCTTTCATGTTGCCATACATTGGCTTTCATGCCAACACCATAGTATGCATGCTTTCTAAGAAACGCCAACCAGATCTGCACATTTTCGGGGTGACCGTCTTGTATCTGTATCAGCCGCCGGAGTGTGATCCTTTCGAAGTTCTCCTGACTCTTTTTGTAGATGAAGTTACTCCGGGGCACCGTCCATCGCTCAGTGATCCGGGGTAGAGGAATTGGCCCAGCAGCAGGCAGGTTTAGATAGTAAGCTGCCCTGAGGGCGAAATCTGCAAAGAACTCTACGTTCCGCACGTTGTAGGATCGAAGCTGTAGATCACAGGATGGCATGCCGAAGTCCGCTTTTCGCTTCAGAGGTTTGAGGTATATTGCTTGTACACTTCGCGGTAGTCGTGGGTCCTTGCTTCGGTCTCGCTCCGGTGTCGAGCCTTCCTGGATTACCGCCAGAACGGTTTGTGAAGGCTGGTGGGATGATCCGGTCCACCGAGCCCCAGGATCGTCTACAGAGGCCCTGTAATCAGTCTGAGCGATGCTTGTACCATTGCAATAGAGCTGCGTACTCTACTGGGCTGAATTTTGGGATTACAGGAGGTGAGGCCATATCAGGTCTGCTCAATCGCGTGATTGTCAGCAAATGGCTATGACAGAAAGAAGTAGCGACTGACAGCTTGCTTTTCTGCGACGTACTGTCTTCTTGGTTCCTAGCCTTTCCCGTCGAAAATGCAGCTCTTGATGCCACGAGCAATCTAGGGCATCGGCATATTCCTTTGGATATCGATGCCGATATCCTGGATCTTGAACGATGCGTGATGAAGGCCGACGCCTCGGACGGCGGTGTACGCACGTGTAGTGAGAGACCCATAGTGAGTACTGGTACCAAGAATCAAGGCAGGTGATTCGGTTTGCAGTGAGCCAATTGTGCTGACGAGCACAATCAAAAGGATTTATACTGGGAAATATTAGAACCCAGATCAGGGAAAGCATGACCCCATAGGGTAAAAAGACCGGGCCGTGCACTTACCGTAACTAGCAGCTACCCTACTATAGTATCTACCTTAGCGGATGCCTATAAGCTGAAGGTACTGTATTTTAGCAGTAGTAGATACGAGTATAGTATCCTACTAGTAGTAGAGTAAATATTCGCTATTTCATCTTTTATTTAGAATAGTTAAGGTTATTAATTATATCTTAAAGTAAGTAGTTATACTTTAATCTTAGGGCTACTATATACTTTAGCCTAGTATAGTTCTAGATTAATATTATCTTTAACTAAATTACTACTAAGGCTATTAAGTCTACTACTTAGAAGTTTAAGGTTATAAATCTTATTAATCTTCTTACTATAATAGAATAAGTTCTACTACCTTTTCAGGATTATTAGCTAGCCTAATACGGGAGTTATTTTTTATTATCCCACCTTATTAATTAGTTAAAAGTCCCCTAGTTACCCCTTTAGGATTAGTAGGAAAAGCGAGGAACTTTAAAGTCTAGATTTCTTTATATTCTACCTACCTCTATACCTGTACTCTATAATAATTTCTACTTAATTAAAGTTATATAGCTTATTTCTAGATACTTAATAATTTAATAATAATTACAATTAGTCTACTACTTTAAAAGATCTATCTAAATAAATAGTTTTACCTACTAAATTTAGGTATAATTATAGCTATAACGGCGAATATTAAAAGTCCTAATATTACTCCACTTCTATTCTAGTTACTAACTAACGCATATAATATTAGTCTATATAAATAAAAAGATACCTCTTATTCTAAGGGATATAACGCTATTAGAATTATTTAAATTAATATATAAGTATATATTATATAGCTAATATTATCTTATTTATCCGCTAAATACCTATCTTAGCTATTAGTCCTATAGGTAAATAATACGCGTAAATCCTAACTTCCTATTCTTCTTACTAACTACTCCTTATATCTCCTATCTTCTATCTAAAATAGCTATAGTATATCTTAGCTAATACTCGATTTTAGTTATACTACTAAGGCTTCTATAGTATAGGGTCTACGTTACTAAAGAAAGTGTACTAAATAAGAAAAGCACCGTATAGCTAAAATAGCTAAGAATTTACACTCTTAGTAGTAACCTCCCCCTTAATAACCTACTACCCTACTACTAACTTATAATATACAGGGTTATATTATATTACGCCACGGTATTCTACCTAAAATCTATAGAGAAGCCTAGTATACTATTAATAGTAAGTAGTCTTTTAGAATTAACCTCTACTAACGGGGTTCCTATAGCCCCTAGGACTTATAGTAGCCTATTAATCGCCCTATATTTAATCTATAGAATCCTTAGGGTAGTCTAAAGGGCTAGGGTAGCATATAAGCTATTTAAATGTAGTATAAAAGATAGGAGGAGTAATACTATTATAAACGCGAAGATTATTATTATATATATAAAAAAGAGATAGGAAAGATATAGGATTATAAGTTACTAGATATAGCTAATAATATTTTAAAAAGATAGTTTAAAGGTATTAATCCTACCCTATATAAATACTTTAACGACGCTTTTAACCTACGGAATATACTATAGCTTATATACCCTTAGATATATAATAGCGCTAAAGAGAGGGCTAAGGAAACTACTAGGTAATTAACCTATCCTCTATTATAAAATACTATTCTTAATAATAATAGCCTAGCTATGAGAATAGAAGTTTATACTATAATATTATAATATTATTAGGACTAGCGTTAGTTATAATCTAAAGGGTATAGTAAGAGAGCTCTAGTACCTTAAGGTAGGTAATACCCTAATATCTCTTCTAACTACTCTAACTAATAATTATAGTAGGTTAGTTAAAGCGTAGAATACGTGCCTAATATATAATAAACGTCCTAATTATTCTAAAACTACTATAAAACTTATTAATAAGGGGCCTATATTACTATACTAGGGGATTATATATAGCTTCTAATATATTCTATAGAGGTATTCTACTCTAGGTCTTTATATTTAATAATAGTACTATTAATTCTCTTTTATAATAGCTCTAGTCGTTTCTTATTAACTACTCTACCTCTAGGCGTAGTACTAAGACTTTTATATTATATATTATTATTATTATTATATAGTATAAAACTATTTATAGGATAGATACTATTATATTCCTAGGCTAAATATATAAATTACTATTTTACTC
>JAABUR0100001195.1_pt1 | contig 48435 bp, 55 predicted proteins | sample 5560091 | NCBI WGS metagenome assembly JAABUR01 (sample SAMN10711879, study PRJNA513375) | rock metagenome | isolation source: Antarctica rocks | place: Antarctica: Victoria Land, University Valley sud | reverse complement strand
CGTCCTCCGCGTGTAGGCACGGCGGAGGCGCTCAGTACTCCCGGTCGGGCACCTTGCGGTCGGGGTGGTCGATGGCGATGTGGGCCTGGAGCTCGTGGATGTTCGGGAAGATCAGCTCGCAGAACGGGCAATGGTGGACGTCAGCCATGAGGCAGTGTCGCGCCCTCTGGCCCGGTCGCGGCGGCGGTGCCTCAGCGCAGCGCCTCGAAGCGGTCCCACAGCTCGGCGGCGTCTCGCCGGCGCTGCTCGAAGGTGGCGCCCACCGCGAGGAGCAAGCAGCCGAGCACCGCAAAGGTGAGGTACCGCGGAGCGGCCGCTACCACCGGCGAGAGCTGGTGGACGCCGACGGCCACGACGGTCAGGCCGCCGATCACCACCGGGGCCTGCATCCGCTCCCGTGCTCCCGCCAGCACCACCGCCGCTCCGGCGGCGGCGAGGGTCAGCGGTCGGACCAGGCCGGGATCGGCCAGCATCGCCAGCACCGAGGGGGCCGCCGCCACCGCCAGGCCCGGTCCGGCGGTCACCCACGAACCGGCGCGGTGCGACCGGAACCATCCCGCCGCCAGCAGGGCCACCGCCGCCGGGAGGGAGTACGCCTCGACCAGGTGGACGTCGGCGACGACCAGGCGCAGCCACGTGAGCGACAGCGCCATCGTGGTGGCGGCCCACACCGCGGGCCGCCGGGTGGGGCGCAATGCGTGGGCCGCCAGCGTCGCCACCCCGAGGAGCATGGCCACGCTCAGGACGTCCGTCTCCTCCAGCGCGGTCAGGGCCAGGAGGGCGATGCCGAACCCGGCCGCGGTCAGGCCGTCGACGGTGGCGGCCATCACGGACCACCCCTCACGCCCGAGCCGGCCGTGGGCCTGGCCCGACCGCCGCTCCGCCGCCCACCCACCGGCCGAGGCCATGGCGGCGAAGGCGGCTAGGCACCACCAGGCCGTGCCCACCGGCCGGCCGGCGGTGAGTGCACCGACGACGGCCAGCACCGAAGCGGACCCGATGGCCAGGGCCACGCAACCGACCGCTCCGGCCCGGTCGCCCCGGTGCACGGAGACGGCGGTGGTGGTGGCGGCGGTGAGGAGCACGACGGCAAGGACGACCAGGGTGCCCGGCTCGGACACCGAGGCCCAGGCCAGGGCCAGCAGCGAGCACCACCCGCCGAGCGCGTACGCGGCCGGCGCCGCCCGCTGGTCGAGGCTCACCCAGGTGACCGCTCCGACCGCCCCTCCGAGCAGGACGCCGACGGCGAGCCCGACCGAGCCACCGAAGGCCAGGGGGAGGACCGCGGCGGTGACGGCGGTGAGCACGACGGCGGCGGCGGCCACCGCCCACCGGTCGAGGCGGCGGGCCCAGACCCCCAGGAGGGCCCAGGGCACGACCAGGAACGCCGCCGTCGTCGCCGAGCCGGTCCACAGCACGCCGGACAGCACCTGGCGGGCGGGCTCGTCCAGGCCCGCTCGCCACGGGTCGGCGGGAAGGCCGAGCGGCCCGAGGGTGGCGGTGAGGACCGCCTCCGAGGCCGGGGTCGTGGCGAGGAGGGCGACGGCGCTCGCCACCACCGCGGGAACGGCTCCCCACCGGGAGGGCAGCAGGTGCCCGGCGGCGGCGACGAGCACGGCCAGCGCCGCCGTGACCAGCCACGGCTCGTCTCCGGTTGTCATCGTCGCGGCGGTGATGCCGGCGGCGAGCAGGGCGAGCCCCGTCCCCACGCCAGTTCCGAGCACCCTCACCTCATCGCGGTCGGGCCAGGCCAGGGCCACGGCCACCGCCACCGAGGCGGCGGCGGGGAGGACGAGAGCGGGGCCGGCCCCGAAGTCGGACATGACGAGCGCCTCATCGAACGCGATCAGCGTGGCCAGGCCCCATTGGCCGACAGCGCCGACGGCCGCGCACGCCCTGAACCACTCGTCGACGCGCCGGGCCCTGGCGAAGCGCAGCCAGGCCACGAGACCGGCCGCCTGGGCCAGCAGCACGCCGGCGGGCACGGCCGCCTCGTCGGTCCACCGCACCGCCAGGATGAGGCCGGGCAGGCATCCGGTCGCCAGCGCCGCCAGCCGGGTCGTGGCCAGGGGGACCGCCCGGCTGTACGCCCACGCGGCGAGCGCCACGACCGAGAGGCCGGCCGCCCAGATGACGGCTGTGTCGAGGTCGGGGAACAGGCCGACCCGGGCGGCGTGGACGTCGGCCACCGACAGCGCCACCGCCACCGACGCCAACGCCTCGGCCGTCGACCGCAGCCCGCGGGAGCGGCAGGTGGCGGCGCCGGCACCGGCCACGGCGGTGAAGCCGAGGAGGATCGCCCCTTGGGCCACCGCGCCCAACCGGTCCCACGTGACGGCGGCGAACACCACGGCCGCGACCACCAGGCAGAACGATCCGAGGCCCAGGAGAAGGTGCTGGAGGCGGATGCCCCCGCCGGCGGCCGGGGCTGCCGGGGCCGCAGGGGCTGCCGCCGGCGTCGGGCCCGGCACCGGCGCCCCGGGGGCGCGGGTGGCCCGGCGCACCCGGTCGAGCACCACCGCCCGCTGGGCCGCCAGGCGGTGCAGCTCCAGGTCGAGCCACCAGAGGCTCCCGGCGTCGGCGTGCTCGAGGTCGAGCCCACACGCCCGGCACCGGGCCGCGGACACAGGGCCGTCGCAGTCGGGGCAGACGTCCCGGGCGGGCGGGGGGAACGACAGCGTTCGCGGCATGCCGGCATGGTCACGGCCAGGGCGGGCGACGACCATGGGCGGTTGCCCCCACCGGGGCCTGGGGTGGGGTTCAGCTCAGCCAGCGGCTGAGGGCGTCGATCTCACACGCCGGCTCCGGGCTACCGTCCAGCTCGACGGTGACCCGCATCAGGGTCTGCACCCCGCCGGCGACCTCGGTGACCTGGAGGAGCTCGACCCCGGCCCGCACCCGACTCCCCGCCGGCACCGGGGCCGGGAACCGAACCCGGTCGACGCCGTAGTTGACCCCCATGGCCACGCCCCGCACCTCGACCACCTGAGGCAGCAGGAGGTTCGACAGCGACAGGACGAGGTACGGGTCACTGAGGGGTCGCCCGCCCACCGCCTCGGCGAAGCGGTCCCTTCGAACCTCGTCCACCTCCACCCAGTCGCTGTGGCCCAGATGGCGCCCCGCCGCCGCCCGCACGGCGTCGAGCCCGTCGAGGACGGTGGCCGGGGACGGGGTCACGGGTGCTGGGAGCTGACGGCCACGACCTCGCCGGTCATGTAGGACGAGTAGTCGCTGGCCAGGAAGACGATGACGTTGGCCACCTCCCACGGCTCGGCGTGGCGGCCGAAGGCCTCACGCGCCGTCAGCTCGGTGAGGAGCTCCTCGCTGGTGACCTTGGCGAGGAAGGGGTGCATGGCCAAGCTCGGGGCGACAGCGTTGACCCGCACGCCCGTCGCCGCCGCCTCGACGGCCGCACACCGCGTCAGGGCCATCACGCCGGCCTTGGCCGCGGCGTAGTGGGCCTGGCCGGCCTGGGCCCGCCAGCCGAGGACGGACGCGTTGTTGACGATCACGCCGCGGCCCCGGGCGGTCATGTGGCGCAGGGCGGCCCGGGTGCAGCGGAACGTGCCCGTGAGCGTGACGTCGACCACGGTGGACCACTGCTCGTCGGTCATGTCGACGAGCGCGGCGGTGCCGCCGAGGCCGGCGTTGTTGACCATCACGTCGATCCCGTCGAGCTGTTCGGCGGCGCCGTCGACGAGTGCCGTGACGTCGTCCTCCACGGTGACGTCGCACCGGAGGGTGAGCGGCTCGATCCCGGTCTCGGTGCCGAGGCGAGCGGCGGTCTCGCCCAGCCGGCGTTCGTGCACGTCGCTGATCAGCACCCGGGCGCCCTCCTCGAGGGCCCGCCGCGCCACAGCCGACCCGATCCCGGTGCCGGCGGCGGCGGTGACCACCACCGAACGACCGGCCAGCAGCCCGTGGCCGGGGACGTAGGGAGGAGGGTCGGGGGGCACGCGGTCAGACCTTCGGCTCGGCCGGGAGGCTTAGGACTTGCGACTGGAACGCCTCGTCCTCGTCGCTGAAGTGCAGGTCCATGCGACGGCCGACTGTATCTGACGGGTCGTCAGAGCGATCTCGGCGCGAGCCGGTGCCTGCCCGGCGATGGACCCCCGTAGCCTGGGCGCATGCTGTTCTCCCGTCCCAAGACCGAGATGCCCTCCCCCCAGGACGCCCTGCCCGGCCGCGACGAGCCCTTGGCCGTCCCCGGCGCCCACGACGTGCTGGGCAGCCCCCTGACTCCCCCGTTCCCCGAGGGCAGCGAGACCGCCATCTTCGGGATGGGCTGCTTCTGGGGCGCCGAGCGGCGGTTCTGGGAGCTGCCCGGGGTGATCACCACCGCCGTCGGCTACGCCGGTGGGTTCACCCCGAACCCCACCTACGAGGAGGTGTGCAGCGGGCGCACCGGCCACAACGAGGTGGTGCTCGTCGTCTTCGACCCGGCCCGCACCAGCTACGACGCGCTCCTCAAGACGTTCTGGGAGAGCCACGACCCCACGTCAGGCATGCGCCAGGGCAACGACGTCGGCACCCAGTACCGATCCGGGATCTATGCCACCAGCGCGGGCCAGCTCCAGGCCGCAGAGCGCTCCCGCCAGACCTTCCAGGGCCGCCTCGACGAGGCCGGCCACGGGGCCATCACCACCGAGATCGTGGAGGCCGGGCCCTTCTACTACGCCGAGGCCTACCACCAGCAGTACCTGTCCAAGGTCCCGAACGGCTACTGCGGGTTGGGCGGCACGGGAGTCACCTGCCCCGTGGGCGTCGCCGGGGCCTGACCCCGGCCGGCTGCCGTCGGTTGGTGCGCTGGGTCGGGTTGGTGCGCTGGGTCGGCTCCGATGCGAGCGGCCGCACACGCCGGGCTGGTCCGTTCAGGTCCAGGCCACGACCGGGCCGGCCACGGCCACGAGGGACTCGAGCACCGACCAGTCGACCGCCACCGACTCCACGACGCTCCGGCCGGCGGCATCGGCGGCGGCGGGCCGGTCCCCCGACTCCGACCAGACCTGGAGGACGACCGGGAGCGCGTGTGAACGGGCGATGTCGAGGAGCCCGAGGCTGACGCCGCCGAGAGGCCCGGTGGTGACCGCAACCGCGGCCCGGCCCTCGAGCGCGGCGACCATCGCGGCGGCGACGGCGAACCCCGGCGACGGGCGGGCCGGCACGATGACGCTGCCCGGCTCGGTGGTGGGGAACGTACGGGCGACCCAGAACCCGGCCGGGCCGGGGTCGGCCACCACCAGTCCCCGACCGGCGAGGGCGGCGGCCGCCCGCGGGGGTGGCACCGGGTGGCCCTCGCCGGCGTACATCGGCCCGACCACCGCCGCCAGCCGGGCGTAGAGCTCGGGTCGGGCCGGTGGTGCCGCGGGCGGTGGCCACCCGCCGGCGGCGAAGCGGAGGTGCGCCGGTGGCACGTCGATGGTGCGAGCCGGGTCGAGGAAGAGGCCGCGGGCCTCGTCCGGATCGAGTCCGGTGGTGACGACCAGATCGGCGTCGGGCACCCCGGCCAGGGAGAAGTCGTCCCGCTGGAGGCCGGCCGTGCCCGCGTGGGCGGGGTCGTCCCAGCGCAGCACGCCCTTGGCGCCGAAGGTGTTGACGACCGGTGCGCCGGTCATGGCGGCCAGGGCCCGCAGCCCGGTGACGCCGATGGCGCCGGCGTGGAGGACCCCGGGCCCGGCCACCACCAGGGTCCTCGGCCCTGCGACCGGGACCGGCAGCGCGACCAGCCTCTCCGGCACCGGCGGTGGTGCGGGGTGCAACCGCTCGAAGGCGGCGGCGAGCGCGCTGGCCAGCGTCGGCTCGTCGGTCAGGCCGGCCACCCGCTCGGTCAGCATCGCAGCGCTGCGCAGCCGCCAGGCGCAGCAGCACCGCCGATCTGACCCGGATGGCGAAGCCGCTCCGGGGGAGCGCAGCGGACGAGGCTGCGCAGTCCGCCAGGCGGAGCAGCGCCACCGATGTGACCCGGATGGCGAAGCCGCTCCGGGGGAGCGCAGCGGAGGATCAGCATCGCAACGCTGCGCAGCCGCCAGGCGCAGCAGCTCCGCCGACGAGAGCCAGATGGCGAAGCCGCTCCGGGGGAGCGCAGCGGAGGAGGAGCCAGGATCAATAGCGCAGGCCCGGCGCCCGGGTGCCGAACACGTCCGTGGCCAGCTCGGTGCCGAGCTTGGTGGCGTCCCAGCGCCGGCCGCCGTTGCTGATCGAGGGCCCGTCCGACCAGCCCCGCATCCAGATGATGTTCTCGGCCACGGCCCGGATGACCTGACCGGTGACGTGCTGGGCCTCGTCGCTGGCCAGCCACGCCACCAGCGGCGAGCTGACGGCCGGGTCCATGCGGTTCCAGGTCTCCTCGGGCACGTCGTCGGGTTCGATCACCTCGGGGGCACCGGGCATTGTGGCGGTGATCCGGGTGGCCGCCGCCGGGCCGACGCAGTTCACGGTCACGCCGAGCTTGTGGAGCTCGAGGCTGAGGGTCTGGGTGAGGCCGGCGATCCCGGCCTTGGCGGTGGCGTAGTTGGTCTGGCCGAAGTTGCCGACCAGGCCGGCCCCGGACGTCGTGTTGATGACCCGGCCGGTGAACGACTCGCCCGCCTTGGCCCGGGCCCGCCAGTGGCGAGCGGCGTGGTGGCAGGGCGCCCACGTGCCCTTCACGTGGACGCGCAGGACGGCGTCGAAGTCGGCCTCGGACATGTTCCAGATGGCACCGTCGCGCACGATCCCGGCGTTGTTGACCAGGACGTCGAGCTGGCCCCAGGTGTCCACCGCCTGGGCCACCATGGCGCCGGCTCCGTCGAAGTCGGCCACGTCCGCGTAGTTGGCCGCCGCCTCCCCGCCCCGCTCCCCGATGATCCCCACCGTGAGATCGGCGTCGCGCCCTGCGCCCTCTCCGGCGACGGAACCGCCGAGGTCGTTCACCACCACCCGGGCACCGTGGCGGGCCAGCTCGAGAGCGTGGCCCCGACCGATGCCGTGGCCGGCACCGGTGACGATGGCGACCTTGCCGTCGAGCATTCCCATGGGACGCGACCCCTCCTCGGTTCCTGATGCGGCGTCAGATTAGGGGGCGGGTGCGTACTGCTTGCGCAGCTCGTGCTTCTGGACCTTGCCGGCGGGGTTGCGGGGCACCGCGTCCACGTGCTCGAGCCGCTCGGGGATGGCCTGCATGCGCAGGCCCCGAGCCCGAAGGAACTCCTGCATCTGGGCGAAGGCGAGCGGGTCCTGGCCGTCGCCGGTCGCCACCACCGCGCACACGAGCTCGCCCCGCTCCTCGTCGGGCAGGCCGATGACGGCCACGTCGGCCACCTGGTCGTGCTCGTAGAGCAGGTCCTCCACCTCCTTGGCGCTGACGTTCTCACCCTTGCGGATGATCACGTCCTTCAACCGCCCCGTGATGCGGACGTAGCCCTGGTCGTCGATCACACCGAGGTCGCCCGTGCGGAACCAGCCGTCCTCGTCGAAGGCGTCGACGTCGAGGGCGGCGTCGAGGTAGCCCTTCATCATCTGCGGAGCCTTGGCCCGCAGCTCCCCCTCGTGGCCGGGTCCGACCTCCTCACCCTCCACCGTGACCGTCCGGAGGGTGACGCCAGGCATTGCCCGCCCCTCGGTGGTGGAGAGCTTGTCGTCGGGGTCGTCGGTGGACGCCATGGTGAGGATCGGTGCCTCGGTGAGACCCCACCCCGACAGGATCCCCCGGCCGCCGAGCTGCTCCTGCACCTCGAAGTGGAGGCGGGGCGGCTTCGGGCCACCGCCTCCGGGGCAGCTCCGCAGCTTGGGGAAGATGGGCGTGGCCCCCGCCTCCCGCTGGGCGGCGAGGTAGGCCAGGTGGAAGGCGGTGGCCGACCCGGCCAGGGTGACGTCCTGGGCCGATGCCAGGGCGGGTGTGGCCTTGGGATCGAAGGTCTCGGTGATGACGTTGACCAGCTCGTACATCAGGCTCGACGCCAACCAGATCGGCCCGGCGATGTGGGTGACGGGGAAGGCCATCAGGTTGCGGTCGCCGGCGCCGGCCGCCAGGCGTTCGCACATCCCGCGGGCGGTGATGATCAGGTCGGCGTCGGTGTGGCGGGCTCCCTTGGGATCGGCGGTGGTGCCCGAGGTGTAGAAGAGCCAGCCCACCGGTTCGTCGGTGCGGGCCGCCGGCGGTTCCGGTGGCGGCGGCAGCGTCGCCGGGTCGCCCTCGGGGAGCCTGTGGTCGCACACCACCACGTCCAGGCGTGGGTCGGTGGCGCCCCGGCCGGCGCCGATCCGCTGCCCCATGGCCTCGTAGTCGAAGCCCCGCCACATGCCCGGCACGAGCAGTAGGCGGGTGCCGGCCTGTGCGGTGCAGAAGCCCACCTCGCGGTCGCGGTAGATCGGCAGGATGGGGTTCTGCGCGGCGCCCAGCCGGGCCAGCGCACCGGCGAGCACGAAGGACTCGTGCCACGTCGGCAGCATCCAGGAGACGACGTCGCCGGGCTCCACACCGTGGGCCGACAGCCCGGCCGCGGCCCGCAGCACCGCGTCGCGGTACTCCCCGAAGCGGACGGTCCGGCCGTGCTCGTCCACGGTCATCTCGGACTCCGGGGTGGCCGCCGCCCGGGCCTCGATCAACTCCCACAGGTCGCGTGCTTCGAGCATTGCCGGGACATCCTCCGCGTCGATTCCTGACGACCCGTCAGCGTATTGCACGCCGGGGGAGGGGTCCCCCGGTTGGTGCGACGACACCCGGGTAACCTCCATCGACGATGGAGGGCAAGGATCCGGCCGGCCTGGCGCTCGACCAGTACGCCCGGGAGGCGCTCGTCACGGTGTCCGTGGACGGTCACCTCAGCTCCCCGCCCACGGCGTCGATCCTGGGGTACGGCGGCGGCGACGTCCTCGTCGGCCACCACCTCGCCGCGCTGGCCCACCCCGACGACCTGCCCGCCGTGCTCACCGAGCTCGAGCACCTCCGGACGGGCCGACCGACCACCTCGGGCATCCGGGTGCGGGCCCGCCACCGCGACGGCCACTGGGTGCCCCTGCTCGTCGACGTCATCGACGCCCGCGAGGACGCCGTGGGTTCGGTGGTGCTTCGGCTCCACCGAGTCGACGACGAGGATGGACCCGACGCCGCCTTGCCCGGCATCCAGCCGTTGGCAGAGGCCCTGTCCACCGGGATCCTCGTGGCCGACGGCGACTCGCGGGTGGTGTACGCCAACGGCGCCGCCACCGAGCTCTTCTGGATGACCACGCCGCTCCTCCTGGGCGAGGGGTGGTACAGCGTCGTCGACACCGGCGACATCCCCGAGGTGCGGGCCACGGCCAAGGCGGCCCTGACCGGCCCCGGCCGCCAGGACGTCACCTTCCAGATCTCGGTCGGTCGCGACCACAGCCGCTGGGTGCACGGCCGGTTCCAGAGCCTCGGAGCCGGGCCCACCGCCGCCGGCTGGGTGGCGGTGCTGGAGGACATCACCCGTCAGCGGGCCAGCGAGGCCGCCCTCGCCCACCGTGCCACCCACGACAAGCTCACCGGCCTGCCCGACCGCCTCCTGCTCCGTGACCGGCTGGAGCAGGCGATCGGCCGCCCGCGCCCGGACGGTCAGCACGTCGCCCTGCTCTTCATCGACCTGGACGGGTTCAAGGCCGTGAACGACCGCTACGGCCACGCCGCCGGCGATGCCGCCTTGATCGAGGTGGCCGAGCGCATCGCCGCCGCGGTGCGCCCCGGTGACACGGCGTCGCGGGTCGGAGGCGACGAGTTCGTGGTGCTGGCCGATGCGCTCAGCGCCGAGGAGGCGGCCGCCATCGGCGACCGCATCGCCGTAGAGGTGGCCCGCCCGATCACCGTCGCCGGTCGGCGTTTGGAGCTGGGCACGAGCATCGGCCTCGCGCTGGCGGAGTCGAGCGACGATCCCGACGACGTCATCCTCCGGGCCGACCAGGCGATGTACCGGGCCAAGCGTGAGGGCGGCACCCGGATTCACCTGGCCACCGAGCACTGAGGCTTTACCTCAGAGCACCGCCACCGGGTTGACCGGGGCGCTCGTCGCCCCGGTGATGGGCTCGGGCGCGGCGAGCAGCAGGAAGTCGTGGCGCCCCGAGGCGGCGCAGGCGGCGGCCAGGTCCTCGAGGTCCCAGTTCTGGCCCTGGAGGAGGCCCATGTCGCGCAGGTGGAGCATGTGCACCGCCAACGTGTCGCTCCAGTCGGGTGACGGCGGCGGAAATGCCTCGTAGGCGTAGGTGTCGGTGAAGGCGGCGGCCACGTCGTGGCGGTGAAGCCAGTCGACGGTGTGCACCGACAGCCCTGGGAAGCGGTAGTCGTCACCGAGGGCGTAGCGCTTGCGGCGGCCGGCCCGGAAGTGGCGCATCTCGCCGGTCCGCACGAGCACGGCGTCGCCCGGCTCCACCTGCACCCCGGCCCGGTCGGCGGCGAGGTCGAGGTCCTCGGCGGTGATCGCGTAGCCGGGGTCCACCTCGTCGAGGCCGTCGACCCCCTTGGCCGCGGCCACGTCGAGCAGGATCCCCCTGGTGACGATGGCGGGAAGGCGCTCGGCCCCGCACGTGGTCGCACCGGCGGACGCGGTGACGTTCGTGGCCGGGAAGCCGTTGTACATGGCGCCGTCGTAGGTGACGTGGCTCAGCGCGTCGATGTGGGTCCCCGCGCAGGTGCACATGGTGACGAGGTCGTCGCTGCTGGCCCAGATGCCGGGGGCGTGGCGGTCCCGTTCGTTGATGGCCAGCATGGTCAGCAGCGGGTTGATCCGCCGAGGCGGCTGGCCCACTTGGGGGCCACCGCTGTCGAGCGCCACCGCCAGCGACAACCGCCGGCCCGAGCGCACCGCTGCCGCGCCCCGCTGCGCGGCAGCGGGGGTGAGCAGGTTGCCCGTTCCGAGCTGGTCGTCGTCACCCCACCGGCCCCAGTTGGACACCCTGGCGCGCAGCGGCTCCAGGTGGTCGGGCAAGGGCATCAGAGGAAGCTCAGCACGCCGCGGTTCAGCTTGCCGGCACCCATGTCCTCCAGCGCCCGCCGCACGTCGTCGGCCGGGTAGGTGGCCGAGACGAGCTCGTCGAGCTTGAGCCGGCCCGCCTTGTAGAGCTCGACGAAAAGAGGCACGTCGTGGTGGGGGCGGGCACTGCCGTACCGGCAGCCCAGGATGGCCTTGTCGTTGTAGAGGGACTGCACCACGAAGGCCGCCTCGGTGCCCAGGGCGGGAACGCCGAGCAGGACGCAGCTGCCCCCCCAGTCGAGCAGGTCCACGGCGGTGCGGATCAGGGCCGGATGGCCGACGCACTCGAAGGCGAAGTCGACGCCCTGCGGGCAGGTCTCCCGCACGGCAGCGGCGGTGTCGACGCCGGGACCGGCGGCGACGAAGTGGGTCGCCCCGAACTGGCGGGCGGCCGCTTCCTTGGCCGGGTTGGTGTCCACGGCCACGATCGGCAGCGCCCCGGCGAGGGCGAGGCCCTGGAGCACGTTGAGGCCGATGCCGCCGAGGCCGATCACCACCGCCGACTGGCCGATCGCCGGCCGGGCCCGGTTCAGCACCGCCCCGACGCCGGTGAGGACGGCGCAGCCGATCAGGCAGGCCGACGCGAGGGGCACGTCGGGGTCGATCACCACCGCCTGGGTCTCGGCGACGACGGTGTGCTCGGCGAAGACGCCGGCGTTGGCGAACTGGAAGCAACGGTCACCGGCGAGGGTGAAGGGGGCGTGGAGGCGACCGGCGGTGTCGCGGCAGTGGGTCGGGCGCCCCCGGTCGCAGGCGTCGCACCGGCCGCAGTTGCCGAGCGTCGTCAGCACGACGTGATCGCCCACCGCGACCTTGCGCACGGCCGAGCCGACCTCCTCCACCACCCCGGCCCCCTCGTGGCCGAGCACCACCGGGGTGGGGAAGGGGATGGTGCCGTCGAGCACGCTGACGTCGCTGTGGCAGAGGCCGGCGGCGTGGATGCGCACCTTCACCTCGTGCGGGCGGGGGGCCCTCACCTCGACGTCGTCGCGCACCTCGAGGGCGCCGGTCCACACGATCGCCTTCATCAGCCCGGCCAGACGATCGACTGCATCTCGCTGTAGGCGTGCAGCCCCCAGGAGCCTCCGTCCCGGCCGACGCCGCTCATCTTGAACCCCCCGAACGCGGCCTCGTGGTTGCGTTGGGCGGTGTTGATGCCGACGGTGCCCGACCGGAGCTGCTTGGCCACGGCCATGGCCCGGCCGGTGTCGGCGGAGAACACGTAGTCGTAGAGGCCGTACTGCGTGCCGTTGGCGAGGGCGACGGCCTCGTCGTCGTCGTCGAACGCGACGACGACGACCACGGGGCCGAAGATCTCCTCCTGCACGGCCGTCATCTCCGACCGGGCCCCCGCAACCAGGGTGGGGGCGACGTAGAAGCCGGTGTCGAGCCCGGGCCGCTCGCCGCCGGCCACCACGGTGGCTCCCTCCTCTCCGGCCGAGCGGACGTAGCCCTCCACGCGGTCGCGGTGCGCGCCGGTGATCACGGGGCCGACGACGGTGTCGCGCTCGAGCGGGTCGCCCACCTTGAGGCTCGACGCCACTCCCGCCAGCATGCCCACCAGCTCGTCCTCCCGCGAGCGGTGCACGAGCACCCGGGTGGGGGCGGTGCAGATCTGACCCGAGTGGAACGCCCAGACGCTGCTGACCGCGGTGACCACAGACGCCAGGTCGGCATCGGCGAACACGACCGCCGATCCCTTGCCCCCCAGCTCGAGCAGGAGCCGCTTCATGCCCCGGCCGGCGACCTCGGCGATGCGACAGCCCACCGCGGTGGAGCCGGTGAAGCTGACCATGTCCACGTCCGGGGAGGCGACGAGGGCCTCGGCCGGCGCCGCGCCCGACGCCGTCACCACGTTCACCACGCCGGGAGGGAAGCCGGCCTCCTCGAAGACCTCGCACATGCGGAGGACGCCCAACGGGTCCTGCCAGGCCGGCTTCACCACCGCGGTGTTGCCCATGGCCAGCGCGGGGGCGAGCTTCCCGGCCATGTTGGTGAGGGGGAAGTTGTACGACGTGATGCAGGCGACCACCCCCACGGGGGCGCGGTGCTCGATGGCGCCGATGATGCCGCCGGGGGCGAGCGCGGTGGTGGGCATGACGCTCGGGGGAAGCGGCACGATGTTCGGTTCCACCTTGGCGTAGCGCCGGAACCGGGTGGCGGCCATCGGCACCTGCATCGACTTCGTGACCCGGAGGGTGGCCCCGGTCTCGGCCTGTACGAGGGGCACGAGCTCGTCCCGACGCTTGTCGAGCAGGTCGGCCGCCCGGTCGAGCAGCTCGGCCCGGTGCTCGGGGGTGGTGCGGGCCCAGGCCGGGAAGGCACCGGCGGCGGCCGACGTCGCCGCCTCGGCGTCGGCCACCGAGGCGTTGGGCGCCTCGGCCACCACCTGCTCGGTGGCCGGGTTCACCACCGGGTAGCCGCCGTCGCCGGCGGCCACCCACTCGCCGCCGATGAGCAACCGGTCGTTCTCCGCACCCATGCTCGAACTGTAACCCGTTCTAGTTCAGGCTCAGATGTCCCCGGTCGGCGAACGTTCCTACACTGTCGTCATGGCCATAGAGCCGCTCCCCCACCACCTGCGGTACGCCGGTTGGCGCTCGCCGGTCAACAGCCGGCCCGACCAGCGGGTCTCCGACACCGAACGTCAGGCGGTGGTCGAGCAGCTCCGGCTCAACACCGCCGACGGTCGACTCGACATGGACGAGTTCGGTGACCGGGTAGAAGCGGCGCTGACCGCCCGCACCGGTGCCGAGCTGACCTCGGTCCTGCGCGACCTGCCCCACCTCGAGCCGCCCGAGGAGGCCCAGGCCCGCCGGCGGCGCAAGGTCCGCGGCATCCTCGTGCCCTACATCGTGATCAACGCCTTCCTGGTGCTGGTCTGGGCCCTCACCGGCATCGGGGCGGCGGGGGGAGCGTCCGATGGCGGGGCCGGTGGCTACTTCTGGCCGATCTGGGTGATCCTCGGCTGGGGCGTGATGGTCGTGCTGTCGCTGGCGGCGGTGGCCGGCAGCGGCGATCGACGCCACCGGTCCCGCTCGCGCTGAGACCCACAGGCGCCTCGATCGTTCCGACGAGTGGGATGCCCTCCTGCCGCGTCGGTCAAGGTGCGGCGCCAGGCCAAGCGCCCGACAGCGCCTCTGATCGTTCGGGCAGGATCGACCGTTTTCGGTAACGCTGAGCCCGGACGTTCGTCGCCGTGGGACGTCCGCATCGAGCACGCGGCGGCGGTTTTCATCACGGGTGTTCGGCGTATTGGGCGAATGCCTCCGATGGGGCCCACCGGCTGTAGGTGGGCGACTGCGGCCAGCCCTCGGGTGAGTCCTGCCACTCCTCTTGGCGTCCGTAGGGCAGGAGGTCGATGAGGGCGAAGCTGTGGCTCAGCTGCTCGGTGCCGCGACCCTGGGTGTTGTAGGTCCGGTACACGGTGTCGCCGACCCGGAGGAACACGTTCACCTGGAAGCCTCCGCCAGGTGGAGCGCCCATGTCGGCACCGAAGGAGCTGTTTGCGGTGGAGTACCACGTCATCTTGTTGCCCACCCGCGCCTTGTAGGCGAGCGCCTCGTCGATCGGACCCTGGGTGACGATCACGAAGCGGGCGTCGTAGCTGTCCAGGAACTCCAGCCGGGTGAATTGGCTGGTGAACCCGGTGCAGCCCGGGCATTGCCATTCCTCGCCTGGGAACCACATGTGGTTGTAGACGATGAGCTGGCGCTTGCCCTCGAACACGTCGCTCAGTCGAACCGGGCCATCGACCCCGTCCAGGGTGTACTCCGGCAACGTCCGAGATGAGACGAGGCTCGGATCGCGAACTCATCGGTCACCCGACCGCGCCTCGGACGTTCGGGCAGGATCGACCGCATTCCGTACCGGTGAGCCCGAACGTTCGTCGACCCGCCGGCTACAGGGCCGGGAGCTCCTGCTGGACGCCGAGCAGGGGGCGGAGCGGGTCGCCGGCGGCGGCAAGGCGGTCGATCACCGTGCGCACGCTCCAGCGGTCGGGGGCCAGGTCGGGATCGTCGAGCTCGTCCCACCCGATCGGGACCGATACCGGAGCGCCGGGAGCGGGCCGGGCGCTGAACGGCGCCACCAGGGTGCGGTTGATGGCGTTCTGGGTGTAGTCGAGGCGGGCCCGGCCGCCGCTGTCCCGGGTGTGCCATGCCCAGCTCACGAGCTCGGGGACGGTGGCACCGATGGCCCGCGAGATCTTCTCCACCCAGGCCCGGGTCTCGTCGAAGGAGTAGCGGTCGGCCACGGGCACCCAGACCTGGACGCCCCGCTTCCCGGTGACCTTGGGGACGCCGGTGACGCCGAGGTGCTCGAGGGCGGTGCGGTACAGCCGGGCGAGCACGAGCACGTCCTCGAAGGTGTTCTCGGGGCCGGGGTCGATGTCGATGAACGCCCAGCTCGGTCGATGCACGTCGGCCACCCTTGACGTCCAGGGGTGCAGCTCCAGCGCCCCGTAGTTGGCCATCCACGCCAGGGCGGCGGGGCTGTCGACCACGAAGTACCAGCTCGTCTCGCCGGGATCGGCCTCGGCGTTGTGCCAGCGGGCCAGCCACTCCGGCGCGAAGGCGGGCACCTCCTTGTGCCAGAAGCCTGGCCGCTCGGCGCCGTCGGGGTAGCGGTGGAGGTTGACCGGTCGGTCGACCAGGTACGGCACCATCCACGGCCCCACCATGGCGTGGTAGCGCACGAGGTCCCGCTTGGTCACCGGCGCCTCACCCGGCCGGGCCGGGAACAGGACCTTGTCGAGGTTGGTCAGCTTCAGCGCCCGCCCCTGGAGCTCCCACTCCCCGGCGGCCCCCATGTCGTCGAGCGCGGCCAGCTCCCCGGCCGACGGCGGCTCCCAGGTGCGCTCCTCGGCGCCGGGCACCTCCACCATCGCCTCGGCCGCCGGCAGGTCGCTGCGCCAGAGCGCGGCGGGGGCGGCCGCCACCTCGTCGTTGGTGCGGCCGGTCTTGACCGACGCCGGGTGGTCCTCGGGGTCCCACCCGTCGACGGCGTGGTCGTCGTGCTTGTGGAGGAGGAGCCAGTCCCGGGCGGAGCGGTCCCTGCGGCGCACGAGGACGAAGCGCCCGGCCCAGCTTCTGCCCGGTCCGGTCGAAGTGGACGCCCGGTAGGTCTCGAGCCGGTCGCCCACCTCCTCGGTCGCGGTCGAGCGGCGGCGGGCCACGGCCCCCCTCTACCCGGACCCCGGGCCCGTCTACTCCGGCAGGTCGAGGCTGAGCATGCGGATGGCGTTGCCCCGCACGAGCTTGTGGATCGTGGCCGGGTCGAGGTGGCCCATCAGCTTCTTGGCCACCTCGAGGGTGTGGGGCCAGGTGGAGTCCGAATGGGGGTAGTCGGTCTCGAAGGTGATGTTGTCGGCGCCGACCTTGTCGAGGCTGTCGAGGCCGTGCTCGTCGTCGAAGAAGCAGCCGTAGACCTGGCGGTAGTAGTAGTGCGACGGCGGCATGGTGATCTTGTCCCCGACCCCGCCCCACGCCCGGTTCTGCTCCCACACCTTGTCGGCCCGCTCGAGGATGTAGGGGATCCAGCCGATCTGACCCTCGCTGTAGGCGAGCGTGAGGCGGGGGAGCGTCTCCAGCCAGCCCGAGAACAACCAGTCGGCCATCGACGACATGGCGTTGCCGAAGGTCAGGGTGCTGCCCACCGCGGCGGGAGCGTCGGTGGACGTCGACGGCATCTTCGAAGACGACCCGATGTGCATGCACACGACGGTGTCGGTCTCCTCGCACGCCCGGAGGAACGGTCCCCAGTGGTCGGTGTGGATGGAGGGCAGGCCGAGGTAGGGCGGGATCTCGCTGAAGCAAACGGCGTGCACGCCACGGTCGGCGTTGCGGCGGACTTCGGCGGCGGCCAGGTCGGCATCCCAGAGGGGCACGATGGTGAGCGGGATGAGGCGCCCGCCGGAGCCGGCGCACCACTCCTCGACCATCCAGTCGTTGTAGGCCCGGACGCAGAGCTCGGCGAGCTCCTTGTCCTTGGCTTCCATGAACGTCTGCCCGCAGAACCGGGGGAAGCTCGGGAACGCGAGCGAGCCCTCCACGTGGTTGACGTCCATGTCCTCGAGGCGGGCCTTCGGGTCCCAGCAACCGCGGCGCATCTCCTCGTAGGTGATGCCGGTGACCTTCACCTCGTCGCGGTCGAAGCCCACCGCCGCCGACAGCCGCGTCTGGGGTACCCGCTTGTCCTCGTAGAGCCACCAGTCGCACAGCTCGCCGTCGTCGGACGGCTCGTAGCTGAACACGCCGCCGACGAAGCTCATCGTGCCCCGCATCTGGACCACCCTGGGGCCGACCTCGCGGTACCGGGCCGGCAGGCGGTCCTGCCACACCTCGGCGTGCTCGATCACGTGGTCGTCCACCGAGATGATCTTCGGGAAGTCCTCCATGGCGCCCGAGCGTACGCCCTTCCTGACGGGGCGTCAGGTCCGGGGGCGGCTCACCAGAGCTGGTCGGCCCACGTGTCGGTCCCGGGCACGGTGGCCCGGAACGGGGACACGAAGACGAGCTCGCCGAGGCCGGCGGCGGCGAAGTCGGCACCGAGGCCGGCGAAGCGGTCGTCCCACACCTCGGTGATCTCCTCGTCGACGAACCAGAGCTGGAGGAAGCGGTCGGTGGCCTCGTCCCGGGGCACGTCGCTCGGCGCGCCGGCGTGCATCGGGATGGGCGTGAGCTCGGCCACCACCTCCGCTCCCACCGGGCGGGAGCCGAACCAGTCCTCGACCACATCCAGGGTCACCCCCGGCCCGGGCTGGCCGACGACCATCACGACGTAGGGCGAACGGTGGTCGAGGGCGAGCTCGACCGGCACCCCGTCGGGCCGGCCCTGGTACTCGGTGCGGAACCGGTACATGAGCGTGTGGACGTGGTCGCGGTGGGGGAACATCCTGTCCTCGGCAATGAGCCACCTCACCTGCTCGGTGCCCCACGTGATCCAGTCGCCGAACCTCCCCCGCAGGACCCAGTACAGGGCGAGGTAGCTCCCGGCGGCCGGGTCCGGGCACACCGGGGACTCTGCCGGGTACCGCAGCGCCTTCAGGTCCCGGGTGCACACGAACCGGGCCCCGCTGATGGTCCAAGCCCCGATCATGCACCCGGCGTAGAAGTGGTCGCGCTCGTACCACCGGTTGTACGCCACCTCGTGGCCCCGGTGGGGCTCGACGAGGGTGACCAGGGCCCCGCCCAGCTCGATGGGCCGCCCCCGCCTGCTCGTGCCGCTGCCGACCTCCTGTGGGGCCATCCCCGCTCCTCATGGCTTGCCCTTCCGAACAAGAACAGGTTCTAGTCGGGAACCCGGCGGGGGGCCGCCGGTGCAGCCGCTTCCACCACGAGGCCGGCGGCCACCAGGAGCTCCTCGCTCCCGTCGGGGCCGACGAGCTGGAGGCTGGCCGGGAGCGCCCCGCCCGCCGGTACGGGCACCGGCAGCGCCAGCGCGGGGTGGCCAGCGAGGTTCACCGCCGCCGCCGCCGAGTTGGGCGACGGGGCCTCGTCGACCAGTCGCGGCGGGAACCCCAGCATGGTGGGCAGGGCCAACAGGTCGAACCGGGCGAACGCATGGGCCAGCTCGGCCCGCCACGCGTGACCGATGTTCCGGGCGTCCCCCAGCGCCGTCGGCGGCAGGGTCCGCGCCCATTCGAACCGGGCGGCGACGTCGGCACCGAGCCCGCCGAGGTGCTCGGCCACGAACCCTCGGTGGGTCGCCAGCGCCTCGCCCAACAGCACCGTGACGGCGGCGGCGTGGGCGCCGGCCCACCCCGGGAGCTCGACCGGCACGACCTCCCACCCGGTGGCGGCGAGGGCGGCGTCCACCGCCCCGTCGATGGCCGGATCGGCGGGCAACCCCCGGATCCGGCCCACCCGGCCGGGTCCGGTGGCCGAGCGGGCGAAGCCGGGCTCGAGCAGGGCCATGGCCTGCTCGAGGAGGTCCACCGTGCGGGCCAGCGGGCCGACGGTGTCGAGTGACGGCGCCAGCGGCCAGACGCCGCCCATGGGGATCCGCCCCCACGTGGTCTTGAGGCCGACCACCCCGCAGCAGGCGGCCGGGTTGCGGATCGACCCTGCGGTGTCGGTGCCGAAGGCGACGTCGGCGTCGCCGTCGGCCACGGCGACGGCCGATCCGCTCGAGGACCCGCCGGGGATCAGGTGGGGGTCGAGGGGGTTCACCGGTGTGCCGAACCACGGGTTCACGCCGGAGGCGCCGAAGCACAGCTCGTGCAGGTTGGCCTTGCCCACGACCGTCACGCCGGCGGTCCGCGCCCCGGCCAGGCAGTCGGCGTCGGCCGGCGCCGGCTCGGCCCGGTCGGCCACCACCCGGGAGCCGGCGGTGGTGGGCACGCCGGCCACGTCGATGGCGTCCTTCACCGCCAGGCGGAGGCCCGGATGGGTAGGACCACCGCCTGGCTCGCCGTTGTCCGGCTTCGCCGGAACGATCACCGTGCTGATGGGTCGCTCCAGCCGGGTGATGAAAGCCGATCCGGTCGCGGGTACGGGACCGGCCACGCGCTCAGGCCCCGCCGGGCCGCTCGGAGAGGGCTCGCAGCAACGAGTCCGACTGCAGGCTGGGCAGGGCACTGCCGCCATCGACCACCACCGTCTGACCGGTGATGTAGGACGCCGCCGGCGAGGCGAGGAACACGATGACATCGGCCACCTCGGTGTCGTCGCCGATGCGGCCCAGCGGCGTGCCCGCCTCGGCACCCGCCCGCCAGTCCGAGTTCTCGACCACGGCCCTGGTGAGCGGCGTGGCGATCATGCCGGGGGCGACGCAGTTGGCTCGAACCGTCGGGGCGTACTCGAGGGCGGCCGTCGCGGTCAGGCTGATCACTCCGGCCTTGGCCGCCGAGTACGGGCCCTCGCCCCGGGTGGGCCGCAGCCCGGTGAGCGAGGCGTTGGTGACGATGCTGCCGCCGCCGTCGAGCAGGAACGGCACCGCCGCCCGGATGCAGTGGAACGTGCCGGTGAGGTTGACGCCGAGGAGGAGCGCCCACTCCTTGTCCGTGTAGCGGTGCAGCGGCTTGGCCATGCCGACGCCGGCGTTGGTGACGAGGTCGGTCAGCCCCCCGAGGGCGTCGGCCGCGGCCTGCACGGCGGCGGTGACGGCGTCGCCATCGCGCACGTCGACGGCGATGGCGGTCCCCCCCACCGATCGGGCCACCTGCTCGGCTGCACCCGCGTCCCGGTCCAGCACGGCCACCGCCGCGCCCTCCTCGGCGAAGCGCCGGCAGGTGGCCGCCCCGATCCCCGATCCGCCGCCGGTGATGACGGCCCGCCGGCCCTCGAGCAAGTTCACTCAGACGCCCGTGGCGCCGTCGCCCACCACGACCTCAACGTCCTCGGAGAACACGACGACCAACCTCTCACGGTCGAGGAACCGGCCTTCGTCCGCCGCCATGGCCTCGGCCGCCGGCTCGTCCAGCATGGCGGCGAAGCCGTCCCAGTCCCGGTAGACCTGCACCGCCACGCCGTCGTAGCCCGGCGTGCCGCCCCGGCCGCCCGGGATGCGGGCGTGCTGCTCGTAGCGGACGAGGTGGCGGGCCAGCTCCGGCGTGTCCCGGATGAGGGGGGCGTGGCGGTCCCGCCAGTGCTCCAGGAACTCCTCGTGGCTCAGGTCGGGCCGGCGCACGAGGAAGGCGTGGAGGGTGACCACGGGAGGGTCAGACCGGATCCTCGGAGGTCATGCCACCGTCGCTCACGTGGGCCGTCCACGCCGAGCCGTCCCAGTAGCGCTTCTCGTGACGGCCCTGGGGGTCCGGGTACCAGTCGGCCGGGGTGCCGGCGACGGCCTGGCTCTGGGGCAGGGCGCCGTAGGCCGCCGCCCCGGAGGGGAGCGCGCCGCCGCCGACCGAGATGGAGCCCTGCATGAACACGATCCACGGCGCGTTCCACGTCACCTTCGTGACCGAGCCGGGTTGGGCATCGACCACCGCCGTGTTCAGCCCGCACTGGGGCATCCACAGGTACGGGCACCACACCGACACCTGGTGCTGGCCCGGGGCCACCGGCACCATGTTCTGGCCCCACCGGGCCTGCTGCGGCGGCCCCCCGTCGATGGCGAACTGCGGCTTGAAGAACGCCCACACGAAGGCGATCACGAAGTACTTGGGGGTGACGTCGAGGTAGGAGGTCTGGTCGTCCATGGCCGCCTGTCTAGTCGCTCGTGCCGGACGTGCTCAGTGGAACCAGTGGCCGGCGTTGACCCCGAGGCTCTGGCCGGTGACCGCCCGGGCCAGGTCCGAGGCGAGGAACACGACGGTCCCGGCGATCTCGGCGGCGTCGGGGAGGTAGCCGAGGCAGGTCTGGTCGGCCACCTCGGCGTAGACCTCGTCGAAGGTCACGCCCCGCTGGTCAGCGAGGTGGTTGAAGTACCACTCCACCGAAGAGCCCCAGATGTAGCCGGGGTGGATGCCGTTTACCCGGATGCCCTTCGGCCCGAGCTCCCGGGCCAAGGTGCGGGTGACCGACTTCAGGGCGTTCTTGGATGCGGAGTACGCGCCGAAACCGGACTGGATGCGCTCGGTCGACATGGTGTTGACCATCACGATGCGGCCTTCCCCCCGGGCTTCCATGTGGGGGGCGACCGCCCGGGTCATGTGCAGCGCGCCGAACAGGTTGACCTCCATCGTCCGGCGCCACGCGTCGAGGTCGGCCTCGACCACGGTGGAGAAGTCGCCGTCGGAGAAGGCGTTGTTGACGAGGATGTCCACGCCCCCCAGGGTCTCGGCGGCCCGTTCGGCCAGGGCGTGGCAGGCGCCTTCGTCGGTGACGTCGCAGGTGACGCTCAGCGCTCGCCGCCCGCAGCCCTCCACCTCGGCCGCCACCTTCGCCAACCGGGAGCCGGTGCGTCCCCCGAGCACCACGTCGGCTCCCTCCCGGGCCAGCGCGAGGGCGACTTCGCGCCCCATCCCCGGCCCGACGCCGGACACCACCGCCACCTTCCCCTCCAACAGCACAGGCTTCTCCCTCAGCCGTCCAGCAGGGGACCGACCTCGGCCCCGAACGCGGTGACCTGGTCGACGAGCTCGTCGACCGAGCGTGACCGCAGCCGCACCTGCACCTGGCCGACGCCGAGGGTGCCGAGCTTGCGGAGCACGTGGGCGATCTTGGCCGGTGGACCGCAAAGGCAGGGACCGACGTCCCAGCCCGGGTCGCCCACGTAGACCGGCCCGGCGAGGGCGCCGATGTCGAACGGGCTCTCGCCGGTGGTGGCGCGGCGGTGGTCCCGCAGGAAGGCGACGTCCTCCGCGGTCACCGGGCCCTGGGGCAGCCAGCCGTCGCCCCGCTCGGCGGCCCGGCGCAGGGCGGGGCGCGACGAACCGCCGACCCAGACGGGCGGGCCGCCCGGTTGCACGGGTCGGGGCCGCTGGCCGAACCCCTCGAAGGACCAGGTCGGTCCGTTCACCGTCGCGAACTCGTCGGTGAACGCCGCCCTCACCGCGTCGATGGCCTCGTCGAGGAGCGCGCCGCGCCTGGCGAACTCGAGGCCGAGCAGCTCGAACTCCGCTTCCACGTGCCCGGTGCCGACGCCGAGCACGGCCCGTCCACCGGAGACGGCGTCGAGGGTGGACCACGCCTTGGCCGTCTGGAGCGGGTGGCGGTAGGCCAGCACGGCGACGTGGCTGAGGAGGCGGACCGAGGTGGTGATGCCGGCCAACCAGCCGAGGGTTGCCACCGTGTCCCACCACGCCGTCCCCATGGTGTCGTCGAGGGGGCGGGGGACGGCCATGTGATCGCACACGGCGAGGTACCAGAAGCCGGCGGCGTCGGCGGCCCGGGCCACCGCCGCCAGCTCTGCGGGTCCGGCGGTCGCTTCCCACGGCTCGGCGTAGACCGTGCTCTGGGACTGGATCGGCAGCTGCATCCCGTAGACCAGCCGCCCGGGAGGGAGAACCGCCGCCATCGCTGACACAGTGTCAGAGACCTCAGGGGGATGCGACCTCGAAGGTGTCGCAACGGTCGGCGTCGCCGGTGCCGTACCCGGTGGAGAACCACCGCTGGCGCTGCTCCGCCGACCCGTGGGTCCAGCTCTCGGGGTTGACCCGGCCCTGGATGCGCTCCTGGATGCGATCGTCGCCCACCGCTTCGGCCGCGGCCAGGCCCTCCGCGAGGTCGCCCGTCTCCAGCGCCCCCTCCTCGAACGCGCTGTGGGCCCACACGCCGGCGTAGCAGTCGGCCTGGAGCTCGAGGCGGACCGACAGCTCGTTGGCCCGTGACGGATCCTGCTGCTGGGCGTCGCGCACGGCGGCGTTGGTGCCGAGCTCGTTCTGGACGTGGTGGCCGAGCTCGTGGGCGATCACGTACGCCTGGGCGAAGTCCCCTGGCGCCTCGAACTTGTCGGCCAGCTCCCGGAAGAAGCCGAGGTCGAGGTACACCTTGCGGTCGGGCGGGCAGTAGTGGGGGCCGGTCTCGGCGTAGGCGCCGCCGCAACCCGACGGCACGGGCTGGTCGAACAGCACGATGCGGGCTTCGGTGTAGGGGGTCCCGGCCCGACGGAAGGTGTCGGCCCAGAACCCCTGCGCGTCGTCGAAAACGAACGACACGAAATCCACCAGCCGACGGTCGGGGTCCGCCGCCGGGTCGATCCCCTCGCCGGCCGAGGGAGGCGCGGCCGTCGGGAACTGGTTCAGCAGGTCGGAGATGTCACCGCCCCCTCCCCCGCCCCGACCGAGCCCCCCACCGAGCACGGCGACGAGGAGCACGATCACCATGCCGCCCACGCCCAGCCCCGCCTTGCCCATGGGCAGGCCACCGGCACGGCCGCCACCACCGCCCCGGAGGTCCTCGAGGTCAGAGCTTCGTCCGCGGGCCTTCCATCTCATCTGCTCCTCCTCCGCTTCGCTCCCCCGGAGCGGCTTCGCCACCCGGCTCTCATCCCAGGCGCTGCTCGGCCTGGCGGCTGTGCAGCGCCGGCAGGCTACGTCGCCGGGGGCCTCTGTCCCGACACCGACCAGTAGATGATGCGCGCCATCGCGGTGCGGAGGTCGCCGGTGCGCACGCCCCAGAACTCGAAGCCGTAGCGGTGGGCGGCCACGTGGGCCAGCATCGAGACCAGCACCCCGGCGGTGGCCATCGGCTCCACCGCGTCGGGGTGGCGGCCGGCGGCCTTGCGCTCCTGCAGGGCCTCGGCGAGGGCGTTGTTGAGGTCGTTGAGCAACCGGGTGCGCACGTTGGCGAAGCGGCCGTCGCCCTCCTCGGTGGCCAGGTCGACCACCCGCAGCACGGACTGGTGTTCCTCCCAGAAGCGGATGAACTCGTCGGCCAGGGCCAGGGCGCCGTCGTAGCCGGCGCGCCCCTTCCACGCGTTCGTGCGGACGAGGTCGCTGAACCGCCGCCCCTGCTGGGCCATCTCCTCGGCGAGGACGACGATGGCCGCCTCCACGTCGGGGAAGTACTGGTAGAAGGTGGCCGGCGACGTGCCCGCCTCCTTGGCGATGTCGACCACCTTGAGGTCCCGGTAGGACGTTGACCGCAACATCTCCCGCGTGCACTCGAGGAGCCGCTGGCGGGTGGCCCGGCCCCGTCGGCCGGGCAGGCGGCCGTCAGCCGCCCGCAACGCGCCCTCGCCGACCCCTGCGGCCGCCATCGCCTCCACCGGCACGAGGTCGCTCACCCTGCGAGGGTATCTGACGCCCCCTCAGCCGGGCCGTGGCGATCGCTCAGATGACTCGGCGGTTGCCGAGCTGGCGACGTCGGGGCCAGAGCCGGGTGAGTGGCTGCCACCAGGGCTGGTCGGGCACGACGACGACGGGGGCGGGACGACGGGCGGTTCGGCGCAGGACGTCGCGGGCTTGGACGAGGGCGTGGACCTCCGCCGGGTCACCGCCCCGGTCGGGGTGTGCGTGGCGGACGTGGTGGCGAAAGGCGCGTTCGACATCGGCCTGGACCGCGCCGACGGGGATCTGGAGCAGCGCTCGGGCCTCGCAGGGATCCATCGACTTGCCACGGTAGCCATGGCGGCGCCACGGCCGTGGGTCACCCAGGGGAAGGCGCCGAGTGGGACGTGGGAAGTGCAGAAGGGTTGACGAGGCGGGGGATCGGAGAGACCAGGAGACGTGACCGATCGGCGCGGCGACGCTGAACTGGTGGACCGGGCGCGGCAGGGGGAGCTCGACGCGTTCGAGGAGCTGTTTCGCCGTCACAGCCCGCGTGTTCACACGGTGGCGTTGCGTATGCTGGGCAACAGGGCCGACGCCGAGGATGCGACGCTGGACACCTTCGTGCAGGTGTGGAAGAGCCTGGAGGGCTTCCGGGGGGAGAGCCGATTCACCACCTGGGTGCATCGCATCTGCGTGAACCGTTGCACGCGCACGTTGCGGCAGCGCGGGGACCGCCTCCAGCCCTTGCCTGAGCTCCCCGATCCCCGGCCGGGGCCGGCCGAGGTGACGGTGCTTCACGACGAAGTCGGCGCGGTCGAGTCTGCCCTGTCCCGTCTCACCGATGACCAGCGCAGCGCGCTGGTGCTGCGCGAGTTCGGCGGTCTCGCCTACAGCGAGGTGGCCGAGGTGCTCGGGATCTCGCTCACCGCCACCCGTAGCCGGATCCGCCGGGCCCGCCTGGAGCTCGTCCACCTCTTGGAGGGTCGCCGAAGCAACGACGTGTCCACACCTGGGGAGGACGCCGATGGAGCATGACCTGTTCGCCGATCGTCTTGTCTGTGGAACACCGTTGGCTGACCTGCTGGCGGCGGTGGCCGACGGCGTGCCACCGCCGGATCCCGACCACAGCGCGTCCTGCGGCCCGTGTCTCGCCGCCCTGGACCGCCTCGAGGAAGCCTGGCGATCGGTCCGCACCGCCGCCGAGATCGTGGTACCGCCACCGGAGGGGATCGAGGGCCAGGTGTTGCGCCGCGTCCGTGATCTGCTGGCCGTCGGGTGGGCTTCAATCGTCGACGGTGGTCTCGGCCGAACGTCGGTCTCCGAAGCGGCACTGGCTCTCGTCGCCGAACACGAGGCCGCGGGGGTGCCCGGAGTCGATCGGGTCCGGGCCAGCCGCGTGCGGGCCAGCGACAGGCCGGCCCTGCACGTGCACCTGGAGCTCACGGTGAGGTGGCAGGTGCCCATCGAAGCCGTGGCTGGCCACGTCCGCCGGTCGGTCGCGCACCGCATCCAGGCGGTGACGGGGCTCGTCACCGAGCGGGTCGATGTGGTTGTGAGCGACGTCCGCGGCAGCTCACCGCCCAGGACCCGGTGAAGAGATGCCCTGACGCGCGCGACAAACTCGCCGGGCCGGGCCTCAGAGGAGGCGTCGACCGATCACGACGCTCGCGGCCCGACGGAGGAGATCATGTCGATCCAGCGCTTTTGCCTACTGGTTGGTCTGGCCATCGGCGCGGTCTGGGGGCTCAGTGGAGTGTCGGGAGCGGCCATCACCGCGGGGTTGGCGGCGGTGGGCCTCCTGGTCGGTGTCGTACTGACCCGGGGGGTGGACCTCAGCGCGTTCGCCCAGCGGCGGGAGGAGGAGTAGCCGCCCCGCCTTCCGGAGACTCACCCCATCCCTTCAGAACCGAACACTCCCAAGGAGGAGTTGCCATGAGTCAGACCCAGCCCGAGACCACCCCACGAGGCCGCGCCGAGGTGGCCAGCCTCGAGACCCCGAGAGGGACCACGACGATCGCCGAATCGGTCGTGTCCAAGATCGCCTCGGTGGCTGCCCAGGAAGTCGAGGGCGTCGACAGCTTGGGCGGCATGATCTCCGGTGCCATCGCCGGGGTGGTCGGCCGCATCCGCGGCGACGAGCACAAGACCGCTGGTGTCGGGGTCGAGGTCGGCAGCAAGCAGGCCGCCGTGGACCTCACCCTGACCGTCGCGTACCCGTCGTCGATCAAGGATGTCGCCGAGGCCGCTCGCCAGAACGTGATCGACCGGATCGAGGCCATGACCGGGCTCGAGGTGGTCGAGGTCAACGTCGCCGTGATCGATCTCGCCTTCGCCGGCGGCGGCGGCACCGAGTCCAGCCGGGTGCAGTAGTTCATCCAGCCTGGCGACTCACGTGACGACACGAGTGGCAGCGATCGCGGTGGCCGATCTGGTCTCGGCCACCGCCGCCTCCGTCGACGGGGTGGTGCGTGTCGCCCCCGAGCCCGGCCATCCGGCCGCCACCTACGGCCCGGGGCGCATGGTGGCGGGCGTCCAGGTCCAGCGCCGCCACGACCGTGACCGCATCGCGGTCCACATCGTCGCCGCGCTCGGGTCCCACCTCCCCTCGCTCGCCGAGGAAGTCCGGAGAGCGGTCAGCGGTGCCCTCGCCGCGAACCTCCCCGGTCAGACCAGCTGGACCATCGACGTCCACGTCTCCCAAGTCGTCGCCCCCGAAGCTCCCGGTCCTCCTCGTCACGAGGGACCCGCATGAGAGCCCTCGACCGGCTGATCGCCCTGCTCGCCGGGCTCGCCCTCGTCGCCGCTGGGGGACTGCTCGCCGTCGAGGCCGTCCTGGTCGCGGCCAACCGGTCCGCCTGGCTGATCCCCCGCCACCGGTGGCACCAGGACCTCCGCGTGTTGGCGTGGGACGACAGGACCATCCGGGCTTCAAGCGTCGTCATGATCGCCCTTGGTGCCCTGCTCCTGGGAGCCCAGCTCATTCCCCGCCGCCCCCTCCGGTTCCCGCTGCGAGGCCGGACGGGTCGAACCGCGTGGCTCTCGCGTCGGGGCCTGCAACACCACCTCGAGCGCACGGCCAGCCAGGACCCCGACGCCGCGACCGGCCGGGCCCGCGTTGGGCGCCGCCGGGCCCTGATCGACGTGGGCGTGGCTCCGCGCGCCGACCGTCGAGCTCTCGCGCAGCGCCTCGACGAGACCGGACGCCGCACCGTCGACCAGCTCGGCCTCGTCCGCCCCCCCGAGGTCCGGTACCGGTACCGGGTCGCCAAGGCGAGAATGCGATGAGCGAGCGAGAGCGAGCGAACCAGCAGTACAGCGCATCTCCGCCGCGAAGCGGCGGCGCTCATCGCTGGCGTGTGGTCGCAGCGGGCGCAAGTGGGCCACCGAGGCTGGCGGTCCTGCGATGAGCACACCGGCCGACCCGCTCGGGCCCGCTGCGCCGGCCCCTGCGCCGCTCCCCCGCCGTGAGCTCCGACGCCGACAGCGCGCCGCCGCCCACGGCACCGAACCAGTTGACCGGTTCAACCGGGTCGCCCTCACCATCCTCGGTCTGGCGCTCATCGCCGCGGGCGCCCTGGGCCTGGCCGCCGCGACCGACGCCGTGTCGTGGCGGTCACCCGGCCACATCTACCGAGACATCGCCGACAACGCCGCCGACCGTCCCCTGGCCTGGGCCGCCGCCGCCGTCGCGTTCGGGCTGGTCCTCGTGGCGCTCGGCCTGTGGTGGGCCTGGAAGCAGGTTGCACCCCGAGCCGAAGGCGGCCGGCTCTCCACCGCCGTCGTCGACCACACCTCTCGTGGACGTACCACCGTGGAGCCCACCGCACTGGCCAGAGCGGCGGCCGCCGACCTCAACCGGGTCGACGGCGTGACCCGCGCCCGGGTCCGCGTGGTCTCCCTCCACCCCGTCCCCGACCTGATCGCCTGGCTCGATCTGCGCATTGACGCCGACATCGCCGCCGTCCAGGCTGCGCTCGAACCGCCGCTGGGCCGCGTCGCCCACGCACTCGGGACCCCAAGTATCGAGTGCGACCTACGCCTCCGCTTCGGTACCCAACGCGCACCTCGGGCGATCTGACCCCAGACCGGCGCCCGACACGCAACGTCCTCGTCATCTGACCCTTCGAAGCCGAGGCCGACAGGCGAGCGACCCATGAGCGAGGCGCGTGTTCCGGCGAGGCCGGACAACGGCGGGCCGGACGGCGGCCCTACCGATGCGCTCCTTGCTCTGAAGGGCGGTAGCAGGCGGCCAGCAGGGCGACCCCGGCGATGACGCCGAGCACGGCCGACAGGACGAAGGCCACCTCCGGCTCGAACGAGAGGCCGAGGGCGTGGTCGAGCGAGTAGCGCCGGGGCCCGATCACGGCGATCCCCACCGGGACCACGGCCAGCACCAGGTTGTACTCCCAGCCGCTCTTGACGATGAAGAACCCGTTGCGGAGGTGGACGGTGTAGGCGGCGACCACCATGAGCCCGACGAAGCCGGCCGCCGCCAGCGGGGTCAGGAGGCCGGCGGCGAACAGCAGCCCGGAACCCAGCTCGGTGGAGGCCGCCAGGATGGCGTGGACCCGCCCGTTCGGGCGCATGCCCATGGAGTCGAACCACTTGGCCGTGCCCGGGATGCGGCCACCGCCGAAGAACTTGTTGTAGCCGTGGGCGGCCAGGGTGAGGCCGACCACCACCCGGATCAACAGGACACCGGTGCTGTCGTTCATGGCCCTGACCCTCCCACGTCGGTCGTCGCCCGGGCCCGAAGCTCGTACTTGAGCACCTTGCCGCTGGCGTTCAGCGGCAGGGCGTCGACCACGTGCACGGCCCTGGGCACCTTGTAGTTGGCCATGCGCTCCTTCGCCCAGGCGATCAGGCCGGCCTCGTGGACCTCGGCGCCGGCGGCGGGCACGACGAAGGCCACCCCCACCTCGCCCAGGCGGTCGTCGGCCACGCCCACCACCGCCGCCGCCGCCACCGACGGGTGGCCGAGCAGGGCGCCCTCGATCTCGGCCGGGTAGGCGTTGAACCCGCCGACGATGAACATGTCCTTCTTGCGGTCGGTGATCCGCAGGTAGCCACGGTCGTCCATGACGCCGACGTCGCCGGTGTGCAGCCAGCCCTCGGCGTCGATGGCCTCGGCCGTCTGCTCCGGCTCCTCGAAGTATCCCGCCATCACGTTGTAGCCCCGCACCACCACCTCGCCCGGCCGACCCCGGGGTACTTCGGCCCCGGCGTCGTCGACCACCTGCACCTCCACGTCGGGGATGGCCCGGCCCGAGGTGGTGGCGATGGTCTCGGCGTCGTCGTCGTGGCGGCACATGGTGGCGATGCCCCCCGCCTCGGTGAGGCCGTAGCCCGTCACGACCGTGGCGAAGCCGAGCACGGACCGCATCTGCTCCACGAGCGACACCGGCACGACCGCTGCGCCCGTGACCGCCAGCCGGAGCGAGGAGGCGCCGAGCGACGACCGCTCGGGTGAGGCCAGGATGGCCTGGTAGAGCGCGGGCGGGCCGGGGAGCACGGTGATCGACTCGGCCGCGATGGTGGCCATCACCGCCGCGATGTCGAACACCGGGAGGGGAACCATCGTCGCGCCGGTCAGCAGGCAGGCGACGATGCCGGCCTTGTAGCCGAAGGCGTGGAAGAACGGGTTCACGATGAGGTATCGGTCGCTCGCGTCGAGGCCCACCACGTCGGCCCAGGACTGGAACGCCCGCAGGGTCTGGCCGTGGGTCTGGACGACCCCCTTCGGCCGGCCGGTGGTCCCCGACGTGAAGAGGAGGTCCGACCGGTCGCCGGGTCCGAGGGCGGTGAGCCGGTCGGCCAGGGCCGCCCGGTCGACGACGGTCCCCGTCGCGCACAGGTCGTCCCACCCCACGGTGCCCTCGGGCGGCGACTGGTGGCGCAGCACGACGACTCGTTGCAGGTGGGGCAGGTCGACCCCCGAGAGCATGGCGACGTAGTCGTTGCCGAGGAACCCGTCGACGGTGATCAGGACGCGGGCCCGGCTGCGGCTCAGGATCCAGCTCGCCTCGTCGCCCTTGTAGCGGGTGTTGAGGGGGACGAGCACGGCCCCGGCCCACTGGAGTCCGAGGAGGGCGACCACCCACTCCCACGTGTTCGGCGCCCAGATCGCCACGCGGTCGCCGGGTTCGACCCCGGCCACGAGCAGCGCCCGTCCGGCCTGCTCGGCCCGGTCGCGCAAGTCGGACCAGGTGAGGCGCACGTCGCCGTCCACGAGCGCCTCGGCCTCGCCATGGCGCTCGGCCGTGTCGACCAGCAGGGCGGGGATGGTCCCCCAGCGTCGGTCGGCGCGCGCATCCTCGCTCATCCGCCGCGCCATGCCTCGACCACGGCGTCGGTGGTGCTGACGACCGCGAGCAGGCTCAGGGTGTGCTCGACGACGGCGTCGACGTAGTCGGCGGGGAGCCCGGCCACGGCGTCGGCCGGCAGGACCACCGAGTAGCCGCGGTTGACCGCGTCCATCACCAGGTTGGTGACGGCCACGTTCACCGACACTCCGGCGACCACGACGGTGCGCACGCCCAGGTTGCGCAGGACGGGGTCGAGATCGGTGCCGGTCATCGGGCTGAGCCCGTGGAGGCGGGAGATCACGAGATCGTCGGCTTCCGGGCCGAGCTCGGCCACCACCGCGGCCTCGTCGCTGCCCGGCAGGAGGGCGACCGGGGACTTGCGGACCCCGAGGAACAGCCGGGCGTTGGTGTTCGACCCCCGGCCGTCGGCCCGGCGGGCGGCCACGCAGTGGACCACCGGAGCCCGCGCCGCGCGCGCCGCCGCGCACAGCCGGGCGATGTTCGGCACGACCGACCGGGCGGCCTCGGCCAGGGCCGGCAGCGCCGAGCGCTCCCCCACTACTCCCCGCTGGACCTCGGAGGTGACCACCGCGGTGTGACCCGGGTCCAGCAGCGCGGCCAGGTCGACGGGCACGGCGGCGACTGTATCTGAGGGGTCGTCAGGTCGGTCCGACCTCCTCCGCTTCGCTCCTCCGGAGCCGGCTTCGCCGATCCGGGTGTCACGCTGGGAGCTGCTCCGCCTGGCGGCTGGGCAGCGCTAGCTCTGCTTCTGCGTGTCGATCCGGCCCCTGGAGGGCGCGTCCGGCACGAAGAACGGAAACGGGGCCCATGTCGGCGCTTCTACGTGCGGCACCAAGGAGCCGAGCCGATAGGCGAGCGACCCAGAAGCACAGCGCCTGTTCCGGCGAAGCCGGACAACGGCGACCCGGACGACGGGCTCACCTATCCGCGCAGGTCCTAAGAAGGGGACCCGGGCCGCGGGGTGGGGCAGGATGCGGCCATGACCGTCCCAACCCGCACGCTCGGCTCCTCGGGCCTCTCCGTCTCCGCCATGGGCCTCGGCTGCATGGGCATGAGCTTCGCCTACGGCCCCACCGACGACGACGAGTCGGTGGCCACCATCCACCGGGCGCTCGACCTCGGCGTGACCTTCCTCGACACCGCCGACGTCTACGGCCCCCACACCAACGAGCGACTCGTGGGTCGGGCCATCGCCGACCGGCGCGACGAGGTGGTGCTGGCCACGAAGTTCGGGATCATCCGCCGGGGCCGGGAGCCGGTGCCCGGCGTCGACGGCTCACCCGAGTACGCGCGGTCGAGCTGCGACGGGTCCCTCCAACGCCTCGGCGTCGATGTGATCGACCTGTACTACCTCCACCGCCCCGACACCGCCACGCCCATCGAGGACACCGTCGGGGCGATGGTGGAGCTGAAGGAGGCGGGCAAGATCCGCCACCTCGGGCTGTCGGAGGTCTCGGCCGACACCCTGCGACGGGCGGTGGCCGTCCACCCCATCACCGCGCTCCAGTCGGAGTGGTCGCTCTGGAGCCGCGACATCGAGGACGACGTGGTGGCCACGGCTCGGGAGCTGGGCGTGGGCATCGTGCCCTACAGCCCCCTCGGGCGGGGCTTCCTGACCGGCGCCATCACCTCGCCGGAGGACTTCGCCGAGGACGACTTCCGGCGCACGAACCCCCGGTTCCAGGGGGAGAACTTCGACAAGAACCTCGACGTCGTGGGCGAGGTGGAGCGCCTGGCCGCCGACAAGGGCTGCACCCCCGGCCAGCTGGCCCTGGCCTGGGTGCTGGCCCAGGGCGACGACGTCGTGCCCATCCCCGGCACGAAGCGGCGCTCGTACCTGGAGGAGAACGCCGCCGCCCTCGACGTGGACCTGACCGCTGACGACCTCGCCGCCATCGAGGCGGTGGCCCCCCGGTCGGGCTTCGCCGGCGACCGCTACCCGAACATGGCCTGGGTCGGCTCGGAGACGCCGCCGTTGCCGACGTGAGCGCGCTCGGAGCCGACCTGGACCACGTCGCCGTGGCGGCCGAGCGGCAGGCCGACCTCTGGCCCCGCTACGGCGGCGACCTGGGCGGGCGCTGGGTGGGCGGCGGTCGGTCGGTCGGGTTCGCGTCGGCCCAGGTGCGCTTCACCGGTGGGATGAAGGTCGAGGCGCTCGAGCCCTGCGAGCCGGAGCGAAACGACTTCCTCCGGCGCTTCCTCGACCACAGCGGGCCGGGGCCCCACCACCTCACGTTCAAGGTGCCCGACATCGAGGCCGCCATCGGCGCGGCCCGGGCCCACGGCGTGGACCCCGTCGGCATCGACCTGGGGGACCCGGGGTGGAAGGAGGCGTTCCTCCATCCCAAGGCGGCGTCGGGGATCGTCGTCCAGATGGCGCAGTCGGCCGGCGACTGGGACGAGGAAGGGCGTTCGCCGCTGCCGGAGCCGCTGGTGGCGGAACCGGCGATTCTCCTGCACATCGCGCACCTGGTGGCCGACCTCGGCGCCGCCCGGGAGCTGTTCGCCGGGCTGCTCGGCGGACGGGACGACGAGGACGGCGACAGCGTGCTGGCCTGGCCGGGCGGGGGTCGGCTCCGGCTGGTCTCCCCCGAGCCCGGCACGGCCGAAGCCGACGAGCTCGGTGCCCGCCCGGGCCGGCTCCACCATCTGGCCTTCGCGGTGCTCGACCCGGGCCGAGTGCCCAGCGCCGTGTCCGCCGGGGACGGCCGCTTCGTCGTCCCGCCCGAGGCCAACCACGGGACCCGGCTCGTCCTGTCCGAGCCGGGGGGACCTAGTATCTGACGACACGTCAGATCCCGCCAGGAGCCGGCATGGCTGAACTGCCGAAGATCATCAGCGTCGACGACCACGTCGTCGAACCGGCCCACGTGTGGCAGGACTGGCTCCCCGAGCGCTACCGCGACCGAGGGCCGAGGGTGGAGCGGCGGGGCATCGGGTCGATGCGCCACACCGGCGGCGGCCAGTACGAGCAGACCTTCGACCCCGACGGCCCGGCGGCCGACTGCTGGGTGTTCGAGGACCTCGTCTACATCCACAAGCGCCACGTCGCCGCCGTGGGCTTCGACCGGGACGACATGAGCATGTCGCCGATCACCTACGACGAGATGCGCCCGGGCTGCTACGAGCCCAAGGCCCGAGTGGAGGACATGGAGCTGAACTGGGTCGAGGCGTCGGTGTGCTTCCCGACCTTCCCCCGCTTCTGCGGCCAGACCTTCACCGAGGCCAAGGACCGCGACCTCGGTCTGGCCTGCGTCCGCGCGTACAACGACTGGATGGTCGAGGAGTGGTGCGGTGACTCGGGCGGCGCCCTCGTGCCCCTGATCATCGTGCCGCTGTGGGACGCGGAGCTGGCTGCGGCCGAGGTGCGCCGCAACGCCGAGCGGGGGGTGCGGGCCACGTGCTTCAGCGAGATCCCCCCGCACCTCGGCCTGCCCTCGATCCACTCGGGTGAATGGGACCCGTTCATCGCCGCCTGCGAGGACACGGGCACGGTGATCTGCATGCACATCGGGTCGTCGTCGCGGATGCCGGCCACCTCGGGCGACGCACCGCCGGCGGTGGCGGCGACGCTGAGCTTCGGCAACGCCATGGCCTCGATGAGCGACTGGCTGTTCTCGGGGAAGCTCGTGCAGTTCCCGGAGGTGACGCTGGCCTACAGCGAGGGCCAGATCGGCTGGATCCCCTACATCCTCGAGCGGGCTGACACCGTCTGGGAGGAGCACCGGGCCTGGGGCGGCGTGCGCGACCTCGTGCCGGAGCCGCCGAGCACCTACTACTACCGCCAGATCTACGGCTGCTTCTTCCGGGACCGCCACGGCGTGGCGTCGATCGAGGAGTGCGGGGTCGACAACATCACGTTCGAGACCGACTACCCCCACACCGACTCGACCTGGCCCGACACCAAGGAGGTGGCCACCGCATTGATGGAGGGCGTCGCCGACGACGTCGTCTACAAGTTGATGAGGGGCAACGCCATCCGCATGCTCGGCCTCGACCTCGACGGTCACACCGGCCGCTGAACCGGGCCTGACCTAGCGTCCCGTCGGTGCCCGAGCGCGACTTCTCGACGATCCTCTGGGACCAGGCCGACGGCGTGGGGCGGGTCACCCTCAACCGACCCGACCGCCTGAACGCGTTCACCCTGGAGATGGCCGAGGAGCTCTCGGCGCTGTGGCGTTCGCTGCGCACGGACGACTCGGTCCGCTGCGTCGTCCTCGGCGCCGCCGGCGGCCGGGCCTTCTGCTCGGGCATCGACCGGGACTTCGTGCCGGCCGAGGACGGCGTCGACTACGAGTTCTCGCCGTTCACCTACGACGACCCCGGCGCCCTGCTCGGTCCCAAGAGCAACGGCCTGTGGAAGCCGGTGATCGCCGCCGTCGACGGCATCGCCTGCGGCGGTGCGTTCTACCTCCTGGGCGAGGTCGACTTCATCGTGGCCACCGAGGCGACACGGTTCTTCGACCCCCACGTCACCTACGGCATGCCGGCGGTGTACGAGCCGCTGCTGATGCTGCACCGCACCATGCCCCTCGGCGAGGTGCTGCGCATGACCCTGCTGGGCACGGCCGAGCACCTCAGCGCCGAGCGGGCCCACCAGATCGGGCTGGTGTCCGAGGTGGTGGCCGACGCCGACGCCCTCGCCGAGGCCACCGCCTGGGCCGCCGCCGCCATCGCCTCGGCCCCACCGGGCCCCGTCCAGGCCACCCTGCGCACGTTGTGGGCCGGCCGCGAGCTCTCCCGCCGCCAGGCCCTGGACCTCGGCAACACGTTCCTGAACCTCGGCATGGACGAAGCCTCGCTCGCCGAGGGCCAGGGGGTCTTCTCGTCACGCCACCGGCCCGAACCTCGCGTCCGGTGAGCGACGCCGCCGGGCGATGGCGGCCGGAGCGGAACTGATGCTGCCGGGGGTGGTGGCCGAGGCGGCCCGCCGGTTCGGCTCGACGGCGGCGTTCGTGGATCCCGACGGTCGGCGGCTGTCGTACCGGAAGCTGCACGGCCGGTCCGACGCCGTGGCGGCGGGGCTGATCGCGGGCGGGGTGCGCCCCGGGGACGTGGTGGCGCTCACGCTGTCGTCCACCACCGCCTACGTGCTCGCTTACCTCGGTGCGGCGAAGGCCGGCGCCGTCACCGCCGGGGTGAACCCGCTGCTCACCGCGGGCGAGCGCGCCGCCTGCCTCGACCGGATGGGCCCGGCGACGGTGCTCGGCGCAGCCGACGACGTGACCGCCCTCGAGGTCGCCGGCGGCGATCGCACGCCACCGGCCCTGCCCCGCGATCCCGATCGGGCCGTCGCCGTCGTGTTCACGTCAGGGACGACGGGCACGCCCAAGGGAGCCGTCTTCACCGAGCGCCAGCTGGCGGCGGTCACCCGCATCGACATCGGCGAGCGGTGGGGCGACGGGTCGCCCCTGCCCATGCTGGCCGCCACCCAGTTCGCCCACGTGGGGTTCATGCTGAAGTTGGCGTGGTACCTCCGCCTCGGCGCCACGACCCACCTGCTGGCCCGGTGGCGGGCGACCGATGTGCTCGACCTGGTGGAGCGCGAGCGCCTGTCCACCATCGGTGGGGTGGCGCCCCAGATCGCGCTGCTGCTGCGAGACCCCGGCTTCGACGGGCGTGACCTGTCGTCGGTCCGGACCCTCGTCGTCGGCGGTGGCCCGTCGTCGCCGACGCTGGTGTCCGAGGCCCGCCGTCGCTTCGATGCCGCCTACTCGATCCGCTACTCCTCGACCGAGTCCGGCGGGGTCGGCACCGGCACCGCCTTCGACGCCGACGACGACGAGGCCCTCCACACCGTGGGCCGCCCCCGTGGCGGCATCGAGGTGGCCATCGGCGACGACGACGGCGACGACGACGGCGACGACGGAGGCGGCGGCGATGTCGGCGAGGTGCGGCTGCGTTCGCCGGCCACGATGGCCCGCTACTGGGATGACCCGGAGGCGACGGCCGCCGTCCTGCAGGACGGGTGGCTGCGCACCGGTGACCTCGGCCGCATCGACGAACGGGGCCGCCTCGTGCTCGTGGGTCGGCGGAGGGAGATGTTCGTGCGGGGCGGGTACAACGTCTTCCCCGTGGAGGTCGAGGCCGTGCTCGAAGGCCACCCCGGGGTGGGACGGGTGGCGGTGGTGCCCCGTCCCGACCCGGTCATGGGCGAGGTGGGCGTGGCCGTGGTGGTGCCATCGGACCGAGACCGCCCCCCGACGCTCGACGAGCTGCGCTCCTTCGCCGCCCCGCGGTTGGCCCGCTTCAAGCTGCCCGAGGCGATCGCCGTGGTCGACGATCTGCCGTTGACGGCGATGCACAAGCTCGACCGCCGCGCCGTCGAGGCGATGGTCGGGTCGCCGGCGCCGGCGCCGCCGTGACCACCGTCCGCGCCGCCCGGGCCGACGACCTGGAGCGGTTGCGTGAGATCGAGGTCGAGGCCGGCCGCCTGTTCGCCGAAGTGGGCATGGACTCGGTGGCCGAGGACCCTCCCCCCTCGTTCGCCGCGCTCGAGGCCAGCCGGCGCGAAGGCCTGCTCTGGGTCGCCGTCGACGAGGAGGACCGCCCCGTCGGTTACGCCAGAGCACGGATGGTGGACGACCTCGGCCACCTCGAGCAGGTGTCGGTGACGCCCACCGCCGGCCGCCGAGGGGCGGGCACGGCGCTGGTCGAGCAGGTCTGTTCGTGGTCGGCGGCCATGGGCCATCCGGCGGTCACCCTGTCGACGTTCGCGACCGTGGCCTGGAACGCGCCGTTCTACGGGAAGCTCGGCTTCCGCATCCTGGCCGACGACGAGCTGACCCCTGGGTTGCGGGCCGATCGGGTCCACGAGGCGGCGGTCGGCCTCGACACGTCGGCCCGGGTGTTCATGCGCCGCGAGGCGAGGCCACCAGCGCGGTGAACTCGATGGTCCGGTAGTGGGTCAGTTTGATTGAGCGGCGTGCCGGATCATCGTCCAGGACGATCCGTGCTCCTCGACCGGCTGGAAGCCAACCGCCTCGTAAAGACCACGCGCCGGATTGTCGCCATTCACGCTGAGGCTCAGAGCCGGGTGGCCCTGAGCAACGCTCGCCTCGATGAGGTCGATGAGAAGGCGTCGGCCGATCCCTTCGTGCCGACGCGACGCGATGACGGCGATCGACAGCTCGGGAACGTCCTCAGCGACGAAGCCATAGCCATGGCTCATCTCGGTGTAAGTCCGATACCAAGCCGCGCCCACCGGTCCACTCTGTTCGGCAACCAGCCCGTAGTCACCTCGCCTCGGCCACCCGGCGAGGTACATCGCGTAGCGCGGATCGGTGAGCACCTGGTCAGCGGTCGGCGTCGGCTTGTCGGGGCGCCAGACTGCGGCCTCGCCAAGCATCGTCGCGAGAAAGGTGAAGTCCTCAACCGCAGCTGGGCGACACCGAACGTCCTTCACGCTGGGTCAGTCAAGCACGACGACCAGTTCACGCTGTTCGGGCCGCTCAGTCGAGCAGGGCGGCGATGTCGGTGAGCGACCAGATCCGATCGCTCACGCCTGCGGCCATAGCCGGGGTGCGCTTGATTGACGGTGCATCCTCGAACCGGAGGGTGAGGCTCTGGTGCGGGCGGGCGAAGTTGTAGTGGAGGTAGTGGAGCGACACGGCGTGGGCCAGGTTCTCGACCTTCTTCGAGAACCCGTTGGTGAGCCGGGTGAACCGGCGCATCCCCATCCGCATGGTGAGGTTCTGCCGCTCGACGTAGCTGGTGGAGATGTGGTCGGGGTCGGGGTCGCCGTTCAGGACCTTGATCTCGCTGATCCGGCAGTTCTTCGCCGGCGAGTACTTGCGTGACTCCGCCTCGGTCGGTGAGTCGTAGTCCTTGATGATCTGCGCGTAGTCGACGTTCCCACGCCACAGAGCGTCCACGACGAGCGGGTATGAGCCGAACCCGTCGGTCGAGAGCTGGATGCGCTGGCCGGGCAGCAGCCGCGAGCGCAGGTCGTTGAGGAACACGTAGCAGTCCTGCGTGGTGCGCTCCCCGACCAGCCACAAGTCAAACTGACCCACTACCGATGGTCCATCCGAGGCGAGGGGCGTGCCAGACTCCCGCCATGCACTCCCGCGCTCGCCTTCTCCTCAGCACCGTCCTCGTCTCGTCCTGCCTGCTCGTCGGCGCCTGCGGCGGCGGCGGGGGCGGCAGCGACAAGGAGGCGTTCTGCAAGTCGTTGAACGCGCAGGACGACGAGGTCGACTTCTCCACCGTGGAGGGCGCGGACAAGGGCGCCGAGGCGTTCGACGAGCTGGTGGACAAGGCTCCGTCGGAGGTCAAGGACTCCGTCAAGATCCTGCGCGACGCCTTCGGGGACGTCGCCGACGCCGAATCCCCTGAGGAGATCGTCAAGGTGCAGCAGCGCCTGCAGGACGACGCCGACGTGACGAAGGCCATCGAGGACGTCGACGCCTACGACAAGGCGAACTGCGACGCGGCGGAGTGAACGGCCCGGCCGAGCGCCGGTGCGAGATCTCCCCGGTCGCCCACGGTGACCCGTTCGAGCCCCAGCCAGCCGGCCATCGTGGCCAGCTCGGCGGCCAGCTCCCCCGCCACCTCGTCGGTGGCCGACCCGGGCTCGGCGTGGGCGGACTGCACCAGGAGGGCTGACCCCTTGCGGTCGGCCTTGAGGTCGACCCTCGCCACCAGGCGTTCGCCGAGGAGGAACGGCAGCACGTAGTAGCCGTGGACGCGCTTCGCTGGTGGCGTGTAGATCTCGATCCGGTACCGGAAGCCGAACAGCCGCTCGGCGCGGCTGCGCTCCCAGACGAGCGAGTCGAACGGCGAGAGCAGCGCCCGGGCCCGCACCCAACGGGGCAGGTGGGCGTCGGGGTCCAGGTAGGCGGGCTGGTCCCAACCGGCCACCCGCACCTCGAGCAGCCGCCCGTCCTCGACCAGCTCGGCCACCCGGGGGCGGGTCTTCGTCGTGTTCAGCCGGTGGTAGTCGCTCAGGTCGCCGAGGGTGGCCACCCCGAGCGAGCGGGCCGCCATGGCGATGAGCTCCCGCCGTGCGTCGTCCTCGGCCAGCGCCGGGCGGGCCCGCACCTCGGCCGGGATCATGCGCTCGGCGATGTCGTAGACCCGAGCGAAGTCCGAGGCTCTCCGCCGGGCGCTGATCCGGCCGGTCCAGAACAGGAGCTCGAGGGCGCGCTTGCCGTTGGTTCGGCCCCACATGCCCGGCGGCTTGGGCCCCTGATCGGTGAGGTCGCCGGCGGCCAGGGGCCCGCGGTCACGCACCTGCTCGTACACGGCCTCGATGTAGCCGGGGTCCTCCTCGGCGATCGACGCCGTCGTCTTCCACATCAGCTCGGTGGACCGGGCCATGGTCCATGCCAGCAGGGGCCACAGGTCGATCGGGAGGAGCGACGCCTCGTGGCACCAGAACTCGAACAGCTCGGCGTCGGCGGTCATCGCCGGCAGGAGGTCGCGCCGGTGCGGACCGAGGCGGGCGAAGACGGGCAGCTCCTGGGACCGGACCAGGACGTTGACCGAGTCGATCTGGATGAGGCCGATGCGGTCGAAGAGCCGGCGCACGTGGCGCCGGTCGACCCGGGCCGACGGCCGCCGGTCGGTGAAGCCCTGGGCGTGGAGGGCGATGCGGGCCGCCTGGTGGGATGAGAGCTCGGCACGACCGACGGGCACCCGGACAGGTTGGCAGCTGTCGGTACGCTCCTGGCCCATGGCCGAGGACGTGCCGATCGAGGCTCAGGTGCAGCACCGGGTGGACGACGGCGTGGCCTGGATCACCCTCAACCGGCCCGAGGTGAAGAACGCCATCTCACCCGACCAGCGCAACCGGGTGATCGCCCTCCTGGGCGAGGCGTCGGGTCAGGTCGCGGTGCGCGCCGTGGTGGTGACCGCGACCGGAACGGCGTTCTGCACCGGCGCCGACCTCCGGGCGGCCCCAGCGGCTTCGGCCGCCACCGCCCGGCCCGAGGGCGCGCCCGAGCGGGTGGTGGGCGACGTGGCCCGACTCCTCCGCGAGGGCGCCCAGCGGCTGGTGGCGGCGGTGCAGGACTGCGAGAAGCCGGTGATCGCCGCCGTCAACGGCACCGCCGCGGGGATCGGCGCCCACCTGGCGCTCGCCTGTGACCTCGTGGTCGCGGCCGAGGAGGCCCGGTTCATCGAGGTGTTCGTCCGCCGGGGCCTCGTGCCCGACGGCGGCGGCGCCTACCTGCTCCCCCGCCTGGTCGGCGTGCACCGGGCCAAGCAGCTCCTCCTGCTGGGTGACGACGTGCCCGCCGCCGAGGCGCTGCGGCTCGGTCTCGTGACCCAGGTGGTCCCTCGAGCCGAGCTGGACGCGGTCGTGACCGCGCTGGCGGCGCGCCTGGCGGCCGGCCCGACCCGCGCCCTCGCCCTGACGAAGTGGCTGGTCAACCGCTCCCTCGAGAGCGACCGGGCTGGAGCGTTCGCCGACGAGGCGCTGGCCCAGGAGCTGAACATGGCCACCGCCGACGCCCAGGAGGGCGTGGCCAGCTTCGTCGAGCGCCGCCCGGCCACCTACCGCGGCTGGTAGATCGCTCAGTGGAAGAGCCCGCTCCGCAGCGCCCCTTCCAGGAGCTGGACGGCCCGGTCGGCCCCGGGCACCTCGTTGCGCTGCGAGCGGAGCCGTCCGAGGGCCTCGTCGACCGGTCGCCGGTTCGGGCGGACCTCGCGGATCAGGTAGCCCAGGATCTCGCTCAGGCCACCGCCGCGCCCCACCAGGTCGAGGACGGTGCAGTACACGCGGCGGGCGTCGTAGGGAAGAAGGCCCACCGCCCGCCCCCCGGGAACGGCGGCCGGGCGCAACCCGGAGAGCGTTGCGTCGGACGGGGCCGGTCCGCCCGCTTGCCGGGTGGTCGTCTCCAGGCGGCGGGCGTCGGAGAGGAGCTGGTCGAAGCGCTGCTCGCGCTGTCCCGCGGTGAGGTCGGTCCACTGGCGCCGTAGCGCGGTGGCCATCCGTCCGAGCGACTCCAGGCTGTCGAGCAGCTGCGCCGCAGGGATGGTCGGTGCCGGTTGATCGACGGAGCTCAGCGGGGTGCGGGTCATGGGTGGCGGCTCCGGGGGCTGGGTCGGCGGCTCTCTTACCCCGGCCGACCGCCGGCGACGTGTGCCAATCGCGTGACCTTCGGACCTCTCGGGCACAACCGGACAAACCCCTCTCGGGGCCCTCAGGCGCGGAGCTCGGCGAGGACGCCGAAGTGGTCGCTGGGCCACACCCCGCCGATCGGTTGGTCTCCGACGACGCGGCAGGACACGGCCTGGCCCCGTCCGTCGGGCCGTCGCCAACCGGTCAGGACGTAGTCGATCCGTCGCTGGTGCTCGAACTCGGCGGCGGCGAACGGGTTGGCGTTCGACCAGGTGTGGCCGCCGGCCTCCCCGGTGGCGCTCCACGCGTCGACCAGGACGAGGCCCGGCACCGGCACCGATGCCTTGCCGGTCACCATGGCGATCTCCACGGAGTCGGGCTCGGCGTTGAAGTCGCCACAGACCACCGGCGGGTAGGTCCGGGGCCGCCGCGCCGCCACCGCCTCGCACAACGCCCGGACCTGCTGCTGGCGGATGTGGCTGTGGTCGTAGCGCCAGTTGAGGTGGGTGCTGAACACCTGGAGCGGCCCGGTCTCGCCGTCGATGTCGGCGGCGAGGACGAAGCGCTCCTCGTCGTCGGCCTCGCCTGGGAGGGGCACCAACTCGCTCCCCGTGATCGGCCAGCGGGAGACCACGGCGTTGCCGAAGCCGACGCCGTCGAGCTCGAGCCGGTGCTCCACGGCGACGTGGTAGCCGAGCGCCTCGGCGATGTGGTGGGCGCTGCTCGTGCCGTCGGCCACCCAGACCTCCTGGAGGCCCATCACGTCGGGGCCCAGGCGGCGCACCGTCTCCACGATGGCGGGCAGGCGCTCCTCCCACGGTCCGAACCGCCACCAGAGGTTCCAGCTCAGGACCGAGATCGTGCCGCCGGTGGCCATTCCCGGGGATCGTACGGCCGGTGGGGTCGGCGGACGTCCTTGGGGGGCGGGGCCGGTACGCTGCGCCCGTGGCCGCCGACGTGGTGTCGCACTTCGAGCGGCATGGTTGGGTGTTGGTCGACACGGTGGACGAGCGGCGCCTGGCCCGGTTGCGCCGGGAGGTCGAGGAGGTGGCGGCCTGGCCCACCGAGGGGCCCTGGCTGCACCACCGGGAGATGACCGACGAGGGACCGGTCCTGTGCCGCAGCGAGAACTTCGTGCCGTTCCACGATGGACTCCGCGCCCTGCTCACGACCGGGCCGCTGGTCGAGACGGCGTCGACGCTCCTGGGCGAGGGGGCCGTCCTCTACAAGGAGAAGATCAACTACAAGCTGCCGGGCGGGGCCGGCTACGCCCCCCACCAGGACGCCCCCGCCTACCGGTTCGTGGAGACCCACATCTCCTGCATGCTGGCCGTCGACGACGCCACCGTGCGGAACGGCTGCCTGGAGGTCGTCTCCGGTGCGCACGGGAGCCTGCTGCCCACCGACGAGACCGGTTGCATCGAACCGGCGGTGGCCGACTTGCTGACGTGGGCGCCGGTCGAGGTGCAGGCCGGCCAGGCGCTCTGGTTCCACTCGCGGACCCCGCACCGCAGCGGCCCCAACCGGTCGACCTCCGCCCGGCGGGCCCTCTACCCCACCTACAACGCCGCCGCCGAGGGCGACCTCCGCGCCGACTACTACCGCCAGAAGGCGGCCGAGCTGACCGGGGCGGGCGCGGCGGACGGACGGGTCCCGGTGTCGTTGATCGGTGACTTCCAGGGGCGGCCGGTGTGAGCGCCGGGTCGGTGGACGAGGTCATCGCGCTGTTCGAGCGATGGGGGACCGACCCCTACGACGAGGAGGTCAGCCAGCTCGACCACGCCCTGCAGACCGCGGCCCTGGCGGTGGAGGCGGGCACCACCGAGGAGCTCGTGGCGGCGGCGCTGCTTCACGACGTCGGCCACCTGCTCGACCTCGCCTCCGGTGGCCCGGCGGCGGGCGGAGGGTCCGACCCCGCCCACGAAGCCATAGGTGCCCGCTACCTGGGCGGGCTCTTCCCCTCCACGGTCACCGCTCCGGTGGCGCTGCACGTCCGGGCCAAGCGCTACCGATGCTCGGTCGACCCCGGGTACGCCGCCTCGCTCTCGCCGGGGTCGATCCGCAGCCTCGAGCGCCAGGGCGGGCCGCTGGCCGTCGCCGACGTCGCCGCCTTCGCCGCCCACCCCGGGGCGGAGGCGGCCGTGGCCCTGCGCGGTTGGGACGACCGGGGCAAGCTCGACGGCCTCTCCGTGGCCCCTCTCTCGGACTACCGCGACCTCCTCGAGCGGGTCGCACGGAAAGGACGTGGTGAGCGATGCGCATCTCCCTGAACGGGTCGGGCGAGCTGGCCGTGAAGCCGTCGATCGCCGGGGTGGCCACCCAGGTCGACGCCGCCGTCGAGGCCGGCTTCGCCGGCTACTGGCTGGCCCAGACCGGCCTGACCGATGCCCTCACCGTGCTGGCGACGGCGGTCGGGGAACGGGTCGACATCGAGGTGGGTACGGCGGTGGTCCCCACGTTCCCCCGGCACCCGGCCGCCCTCGCCGCCCAGACGCTCACCGCCCAGGCCGCGCTCGCCGGCCCCCTCGTGCTCGGCATCGGGTTGTCCCACCAGCCCACCGTGGAGGGCCAGTGGCACCTGAGCTGGGACCGGCCGGTGCGGCACATGCGCGACTACCTCGACGTGCTCCTCCCCCTGCTCCAAGCCGGGCAGGTCAGCCACCGCGGCGAGCTGTGGGGCGCCGACGTGAGCGCCGCCCGGCCCACCGAGCGGGTGCCGTCGGTGATGCTGGCGGCACTCGGCCCGCAGATGCTCGACCTGGCCGGGAGCCGGACCGACGGCACCATCCTCTGGCTCGTCGGGCCGCGCACGATCCGCGAGCACATCGCTCCCCGCCTGCAGGAGGCGGCGGCCGGCGCCGACCGCCCACCGCCCCGCATCGTGGCCAGCCTCCCGGTGTGCGTGACCGACGACGCCCCGGCGGCGCGCTCGCTCATCGGCTCCGTGCTCGCCGGCTACGACGAGCTGCCCAGCTACCGGGCAATGCTCGACCGGGAGGACGCCGACGGGCCCGGTGACGTCGCCGTCGTCGGCGACGAGGCCGACGTCGGCGCTGCTCTCGACGAGCTGGCCGACGCCGGTGCCACCGACTTCGCCGCTCTGCCCCTCGCCGCCGACCCGGAGCTCGTGGCCCGCACCTGGGCGCTGCTCGGCGACCGAGCCCGCCGCTGAGCTAATCGTCGAAGAGTGGCGGCGTGGCCCCGACGTCGTAGACGAGGGCGTCACCCACCCGGCGGACCCCGTCGGTCGGCGGATGCGGGGTGCGCCGGCCGTCGTGCATGAGGTGGAGGACCTCCACGTCCCGGACCATGGTGAGGTGGTCGGCCAGCAGGCGCCGGTGGCAGCGCCACCAGACGGTCTCGCTGCACATCACCGCGGTCGACGTGGCCCCGGCCGGGGCCAGGAGCTCGTCGACACCGGCGAGGAAGTCCGTCGTGTCCATGTGGTCGGCATAGGCCCGGAACGCTTCGTTGCGCAGGGCGACGTGCTTGGAACCGTCCACCGGCCTCCGGCGACCGCCCAGGTCCGGGAGCCAGACGTAGTCGATCCCGGCCGCGGGCAGCCACCGTTCCATCTCCTCGCGGGCGAACTGGGGGTTGTGCCGGCTGCCCGGGAACGACCGCACGTCGACCAGGCGACGCACCTGCGCTTCATCGAGGAGAGCGGCGAAGCCCGCCGCCGCCAGCGTGCCGTGCCCGACCGTGAGTGCCGTCATCACCGCCCCGACCTGCCCGAGGGACAGGGGTGGAAACTGTCCGGGCCCGACCTTCGATTCGGCGACGAACGGCCGATGGACTCCCATGGATGACGGACGCGAGGTCCCGGCCCTGCTCTCGTTCGCCATGCTCCGCTATGTCGCCCGGGCGGCAGGCGAGGCGGCGGTGGACCGGATCCGGGCCGACGCCGGCGAGGTCCGGACCTTGGCCGAGCTCGAGGCCCACGGCGCGTGGAGCTCCATGGCGACCACGACCGCGATCGCAGATGCTGCGATGACCCTCCTAGGGGACCCGGGACTCGCCCGGCGCAGCGGCGAAGAGCTCTTCCGGGCGCACGTCGAGGCGGGCGTGACCGACATCCTCCGGGCCGACGGCTCGGTCCTCGCCGCCATCGAGCGGGTGGTCGCCCTGAGCGCCACCATCTCGGTGGGGCGCCGGGTGGCCATCGTGTCCCGCTCCGCCCGCTCCGTCATCATCGAGACCGTTGCCAACCCGGGTGTGGAGCCCGATGCGCTGTTCTGCGACTTCGCCGCCGGCTACTGGTCGAAGGTCCCCTCGGTCTTCGGGGCGAGCGGGTACGTGGTCCAGGCGGAGTGCCAGGCACGGGGGGACGCGCGGTGCGCGACGCGGCTCTCGTGGACGGCGCCGCAGATCGGCGACGTCGAGGCCGTCGACGCCCGGGAACGGTTCAACCTGATGATGGTCCGCATCGAGGAGCTGCAGGCGACGGCCCGGGATCTGGTCACCGCCGAAGACGTCGACACCGTGCTGGAGCTGATCGTGGCGCGAGCAGAGACGGCGGTGCTCGCGCCTCAGTTCCTCCTCGCCGTGCGGTTGACCGACGACGGCGAGTTGCGGATCCACTCCAGGGGGTTCCCCGACGACACCACCGCCCGACGCGCCGCCCGAGCCGCCCTCGGCGCCGGGCTCCACGGGTCGGCCCTGGTCGTCGACGTCGCGTCCGCCCGCCGTTCGTTCGGGAGGATCGTCGCCCTCTACCCGAACGGGTCGGTGCCGACCGAGATCAACCACCGGGTGCTCGCCGCTTACGCCGGCCACGCCGCCGCCGCCTTGGAGGCAGCGGCCGCCCTCGAGCGGGCACAGCAGGACCGCGACACCGCCCGCTCCCTCCTCGATCTGGCCAAGGCCATCACCGGGGTCGGACCGTCCTCGGGCGTCGGCGCCCGTCTCGCCGAGGCGCTTCCGCTCGTGACGGGGGCCGACGCCGCATGGGTGTGGCTGTGCGAACCGGGCGACGCCACCCTCCGACCCGCCGGCGGGGGAAGCTCGGGGCGGCCGGCGCTCGCCGTCGACCTGGCGACGACGGACCTGGCGCCCCTCGTCACCGACGGTCGGCCCACGTTGGTCGACACCGCCGATGTCTCGGATGCCCTGGCCACCGCCCTCGGCGCCGAGAGCTTTCCCACCGCCGCCTTCATCCCCCTCGCCGCCCGGGGCGAGCTCCTCGGCCTGGTCGTGGCCGGCTTCGCCTCGACCGTGCGCCGTGACGACCGGGTTCCGCTCGTCGAGCGCCTGACCGGCTTCAGCGACCTGGCCGCCACCGCCCTCGACAACTGCCGGTTGGTCGACCAGATCCACCACCAGGCCCTCCACGACGCCCTGACCGGTCTGCCGAACCGGACCCTGATCGAGGAGCGGGTCAACGACGCCCTCCGGACCGCGGGCGTCGCGGAGCGCAAGGTCGGGATCCTCTTCCTCGACCTCGACCACTTCAAGGCCGTGAACGACGCCCTCGGACACCACGCCGGCGACGAGCTCATCGGCCAGGTGGTGGCCCGCCTCCAGGACGTCATGCGGCCCTCGGACACCCTCGCCCGCACCGGGGGCGATGAGTTCGTCGTGCTCGTCACCGACGTCACCGACGCCGCCGCCGTGGTCGGCGTCGCCCGCCGCCTCCTCGCCAGCGTCCGGCCGCCCTTCGTCGTGCGTGATCGCGAGCTGGCGATCTCGTGCTCCATCGGGGTGGCGGTCGCCCCCGGACGGGCCGTCCACTACGAGACCCTGGTCCAGCAGGCCGACAGCGCCATGTACGCGGCCAAGGCCAGCGGCCGGGACACCGTCGTCGTCCACGGCAAGGACCTGGTGCCCGAGACCGGCCAGGTGCCGATCAAGGCCTGACTTCAGACCGTCGCGGCGGGCATCGTGTGGGCAGGATCGAACCGATTCGGTCGCTCTCAGCCCGTTCCTGGCAACGACGGCGGCTTCGCCAACCGACGGACGTTCCAGCGCATGTGGGCCAGGGCGGCAAAGGATGCCGACTGGCCGATGAAGCGACCGACGGCGGCCGTTTGGCACCCCCACGACCTCCGCCATGTCGCCGCTTGCTGGCTCCTTTTTGACGTCGGCCTCGACCCCGCCGCGGTCAGCACCCTGCTCGGGCACGCCAACCCCGCCTTCACCCTCAGCCGCTACGTCGGCGTCCGAGGCGATCTCAGCGCTACCGCCACCGCAGCCACGGAGGACTGGTGACTACGGTCTCTCCGATCCCGCCGAGCACACCGACGCTCAGCGATCTCGACCCTGTCGGGGAACCTGTGCCCAGGCGTGCCAGAGGGGACCGCCCAGTGGACGATCCCCTCTTTGTAGAACTGTCAAGGAGCGTACCCCCCATCCATTGTCAACGGCCATGTCGTGGTCTCCGCTGGTGGCCATGTAGAAGTCCCCACCCTTGCTGAGCTGTGGAACTTGTCCTCCAGGAGGGCCGTAGAGGCTCTCGGGGGAAGACGGGATGGGGTGAGGGTG